>Ga0209161_10004460_pt1 | contig 11111 bp, 9 predicted proteins | sample GraSoiAngelo_155_FD_186169 | JGI IMG/M metagenome (GOLD analysis project Ga0209161, IMG submission 186169) | Grasslands soil microbial communities from the Angelo Coastal Reserve, California, USA - 14_1009_13_30cm (SPAdes) (version 2) | ecosystem: Environmental > Terrestrial > Soil > Grasslands ...
GGTTCGGCCCGCCGTGCGCGACCACCAGCACTCGCTCCCCCGCGTGGCGGGCGACGATCGCCTCGAAGGCAGGCCACACGCGCGCCTCCACATCCGGCAGGCTCTCGCCTTCGGGAAACTGGAAGCGACCGATGTCGGCCATCCACGCGTCGAAGGCGCCGGGCTCGCGCGCCCGGATCTCCTCGGCCGTGAGGCCCTCCCAGCGCCCCATGGAGAACTCGCGCAGGGCGGGCAGGGGCTCCGCGGCGATCCCGTGCGGCGCGCAGACGATCTCCGCCGTGCGACGGGTTCGCACGAGGTCGCTCGAGTACGCGGCGGCCAGGGGCGCGCGGGTGAGACGTCGGGCGAGCGCGGCCGCTTCCGCCTCGCCGCGCGGAGACAGCGGCACGTCGAGGTGCCCGATGAAACGGCGGCTCTCCGATCCGAGCACGCTGCCGTGACGCGCAAGATAGACGGTGGTCCGCTCCCCTCTCACGTGCGATGGTCGGACGGCTTGCCTGCCGAGGCCGTGATCACCCTGAACGATCCCGCCTGCAGCAGCAGAGCGGCCGCGATGGCCGCGCCGAAGGCGGGAGCGAGCCCGACCTGCACGATGAGCAAGCCGAGGACGAAGAAGAACGCCGCGAAGGAAAAGAGGCCGAAGAGCAGGCCTCTCAGCACCTGCACGGCCGGCCCCGGTCCCTGCAGCTCATGGGCGAAGACGGTCAGGATGGAGGCGTAGACGGGAAAGGTGGCGAGCAGCCCGCTCAACCGAGGGCCCAGGATGGGCGCAAAGCCGGTGAGGAGCAGCACGATGGCCGTGGTGACCACCATCCGGGCCGGAATATCCCAGCCCGGCAGCGGCGTGGCGCGGCGGGCATCCTCGCCCTTCGGCATCAGTCGGATGACGATGCCCAGAACGAAGATGGTCACAGGGAAGAGCCAGATGAGCGCGAGGCTGAACCCCTGGAAGGCCACCGCGGTCACTCCGAACACGCCGATGCCGACGAGGAAGGCAAGCGGCCACGGCACACGGAAGGCAAGGCGGCCATAGCCGAGACAGAATCCGGCCTGGGCGATCGTCCCCACCATGGAGCCAACGGCGGCGGCCGCGGCGAAGGCCGCACCATGATCGACCACGAGGAAGAACGCGACGGGGCCCGACGTGAGCGGGAGCCCGACGATCCAGCCGCTCACGCCCTGTCCCCATCGGCGCCCGGCCAGGCTCGTCGCCCCGATGAGGGCGGGTGTGACCACGAGCTTGAGGACCAAGCTCTCTCCCGGAGTCATGGGATCAGGCGGATATGCATCAGGGCGGCGGCGGCCACGAGGGTGGCGAGCTCGGCGATCTCCACGGAAGAGCCGAGGACGTCGCCCGTGAGGCCGCCCAGGCGAGAGGCGAAAAAGACGGCCCAGAGCAGGACGGCGCCGAGAGAGAGGCTCAGCAAGAGCGCGCTCCACGGACCGAGGAGCCATCCCGCGAGCGCCCAGAGGCAGGCGAGGTACGCGGGCGCGGCCCAGCGCGACAGTCCCGCCTGGAACAGAGCGCCCGCTCCCTGCCCGGGCGTGGCCGCGGGAAAGAGCGGCGCGATCAGAAGCGGCGCGAGCCGGCCGATGCCGGGCGCGATGAGGAGCACCGCCGCGCGTCCCGGCGAGGACAGGGCATCGATGGCGCCCGCCGAGATCAGCAGATGCAGGACGAGCCCGGCGGCGCCGAAGACTCCCAGCCGGCTATCGCGCATGATGGCGAGGCGGTCGGCCGCATCGATTCCCGCGAGACCGTCCAGCGCGTCGGCGAGCCCGTCGAGATGGATGCCGCCGGTCAGGACCTTCCAGAGGGCGAGCAGGAGAACCCCTGCCAGGAGTGGGGGAAAGGCGAAGGAGCAGGCGCGATCGGCGCCGACGAGGAGCGCGCCCAGAGCCAGCCCGACGGAGGGGAACCACCAGGCGGCGCGCCCGAAAGCTCCGGGTCCGGAGGCTTCGCGCCCCGGCACCGGCACGACGGTCAGGAACCTGATCGCCAGTATCAGGTGCGCCAAGCGATGCGGGCCGTCAGACGGGAAGGACCGGGTTCCGGCGCGCCGGAAATTCGAGCCGCTTGGAGGCCGCGTAGTCGAGCCGCTTCATCAACTCGCCGCGCAGCTCCGAGCCGGCGATGATCCCGTCCACCAGCATTTCCGAGGCGAGCTTGTAGATGTCCACGTCTTTCACGTACTCGTCCCGCTTCCCCTGGACGTAGGCCGCGCGCTCGCTCTCCGGCAGCTCCATGATCTTGTTGTAGTAGACGGCGTTGACGGCGGGCTCCGGGCCCATGATCGCCACCTGCCCTTGGGGCAGCGACAGGGCGGCGTCCGGCTCGAAGGCGGGGCCGCACATGGCGTAGAGCCCGGCGCCATAACACTTCCGCACGACCACGGAGATCTTGGGGACGGTCGCCTGCGAGGTGGCGAAGACCATCTTGGCCCCGTGGCGGATGATCCCGGCCCGTTCGACCTTGCTGCCGACCATGAAGCCCGACACGTCGGCGAGGTAGACGAGGGGGATGTTGAAGGCGTTGCAGAGCCAGATGAATCGCGCCGCCTTGTCCGCGGAGTCGACCATGAGCACTCCGCCCTTGACCTTCGGCTGGTTGGCCACGATGCCGACGGCGCGCCCGCCCAGGCGAGCGAAGCCGGTGATGATCTCCTGCGCGAAGAGCCGCTTGATCTCGAAGAACGAGCCCGCGTCCACCACGTGCCCGATGACCTCGTACATGTCGAACCACTTGCGCTGGTCGTAGGGAACGATCTCATCGATCGAGCGCCCGGGAGCAGCCGGCCGGGCCTCCACGGCTCCCGGGCGCTCCCGATAGGACTGCGGCATGAAGGCGAGATACCGCTTGGCGAGCTCGATGGCCTCCTCATCGGAGCCGGCGAGAATGTCGCCGCACCCCGACACGGAGCAGTGCATGCGCGCCCCGCCCAGCTCTTCGAGCGTGGTCTTCTCCCCGATGGCCATCTCGACCATGCGGGGAGAGCCGACGTAGAGGCTCGCCTTGCCGTCCACCATGATGACGCAGTCGGTGAGGGCGGGCAGGTACGCGGAGCCCGCGGGCGAGGGGCCGAAGAGTATGCACACTTGCGGGACCACGCCGGAAAGCTGGACCTCGTTGTAGAAGATGCGGCCCGCGTGGTAGCGGCCCGGGAAGATCTTGATCTGCTCCGAGATGCGCCCGCCCGCCGCATCCACGAGGTACAGGAGGGGGAGCTGCAGACGCTGCGCCCGCTCCTGGATGCGGACGATCTTCTGCACGGTCTTCTCGCCCCACGAGCCCGCCTTGACCGTGTAGTCGTTGGCCATGATGCACACGGCCCGGCCGTCGACAGAACCCACACCCGTGACGACGCCGTCGGCCGGCGTCTCGGGGTCCTGGCTGCGCGCGAAGAGAAAATCTTCCTGGAACTCGGAGCCGGGGTCGAGGAGGAGCTTCAGGCGGTCGCGGACGAAGAGCTTGCCTTCCTCCTTGAGCTTGTCCCGGTGCCTGAGGTTGCCCTGCTCGATGCGCGCGCGCTCGCGGAAGTAGCCCGCTTCCCCCGTCCGCTCGTCATCCGGACGGCCTTCACTCATGGTGGCGGGCCGCGCCCTTCACTTCCCTGCCGGAACGGGCGAGATCGGATCGGCCCACAAGATGATGATGAGCACGCCCGTGCCGTGGCGAGGGCCACCCACCACGGCGGGCGCTCCCGGCGCCGCGACGATATTGGAGGTCATCACGGGCTTTTCCCCGTTCAGGAGCCGCACCTTCATGCGGACGGACTTGCCCTGGAGGTCCTGCGGCGCCACTTCGAGCCAGCGATCGCCCGCGGCGGGCAGCCGCTTCGAGGCGCCGAACTCGACATCGACCTGGTGGTGGTCGAGCGGGGCATAGTCGCTGTAGCGGAAAAGCTTGCGCAGCCGCGGGAGGATCTGCTTGAGGCGCTCGTCCATCTGCGCGTCGGCGGGCCCGCTCGTGCCCGCGGGGGCGAGATTCTGCTTGCCCGCCGGAGCTGCCGGAGCTCCGGGAGGCGGCTGAGTCGGGTTCGAGGCCAGGAGGACGCGCACCTCGAAGTGCACGGTGCCTTTGGCTGGGGTGACGGCGGGGGCGGGAGCTGTCGCCGGGGGCGGCGGGGTCTGCGCCGCCGTCGGGACGGCGAGGCCTGTCGCGCCGAGGAAGGTGGCCAGGCACAGGAGCACGGCGAGCATGGGCCCCAGCACGGTTCGCAGGCGCTTGCGCGCGTTGTGAAGCCTCGACATCACGGTACCGATCGGGCAGTTGAGCACGGACGCGATCTCGCGGTACGACAGTCCCTCGACGTCACTCAGCATGATAATGGCTCGCGCGTTGGGCGGCAAGGCATCGAGCGCTTGGCTGATGCGCGCCCTGCGCTGGGCGCCTTCGGTCACCTCGTCGGGACCCACTCCGGGATCGGCGGCCGTGCGCTCCCATTCCTCCTCCGGCACCGGTTGATTGCCGAAGGCGCGCGCCTGAGCCCCGCGCGATCGGAGCCGATCGGTCGCCACGTTCATGGCGATGCGAAACAGCCAGGTATAGAAGGCCGACTGGCCACGAAAGGATCCTAGCGATTGAAAGGCCCGCACGAAGGCGTCCTGAGCGCAATCCCATGCCTCCTCGCGATCGCGGAGCACCTGGTAGGCCAGGCGCCACACGCGCTGACGGTATTTCTCCACCAAGGGCTCGAAGGCCTCGACGTCCCCCGCCCGGCATCGATCGAGGAGCGCGCGCTCGTCGATATCGGCCGGGCGAGAAGGCGGCACGGCGTCCGGAGGCGTCGGAGAGACGGTAGGAGGCGTCACGGCCGCGCCGGGCGGCCCCCGCGCGTCCCGGTGTCGAGCCGGTTAGACGCGGCGACGCCGGCCCTCATTCACCGAGCGCGCCGGGCCGGCCGCCCGGTCGCCGCCTCGAGGGCCGCGTCAAGTCCGAGCAGGTAGCTCGCCGGACCGAAGCCCGAGATTTGCCCCTGGGCGACCGCGGCGATGACGGAGTGGCGCCGGAACTCTTCCCGAGCGTGGATATTGGAGAGATGAACCTCGACGACGGGCACGGGCACCGCCGACACGGCGTCGCGCAATCCCATGGAATAGTGGGTGAGGGCGCCGGGATTCATCACGATCGCCCCGAAGCCCTCGCGCCCCGCGGACTGGATCCAGTCGATCAGCTGCCCTTCGTGATTCGACTGGCGACACACCGCCTCCACTCCCCGCGCCGCCGCGTGACGCTGGATGCGCCGGTCGAGCTCGCGGAGGGTCGTGCGCCCGTAGACCGCGGGCTCACGCGTGCCCAGGAGGTTGAGGTTCGGCCCGTGAAGCACGAGGATGCGCTTGGCAACCGGACGTGCCATGGCGCGAGAAGTATACACTGATCATTGCGGGTCGACCGCGGACTCGCGCCGTCCGGGCGGCAGGGGCGCGGCGATGGCTGCTCGCACGCGCCTCGACAGCGCCTGCGCGGCGGCCCGCGCGTCGTGGGCTGGAAGAGGCTCGATCACCGGATGGTAGATGACGGTGAGCCGTCCCGGGCGCGGCAGGATGCGCCCGGGGGGCCAGGCTTCGTGGCCACCGAGGATGGTCACCGGGAGCACGGGAACCTTGAGAGCGCAGGCAAGCCGGAAGGCGCCCGATTGGAATCGCTGGAGAGAGCCGTCGAGGCTCCTGCCCGCCTCGGGGAAAATCATCACCACGGCTCCCGCCCCGAGCAGGCGCACCGCCTCCCGAGTGGAGCGTGGGTCGGGCCTCTTGAGCTGCACGGGAAACGCGCGAAGGCGACGGATGAGCCACGCGAGCCCGGGGATCTCGAACAGCGCGTCCCAGGCCATGAAGTGCACGGGCATCCGGATGGGAAGGCACAGGAGCACGGGATCGGCATAGGTCAGATGGTTGGGCGCGATGACAAGGGGCCCCCCCGGCGGGATATGCTCGACGCCCTCGAAGCGCACGCGCCAGTAGAGCCGCGCCAGGAGCCACAGGAAGGGACGAAACACGTCCAGCACCGGCGTGCGCACGCACCGAGTGTGCCATGGAGGTCGTGAGCGAGACAATGGACGCGTCGCGGTCCGCCCCACTCGTGATGGCCCGTGGCGGCGCCGCGGATGTGGCGCCCACCCACACCATCGCGGCCCTCGAGGCGGCCCTCGAAGTGGGGGCCGACGCTCTCTGGCTGGGTATCCAGCTTTCGAAGGACGGCCACCCCGTCGTGCTCGGCGGCGCCTCCCTCGACCGGGTCACCGACGGCCGCGGCCACGTGGGCGCGCTGACCGTCCGCGAGCTCAAGCGGCTGGACGCTGGGGGATGGATGGCTCCGCGGTTTCGCGGACAGCGGATCCAGACGCTCCCCGAGGTGCTCGAGCGCTTCCGAGACCGGACGCGCTTCTGGCTCGAGCTCGCGAACGTCGAGGAGGCCTCCTCCACCAGCCCATCCCCGACCATAGAGGAGAAGGTGATCTCGACGCTCGAGATCTACGACGCCCTCGCCGTGTCGGTGGTGGCGTGCGCGAGACGCCAGAGCCTCGCGCGCCTCCGGGCATGGAATGCCGAGGTCGGACTCGCCGCCGTGTGGACGGGAGGTGCGCTCCAAGAGGCCATCCCCGAGGCGGGAGTGGCGCGGGCGCTGTGCGTGGAGCGTCGGCTGGTGACCACGGACACGCTCGCCCGGATCCGCGCGGCGGGACTCGAATGCCATGTGCAGATAGACGATGAGCCGGTCCTCGCGGACCGGCTCATCGTCCTTGGTGTCGATGGAATCATCACCGGCCGACCCGAGCCATGGCTGGCTCGGATGGGCCGGCGGTAACGGCTACTCCTCTTCGGCTTCCTCGCCGTCGACTCCCGCGCCCACGGCTGCGAGGTGCCGGGACATGCGTTCGATGCGATCCTGGCAGCGCACACAGGTGCGGACCTCGGGCATGACCCGGAGCCGCGCCGGCGCGATGGGCTCGCCACACTCCTCGCAGGTGCCGTAGTCGCCGCCACGAAGGCGCTCGAGTGCCTCGGCGAGGCGGTTGGCCCGCTCGACCAGGAGGCTGCGAGTGGCAAAGTTCATCTCGCGGTCCTCGTTGACCTGGATGACGTCGACTTCGTCGGCCAGCTGGCTCGTGTCGCCCACCCGGTTCATCACGTCCACGGACAGAAGTGGCCCGCCCATGTGACGGAGCCGCTCCACGGTCCGGTTCAGTTCCGACTCCAGCCTCTTCTTGACCTCGTCCATGTCGGTTCTCCCTCCTGAGCGGTACACCCGTCTCTTCGCCGCTCGGCTTGCGAGGCGTTGGTGCAAGCCCCGTGCCTCGACTGACATGGAGAGAGACGCTGGAAAGGGCCGGATATTCGCTCGTGGGAAGCCATCTGAGGGCCGTTTTCGGGCAATGTGCCCTTTGGGGTTGGGAAAAACGGTCACCTGAACCGACAAATTCTGGAGAATGACTCATTCTGAAGCACCTGGAATTGGGAAAATCCGGGTGTCCGGACGCACCTGGAAGCCCTTCGTGGGAGAACGTGCGACGGCCCCGGGAACCCCCTTGATGGGGCCCCGGGGCCCAGACGGCGGGACCGCGGCGGGAGGCCTACCTACGCCCTATGCGCGGATTGGTGCAGAGTTGCAGACCCCTCGGCCCAGATGCTGTTCTTCCGGGTCTCGGGCATCAGGAATACCGCGAGCAAGAACATGATTGCGGGAAGCGCGATGGGATAGACCAGGGCCCACAGAAGCGGATTGCTGGAGCCCGATTGCACCGCGGACGCGTACGCCGCCGTGGTGGTGATGATGGGTACGAGACCCCCGCCCCAGCCGTTGCCGATGTGATACGGCACCGACACGGAGGTATAGCGGATACGCCCGGGGAAGAACTCGGCGAGAAACGCCCCGATGGGACCGTAGGTCATACCCACGTAGTTCACCAGCACCACGACGATGAGGATGGACATCGGGTAGTTGATGCCCGTCTTGGGATCGGCGTAGTTGCCGAGGGCGGAGTAGAGCGGGTAGTACGTGAGAGCGGCCAGGGCCATGCCGCCCAGGATGATCGGCTTACGCCCGACCTTGTCAGAGAGCCAGCCCCAGAAGATAAGGGTCGGGGTGGCGATCAGCAGCGCGACGCCGATGATGTAGCTCGATGACAGTACGTCGACGTTCTTGACCTTCTGAAGAAAGAACAGCGCCCAGAACTGGCCGCTGTACCAGACGCATCCCTGCCCCAGCACGACGATGCTGGCGATGATGATGTACTTGATGTTCCTGCTGAGGAAGGCTTCGCGCCAGGGATTGGTCGTGGCCTGTCCCTTCGCCTTCATATCCAGGAAGACCGGGGTCTCTTGGAGCGACAGCCGGATGTAGATAGCGATGGCGACCAGCAGGAGGGAGATGATGAACGGCACCCGCCATCCCCACTCGGCGAAGGCTTCGGCTCCCAGGTAGCGCTGGGTGCCGATGATCACAGCCAGCGAGAGGACGATGCCGAGCGTGGGAGAGGTCTGGAGCCAGCCCGTGTAGTACCCGCGCCTTTTGTCCTCGATGTGCTCCGCCACGTACGTGATGGCGCCGCCGTACTCGCCTCCGAGGCAGAGGCCCTGGATCAGGCGAAGGGCGAAGAGGATGAAGGCCGCCGCGAGGCCAATCTGCGCATAGGTGGGGACCATGCCGATGATCGCGGTCGACACTCCCATCCCGGTCAGCGTGACGATGAAGGTGTACTTGCGGCCCACCTTGTCCCCCAGCCAGCCGAACACGAAGGCCCCCAGCGGCCGGATCAGGAAGCCGACCGAGAAGATCGCCACCGTGCTGAGGAAGGCGGCCACCGGGTGAGTCTTGTCGAAGAACTTGACGGCGAGGATCGCGGCCAGGCTCCCAAAGATGTAGAAGTCGTACCACTCGATGATGTTCCCCACCGACGCCGCAATCACGACGCGACGCAGCTCCTTGCCCGAAATGCTGATTCCCGCCATTGGGCCTCCTGTTTTCAGATGCTCTTGCCGTTTTCGTGTGGCAGAGCCCTCCGGGCTCCGTTAGCCGAGAGGGCTCTCTCCGAGACCATGGATAAAACGCCGCTTCGATGAGAGCATGCGGAGTGCCAGGCTCTCCTGCCTGTCAAGCCCCTGGAAACAAAGGAGCAGCCCGCCTCCTCAAGGGGCCGAGGCTTGGCAAAGATACCTCGCGCCCTTGGTACGCAGACCCGACTACTCCTCCTCGCCGTATTGATCCTTGAGCCGGGCGACCACCGCCGGATCCGCGAGGGTGGTCGTGTCGCCCAGCGCCTTGCCCTCCGCAATGTCGCGGAGGAGCCGCCGCATGATCTTGCCGCTTCGGGTCTTGGGGAGGTCGGAGGCGAAAATGAGGTCGTCGGGACGCGCAAGGGCCCCGATCTTCTTCGTGACGTGGCCCTTCAGTTCTTCCATGAGCTCCTTCGAGCCCGTGGTGCCGTCCTTGATGGTGACGAAGGCAGCGATGGCCTGGCCCTTGATCTCGTGTGGTCGGCCTATGACGGCGGCCTCGGCCACGAGCGGATGATCCACCAGAGCGGATTCGACCTCCATGGTCGAGACGCGGTGTCCGGAGACGTTCATCACGTCGTCCACACGGCCGAGCAGCCAGAAATACCCCTCTTCGTCGAGCTTGGCGCCGTCCCCGGTGAAGTAGACGCCCGGATAGCGATTCCAGTATTGCGCCTGGAAGCGCTGCGGGTCGCGGTAGATGCCGCGGAGCATGCCGGGCCAGGGCTTCGTGAGCACGAGGTACCCTGCCTTGACCGACTCCCCCTTGTCATTCAGCACGTCGGCAGAGATCCCGGGGAACGGCTTGGTCGCCGAGCCTGGCTTGAGAGTCGTGACCCCGGGCAGAGGCGTGATGAGAATGTGACCGGTCTCGGTCTGCCACCACGTGTCCACGACGGGGCACCGGCCGCCCCCGATCACCTTCCAGTACCAGACCCAGGCCTCGGGATTGATCGGCTCGCCGACACTGCCGAGCAGGCGAAGACTCGAGAGATCGCAGCGATTCGGGTACTCGTCGCCCCAGCGCATGAATGTCCGGATGGCCGTCGGGGCCGTGTAGCAGATGGTGATGCCGTGCTTCTCGATGATGCGCCAGAAGCGGTCCTTGTCGGGGGTGTCCGGCGTGCCCTCGTACATGACCGTCGTGGTGCCGTTGGCGAGCGGCCCGTAGACGACGTAGGAATGCCCGGTGACCCAGCCGATGTCGGCCGTGCACCAGAACACATCGGTGTCGTGCAGGTCGAACACCCACTTGGTCGTGGCATAGACGCCCGTCAGGTAGCCGCCCGTCGTGTGCTGGATACCCTTGGGCTTGCCCGTGGAGCCCGATGTGTAGAGGAGGTACAGCATGTCCTCGGCGTCCATCTTCTCGGGGGGGCAGTACGCCTCCGCTTCCTTGACGAAGTCGTCCCACCAGATGTCGCGGTCGGCCTGCATGTTGATCTGCTGACCCGTCCGCTTGAGCACCACCACCGTCCTGACATCCGGACACTCCTTGAGCGCCTCATCCACGTTCTTCTTGAGGGGCACATGGCCGCCGCGGCGCCAGCCTCCGTCCGCCGTCAAGAGCACCGTGGACTGCGCGTCGTGGATCCGCTCGCGGATGGCGTCCGGCGCGAAGCCGCCGAAGATGACGCTGTGGGGCGCCCCGATGCGGGTGCAGGCGAGCATGGCGATCGCCGTCTCGGGCACCATGGGCATGTAGATGGTCACGCGGTCCCCGCGCTTGACGCCCCCGCGCTTGAGGGCGCTCGCGAAGCGGTTGACCTCGCGGTAAAGATCCCAGTACGTCAGGGTGCGCGTGTCGCCCGGCTCTCCTTCCCAGATGAGGGCGGCCTTGGTCCGCCGGGCGGTGTTGATGTGGCGGTCGAGGCAGTTGTAGGAGACGTTGAGCTTGCCGCCGATGAACCACTTGGCGTACGGCGCCTTCCACTCGAGGGCCTTCCGCCACGGCTTGAACCAGTCCAGCTCCCGGGCGAAACGCTCCCAGAACCTGACGGGGTTCTTCGCGGCCTCAGCGTAGGCGGAGGCGCGGTTGACGTTGGCGCGCTTGGCGAACTCCTTGGGCGGCGGATACTTCCGCTTTTCCTTGAGGAGGGCCTCGATGGACGTGGTGC
>Ga0209161_10004461_pt1 | contig 11110 bp, 9 predicted proteins | sample GraSoiAngelo_155_FD_186169 | JGI IMG/M metagenome (GOLD analysis project Ga0209161, IMG submission 186169) | Grasslands soil microbial communities from the Angelo Coastal Reserve, California, USA - 14_1009_13_30cm (SPAdes) (version 2) | ecosystem: Environmental > Terrestrial > Soil > Grasslands ...
GCTCGCGGCCATCGGCGTCTCGGTCGGGCTCATCGCTTGGGGCTGGTACTGGATCGTCAGCAACCCGACACGGCCGTTCTAGCCTATGGCTGCTTCTTCCGCGACGCCCCGCGAATCGGTCCGGCTAGGGGGAACGCCTTGCCGACGCTCGCCGCGACACTTGGACTGCAGTGCGCGAACACAAGCGACCGAAACACCGTCGCACCGCGCCACGCGACGAGCGCGCCGAGGCTTCGATCAAGAAAGGTCTCGCCGACCGACTCAATATCGGCGAAGTCAAGACGCACCCGGCTGGAGGCTTTCAACGCTTGGGCGATCTGGTCGTGGACCTGCTCCGCGTGGACAGCCGTCCGCAGTCGAGGGCCATAGTCGTGCATCCGAATGACCTTCACCGGCGGGCTACTCACGGTCGCGTTCCATTCGTCGCATCGCCTTGCGCCACTTCTTCGGGCCGCGGCCTGTTTCCGCTTCCGCTTCACGGACGGCTTCTCGTAGGCGACCCGACGCTTCATCTCTTGAAACAGGCCGGCCTTGCGCATCCGGTAGGCGGGGCTTGGCCCTCTTGAAGAGCGGGTCGAAATAGACCGCGGCCCGCCTCATCTGCTGTCCCGAGTTAAAGCCACACGATCTCCGGCACAGCGTGGCGATGGAGGTTCTCGAGCAGCATCACGACCTCGAGCAGGTGCGCGCGTTTGCTCGACCACGCACGGACTGAATAGATCTACACGAGCATTCGACCGCCGCCGCTTAAACGCGCCGTCTCGTTCTACGAGGAGCAGGCGACGCGAATGCTCGTCGAGCGCAACGAAAGTCGAACCACGATTCAGGCGCGCATTGGGGGGAGCGCGAAACCGCGGGGGCGATTCCTGTTTTAGGAACTTTCGAAGTTCCTCAAACATGGAGCGAAAAACACCAACAAAGACAATTTGGTGGCCCCAACCGGGCGCGTTCGAACTTACAGAATTGAAGTGCGCGATTTCATTGCGCGCTGATTGGGTGCCTGGGCCGGCCGGTGGCCCCCCAGCCGGGGCGAGGCGTCGCTCTTGAGTCTCGGTGTGGTTGCGGGGGCTGGATAAGGGCCACGCGGCGCTGCAAATCCAGGAGGGGTGAAGAAGTAGGGGAGGCGAACGCGCCCCTGGCGAACGCGCATCAACGCACGCGGGCTATCATGGCGGCCGTGACACCGGCATCCGTCGCCCAGCTCCCCCCGCTCCGCCCCTGGCAGCGCCTCAGCGTCCGCGTTGCCGGGCTCTTCGTCGCCGTCACGCTGCTTGCCGTCGGCCTCGTCGGCGAGGTGCTGTACGAGCGCCAGAAGCGTGAGACGGAGGCGACACTCGGGGCCCTGCTGCTCAACATCGCGCGCACGGGGGCGTACCTGATCGATCCCGACCTGCACATGGTGGTCCAGCGGACGCTGACCCAGGAGACGAGCGCGTACCTCCGGGTGCGCCAAGCGCTTTCGATCGTGCAGGATGAAAACAGGATCGAGACGCCCGTGTACACCCTCACCGACTACGATGCCGAGAAACGGCAGGCGCGCTTCATGGTCACGAGCCGGGGCCCGGGCGTGCCGGGGGAACCCTACCCGCTGGTCCCGGCTCTCCTGGAACCACTCGGGCGCGCGTTCCACGATAACGTCGCCACGCACACGGCCGTCTACCATAACCAGAGCGGGACGTGGATCACCGCGTTCGCGCCCATCAGGAACGGGCCTGGGCCGCCCATCGCCGTGCTGGACGTGGACTATCCTGTGACGGTCTATCTGGTGCGGCTCGCCGCGGTGCGAAACACCATCGTTGGCGCCTCGCTTCTGGGAGCCTTGGCCGCGCTGATCCTCGGAGTGATCGTCGCCCGTCGGGTGGCAGGTCCAATCACGGCCCTTACCGAGACCGCCGCGCGCGTCCAGGCGGGCGACCTCAGTGTGGCGCTGCCCGTCCGTTCCCGCGACGAGGTCGGACGGCTGACGCGCGCCTTCAACGAGATGATCGAAGGCCTGCGGCAACGCGACTTCATCCGCAGCACGTTCGGCCGGTACGTCTCTCCAGAAGTCGCGCAGGCGCTGCTCGCCTCCCCCGAGGCGCAGCGGCTCGGGGGCGAGAAGCGCGAGGTCACGGTGCTGATGTCGGATCTCCGTGGCTACACACGGTTCGCGGAGCTCGGCGACGCCCAGGCTGTGATGGCGGTGCTCAACGAAGTCCTGGCGCGAATGACGGACGTCATCATCGCCCATGGCGGCACGATCAACGAATTCATCGGCGATGCGATCTTCGCGATCTTCGGCGCGCCGCTCGCCCATCCCGATCATGCCGAGCGCGCCGCGGCCGCCGCCATCGCCATGCAGCGCGCGATGGCAGACGTGAACGAGGCGCACGCGCAGCGCGGGCTGCCGCGTTTCGAGATGGGCGTCGGCATCAACACGGGCGAGGCCGTCGTCGGGAACATCGGCTCCGAGCAGCGTGCCAAGTACGCGGTGGTCGGTGCCGCCGTCAACCTCGCCGCCCGTGTCGAGGGGTGCACGGTCGGCGGGCAGATCTTCTTGAGCCCCCACACCTACGCGCGCGTTCGCGACCTCGTCGAGGTCGGCGAGCCGTTCCCAGTTGAAGTCAAGGGTGTGGCCGAGCCACTCCTGCTCTACGAGCTGCGGGCGATTAGCGGCCGCTTCGCGCAGCGGCTTCCCGAGATGGCGAGCGACGATGAGCAGGTGCCCGTGTGGCTGCCGTTCGTCTGTCGAGTGTTCGAGGGCAAGATCCTCGGCAAGGACGAGACATCCGGCACCGTTGTCCGGCTGGGGCGCCGGCGTGTCGACGTCCGGCTCGACGGCACCCTGCCTCTGCTGACCAACCTGCGCTTCCGGCTCAACTACCCCGGGCTCGGCTACGATTCGGGCGATCTCTACGGCAAGGTCATCGGGACCGAGCTGCACGAGGGAACGCCCGTCATGCGGATCAGCCTGACATCCATCGACCCGGTCGATCAGCAGATCCTCGAGACGTTCTTCGAGTCCTGACGTCTCCGCGCCTGTTATCACGCTCCGCGCGGGTGGGGTAGCGTGTCTTTCCCTCTCTAGCGGGGCAGGCCGCGTCCCGAGAGCCAACGAGATTCGAACCCGTGTTTGAGTCGCGATCACGTTTTCGCCAAGTCTCTTATGCAGTTACAGATCGGCAGCACCCTGCAACCTCGACGCGACTAAAACATGCAGCTGAAAGTTCCTTAAAACATCGGGTGTCGTGAGCGCTGGTTCATATTGCCGGCTGGATATGCTGATTGCTACACGGAGCCGGAACCCCTATGAGGCTCGACGCAGATATGCACCGTGGGACCCGCGATCAGCTTGCAGACGTCGTCGTTCTGGCTCTTGCCGCAGAACGAGTACTTCAGCGCGCCGCCGCCGGCACGGCCCCCTCGGAGACGGCTCTCGTCGTCGGCTTGGCGGAGATCACCGCGTCCACGATCCGGTACTCCTTCGCCTGCTCGGCCGTCATGAAGAAATCGCGGTCGGTGTCCCGCTGGATCTTCTCCATGGACTGCCCGGTGTGGTGGACCAGGATGCGGTTCAGCTCCTCCCGCATCCGCAGGATCTCCTTGGCCTGGATGTCAATGTCGGTGGCCTGCCCCTGCACTCCGCCTAGCGGCTGATGGATCAGGATCCGGGCGTGCGGCAGCGCGAAGCGCTTGCCCTTGGTACCGGCGCAGAGCAGGAGCGCGCCCATAGACGCCGCCTGCCCCATGCAGATGGTGGAGATGGCCGGCTTGACGTACTGCATCGTGTCGTAGATGGCGATGCCCGCCGTCACCGAGCCGCCGGGGGAGTTGATGTAGAGCTGGATGTCCTTGTCGGGATCCTCGGCCTCCAGGAAGAGCATCTGGGCGATGACCAGGTTGGCGATCTCGTCCTCGATGTAGGTCGGGAGGAAGATGATCCGCTCCTTGAGGAGCCGGGAGAAGATGTCGTACGCCCGCTCCCCGCGCGGGGTCTGTTCGACCACCATCGGAACCAGAGCCATCGGGCGCCTCCTTGCCACCTCAGCCAGGATCCCCTTTTTCGCATCCTGGGTCACTGCGCAGCGCGTTGACGGCGTGTGGGACGCCGCGGTCCGGGTCCGGCGCATACTGTCGGAGACGAAACCCCACGTCGAGCAGGTGACGTGCCGGAAGCCGTCGGCGAGGGTGGCTGAGGAGCGCGGCTTTGTCTACGCGCGGCGGTGGGTCGATCGCCACGCGGGGCGGGAACGCTGAGGCCGCCTCTCCTCTGTCGCGAAGTGTCGCAGTCTAGCGCCTTCGAGTACGATCGTGGCGCTCCGCCCCGCCCCGGCTGACCCAAGGAGAGCCCACGATGGCGCTCGAGGACGTCACCGCCACCCTCAAGAAGCTGCGCCGCCAAATCGCGAAAGGATCGACGCCAGAGGTGAAGCGTGAACGAGAACTCTACTCGGCGCTGCTCGGCCTCGTCGATTTCGTCGAGGAGCTGGACGCCGGTCTCGTTCTCGCCGGCGCCGTGGATGTCGGGTCCAGGCTCACTCGGCTTGAGGAGCGTCTACAGAAGCGGGAGTAGCGTCAGCCTACCCGTTCCGCTCTGGAACGGTCGCGGCGGGATCGCACCGCCGAGTCTGGCAAGCCGACCGTCGTCACGGCTGAATCAGTATCCCGCCAGGAGCTACCTGATCACCGTCCCGGTTGGCGGGACGGCGTGAGTCCGTGGCAGCCGTCGATGCCGAGGCCCGGGCGTCGGCATCGCCGTTGTAGGCGAGGTGTAAAATCGCCTCAGGCTGTAGAGCGATGGGCCTTTGCGCAGCGTGCGGTGTCCGAATCCCTGGGGACGGCACGTTGTGCGCCCATCACGTGCCGGGCAGCTGCAACCACTGGGCTGAGAACAACAGGCTCATGTGCGATCTGCTGCACCGCGGCCGTGTTCCGTCCCGACTGCCGCCCGCTGAGCGCGAGGAAAAGTTCTTCGACGCTGAGGTTGTTGTTGAGGTTGCTTGACCGTTCCTTCATCGTTGGTGGCTGAAGATGACCTGCGAAGACTACGACGAGAGAAACGGACCCGGCATCGTTGTCGAGTTCACGGCAATTCCCAGATGCAAATACTCGTAGGTTTCAAACCGCGAGATCCGGTTCAGCGCCTCGACGATGTGCACCGGGAGCCGGATCGTCCGCGAGTGCTCCGCGATGGCGCGGGTCACTGCCTGCCGGATCCACCACGTTGCGTAGGTGGAGAACCTGAAGCCGCGACGGTACTGGAAGCGGTCCACGCCTTTCATGAGACCGATGTTGCCTTCCTGCACGAGGTCGAGTAGCGACAGGCCACTTCCCGGGTAGTGCTTCGCGACGGAGACCACCGGCGCCGAGCAATCGGCTCGCCTCGCTCACCCCCATGTTCGTGGCGCCGCCGGTCGCCTTCTTCGTAATCGCTCTGCCCCCTTGCCCCCCCGAGGGAGGGCGAGCATACTGCTCGTCTTCTCATGACGGCAAAGCGAATCGGGGATCTCCTTGACCGAATCGAGTGTCTGAGGCACCCGTGCGATCTCGATCTGCTGCTGTTCTTCTCTCGGCATCCGCGGGCCTACCTCATCACCGAGCGTCTGGCCGAGTACGTCGGGTATGAGCTCCCGCAAGTCGCGCAATCGCTCGAGACCGTGATCACCGCCGGGCTCCTGCGGCGGTCCCCGGACTCGACCCATCCCGCCCGGCTCTACGTGCTCACGCCGGGCAGCACTCGCGGCGGGTGGCTCTCGTCGCTCCTGCGAATCGCCGCAACACGGAAAGGCCGGCTGGCCGTCATTCACGCACTCAAACAGCGACAATCGTCAGGGCCCTCGGCTGATGGCGAGTCTGGCCCCGTCGCAGCGGTCAAGTAGTCCCGAGGAGGCTCGAGGTGCCATATGCCTGAATCAGACCTGGTCAAGACAGGAATCAAGGGGCTCGACGAAATCCTTTTCGGCGGCATTCCGCGGGGGAACATCATCCTCCTCGCGGGAACCGCCGGGACGGGGAAGACGACGCTCGGGGTCGAGTTCGTGTATCGTGGCGCCCGCCAGTTCAACGAGCCGGGCGTGATCGTCCTGTTCGAAGTGGCCCCGGACAAGCTCATCCGCGACGCAGCGCTCTTCGGGTGGGACTTGCGCGAGCTCGAGCGTGACGGGCGACTGAAGATGGTCTTCACGACGCGACAGGTCTTTCAGCAGGAGCTGCTGCAAGCCGACAGCGTGCTCCTTGCCGAGGCCGCCGAGATTGGCGCGCGGCGGATCTTCGTCGATGGGCTCGTCCGGCTCCCCGAGCCCAATGGCGGGGAGCCTCGCGAGGCGTTCCATCTCCTCGCGGAGGGGCTGCACCGCGAGAACATGACGGCGATGCTGGCGCTGGAGTCGACAATGGTCGGTCCGGCAGCCGCCCGGGCGCCCGAGGAGTTCGTCGCCGACACGATCATCCAACTCACCATCGAACCGGTCCAGCGCGCCGTGCTGCGGTCAGTCGAGGTCGCGAAGTCGCGCGGCCACGAGTATGCCCTGGGACGTCACTCGTTCCGGATCGTCAACGGTCAGGGGCTCGAGATCTATCGTCGCGTCCAGGCGCCCCGCAGCCTGCAACGCGAAGGGAGCGCCGCGTTCGACACAACCGCGCGGGTCGCGACGGGCATCCCCGGCCTCGATGAGCTGGTGAACGGCGGGTATTTCGTGGCGAGCACGACACTCGTCGTCGGGATCTCGGGGGCGGGGAAGAGCGTCATGGCCTTGCAGTTCATCGCGGAAGGGGCCCGGCGCGGCGAGCGCAGCCTCATGATCACCCTGGACGAGCCGCCGGGCCAGGTCCTTCGCAACGCCCAGAGCATCGGGATCGATCTCCAGTCACTCATCGATCGGCGTCTGGCGCATCTGTGGTACGAGCCGCCACAAGAGTTCGAGATCGACCGCCATTTCGCCCAGATCGAGGCGATCGTCGAGGACTTCAAGCCCCAGCGCGTGGTGATCGACAGCCTGTCGACCTACGGGTCGAGCCTGGGCGCCACCGAGCGCAGTTTTCGCGACTTCTTCCACGCCATCGTGGCGCTGATGAAGGAGCACCAGGTCACCGCGGTCTACAACCACGAGAACCCCGAAATGCTCGGCATGTCGTCGATGATGGGAGAATTCAAGGTCAGCTCGCTCGTGGACAACATCATCTTGATGAACTGGGTCGAGCTGGGCGATACCTTCCGGCACGCGCTCACGGTGGCCAAGATGCGGGGGATGCCGACGAGCCGAACGACCCACGAGTGCGAGGTCGTGAACGGCGAGGGCATGAAGGTGCTCCCGCGGCGGCTCGCTGTCGCGGTCCCGTCGGTGCCCTTCGCCGGCTACCTGGGCCTCATCTCTCGCGCGCCCGAACGGCGTGCCCCGAAGGAGGTCCCCGAAGCCTCCTAGCGCGGTTCTTCGATCATGGCGCACGACGAGACGGTCTTCGAGCCCGACGCGGCATGGACGCGGGCCCTCGAGAAGTACGGGGCCGCGACCCATCTGGCCGTCGAGCTCTACGGCCGCGACGAGCGCCTGATCCTTGGGCCGGTGCATCCAACTCGCCTGTTCGAGCTTCTGGCGCCGGGCCATCACACGCTGAGCATGTTCGCGGCGTGCGTTCGACGCTGCCTGGCCCAGACGGCCGGGGCGTCCACGATCGTCGTCGAGCAGCGGCACCGCTTCGCGGTCATCGGGAGCTCGCTCGCGCTCAACGGCGAGGTGGTCGGGGCGGCAGTCGCTGCGTATGTCTTGACGGCCTTCCCCGATGAGCACGCGGTCCGGCGGCTCGCGAAAGAATGCAACGTGTCCTTCACCACGCTGTGGCAGCAGCTCCGTGAGGAATTGCCCCTCACTCGGGCGCGGTTGAACGTGTACGGCGAACTGCTCCAGGTGCTCTGCAACGCCCTCCTCAGCGAGAACGTTCGCGCCAGGCAGCAGGAGCGGGCGGCGACCCGCCTGGCGGCCGCCGACCAGGCCAAGGACGACTTCCTGGCCATGCTCTCCCACGAGCTGCGCAACCCGCTCGGGGCGATTCAGCTTGCGGCCCAGATCATCCGCCTGGGGCGGGCGAGCCAGGCGGCTATTCAGAAAGCGACCGAAATCGTCGATCGGCAGGTCAAGCATGTGGCCCGGCTCCTGGACGACCTGCTTGATGTGTCTCGGATCACGCGCGGCCGGATCGAGTTGCGGAAGTCGTCGGTGCCCTTGGCCACGTCGGTGGCTCACGCCGTGGGAACGAGCCGAGCGCTGATCGAAGCGCAGGGACACTCGTTGACGATTTCCCTGCCTGAGGAGCCCATCCTGCTGGAGGTCGACCCCACGCGTCTGGAGCAGATCCTCACCAATCTCCTCGACAACGCGGCGAAATACACGCCCCCGAAGGGGCAGATTGCGGTGATGGCCTCTCGAGACGAGAATGACGTCGTCCTTCGGGTGCGAGACACCGGGGTCGGCATCTCATCGGAGATGCTTCCCCGTGTCTTTGACCTCTTCGCGCAGGCCGATCCATCGCTGGCACACTCCCAGGGAGGTTTGGGGATTGGCCTTACGCTGGTTCGGAGACTTGTCGAGCTCCACGGCGGGACGGTCACGGCCCACAGTGAGGGCCTGGGCCAAGGCACCGAAATCGTGGTCCGACTGCCGCTCGGAAGCCCGTCTCACACGCCCCCGGCGCCAGCCACCAAGCAGCGGGTCGGTCGCGCGCGCCACATTCTCGTGATCGAGGACAATCCGGATGCGCGTGAGATGCTTCGAGTCGCTCTGGAGGTGGACGGGCATCGTGTCGACGTGGCCGAGGACGGGCCCCTGGGCGTCGAGATGGCCCGGTCGAGCCGTCCAGACGTTGTGCTGGTCGACATCGGTCTTCCCGGACTCAACGGCTACGAGGTTGCGAAGCAGGTGCGAGCGCTGTTCGGTAGGCATGTGCGGCTGATCGCGGTGACGGGCTACGGGCGGCCGGAGGATCGCAGTCGAACCGAAGCGGCGGGATTCGACGCCCACCTGACCAAGCCCGTGTCCTCTGAGAGGATCGCGGAAGCGCTGGAGGGCGGATAAGCACTCGCCGCACGTACCCACCTCAGGTAACAAATGTGCCGCAGCACCGGTGTGACGACGCCGTCCGTGTCCTCAGGTCGGGATCGAGGAGGGCCGCGTTCGCAGATCAGACGGGGATGCCCTGGATCAGCCCGTCGATGGCCTTGCGGAGCTTGGCATCTCCCTGCATCAGCGCGTGGATCTTGTCGACGCCGTGGAGGACGGTCGTGTGATCTCTGCCGCCGAACGCGCGGCCGACGTCGGCGAGCGAGGCGCGCGTGAGGTGACGAGCGAGGTACATCGCGACCTGTCGTGGGAAGGCAACGGCAGTCGTTCGATTCTTCGCCTTCAGATCGGACAGCGTCACCCTGTAGAAGTCACACACTGTTCGCTGCACCTGCTCGATGGTGATGATCTTCTCCTCCTCGCCCCAGAGATCGGCGAGGACCTCTTGGGCCAGGTCGACGCTCATCTCACGGCCGGACAGGGCGCAGAACGCGATCATCCGCGTCAGCGAGCCTTCCAGCTCGCGGATGTTCGCCTTGATGCGGCTCGCGATGAGATCGGCGACGTCGTCCGTCAGACGCACGCGCTCGAGCGCGGCCTTCTTGCGCAGGATTGCCACCCGCGTTTCGAAGTCGGGAGGCTGGATGTCAGCGATGAGGCCCCATTCGAAGCGCGAGCGCAGTCGCTCCTCGATCTCGGGAATGTTCTTCGGCGAGCAGTCGCTCGACACGACGATCTGCTTGCGCGACTCGTACAGATCATTGAACGTGTGGAAAAACTCCTCCTGCGTCCGCTCTTTGCCCGAGATGAACTGGATGTCATCGATGAGCAGGAGATCGACGGTACGATAGCGGGCTCGGAACTCGGCGGTGCGGTCGTACCGGATGGCGTTGATGAGCTCGTTGGTGAAGCGCTCCGAGGACAGGTACACGATGGTCACGCCCGGAAAGAGCCGGCTGGCCTGATGCCCGACGGCGTGCAACAGGTGCGTCTTGCCGAGACCGACGCCACCATAGATGAAGAGTGGGTTGTAGGCGCGCGCGGGCCGCTCGGCGGTTGCCTGGCAGGCGGCCCGGGCGAACTGGTTCGAGGAGCCGACCACGAACGAGTCGAACGTGTAGCGAGCGTTCAGGCCTTCGCTCCGCCCGCCACCGCCGCCCGCCTGGCCGGGGCCGGCCGGCGGGGCCGCTTCCATCGGCGGTGGAGTCGGCGTCGTATCCACCACCACGATGGACACGCGCGGATGGCCGCCCAGACACTCCTGCGCGGCGCTCTGGAGCGCCTCGAGATGGTGCTGGAGGAGCCGGTCTCGGAAGAAGCCATTGGGCGCGCCGATGCTGATGTGGTCGCCCTCGATCGCGAGAAGTCGGCACGGGCGCACCCAGGAATCGAGCACAAGAGGCGGAAGCTTCCGTGAGGCGCAGTCGACGAGGCGCGTCCAAAGGCTAGTCAGCACAGGTGAAAGCTCCCTTGCACACGGCGGTGTTCACGGCTTGTCCACACATGTGCATAACTGCGCGAGTGGGCGTTTCCTCCCAGCGAACTTCACGTGTAACGCCAGATTAATGAGGCCGCGCGATCCGGCTGTCAAGATTGCGTTCGCATGCATCAAATGGGGTGCCTGCGCGCTCGAGGCGCGCGCTGTCCCGTGGAATGGGCGAATTTCTTTGCCGCTCCTCGTCGAGCATGGTCAGATGATCGCTTTTCGGGCATCGTGACCGCAGAACCGCGCCACTCGGTGCAGATCTGAGGGGTGGGGATCACTGTGGAGATGTGGACAAGATGCGGACGAGGAGGGGTCGTATGGGCAAGCACCACCGGCTGACCGTTGCCTTCGTCTTCGTGCTGGCGTTGATATCGGTCGGGGAGGCTGGAGCGCAGGGCTCGCCGGAGGGTCAGCTCACGATCGCATTCGACGCGTCGATCGCACCGACGTTTCTTGATCCGGCCGAGACCTCGGGCATCGCCACGCCGTTCGCCTTCCTCTACGCCATGCACGACGCGCTGATCAAGCCGTTGCCCGGCAACAACATGGCGCCGTGCCTGGCCGAGTCCTGGCAGGAGAGTCCAGACGGCCT
>Ga0209161_10004463_pt1 | contig 11108 bp, 11 predicted proteins | sample GraSoiAngelo_155_FD_186169 | JGI IMG/M metagenome (GOLD analysis project Ga0209161, IMG submission 186169) | Grasslands soil microbial communities from the Angelo Coastal Reserve, California, USA - 14_1009_13_30cm (SPAdes) (version 2) | ecosystem: Environmental > Terrestrial > Soil > Grasslands...
AACTACAACTACCGCGGGCGTTCGGATTGGAAAGACGTTCCTTTTCTTCAAGACCTCGACAACACGTTCAATCAAATTCCGCATTGGATTCTGTTCACCGGCCTGACGATAATCATCGCGCTCGTGCTCGCTCTCATAATTTTATTTGTGTGGTTGAGAGCACGCGGCCGTTTCATGTTCGTCGATTGTATCGTCAAAAACCGTGGAGCGATCGTCCAACCGTGGCGAGAATTTCGCGAGCAAGGTAACAGTTATTTCCTTTTAGGGCTCCTGGTTGGTGTCGTCATCGCCGTGATTGTGTCGGTGGCGTCGCTGCCGTTGACGCTACCGATCATAAGAGGAGTAACATTCGCGCATCCCGACGCGTACCTCATCTGCATCATTGCGGTATGGGGTGTTCTTTTAATCCTCTTGATTCTGGCGTGGTCGCTTATCTCGCATTTTATGGTCGCGGTGATGTACCGTCGCCGTTGCCTTGCAGTCGAAGCTTTTCGCGTCGCGCTTTCCTTGATCGCCAATTATCCGGGTGAGATCACGCTCTATTGTTTATTCTGGATTGTGCTGGGAATCGCAGCGGTAATTATTGCCTGCGCGACGATCGTAGCGACGTGCTGTATCGCGCTAATTCCCTACATCGGCACAGTAATATTGCTGCCGTTATTTGTTTGTCTGCGCGCGTTCGGGCTCCGTTTTATTCGGCAGTTCGGCCCGGATTACGATGTGTGGGCGGTAATGCCTGAGGCTTCGCCAACGCCGCCCTCAAGTCCGCCGCCGCTGCCAAGTTGAATTATACCTCGGTCGCTGCCCAGAATTTTCGAAACGCAGTCGGCCAGGTGCGGTCAATCACACTTTCGCGCGCAAGGTCGCCCATTCTTTTTCGCCGCTCCGGATCGGCAACCAGCTCGCGAATCGCGCGGGTGAGATCTTCGACATTGTGCGATTTCGTGATCAAACCGTTGCGATTATTTTCGACAAGTTCCTTTGGTCCGCCCGAATCCGAAACGATCACCGGAACTCCGGACGCCTGCGCTTCAATGATCACGTTGCCGAATGTGTCGGTGGTGCTCGGAAAAACGAAGATGTCGGCGGAAGCGTAAGCGGCAGCCAGTTCTTTGCCCGTTAGATATCCGGTAAATAGAGCTTCCGGCAACGATTCGGAAAATTCGCGCGAATACGGTCCGTGGCCGACGACACAAAGTTGGATCGACAATCCCTCATCGCGCAGGCGCCGGTAAGCTTCCCCTAAAAGATCGAGATCTTTCTCGCGCGAAACGCGACCCACATAAAGCAATCGGATCCGACCGTTCCTGGCGCCGAACTTTTCGAAGAATCCTGAATCGCGCCGAGTGGGATGGAACAGCTGTGTGTCCAGTCCGCGTGGGAAAATTTTCAGTTTTTCCGGATCAAAACCGCGTTTGATCCAGCTCCCCCGATATTCCTCCGAGTTCACGAACACGGTATCGAGCTGTCCGTAAAACCAGTGCATGTAACGCCAGGTCACGCTTTCGAGAAAACTGTCTTCGGTCAGGATGCGGACGTATTGCGGAAAATCGGTATGATAAATGCCGCTGGTTTGCAGGTTGAGCATCTTGGCCGCGAGCAGGGCCGTGAGACCGATTGGTCCGGGCGTGCTGATGATGACTTCGGTGAATCGTTCTCGCTGGATGTAGTCGAGCATTTGCAAAATCGGCGGGAAACTCAGCTTTTGCAGCTCGTACTCGGGCAATTCAAACTCGCCGATCGGTCTGAAGTTCTTGATCGGGATACCATCAATCATCAGTTCGTTACGCGAGGTGATGACGATCAATTCCTTTCCGGCCGCCGCGCCGGCTGCGGTCATTTTCCGAATCGTCGTCGCCACACCGTTGACATCTTCGAGCGTGTCCGTGAACCAGGCGCGCTTGTTGTTCTGCAAGGCCGCTGGAATTTTGCCGGTCAACTCCTTGAAGATGGTCCTTAACCAATTGCGTGAGGGCGCTTGGCTGTGGAACCCATAAATGTAAGGTGCGAGCACGACTAGAATCGGCGCGATCGCGCTCAAAGCCTGCACGCTCTCGAGCATGTTTCCGGCGCTAATTTGTTGGACAAATTTTTGGAAGAAGCGAAATGCAAGTTGCTCGGCGACCATGTTCGCCATGACAAAAGCGCGCCGCTCAGGCTCGGGAATTGAATCCAATCCCTGGGCCATTCTTGCCTTCACTTCAGGTCGCCCGAAATAACCGGAAAGTTCCTTCCAGAGAGAAACATTCGCCGGCTTGAAGAGCTCGAAGATCTTACCGGACCTCACAGCTTGCCCGAACAAACTCGCTTTCTCTGCGAGCGTGAGTTCAGTCGGGTCCCGGCCTTCCATGAACCGGGAGAACATTTGTTCAACCAGAGCCGCACTTGGTCCCAGCTTTTCGTGGAAGTGGTCCTGAATGAACAAGGCGACGGTGTTATAAAATCCATGAGAAAGGGCGAGCGGAGTTCCGCCGTGGCCATGGGCCTGGCACTTGGCCGCGCGAATGTGCTCGAGAAACTTATCCGTTGAATCGGCGCGCGGCGTTTCGGTAAAAGCCGAAGCGATGAACTGACCGCCGTGATCGTCCGAGCCACCGACGAGGATTTTCTTCCACGCCTGCTCGTGGGTGGGCGCCAAATTGTGTTTTTTAGCCAGCTCCTCGATTTTTTCCGGAGAAAGCGAACCGAAGAGCTGCTGGGCGAGTTCGCTTAGAAGTGCATCGCGCAGGCCGTTGATTCCTTCAAAATGTTTGAAGAGTAAAATGAGCCGCTCGAGATGCGACGCTTCGAGCTTGCCGTTGATGCTGTAGAGGGGGTGAGCCACGGCATGGGCGATGTTTGCGCTTTGGAGATATTTTTGAAGGGCAAAGATGTTGTCGCGAATAATGACGATGTCGTCGTGCTGTTTTTCGGTAATGCCCCAGGCGAGAATATGAATCTTGCAGGGATCCTGCGGAAAATAAGTGGTGACCTGCTCGCTAATGAAAGTGTTGGGGAGGTCGCGAATTTCCAAACAACCGTCGATGGTGTCGTGGTCGGTGATCGTGACGAAATCCATTTCGCGCTCAAGCAGTTGCCGATGCAACTCGCGCGGGTCGGAATAAGAATCCGGAAAATCAAACCGCCGGAAGAGCCATTCTTCCGAACGCGCGCTGAAACGGGAGTGAATGTGAAGATCACATTTGCTCATATATAATTAGAGGCCGCGCTTGAGACGCTGCTCAGCAATCCAATCCTGATAGGTCGTCGGCGTCCTGCGGCCATTCATCTCACTGATAAGATCGACAATCTGCCGCCAAATGGTCGGATGCGAAAAGTCCGACGGATGAATACTGAGACGCATAAGCGGTTTGCTTTTGAGGGCGTGGCTGAGCGCGGCGTTCCAAGCCAGGCTCGTCACCCGTCGCCAACCATTTCGCACGCTGTAGACCAACGATCTTGCCCAAAACGTTTCGCCAGAACGCAAATCGCGCACTGAACGGAGCCGTGTGGTGTATTCCATTTCTGCATCGCGGGCTGCTTGCTCTGCCTCGCGGCTGAGCAACCACGCCGGCGCAACAAAACCTCGCGGCTTTAATCCGCCGGCGAGAAATTCGTCGCGCGCGGCTCTAATTCGTCGGAAAGCCTCGTCGTATCCGAGATCGTAGAACTCGCCTTCACCTTGGGTGTAAAATTGCGTAATGAATTTCTCGAGAAAAGTTTCACGCACCTGCGTCGGCCGTTCATGGAAATATCCATGGATGACAATTTCGTGACCGACTGCTTCCAGGTTGCGCAGCCAGGAAACGAATGGTCGATCTTGCATCGACGCGCCCTGACGATGGTAATCGGGGACGACCAAGAGCGAGCAATGGCGAATTCCTTTGTGTGTCAGCTCGGAAATAATTTTCTCTGCGATCTGCTGTGTCGATGGCGCTACGTCATGAATTGAAACGACCAGAAAATCCTTGGTCGCACTCGCCGCCGCGACAACGGGCAGAAACTGCGTGGCCACAGCCGATGTCATTTTGGCAAATTTTCGACCCCGCCACCCGCCGGAACAAGTGGAAAGTATCTAGCCCGCCATTCGCAAGATGAAAGCGAACTCTTTGCCGCTCAGGGGCATGACCGACAGGCGCGATTGTCGAACAAGCGCGATGTCCTTGAGCTCTCGCTTTTCTTTGATCCGCGCAAGCGTCACTGGCCTCGGTAGTGGCTTCACCGGAACAAGATCGACCGCGCGTCGCCTTCTTTCGCCGTCGTATCGCGGTAAGCCGTGCGCGCGACTTTGGCGACCCCAACGACAGCCTTTCCTTCGCCGCTATGATAAAAGAGAACGTCGTCGCCTTTTGACATTCGGCGAAGATTGTTGCGGGCCGCAAAATTGCGCACTCCGGTCCAACTTGTGCTGCCATCAGCTACGAAGTCTGCCCAGGAGTAATCGGATGGTTCTTGTTTCACAAGCCAGAAATTTTTCATCGCTTCAACTTAACCCGGTTCGACAATTATCGATCTTTGTTTGAAGATCGACACCATGGCAGGGATGCCGTTTATCACATTCGAAGGCTCGGAGGGTTGCGGAAAATCGACCCAGGTGCAATTGCTGGCCACGCATCTCAAGATATTGGGAGTTCCCTTTCTGGTCACTCGCGAACCAGGTGGAACTGCGATTGGCGAATCGATCCGCGAACTGTTGCAATTCGCGCCGCAGAGCGTGGGGATGACCCCGGAAACTGAGCTGCTTCTTTTTGAAGCGAGTCGCAGCCAGCTCGTTCGGGAAGTGATCAAACCTGCGCTGGAACGCGGCGAGTGCGTGATTGCTGACCGTTTTTTTGATTCGACCACTGTTTATCAGGGCGCCGCGCGCAAACTGGACCGGAAAGTCGTCAGACAACTGAACGCTTTCGCCGTCGGCGATTGTGTTCCCGACATTACATTCTTGCTCGATGTCGATCTAGAAACGGCGCGATCGCGCATGCAGCAGCCGCGCCGTCCAGACCGAATGGAACAGCAAACAGTCGAATTTTACGAACAGGTCCGCGACGGTTATCAAGAACTTGCGAAATGGCAGCGAGATCGAATTGTGGTGATCAAGGGTTGGCAATCGCCGCACGATATCGAGAAGGAGATTTGGGAAACGCTCGTGAAACGGTTTCCAGAGCTTGCTGCGAAATCGGAAATCGAAAATCGAAAATCTAAAATGTAACGATGGCTTTCACTCGCAAAGCAGCGATTGGACTTTTGCGACGCGCGCATAATCAGAAGCGTTTGGGCCACGCCTATTTAATCTCAGGGCCGGCCGGGAGCGGCAAACGAGAAGTGGCAGCAGAATTGGCAAGCACCGTCAACGGGACAGATGCCGGTGATGTTTTTTCATCAAAGGCGCGCGAGATTTTTGTGGCCGAGCCGGAATCCAAATCGAGAAGAATTCTGATCGAGCAGATTCGCGAGTTAGAGCACGGCCTTCAGATGCGCGCCAGCGATGGCCGGCGAAAGGTGGCAATCATTGCCGAAGCGGATCGTTTGCAACCTCAAGCGGCGAATGCGTTTTTAAAAACGCTGGAAGAACCGCCGCGCAATTCGCTGTTGCTTCTTTTGAGTGCGTTACCGGAAGCGTTGCCGGACACGATTGTGTCGCGTTGCATTTCTATTCCACTGGCGGCGAATGGCGAACAAATCGAAATGCCAGAGCGCGCTGAGCTGATCGACCTGCTCGGCCAGACTGCGCGCGAAAGCAAATGGAGCGTGCAGCAAGCCTATCGGGTCGCACAAGGAATGCAGTCGCTACTTGGAGAGATCCGTGAACAAATCAAGGCGCAAACGGCCGAGGCGTTGAAAAATGAGGAAGCGCGTTATCGGAACTCGACCGACGGCGCGTGGCTGGACGGTCGCGAAGATTATTACAAGGCGTTAACGGAGAGTCTCTACATTCAGCGTCGCGCGGCGCTGGTAGAGGTGTTGCTTGAGTTTTGGTCGGATGTTTTGCGAGCGTCTAGCAAAGTCGCCCGGCGCGATTTGATTGCGGCAAAAAAGGAGACCGCCGCGCTTGCGGAACGCTTCACCGCGCCGGAAGTGCTGCGGCGAATCCAGCATCTGGAAGAATTGCGAGATCACCTTGGCCGCAATATTCAGGAAGCGCTCGCATTCGAAGCCGCGTTTCTCCAAGTCTTCGGTTCCTGAAGGTCTCCCGGATTTTCTTGGAAGAGAGGATTTCCGAGAACTTTCCGCGATAAAAATCGTAGTACGCTGGTGAAGGAGATCTAGTCGGGATTACTCAGGCGTGAAAGCCCAGCAGCGGACTGCAACGAGTTTGAAGAGTGGCTTAGGAGCGGCAATCAGGCGCGCGAGATTCATTCTTAGGATTTCCCAAGGAGAACTGGCGTTTCGTGCGGGATTGCATCGTACGTACATTTCGGATTTGGAGCGCGGGGCTCGAAATCCTTCCGTCGAAAGTATTGAGAAACTTGCGGCCGCATTACAAATTTCAGTCGCAAAACTTTTCGAACAAGCCGCCGGCAAAGCCTAACGCCAGACGGCCGGTGAGCTCTGTCTCTGTCATGATGCCTTGTTGACAGTTTCAGAGGAGCGCGCAGCATTGCGGCCTGAGCATGAGATTTGAAAATCAAAGCGCCATTGTCACTGGCGCGGGGCGGGGGATCGGGCATACGATCGCGGTCCGACTGGCAAGCGAAGGCGCGCGCGTCGCGTGTGTGAGTCGCAGCGAAGACAACGCTAAGCGGACAGCGGATGAGATAAACATCTTGCGCGCGGATTCGGCGAAACATTACGCGGTTGATGTTGCCGATCACGCCGCGGTGCAAAAAATCGGTGTGCAGATTCTCGAGGACTTCACCAAAATCGACATTCTTGTGAATAACGCCGGTGTGAGGCGTGATGGACTAGCCATGCGGATGTCGATCGAAGATTGGGACGCGGTCATCAACACCAATTTGCGCGGCGCCTTCAATTTCACTCAAGCGATTATCCGCGCGATGGTCAAGCAGCGTAGCGGTCGCATTATCAACATTACTTCGGTGATCGGTTTGATCGGCAATGCAGGCCAAACCAATTACGCTGCCAGCAAAGCCGGGCTGATTGGTTTTACGAAATCGCTTGCGCGGGAGCTGGCCAGTCGCAGCATCACCGTCAACGCAATTGCGCCGGGATTCATCACTACTGACATGACCGCGGGATTGTCCGATGAGATTAAGAAAACGATCCAGTCACAGATTCCGCTCGGCAAGACCGGCACGCCTGAAAATGTCGCGAGCGCAGCTGCATTTCTCGCGTCGGGCGAGGCGAGTTACATCACCGGCCAGGTGATCTGTGTGGACGGTGGAATAGTAATGTAGTTACGCAGCGGCTTCCGCGCGTTCTTCCTGCTGGCTCGAGGCTGAAGGCGAAATCCCGAATCGCTCACAGTACTCCGCAAACCCGTTCATTCCCTCCAATCGGAAGTAGGCTGCGTCGTAGCGATGCACGCCATTCGTTTGCGAGTTCTGTTGCGCGAGGACGGCATTCATTTGCCTTTCGACTTCCGGTGAAAACGGCCAGCCGAAATGTTCATAAACGTGCCCCGCGGCCGCAATCGGATCCCGGCGAACGTCGTCGTAACGCAGATCGCAAACACGGTGGGGGAGCAATTGATCACGCGCACGCATGAAAGTCTTCAGCGCCTGTGACCAATAAGTCAGCGCGTCGCGACCGATTTGCACTGGATCAACTGCATCACTGAACACCTGGCGCAAGATTGTGACCAGACTTGAAACGGATGCGACTGCTTCAATCGGATCGCGATGGATTTGGACGAATCGCGCGTCCGGATAGATCGACAACAACGCGGGCGCGGCGAACATGTGTGCCGGCGCTTTCAGGACCCATCGCTCCGCTGACTGGCGGAACTGCAAATGCTGCAAGGAGCGGCGATGAAATTTGTAAGCCGGCCGCAAGTCTTGACTAAAAAACCACGCGCGATACGAGGGCACGTTATACATGGTGTCGAATTGATCGCTCATGAAGGTCGGGCTCGTCAGCGAGACGCATTCCTGCGGCAGCTCGGCGCCAGTCGCATGCACGCTTTCGAAGGTTGGCGCCAGCCAGCGCAGGACGGCGAGATTTCGGGACGCCTGCTGAATTCGCTGTTGTCGATCTTCCGAACTCGGCGGCGATGGCGACATCACTTCCCACGTTAGCGGCGCGCGATGCGCCGGATCGGCCGCGAGAAGAATGTGTAACAACGTCGTCCCGCTGCGCGGCAAGCCTACGATGAACAACGGTTCACGGATCGTCTGTTGCGCAATCTCGGGATAAATTCGGCGATCGCGCTCAAGGAGAAGGCGATTTCCCAAAATTCGCACGACGTCGCTTCGCAGCGCCATTTTTCCGATCACGTTGAGCCTCGCCTCCCGATGACACGATTCCAACAAACGCGAAAGGGGCTCGACAAATTCGCCGCCGCCAAAATCCTCCAGGCCACAACGTCGCTTCGCCTTGTCTATTAATTCGGCGGCGGATGGAGCTGTCGATTCTATGCCGATTTTTTCCAGCGCGGTGCCGCATTTGTTGAGCAGCCGAACCGGAAACGGCGCGCGCGTTTGCTCGACGGTAGTGGGCGCGGGCATAACATCGACAATTGCGGCTGGCTGAGCCGAACGCAAGCTTCAACTCCGCTTGTTGCGCAGCGCAGGCAGACGTTCGATCATTTGTTATGGCGATGGAGAAAGCGACGTTCGGGGCGGGTTGTTTTTGGGGCGTGGAGGAAACCTTCCGCAAACTGAAAGGCGTCGCATCGACGGCCGTCGGGTATGCGGGCGGGAACAAAGAAAACCCGGGCTACGAAGATGTTTGCAGCGATGAGACCGGACACGCCGAGGTCGTCCAATTGGAATTCGATCCATCGCAAATCAATTACGATCAGCTCCTGGATGTTTTTTGGTCGAACCACAATCCGACTACACTGAATCGACAAGGCCCCGATGTGGGGACGCAATATCGCTCGGTGATCTTTTATCATTCGCCGGAGCAAAGAGCTGCGGCCGAAATGTCGAAGCGAAAGATTAGCGAAAGTGGGAAATTCAATCGCCCGGTAGTCACCCGGATCGAGCCGGCGCCTAAATTCTGGCGCGCCGAAGAATATCACCAGCGCTATTTGGAAAAGCGCGGCCAATCGCACTGCGCGATTTAGGCGGATGGCTGGCGACGTTATTCGGACGAAGGACTTCGCAGCGGACGCGGCCAACTTCATTGTCGATCTTGCCCACAAGGCGCTGGCAGAGCGGCACGAGTTCCGGATCGCGTTGTCGGGCGGAAATACGCCGCGGCCAGTTTATTCTGAGGTCGCGCGCATTGGCCGCGATCTGCCGTGGGAGCGCATTTTAATCACGTTCGGGGACGAGCGTTGTGTCCCTCCGAACGATGCGCAAAGCAACTTTCGCATGGCACGAGAAACCCTGTTTGTTGCGGCAAACGTCCCTGAAAAATCGATCATGCGAATGCGCGGTGAGATCGATCCACAAATCGCGGCCCAGCAATATCAGGACGATCTCGATCTTCTGGCCACGCAGCACGGCGAACAAATGTATCGGCACGATCTGATTTTGCTCGGACTTGGCGATGACGGTCACACCGCCTCACTGTTTCCCGAAAGTGCCGCGCTGAACGAAGCGGCCCAGCGCGTGGTCGCGAACTTCGTTTCGAAACTGAACGCGTGGCGTCTGACGTTCACATTCCCGCTCATCAATCACGCGCGACACGTTTGCTTTCTGGTGAATGCGACCAAGCAGTCGAAACTCGTCAACCGTGTGATCAATGGCGATCCGCAGTTTCCTGCATCGCGAGTGAATCCGACCACTGGCACCCTGACGTGGATGCTCGGGGAGTAAAGCGCGACCGAAATCAATACTGTTCGCCTTCGTCCGGAGTGGGCGTTACCCGATCTTCGATCGCCCAGACGTGCAACATGACCGCGCCCCAATAGGGAATCAGCATAAGAATTCCCCATCCGGCGGAAGCGATCGAGGCTAAAATTGCGAAAGCGATGGCGGTCGGAGTAATGAGAAGCAGAATGATTGCGCCCATTATGCGATGACCTTTGTAGATATGACCGAGCCCCGGAATGATGCTGAGCAAGATTGCCATCGCATCGCTCGCTTTCGGTTCCGCGGGCTTGGTGGCTTCGCGCGTCCAGTCGCAGTTACGACATGCTTCAGCATTACTCGGCAGCATCGTGCCGCAATAAGGACACTGCATCATGTCGGCGCTAAACGGCTGCGGTTCGGTTGGGGCGTCCGTGTATTCCATGCGAATCAAGGTCGACCATCGAACGTCACAAGGGCCGCCGGATTCGTCAAGCAACATGAATTGGGAGGGCGTTTTCTCCGAAATGCCTTTCGAGTTGGCGTCTGACACAGACCCCCTACAATTATTCCAGGTGGCCTCGCTGTCCCAGATCGTTAAGTATGGCGATAAATATCTTCGCATTCGAAAAATCGAAGATTCGCCGAATGCGCTCAATGGGCTTCAGATCGAAAACTCCGGCAACATCACAAAAATCGGCGCGGCAGTGGATGTTTCGACGCGTGTTCTAACCACAGCCGCTAAACAACATGTCGATCTCTTGATCGTGCATCACGGATTATTCTGGCCCGGTTTACAATCAATCGCCGGCGGTTTGCGTCGGCAATTGAAAATCGCGTTCGAAAACGACATCGCGCTCTACAGCGCACATCTGCCGCTCGACGTCCATCCTGAAGTGGGCAATAACGCGCAGCTCGCGGCGGCGCTAGGATTCAAATCGACGACACCGTTCTTAGAAGAAAGAGGTGAGCTGGTTGGATTGCGAGTCAAAGACGCGTTACCGCGGGCCGAAGTCATTCGCAAACTCAGAAGAGTATTGCGCGGCCCAATCAAGGCGTTCAATTTTGGGCCAAGAGAAACCACCAGGATCGGTATCGTGACCGGCGGCGCTGGGTCGGAAATTTACCGGGTTACGCAAGAGAAGATCGACATGTTCATCACTGGCGAAGCACCCCATTGGGCGGCGGTGGCGGCGGAAGAGCTCGGAATCAATCTTCTCCTCGGCGGTCACTACGCGACCGAAACCTTTGGCGTCAAAGCGATGGCCGCGCGTC
>Ga0209161_10004466_pt1 | contig 11102 bp, 10 predicted proteins | sample GraSoiAngelo_155_FD_186169 | JGI IMG/M metagenome (GOLD analysis project Ga0209161, IMG submission 186169) | Grasslands soil microbial communities from the Angelo Coastal Reserve, California, USA - 14_1009_13_30cm (SPAdes) (version 2) | ecosystem: Environmental > Terrestrial > Soil > Grasslands...
CGCCGCTCGACGGCAGCCGCCCGCTGCTGCTCTACGCCTACGGCTCGTACGGGGCGACGATCGAGCCGACGTTCAACTCGAACGTCCTCAGTCTCGTGGATCGCGGCTTCATCTATGCGATCGCCCACATCCGCGGCGGGCAGGAGATGGGACGCCGCTGGTACGACGACGGCAAGATGATGCACAAGATGAACACGTTCCGGGACTACATCGACGTGGGCGAGGAGCTGGTGCGCCTCAAGTACACCAGCCGCGACCGCCTGGTGGCGAACGGCGGGAGCGCGGGCGGGCTGCTCATGGGCGCGGTGGTGAACATGCGGCCCGATCTGTTCCGCGCCGTGGTCGCCGACGTGCCGTTCGTCGACGTGATCAACACGATGCTCGACGCGTCGCTCCCCCTCACGGCCCAGGAGTGGGACCAGTGGGGCAACCCTCACATCGCCGAGCAGTACGCCTACATGCGGCAATACTCCCCGTACGACAACGTCGAGGCCAAGGCGTATCCCTGGATGCTCGTCACCACGTCCTTCAACGATTCTCAGGTGATGTACTGGGAGCCCTCGAAATGGGTCGCGAAGCTGCGCGCCCGCAAGACCGACGCGAACCCGCTGTACTTCAAGGTCAACCTGGCCGGCGGCCACGGCGGCTCGTCCGGACGGTACGATCGACTGCGGGAAATCGCGTTCCGGTACGCATTCATGCTCGACGCCGTGGGGCTCGCGGGGTCGCGGCAGGCGAGCGCCAACCCGTGATCACATTTCCGACCCTGTTCCTGGTCCTGGCCGCAGATTCGGGGCTCGCCGTCATCCCGCGCCCGGCGCACGTCACGCCCGGCAGCGGCGCGTTCGTGGTGACGGGGGCGACGGTGATCGTGACCGACCGCGCCACCCGCCCGCTGGGCGAGCTGCTGGGCGATTACCTCTACCCCGCCACCGGCCTGCGGCTCGCCGTCCGCACGGCGGCGCCCGCCGGCGCCCGCGTCATCACGCTCCGCCTCGACCCGGCCCTGACGGCCCTGGGCGCGGAGGGGTACCGGCTGGACGTCACCCTGGGACGCGTCACGATCCGCGCGCTCCAGCCGGCGGGCGCCTTCTACGCGATCCAGACCCTGCGCCAGCTGCTCCCGCCGGCCATCTTCCGCCAGGCGCGGGTGCCCGCGGCCGTCTGGACGATTCCCGCCGTGGCGATCGAAGATTCCCCGCGGTTCCGCTGGCGGGGGATCCACCTGGACGTCGCGCGCCACTTCATGCCGAAGGAGTTCGTGAAGAAGGTCGTCGATCTCGCCGCGCTCCATAAGCTCAACCGGCTGCACCTGCACCTGACCGACGACCAGGGGTGGCGCATCGAGATCCGCCAGTACCCCAGGCTCACCCAGGTAGGCGGGTGGCGGCGTCACACGATCATCGGGCACCCCGACCGTGACTCGACCAAGTGGCGCTTCGACGACCAGCCGCACGGCGGCTTTTACACCCAGGACGACATCGCGGAGCTGGTCGCGTACGCCCAGGCACGGTTCGTCACCATCGTGCCGGAGATCGAGATGCCGGGCCATTCCCAGGCGGCGATCGCCTCGTATCCCGAGCTGGGCAACAAGCCCGACACACTGCCGGTCTGGACGGCCTGGGGCGTGGACGAAAACATCGTCAACCCGTCGGACGCGACGATCCGGTTCGAGCAGAACGTCCTCACCGAAGTGATGGCCCTGTTCCCCGGACGCTGGATCCATGTCGGCGGCGACGAGGCGCCGAAGACGCAGTGGAAGGCGAGCCCGCTCGCGCAGGCCAGGATCCGCGAGCTCGGTCTCAAGGATGAAGACGAGCTGCAGAGCTACTTCACGCGCCGCATGGACGAGTTTCTCACGGCGCACGGCCGCTCGCTCGTGGGCTGGGACGAGATCCTCGAGGGCGGACTGGCGCCCAACGCGGTTGTGATGTCGTGGCGCGGGATCGACGGCGGCATCGCCGCGGCGCGCGCCGGCCACGACGTCGTGATGGCACCCGGGTCGCACACGTATTTCGACCATTATCAGTCCACCGACACAACCACCGAGCCGCTCGCGATCGGGGGGTTCCTGCCGCTCGACACCGTGTACGCCTACGACCCCGTCCCGGCGGCGCTGACGCCGGACGAGGCGCGCCACGTGCTGGGCGCGCAGGGACAGTTGTGGACCGAATACATCCCCGACCCGAAACGGGCCGAGTACATGGCGTTTCCGCGGGCGTGCGCGCTCGCCGAGGTGCTGTGGACCCCGCGGGAGGCAAAGAGCTACCCGGACTTCCTGGCACGGCTCGCCACCCATCTCGTGCGGCTCGCCGTGCTGGACGTGAACTACCGGCCGCTCAAGAACTAAGGCTCTCGATACCAGGAGAAGGTCGCGTGCACTCGCGTCTCGCCAAGCCACTGCTCGCCGCGCTGCTCATCGTCCCGGTCATGGCGCCGGGTCCGGGCCGTGCCTCCCGGGCCGCCCGGGCCGCCCTCGACAACGGGCTGGCGCGTACGCCCCCCATGGGCTGGAACAGCTGGAACCATTTCGGCTGCAACGTGAGCGAGCAGCTGATCAAGGAGACCGCGGACGCCATCGTGGCCAGCGGGATGCGCGACGCCGGCTACCGCTACGTGGTGATCGACGACTGCTGGCAGGTCGCGCGCGATGCCGCCGGCACGCTCGTCGCCGACTCGACCCGCTTTTCCCACGGCATCAAGGCGCTGGCGGATTACGTCCACGCCAAGGGATTGGGGTTCGGCATCTACACCGACGCGGGAACCAACACCTGCCAGCGGCGGCCGGGGACGTACGGACACGAGGAGCAGGATGCCCGCACCTTCGCCGCCTGGGGCGTGGACTACGTGAAGGAAGACTGGTGTCACGCGGAGGGGCTCGACGCGCCCACGCAGTACGCCAAGTTCCGCGACGCGCTGGCTAAAGCCGGCCGGCCGATCGTGTTCAGCATCTGCGAATGGGGGTCGAACGAGCCGTGGGAATGGGCGCCCCAGATCGGCAACCTGTGGCGGACGACCGGCGACATCCGGGACAGGTGGTCCTCCATGCTCTCCCTGCTCGATCTCTCGTCGCAGCACGCCAGCGTCGCCCGGGCGGGCGCGTGGAACGACCCCGACATGCTCGAGGTGGGAAACGGCGGCATGACCGATGACGAGTACCGCGCCCACTTCAGCCTCTGGGCCATCATGGCGGCGCCGCTCATGGCCGGGAACGACGTGCGGGCCATGTCCGCCGCCACGCGGGACATCCTGACCAATCCCGACGTGATCGCGGTGGATCAGGACTCGCTCGGGGTGCAGGGGATGCTGGTGCGGGAAGGACCGCCCGAGCTCCAGGTCTGGGCGAAGCCGCTGAAGGGTGGGGCGCGCGCGCTGGCGCTGCTCAACCGAGGGGACTCGGCGGCCAAGATCACCGCGCGGTTCGACCGGCTCGGCCTGCGCACCGACTCCGCGACGGTGCGCGACCTATGGGCGCGGGCCGATCGAGGTGCGTTCCGGCGCGAGTACGCCGCGACGGTGCCGGCGCACGGCGTGGCCCTGGTGCGCGTCACGCCGATCCGAGCGAAGTAGTGCAACCCGAATCCGGGAGACACCTCGCATGACGACGCTCCACTGGATCGACTACGCGATCATGGGCCTCTACTTCGCGTTCGTGCTCGGCATCGGCGCGATGCTGCGGCGCTACGTGCACACCAGCGAGGACTTCTTCCTCTCGGGCCGCTCGATCCCCGCCTGGGTGACCGGTCTCGCGTTCATCTCGGCGAACCTGGGCGCACAAGAAGTGATCGGGATGGGGGCCTCGGGCGCCAAGTACGGGATCGCGACGAGTCACTTCTACTGGGTGGGCGCGATCCCGGCGATGGTGTTCGTGGGACTCTTCATGATGCCGTTCTATTACGGCTCGCGCGCCCGCTCCGTCCCCGAGTATTTGAAGCTGCGGTTCGACGAGAAGACGCGGGGGGTGAACGCCGTCTCGTTCGCCGTCATGACCGTGTTCTCGTCGGGGATCTCGCTGTATGCCATGGGGAAGCTGCTCAATCTGCTGCTGGGATGGAGCTTCGACGCCAGCATTCTGGTCGCGGGCGGGATCGTGCTCGGGTACATCTTCCTGGGCGGCCTGACGAGCGCCATCTACAACGAGGTGCTGCAGTTCTTCCTCATCGTGTTCGGCTTCGCCCCGCTCGTGTTCCTGGGGCTGCGCGACGTGGGCGGGTGGGCGGGGCTCTCCGCCCGGCTCGCGGGCGTCGCCACCGACAACGGCTTCGCGGCGGGCGCCTACACGCGGAGCTGGGCGTTCATGGGAAGCGCGTCCGCGAACCCCGTCGGGGTCGAGTGGTTCGGCCTCGTGATGGGGCTGGGGTTCGTGCTGTCGTTCGGGTACTGGTGCACCGATTTCCTGGTGGTGCAGCGCGCCATGGCGGCGAACTCGATGACCGCGGCGCGGCGCACCCCGCTCATCGCCGCGCTCCCCAAGATGCTGTTCCCTTTCCTCGTGATCCTTCCCGGGATGCTCGCGCTGGTCGTGAGCTCCACGGCCGTGCGGTCGACGAGCGTCGCGGCCCCCGCCCCCGCCCCAGCCGCGGCCCCCGCCGCCGCGGTGGCCAGCGCAGCCGCCACGGCGACGGTCGCTCCGTCTGATCCGGGCGCCGAGCGGCGGGAGGGCATCGTGCCGCCCAAGCTCGACCCGCGCACCGGAGAGCCGCTGCGCGACGCGCGCGGTCGCGTGGTCCTCGACTACGATCTCGCCACGCCGATGATGCTGGTGCACTTCTTCCCCGCGGGGCTGCTCGGCCTCGGGCTCACGGCGCTGCTGGCGTCGTTCATGTCGGGGATGGCCGGGAACGTCACGGCCTTCAATACCGTGTGGACCTACGACCTGTACCAGAGCTATATCCGCAAGGGCGCGCCGGACTCGCACTATCTCGCGATGGGCCGGTTCGCCACCGTGTTCGGCGTGGCCGTCTCCATCGCGGCGGCCTACGTGGCGGCCTCGTTCAACAACATCATGGACTTCCTGCAGCTGGTGTTCGCGTTCGTGAACGCGCCGCTGTTCGCGACGTTCGCGCTGGGGATGTTCTGGCCGCGCGCCACCGGCCACGGCGCCTTCACCGGCCTCGTCTCCGGCATACTCGCTGCGGCGGTGCACCACGGGATCTCGCTCCCCGCGGGCGCGCACGTCGGCGTGAAGGGCGGATACCTGGGCGTGATGACGACGTATCCGAGCGAGCTGGCCCAAACGTTCTGGACCGCGATCGCGGCGTGGGTCACGTGCTTCGTCGTGACCATCGTCGTCAGCCTGCTGACGCGACCCCGGCCGGCGGAGCAGCTGCACGGTCTGGTGTACGGGCTGACGCCCAAGCCCACCGACGACGTGAAGCGGTGGTACGAGCGCCCCGGCCCGCTGGCGCTGATCGTGTTGACCCTGACGGTCGCATTGAACCTGATCTTCTTCTAGGGCAGAGGGGGACGGCGTGGGAATCGACCTGAGGATGCCACTGGGCGCGCTGTTCGGCGTGCTGGGCCTGCTGCTCACGCTGTACGGCGCCGCGACCCGCGGTCAAGCGGGCACGGAGCCGACGGGCGTACCGATCAACCTGATCTGGGGCGTCGTCCTGTTCGCGTTCGGGTTGTGGATGCTGTGGCTCGCCCGCCGCGCGCGAAAGGCGTCCAAGATGTAGCTTGCTCGCTGGGGATCACTTCAAAGGAGAATACCAGATGAAGCTTCTCACACTCGCGCTGGCCGTGCCGCTCGTCGCCGCCGCGGCGGGCGCGCAGGAGGCGCCCAAGGCGCCGGAGCCGCTCCAGGTCGGCGCGGCCGCGCCCGACTTCGCGCTTCCGGGCGCGACGCGCTACGGCGTGCTGCGCAACCCGATTCACCTGAGCGAGTTCAGGGGGAAAACGGTCGTCCTCGCCTTCTTCTATAAGGCGCGAACCAAGGGCTGAACGATTCAAATGCATGCGTACCGTGATCAGTACGCACAGTTGTTTCACGACGGCCGCAACGTGGTGCTTATCGCCATCAGCGTGGATGCCGCAGATACCCTCGCTGCATGGGCGCGGGACGACGAGTTCCAGTATCTGTTCGCGAGCGACACCGGGGGCGTGATCGGCAAGACGTACGGCGCCACCAATCCGAAGTACGGCCTCGACAACCGCACCCTGTTCGTGGTCGGCCCCGACGGGAAGATCGCGTACCGCGCGACGCCGTTCCGGGAGATCGATCCGACGGCGTACAAGGAGCTGGGGACGGCGATCGACCGGGTGGCGGCTAAACCGGCAGAATAGTCAGTCGCCGAGCAGGCGCTGCAGCACGGCGGCGATGTCCTGCTCGGCGCCGGCGCCGGTGTACACGACTTTGCCGGCGCGATCCAATATCACGATGTAGGACGTCGTCGGAGCCTGATACGCCCGCACCGCTGCGCCGCTCGCGTCGTACAGCACCGGGAACGGCAACGAGTGATTCGCGAGGTGGCGCTTGATCGACGCCGGGGTCTCGTTCACACCGACGCCGACGGCGACGAACTTCACGGTCGTGCCGTACTTCGCGTGCGCCGCCTTGAGCGATGGCTCGAGCGCCTTGCACAGGGGGCACCAAGTCGCCCAGAACTCGAGCAGCACGGGCTGCTTCCCCAGGTACTGCCCCAGGTCCACGGGCTTCCCGTCGAGATCGGCGAGCGTCACGGCCGGAGCCGCGGTACCGAGTGGCAGGCCGACGTCCTGTCCGGCCAACGCCGCCGGAAGGGCGAGGACGCAGGCAGTCGCCAGTGCCAACAATCGTGTCATCACAAGACCGTGCCCATCTGAACGAAGTAGTACTCCGCCATCGCGAGGAGCGCCACGCCCGCGACCTTCTTAATCCATAGCGTCCAGGCGCCGGCCCGGGGGAGCGCCGCCAGGGAGCCCGAAAACACCCCCACGACGACGAGCAGTGCCGTCATCCCGAGCGAGAACACAAAGAGATAGATGAAGCCCAGTGCCGCACTCCGCGTCGTCGCCACCCAGGTGAGCACCGCCGCGAACGCCGGGGCGCCGCACGGCGCCGCGACGATGCCCGATGTGGCGCCGAGCAGAAACACGCCCGGGTACGATCCCCCCGTGAGACGTCCGGCCCACTGCAGCAGACGTTGCGGGGCGGACACGGGAAACACATCCAGCATGGCAAGGCCGAACACGAGCAGCAGGTTCCCGATCGCGAAGCGGGCCCAGGGGCTCGCGCTCACGGTGCCGAACAGCGAGCCCGTGAGGCCGGCGACGAGGCCGAGGATGGCGTAGAACAGCGCCAGCCCCGCGACGTAGGCGAACGTCAGTCGTGCCGCTCGAGCGCGGGAGGTGCTCCCGGCCCCCGTGCCCGCGAGGATGCCCGCCGTGATGGGGATCATCGGGTAGATGCACGGCGTGAGGCTCGTGACGAGCCCCGCGCCGAACACCGTGACCAGGGCCAGGAGCGGGTTGTGCGCCAGCGCCTCGCCCAGGTCCGCGACGACGAGCAACAGGCCGAGAGTCAACGTCCGCTACAAGCTCCACCCCGACCGATAGTGCGGGTGGATGTACTCGTCCGGGATGCTCACGTTCGTCACTTGGCCGTTCTCCGGGTTGATCTCCAGCGCCCGGCCCAGCCGTACCGCGAGACACCCGAGCAGGACCATCGACGACAATCCCCCGGCGTGGCCGTCGAAGGTCGAACCCGCAGGCGGCCCGCCCTTGCACGCCGCGATCCACTCGGCGTAGACGCCGGGCGAATGCGGGTACTTCGGCTGCTGTGCCGGTGGGGGGGGCGGGGGCGGGTCGCCGCTCGCGACGCCCTGCTTGGTGGGCGTGAGCAGCTTGGCGTCGTCGCCGTACGTCCCGGCGGTGAGCTTGCCGTCGCTTCCGATCCACAGCTGCCCACCGCCCTTGTCGAACGGCCACGCCAACTCGTCGGCCACTTCGGCCGGCCGCGGCGGATACAGGCTGCCGTCGCGCCACACCACCTTTACCTCGGGGCGCTTGCCCTTCGCCGCGAAGCTGTAGCTGATGCGGGAGCCGGCCGGCGCGGTCTCCTTGAAGAGCGGGGTGGACTCGGCCTCGATGCGCGTGGGGTAACCGAGATCGAGGGTCCAGTAGGCGGCGTCCATGATGTGGCACGCCATGTCGCCCAGCGCGCCGGTGCCGAAATCCCAGAAACCGCGCCACTTGAACGGCGCGTACGCCGGATGATACGGCCGCTCCGGCGCGGGCCCGAGCCACAGATTCCAGTCGAGGGTAGCGGGCGCGTAGTACTCCTCGAGCGGCCGGTCGATCGCCTGGGGCCAGATCGGCCGATTGGTCCAGAAGTGCACCTCGCGTACCGTCCCGATGGCGCCCGCCTCGACCCACTCGCGGATCTGACGGGTGCCGTCGCGCGCGTGGCCCTGGTTTCCCATCTGCGTCATGATCTTGGGGTGACTGCGCGCGTAGTCGCCCAAGGCGCGCACCTCGCCCATGGTCCGGGCGAGCGGCTTTTGGATGTAGGTGTGCTTTCCCGCCTTCATGGCGAGCATGCCGGCGGCGGCATGCGAGTGATCGGGCGTCGACACCGTCACCGCGTCGATGTTCTTCGACTCCTTGTCGAACATCTCGCGGTAGTCCCGGTACCGCTTTGCCTTGATGTAGGTCTGGAACGCGTCTTCGGCGCTCTTCCAATCCACGTCGCACAGCGCGTAGATGTTCTCGCCTTCCATGCCGCGCACGTCGTTGCGGCCCATGCCCCCCACGCCGATGCAGGCGACGTTGAGCTTGTCGCTCGGCGCGCGGTAGCCACGACCCAGCACGTGCCGGGGCACGATGGTGAAGGCCACGCCGGCGCCCACGTCGCCGACGAATTTCCGTCTCGAGATGCGTTTGCGTGACATGATTGCGACCCTCCTCAGTCGGCCGCCACGGGCGCGGGCGCGCGCGCGCCCCCCGGGCGAAACAGGGCTGCGAACAGGACCAGAACTACCGCCGCGAATCCGGCCGGCAGCACCCAGAAGCTGGGCCAACGGTCGAGCGTGAGGCTGGCCGCGCCGCCGAGTAGCCGGTTGTACACGTTCCCGGCCACCTGGGCGCCGATGAGCATTCCGACTCCGTAGGTGACCAGCACGAGGAAGCCCTGCGCCTGGCCGCGCACGGCGGGTGTGGACTTCTTGTCCACATAGATCTGCCCGGTGACGAAGAAGAAGTCGTAGCACACGCCGTGGAGCAGGATGCCAATGGCGATGAGCCAGAAGACCGCGCCAGGCGCCGCGATCGCGAACAGGGCATAGCGCAGCACCCAGGCGGCCATGCCCACCATGAGCATGCGCTTAACGCCCAGCCGTGCGAACATGAGCGGCATGAGCAGCATGAAGCCGGTCTCGGACATCTGACCGAGCGTCTGCGTCGCCGCGATCTTGGTGACGCCCGCATTGCCCAGAAAGAGCTGGGTGAAGTTGTAGTACGCCGCGAGCGGGATGCACAACAGCAGCGAGGCGGCGATGAAGACGTAGAAGGCACGGTCGCCCAGCTGCCCCAGCGCATCCAGGCCGGCGATGCTGCGCAGCGAGACCCGTTGCCCAGCCCCGGGGGGCGGCGTATGCGGCAGCGTGAAACTGTACACGCCGAGCAGCACGCTGGCTGTGGCGGTGGTGTAGATGGGCATCGCCGTCTGTTCGGGGATGAGGCCCGTCAGCGGACCGAGCACGAGGCTGATGAACCACCCGGCGATAATCCAGCCGATCGTGCCGAACACCCGGATCAGGGGAAACTGCGTCTCCTGTGACTGGATGTGGTGGAACGCCAGACTGTTGGCGAGGCCGAGGGTGGGCATGTAGCACAGGTTGTAGAACAGCAAGAGCAGAATGAACACCGTGGGCGCGCCGGTGGCGCGGGGCACGGTGAACATCACCAGGCCGCCCAGCACGTGGAGCACGCCGAGCACCTTCTCGGTGGCGAAGTAGCGGTCGGCGACGAGCCCCAGGAAAAACGGCGCGACGATGGCCGCGATCGGGTTCACCGTATAGGGCCAGTGTGTCAGCGTCTCCATTCCGTGATGGGTCATGTACACCGCGATCGTCGTGTACCACGCGCCCCAGATGAAGAACTGCAGGAACATCATCGCCGACAGCCTGGCGCGGACGCTCACGGCAGCACCCGGATCTTGATATTACGGAACGCCACCGGGTACTCGTGCTCCTGCAAGCCGATGTAGCCCTCGGCGTTGCGGCCGTAGTGCGCGTGCGAGGCGAACTTGCTCGCCTTTACTTTGGCCTCCCAATCGGGGCTGCCCAGTTCGTACTCGACCACCTTCACGCCGTTGAGCCAGTGCTCGACGTGGTTGCCGTTCACCACGAGGCGCACCTGGTTCCACTGGCCGGGGCCCTTCACGACTCCGGCGGGCGACGGATACAGGCCGTAGTCGGCGCCGGCCGCCGTCAGGCGCGACTGGCCGTCCGGATGGCCCACATCGTCCAGCACCTGCATCTCGGGAGCGCTCCAGTAGATCGCGTTGTCGTCCTCGCTGGCGCGGTAGAAGATCCCGCTGTTGCCGTTCTTCGCGATGTTCCACTCGAGTGACAGCTCGAAGTTGCGGAACTTATCCTTCGTGATGATGTCGGCCGCCGGTTTGACGCGCTTCAGCGTGCCGTCCACCACCTGCCACCCCGATGGCATCGAATCCATCTTCCAGCCGCGCCACCCTGCCGTGGTCTTACCGTCGAACAACAGGCGCCAGCCCGCGGCGCGCTCCTCCGGGGTGAGTGTGTTGAGCGGCGCCGCGCCGCCGGCCGAGCCGGCCTGCTGGGCGGCGGCCGCGCCCGGCGCCGCCAACGACGCGCCTGCCAGGCACACCCCGAGCAGGCTCATTGCCGTCAGGTGGTTCACGTGCTCCTCCTCTCGTCAGGTTTCGGGGGGATGGGGCGTCAATGCTACGATACGCCCGGGGTTCGGGGAAGGTTGGGCGCAAAGCGCGTGCCGGGGGTCGGTGACGGGGGATCACTCGGGAAGGCCGGCCAGCTCCTTCAAGCGGCTCTGCACGGCCCGCCTGGCGCGCTCGCTCCGCGTGATGACGAGGATCGCGTCGTCGCCCGCGATGGTCCCGATGATCTCGTCCCACCCTGCCCCATCGA
>Ga0209161_10004467_pt1 | contig 11099 bp, 6 predicted proteins | sample GraSoiAngelo_155_FD_186169 | JGI IMG/M metagenome (GOLD analysis project Ga0209161, IMG submission 186169) | Grasslands soil microbial communities from the Angelo Coastal Reserve, California, USA - 14_1009_13_30cm (SPAdes) (version 2) | ecosystem: Environmental > Terrestrial > Soil > Grasslands ...
GTAAATGGGAATGCTTTTCGGGATCGAGCTCTGCTTAACTGCCATCGCTCTCGCTTTGGCGTATGCTGCCCCACAGTTGGGGTCTAAGTGGTTTGCTGCAGTCGAGAAGTCTTTTGGCCACCTTGCCAGAAAGCGCGATGTTGCGGTTCTACTGGTTGGCCTCTTGGCGGTAGCTGTGCGTCTCGCCCTTCTGCCAGTCTTACCCGTCCCGCAGCCTGCTATCCACGATGAGTTCAGTCATCTGCTCACAGCGGACACGTTAGCGCACGGCCGCGTCTCGAATCCGACTCACCCGATGTGGATTCATTTCGAGAGTTTCCACATTTTTTTTCGACCTACCTACGCCTCAATGTATCCGCCCGGTCAGGGGTTGATGTTGGCCGCGGGCACAATCCTGGGTGGACATCCCTTTGTCGCAGTGTGCCTCAGCATCGGCATAATGTGTGCAGCAATCTGCTGGATGCTGCAAGCGTGGTTGCCGCCGCAATGGGCTCTGCTGGGTGGCGTGCTTCCAATCTTGCGATTTGGCGTGTTCAGTTATTGGGACAATAGTTACTGGGGCGGCGCTCTTGCGGCCATTGGCGGAGCCTTGGTCCTTGGGGCTTTGCCTCGGATTAAGCGGAGCCAACGTGTCCGCGACGCGCTATTGATGGGAGTTGGCCTAGCCATTCTCGCTAATACCCGACCGTACGAAGGATTGGTCCTGAGCGTGGCGGTCGCGGTTGCGTTGCTGCTTTGGATCAGAACCAAGGAGCGACCGCCGACGCCGATATTGGTCCGTCAGGTTGTGCTCCCACTTTTATTGTTGCTGGCCATGGCCACCTTCGGAATGGGCTATTACTTTTGGCGTGTAACTGGAAGCCCCCTTCGTATGCCATACGAAATCGATCGCTCCACTTATGCGGTTGCGCGGTACTTTTACTGGCAAGCACCTAATACCCAGCCGGTTTACCACCATCAGGCGATGCGCGATTTTTATCTGCACCTTGAATATGGTCGATATCGCCAGGTGCGTTCGGTGCTCGGTTTCATCCGAGAATCGGCTCTGAGATTCTTGGGAATGTGGATTTTTTTCGTGGGTCCTGTTTTGAGTGTTCCGCTCGTGCTACTACCATGGATAGTAAATGATCGGCGAATTAGATTTCTACTCATCGTCGCCGCCGGTACCGTGGTCGCCTTAGAAATACTGATCTTCTGTGCGACTCATTACGCAGCCCCGATCACCTGTGTAATTCTAGCGGTGATCATTCAGGGGTTAAGGCATCTCAGGACTTGGCAATGGGAAGGTAAGCCCAGCGGTGTTTTTCTGGTACGCGCTTTGATTTTGATTTGTCTTGTGATGGTACCGGTGCAAGTACTCATGCTGCCCGCGCTGGCGAGGTCTGTCACATGGCGGCCTGTCGGTTTAGAGCGCGCCACTGTCCTAGCGCAACTTGATCGCGCGCCGGGCAGCCAGTTGGTCATCGTGCACTATCTGCCAGACCACGATCCATTGGAGGAATGGGTTTACAACGGAGCGGATATCGATGGTTCGAAAGTCATTTGGGCAAGGGATATGGGGGCGAAGGAAAACGAGAACCTTATCCGATACTTCAAAGATCGCCAAGTATGGTTGCTCGAAGCCGACGAAAAACCTCCAAGGCTGACGGGATACCCCCCGCCCTCGGTTTCAGGACCGGTGGCCGTCGCCGACGAAGAACATCAGAATTCGAGGCCTCACCAATAATGCCCACGGTTTATGGGGCTGAAAGCCTCCTCGCAGCTACGGCACTTCTGATTGCCTTTGTATACCCACAACTGGGCACCCATTGGTTTGCCAAAACGGAGCAGGCATTCAGAATTCTGGCGCGGAAGCGCAGGTTCAGCGTTCTGCTTTGCAGCCTTCTCGCCCTCGCGATGCGCGCGGCCTTACTTTCGGTCGCCCCGGTTCCGCAGCCTTTTGTCCACGACGAGTTCAGCAACCTCTTGGCTGCGGACACATTTGCTCACGGTCGCATAACGAACCCTCCGCCTGCGATGTGGACCCATTTCGAAACTTTTCACGTGATTTTCCAGCCAAGCTACGCCTCCATGTACCCACCCATGCAAGGCCTTACGCTGGCCGTAGGGACACTCCTAGGTGGGCACCCGTTTGCGGGCGTTTGGTTCAGCATAGGTGTAATGTGCGGCGCAGTCTGCTGGATGTTGCAAGGGTGGTTGCCTGCGGGATGGGCGCTGCTCGGCGGTGTTTTGACAGTAATACGTTTCGGTGTTTTGAGCTACTGGGATAACAGCTATTGGGGTGGCGCTCCGGCCGCTATTGGAGGAGCGCTGCTTTTGGGCGCCCTGCCTCGGATCATGCGGCGGCAACGCGCTCTCGACTCGCTGTTGTTAGCATGCGGTGTTACGATTCTTGCTAACAGCCGGCCTTATGAGGGGCTGCTATTAAGCCTGCCGATTGCATTGGCGCTGATACTTTGGATGTTGGGTAAGGGGAGTCCGCCCGCTCGGATTTTGCTTTCTCACGTGGTGCTGCCGCTCGTCATCGCGCTTGGTGCGGCAAGCATCGCGACCGGATATTATTTTTGGCGAGTGGCCGGCTCTGCGTTCCGAATGCCGCAACAGGTTAATCGAGAAATGTACTCGGTGGCGCGATATTTCTATTGGGAGCCGGTTCATGCCCAGCCAACCTACCGCCACGAAGTTATGCGCCAGTTTTATATGGGAGTTGAGTATCCCCGATATTTGCACGCCCGCTCCGTGGCCGGCTTCCTGCGAGAGACTGGCATAAAGATCGCGATGATCTGGGCGTTTTACATCGGTCCCGCGCTTACAATTCCACTGGCCGCGTCGCCCTGGGTGATCCGAGACCGGCGAATCCGTTGGCTGATCGCTGCTGCGGCGTTCTCCTTCGGAGGCATGGCGCTAGTCATCTTCATTTCCGCCCACTACACCGCTCCCATGGCTGCACTGATAATGGCTATAGTCTTGCAGGGGATGAGACATCTACGTGTATGGCGATGGGAGGGCCGTCCGACGGGGCTATTTCTGGCCCGCGCAACAGTTCTGATCTGTGTGGTGATGATACCGCTACGCGCCTGGGTATGGTCGAGACCTGCCGATCCGGGGAGCTGGATGGATAAGGGCGTCCAGCGTGCGAGATTGCTCGCACAACTCAGCTCGGTACCCGGGCCGCAGCTTGTCTTGGTGCATGACGGGCCGAACTACGACACATTGTTTGACTGGGTCTACAACGCTGCTGACATCGACCATTCCAAAGTTATTTGGGCGCGCGACATGGGCCCAGAGCAGAACAAGGAACTGATTCAATTTTACAAACATCGCCGAGTCTGGCTCCTCGAAACCGGTGAAATACTGCCGAAACTGTCGCGATACGATGCGACCGCGGGCAATGCGCTGGTTTGTGCGAAAACTAGGTAATCATGCCGGACTTGTTTCGGAATAAGTAGTCCTGATTTGTTGCTGTGCACTTGGGTTAGAGATTCGTGCCTATGCTCTTAATCGAGTCTGGCCTGGTAGCCGTCGCTGTGCTCGTTGCTGTTGTTTATCCGGGCGCAGCATCACATTTCTTTGGGAAAATTGAGCACGGCGTCAGCCAGCTTGCTCGCAGACGCGGACTTAGTATTCTAGTAGTTGGCGTGACAACTCTCAGTCTTCGCCTGGCATTGCTGCCCATCCTGTCGGTACCTACACCATTGGTGCACGATGAGTTTGGATATTTACTCGCGGCCGACACATTCGCCCACGGTCGCATTACAAATCCGACGCACCCGATGTGGACTCATTTCGAGACGTTCAGCATTTTGCAAAAACCTACCTATCAGAGTTACGCCCAGCCCGCACAGGGACTGGTTCTTGCTGCTGGCCAAGCGATTGCCGCGCATCCCTTCTGGGGCGTGTGGCTCAGCACCGGGATAATGTGTGCCGCGATCTGCTGGATGCTGCAAGCCTGGCTTCCGGCGGAATGGGCATTGCTCGGTGCTTTCCTCGCGGTCGTTCGCTTCGGGGTGTTCAGCTATTGGGCAAACAGTTATTGGGGAGGCGCCTTGGCCGCGACTGCCGGTGCCCTAGTGGTGGGAGCTCTGCCGCGAATCAAAGAACACCAGCGGTTGCGCGATGTGTTGTTACTTGCGACGGGGCTAGGGATTCTAGCCAACAGCCGTCCGTATGAAGGGTTGGTGTTCAGCCTGCCAGTGGCGGTGGCTCTCTTTGCATGGCTATTCGGCAAAGATCACCTCCCGTTCCACATCTCGTTTCGCCGGGTGGTCATGCCCTTATGTGTGGTGCTGGCGGTGACTGCGGCGGGGATGGGATATTACTTCTGGCGGGTAACCGGCAACCCTTTTCGTTTGCCCTATCAGGTTGAGCGCGAGACGTATGGTGTTGCGCCTTACTTGCTGTGGCAATCCTCCAAGCCGCAGCCCATCTATCACCACAAGGACATTCAAAATGTCTACGCCAATGCAGAAGTCACTCTGTACCAAGTCTCGCGGACTCCCGTGGGGTTTGTTTACGTGAGTGCGGCAAAGGCATGGGACGCATGGAGGTTCTTCCTGGGTCCGGCCCTGACGCTTCCTGTGCTCATGGCTTCGCTGATGGGTTTCTCGTGGAGACGAATCAGCGAACGAACTCGCTTTCTTCTGCTCGCCTTTGCAGTTTCAATTGCAGGCCTGTTGCTGGAGCTGTTCTTCTTTCCGCATTATGCAGCTCCACTAACCTGCTTGATTCTTGCCCTGGTATTGATTGCTATGCGTCGCCTGCGACTCTGGCAATGGCATGGCAATCCCTCCGGATTATTTTTGACGCGGGCCATCCCCGCAATCTGCGTAACCATGTTTCTGTTGCGCGTTTCCGCGGCAACCTTGCACATCCCTCTGACCCGGAGCAGGGCGGCGGCGTGGTATCAGGCGGAGCGTCTCACGCCAGGCCGCAGCGAGATTCTCTCCGAATTGCAGCGGCTTCCCGGGGAACAGTTGGTCATCGTGCGCTATAACCCGCACCGCATCCCCGACGAGGAATGGGTCTACAACCAGGCCGATATCGATTCAGCCAAAATCGTCTGGGCTCGCGACATGAGCCCGGCGGAAAATGAAGAACTGATTGGATACTATGCTGGCCGACATGTCTGGCTCCTCGAAGCCGACGCCAGGCCGCCCAGATTGTTGCCGTACGGGGAAGCCGATCTCACCGATACTCATCCCGTAGCACAGAGCAGGAAGCTCTCACGATGAAAGCCTCGTCGCCGGCAGAACTAGAATTGGCACAAGTTCCTCATGAACGCGAATCCGGTGGGCCAGGCAATAGCGGCAGTTACAAGTGGCTGCGACTTTCCTTCTGGTGCGTTGCTATTATGCTGGGCGCGGCTGATGCCTGGGTGACGCGCTTCACCATGAATCCCGATGGCATCTCGTACCTCGATATCGGAGATGCCTACTGGCGCGGCGACTGGCACAACGCTATCAACGCCTACTGGAGTCCTCTTTATTCCTGGGTTCTCGGCTTCTTTTTGAAAGTGCTGAAGCCCTCAGCATACTGGGAATATCCCCTTGTTCATCTCGTGAACTTTCTGATTTATGTGGCCGCATTGGGATGCTTCGAATTCCTTCTGCGCGAGTTCATCAGAAATCGCAGAGAAGCGGAGGCAATTTCCCTCGCGAACGCTGATGCAGTTTTGCCGGAGTGGGCATGGTGGACCCTTGGCTACAGCCTGTTCATTTCCTCGTCGATTGTGTTGATCACTATCAGAGTGGTGACTCCCGACATGTGCGTTGCGGGCTTCGTTTACCTGGTTACCGGCCTCATCTTACGGATCCGCCGTGGGCGAGCCTCTCGCCGAACGTTCGCGCTGCTGGGATTTGTGCTGGGATTCGCTTACTTAACCAAAGCTGTTATGTTTCCGTTGGCATTCGTGTTCCTGCTGGTCGCGATGTTCTCATGCCCGGAAGTTTCTCACAGATTCAAACGCACAGCACTTTCGGCGCTGATTTTCGTAGTTGTCGCTGCGCCATTCGTGATTGCAATTTCTCGAGCGAAGGGACGACTCACGACTGGGATGAGCGGCGGCATTACCTATGCAGCCTATATCGACGGTGTAGATCCGTGGTACCCAGACGATGGCGGGACGTTCGTTGGCTGGGGGGGCGGGTATGTTGAAGGTGATGTCGACAGTTGGTCCCCGAATAGGAGCTTGCTCCGCCATCCGACAAGAAAGATTTTCACCGCGCCAGCCGCTTACGATTTCAGCAAACCCATTACAGGCACATACCCATTTTGGTACGATCCGTCATACTGGCAAGATGGCTTAACGCCACGCGTTGAGACAAGAGGACAAAGACGTGCTCTAGAAAATGCTGTTCTGACGTATGCTGCGCTATTCTTCAGCGTTTTCACGCAGCTCGGCATTGCGAGCGGATTGCTTTTCCTCTTCTTAATAGCCCCTAAGCCCAGCTTCTGTTTCCGGAGCGCCTGCCGAAACTGGTGGCTCGTCTTTCCGGCAGCTTCAGCTTTTGCCCTTTATTCGCTAGTTCATACTGAATATCGCTATGTGGCTGTGTTCGCTTCACTTCTCTGGTTGGCCGCTTTTTCTGGCGTATCGCTTCCACGATCTTCGCAGTCGAAAAAAATCATCGCTTCCGTGTCAATCATTATTACAGCAATGACGGGATTGGCTGTGGAATTATCCTTGCGCCGCGAGGAGAAAGCTGTGCAGATCCATCCGGCATATTGGAAAGCTGCAACCGCTCTGCATTCGAATAGGGTTCTTGAGGGCGAAAAGATCGCAATGATCTCGGACGATCCCTCAGGAAAAGGCGGCCCCTTCGTGGCACGATTAGCGCACGTTCAGATTGTTGCTCAAATCAATCGGCCCGATCGTTTTTGGGCGTCGGATGTTTCGACGCAGGACCGAGTTCTGAAGGCCCTCAGGAAAGCTGGAGTTGCGGCAGTTTTGGCCTGGGGAAGCCCGCCTTCCGGCGGGGGAACTAATTGGCTACAGCTAGAAGACACGAGCTATTACGTACACATATTCAATGAAGAATAGTATCTGTCATTTATTTCCTGACACCCAGTGATAACAGCACGAACGGTCGCAGCATCTGCCACCATCCAATAAAAGGACGAATCTTGGTGTACGGCACGTTCTTGTTACGAGGGTATGTTTTTGTGACGGGCACTTCACACAAGCGATAGCCGCAGTTAACCACCTTCCAGTGCAAGTAATATTCGAAGTCGTAACCGTCGAGCCAGCTCTGCCATATGTTGATGCGGGGATCGTCGAACAGAGAAACGCGATACGCGCGAAAGCCGTTCGTCAGGTCGGTACATTCCCGCCACCCCGATATCTTGAACAGAAAGCTAAGCACCTTTATTGCGAGAAAACGAAATACGGGAAGATTCGGACTCGATCCCCCAGAAAGAAATCGGCTGCCCTGGACATAATCGGTCCGATCCTCGATGATTGGACGGAGCAGCAGCGGGATTTGGGCCGGGTCGTCTTTGTCATTGCCCGCCATGATCACGAGAATATCGTATCCGTTCTCCCGCGCGTGCTTCACTGCCTGCTTTATACATGCGCCCACACCTCGGTGGGGCTGGTCAATCACGTTTATCCCGTGCTGCCGTAGGATTTCGGAGCCGCGGTCTGTTGAGCCGTCATTTACGCCGATAAAGGCATCGACGTAACCTTCCCTCAGGCGCGGCGCCATTTGCCGCAGCTTGTCCTCTTCATTGAAGAACGGAAATGCTGCCAGAACACGGTGAGCAGGATACAGAGTAGAGCGACACTGCGAGAGGGTGTTCTGTGTTTCAAAGTTATCACGAACTAGATTCATGTCGCCGCCTTCTTACTCCCCGATATACGTCGCCCGGCTAATTCCCAACATGCTCAAGAAAACCGAAGAAAAAAGAACTTCTACTCCAAGAAAGAAAGACAACGAACAGAGAAATACCGTTCGCACCAGCGGCAACTGGCCGAAGCCATGAGCCGCCCAGTGCCAGAAAACCGTCGCGTCGCCGGTAAAGCCGATAAGCGTCAGCGCGCCGCCGAGGAGCAGTCCATGCTCCAGTTTCACGCGTTTCAGCCATCGCCCCAGAGAATGCTGGTTGCGCGAAAGTTTTTCTGTGTAACAGAAGACCTTTACGAAAAGCCCGATTGAGATGATGTGGGCTCCCAGCAGGGCCAGCATCATGGCCAGCGACATGGTGTGTACGTCGAGCCCGGTTTTTCCCGCGAAGCGCGGCCCCGGCAGCAACCATAGCGCCATACCCAAGCCAAAGGCCACCAGCAGTGCACCCGGCAGTAGAAACAGCCAGTTAGGCGCGCAGAGCATGATGTAGCGGAGGTGGCGCCAGCCATCCCGGAAGGTGCGCAGGTGTGGCGCGCGATCGCGCTGGTCCGGCCACATGGTGATGGGGACCTCGGCCATTGGGGCACCGAGCTTGGCGGCTTTGATCAAAGACTCGGAGGCAAATTCCATCCCCGTTGTGCGGAAGTCGAGTCTGCGAGACAGATTCTTGGTGATGCCCCGCATGCCGCAGTTTATGTCTTCAACTCCGGCGTCAAAAAAAAGATTGAGAAGGGCCGAAAGTACCGGCGTGCCGATATGGCGATGATGCCAGGACATGGCGCCGTCTTTGATTTCGCCCTCGAAGCGATTGCCAACAACGAACTCGTAGCCCTCGCGCCATTTATCGACGAAGCGCGGGATCTCGGAAAAGTCATGGCTGCCGTCGGCATCGCCCATGATGATGAACTCGCCGCGTGCCTCTTCGACCCCGTTACGGAGCGCACTTCCGTAGCCTTTGAGCTGGGCGTGTACCACTCGCGCGCCATGCTGCCGGGAAATCTCAATCGAGCCGTCGGTCGAGCCGTTATCAGAAACTATGACTTCTCCGCGAATGCCTATGTGGCGGAAGGCGTCCAGGGCTTTGTCTATGCAGGACGCAATAGATTGCACTTCGTTGAGGCAGGGAATGACGACAGATACCTCGACCGGCGTCGCCCCGGGCGGAGCCCAAGTATCGGCGGGAAGCATATCTTGCAGGCTAACTTTAGTTGTGGTAGTCATGCTTCATTTGGGGAGGCATGCGCGTACCAAGACGCAAATAACAATGCAGCTAGCCTGCCAGTGGTCATCTGGGTCGACAGATTCGGCGCAGGATAAATGAGCTGGTTAGCCGTAGTTCTTCGTTTTGAATAAGAAAGCGCGAAACGGAAACGGTAGATGGCAAGCGGAGGGCGACGCCGGCAGGGACAAATGCCAGCCCGAGATGTAACCAAATGTATGCAGGTTGCTTCCTGGTGCCGCTCCCTGAAGGTATCATCACACAAATTGCCGCGGGGGTTCAAAACGCCAGGCGAAGCTTGAGTCCAGGACATTGCTGCAAGTGAACCTGTAACTCTCCTTCCGGCAACAACCAATTTCAGTACGAGCCCAGGATGGCCGCTGCGCTGCTGCAAACACGAGCGGAAATGGATTGCACCGGATGCTTCTAATCGAGTGCGGTTCAGTGCTGCTCGCCGTCCTGATGGCCTTCATCTTACCCACGGTGGGATCGCGTTGGTTTGAGAGTTTGGAGCGCGGTTTTGCTCGGTTCGCGAGAAGGCGGGGGCTGGCGGTGCTGGTTGTCGGGCTGACGGCGCTGGCACTGCGCGCGGCACTTTTGCCGATATTGCCGATTCCGGCGCCCGCCATCACCGACGAGTTCAGCTATTTGTTGATGGCCGACACCTTTGCCCATGGCCGTATGACTAACCCCACACACCCGATGTGGATTCATTTTGAAAGTTTCGCGATCATCCAAAAGCCCACTTATTGCTCGGCTTTTTATCCTGCACAGGGACTACTTATGGCTGTGGGACAGGTAATCGGCGGACATCCATTTTGGGGTATGTGGTTTAGCATTGGAGCCATGTGCGCGGCCATTTGCTGGATGCTTCAAGCGTGGTTGCCGCCGCACTGGGCCCTGTTGGGTGGATTACTGGCTGCGGTTCGGCTTGGTTCCTTCAGTTATTGGGCGACTACTTACGACGGAGGGACGGTGGCTGCGATTGGGGGAGCGCTGGTGCTCGGAGCGCTGCCCAGGATTAGGCGGCAACAACGTGCGAGAGATGCTCTGTTGATGGGTCTGGGCCTCGCAATCCTGGCGAACAGCCGTCCCTATGAAGGATTATTTCTAAGTTTGCCGGTTTGCGCGGCCCTTCTCGTGTGGCTTTTGTCGAAGAATGCACCTCCTCGGAAGCTGACGTTGCAGCGCATACTTCTCCCCCTTTTCCTGATGCTCCTGGCGACCGTGGTTGCGATGGGCTATTACTTCTGGCGCACGACTGGCAGCCCTTTCAATACACCTTATTTGGTAAATCTTAGAACCTACTTCGTGGTGCCGAATTTTCCCTGGTCTCCGCTTGGACCAGTGCCAAAATATAATCACGCCGTGATGGAACGCTTTTATACGGGCTGGCCGCTCGGGGCTTACGAATTGGCACGTAAGCATCCGATTCTGCTCGCGGTAACGAAAGCAGTCTCCCTGGGTTTCTTTTTTCTGGGACCGTTATTAGCCCTTCCTTTCGTGATGTTGGGGATCGCCTTGCCCCAGGGTATGTCTTTTGAGGATATCGACGACAACACTCGTTTTTTACTCTTTGTGTGCGGAGTGTCATTCGTCGGATTACTGCTACCCATATATTTCAACCCGCACTATGCAGCGCCGATTACCGGCGCGATCTACGCGTTGGTCTTGTTGGCTACCCGTCGACTAGTACCGTGGTGCTGGCAGGGGAAACGAACAGGCCTGGCCCTAATTCGGTTCATCCCTGTAATGTGCGTGTTTCTGTTGCTTCTCCGCGCGGCCGCTGGTCCTCTGCACATCTCATTACCGGAGGCACTGCCAGCATCCTGGTGGAGAGTTGGGCCGCAGAATCTTAGCCGAGCTCAAGTGCTCTCACGATTGCAGCGCGATTCGGAACAGCACTTGGTTATAGTCCGTTATTCGGCCACCCACTACTTGAACATCGAGTGGGTCTACAACTCAGCCGATATAGACAAGTCCAAAGTTATTTGGGCGCGAGATATGCCGGAGGCCCAGAACGAAGAGTTGGTTAG
>Ga0209161_10004471_pt1:0-5000 | contig 11094 bp, 6 predicted proteins | sample GraSoiAngelo_155_FD_186169 | JGI IMG/M metagenome (GOLD analysis project Ga0209161, IMG submission 186169) | Grasslands soil microbial communities from the Angelo Coastal Reserve, California, USA - 14_1009_13_30cm (SPAdes) (version 2) | ecosystem: Environmental > Terrestrial > Soil >...
CGGGTCGTGGTACTCGTGGCCGCCTGCATCGGGTTGAAACGCCCCGTAGGTCATGCCGCGAACGTAGAACTTCTCGTCGCCGGCGAAGAGGAATTTGCCCCGCACGTGCGGCCGGACGAGCGCCGAGACGCAGGTCGACGTGCTCGCGCGGAAAGTGTCCGGGGCGACCGCCTGAGCGATCGGCGCATCAGTCGTGGGCAAGCTGGCTGGCGGCGCGATCGCCACGATGGCCCCCTACACCGGGACCTGGGAATTTTGCCCGGGCGTCACGGTCACGGAAGATCGGCGGCGCTCGCTCATACGCGCACCCGTTTCGGCTCCGTGCGGAAGGATAGTCGGCGTCCCGTCCGAAAGGCGGGCCACGATGTCGAGATCATGCCCACGGTCGCACCTCCGATTGTTGGCCCCGCACCAGCGGCGGATGAATGCAAGTTCAACTACGACGTGGCCACAATCAATTCCTGAAAAGCCTGATTTCGCCCTCGGGAAGGTATTGCAGTTGGCTCAATGAAATGACGTACCTACATGTCGGTACGGATATATTTTTCTATACCGCTGGTTTCCCCCTGAGAAGGGGGACGTATCGCATTTTGGTCACCCCGACACAATCGGGCGTCGGCATGAACTGGTACGATAGGTTCTCAGACTTTCCGCGGAGTCCGTTCAGGGATCGGTGGAAAGGACGAGGGGGGATGGGATGACCGAAGCAGCGCGTCGGGACACGCCGAAGCGTGACGTCGCGCTCATTGGCTGGAACGATTTTCAGAACAAGCTTCTGGCCCGCCGCGGTCCATCCTTTGACCCGAACGTGCTTGCGCTGCTCGACGTTGCTGGCATCGCGGCACGAGACATCAACGTCCGCCTGCAGGTCCTCGCGACTTGTACGTCAGTCCGTAAAAGGGATAATCCGGTTCATTCGCCGCGTTCGGCCGCGGTTGGCGTCTTCTTCGGGTTCTACCCGGCGAGGAAGGCGGCCCGCCTCGACCCGATCGAGGCCCTCCGCTATGAGTAGAGACCGTCTCGTCGTCGGCCGAATTCTGGCGACCCTCCTGGCCCTCGCCCTGGGACCCGCGCACGGGCACGCACAGGGAGCGCCCGGCCCGATTCCCACGGACCCGGGCCTGAGGGTCGCCTTCATCGGCGACAGCGGAAACGGCGCCGATTTCCGACGGGTCCTCGAGCTCATCAAGTCCGAACGAGCCGATCTGGTCCTGCACCAGGGCGACTTCGACTATGCCGAGAACGCGCGTGGGTTCTTCGGGACGATCGACAGCATTCTTGGACCCGACTTCCCGTACTTCGCCTCGGTCGGAAACCACGACACCGACAGCTGGCGGGAGCGTTGCTGGGATCGCAACGGATGCTACGCCAAGTTCCTGAAGGCCCGCATGGCCCGCCTCGGCGTCAGACCGGACGATCCCGACCTCGACGATCAGATGTACTCCGTGGCGTACCGCGGGCTCAGGCTAGTCTTCGTCGGCGAGGGCGGCGTGCGCGCGGGGGACAAGGCCTACGCCCCGTATATTCAGCGCCAGTTGGCGACCGACGGTCACATCTGGAAAATCTGCAGCTGGCACAAAAACCAGCAAGCCATGCAGGTCGGGGAGAAGGACGACGAGATGGGGTGGAGAGTCTACGAGGCCTGCAAGGACCTCGGCGCCATCATCGCCACGGCCCATGAGCACAGCTATCAGCGGACCCGCACGCTGACCAGCATGAAAGATCTAGCCGTTGATGCGTCGTGTGCCGACCCCAACGCGCTCTGCATCGCCACGGGAAGTCCCGGCAGATCCTTTGCCTTCGTCTCGGGCCTCGGCGGGCACAGCGTGCGGGACCAAACGCGTTGCCTTCCGGCCACGTTCCCTTACGGCTGCAAAGGAGCGTGGGCCAAGATCTACACCGCCACCCAGGGGGCGACGTTCGGCGCCCTGTTCATCGTCTTCAATATCGACGGCGATCCCACCAAGGCGCACGGCTACTTCAAGAACATCAACGGGCAGATCGTCGATCGATTCGAGATCACCGTCGACGCGAGCGCGGCCAAGAACCGCGCCCGCCAGTAGCCTCAGCCGCCGACGCCGGCATCTTCGAGCGGTAGATCACCGTGCCGGTGTCGGCGTCGTAGATCATCTTCTCCAAGGACATCGGCGCGCGCAGCATGTAGGCGGCGAGCTTGCTTCTGCCCGCCGCATCGCCCTCCTCGACCCGCACCGGGTTGTGCACCGAAAAGCCGCTATGCCTCCAGCCCAGCAGCTTGCAGCGCAGATCCCCGGAAACGGCGCCTTTCCCGACGAGGAACCCGAGCACCGCCCTCCACGAGCAGCAATCGAGCGGCGATGCTGGATCGTCATTCGAACCGCGGTCAACTTCGCGAGCGGCGCGAGCGTTATAGGAAGGCTCCAGGACGACCGCCACCAACAAAAAACCCCGGCACTCTTTCGAGCCCGGGGTTTCGGTGTATGGCCTGGCGGTAACCTACTTTCGCGTGCGCAATGCACACTATCATCGGCGCAAACCCGTTTCACGGTTCTGTTCGGGATGGGAAGGCGTGGGTCCAGGCTGCTGTGGCCGCCAGATAGAAGAAGAATGAAGAAGTGAAGGTTCTCTGGGCAGAGATCGCGCCAAGCGATCTGCAACCGTGATGCTCACGGTTATAGGGTCAAGCCGCACGGGCAATTAGTACGGGTTAGCTCAAGGCCTTACGGCCCTTGCACATCCCGCCTATCAACGTCCTGGTCTAGGACGACCCTTCAGGGGGGTCAAGCCCCCGGGAAGTCTCATCTCGAGGCAAGTTTCCCGCTTAGATGCTTTCAGCGGTTATCTCTTCCGCACATAGCTACCCGGCGATGCCACTGGCGTGACAACCGGTACACCAGGGGTGCGTCCACTCCGGTCCTCTCGTACTAGGAGTAGCCCCTCTCAAACTTCCAGCGCCCACGGTAGATAGGGACCAAACTGTCTCACGACGTTTTAAACCCAGCTCACGTACCACTTTAAATGGCGAACAGCCATACCCTTGGGACCGGCTACAGCCCCAGGATGTGATGAGCCGACATCGAGGTGCCAAACCTCCCCGTCGATATGAACTCTTGGGGGAGATCAGCCTGTTATCCCCGGCGTACCTTTTATCCGTTGAGCGATGGCCCTTCCATACAGAACCACCGGATCACTTTGACCTGCTTTCGCACCTGCTCGACTTGTCAGTCTCGCAGTCAAGCACGCTTGTGCCAATGCACATTGAGGCACGATTTCCGACCGTGCTAAGCGTACCTTCGTACTCCTCCGTTACTCTTTGGGAGGAGACCGCCCCAGTCAAACTGCCTACCATGCACGGTCCCCGGCCCGGTTGACGAGCCTAGGTTAGAGCCGCGAACAGATCAGGCTGGTATTTCACTGACGGCTCCACGATGGCTAGCGCCACCGCTTCAAAGCCTCCCAGCTATCCTACACAGATCGGTTCACAGTCCAATGCAAAGTTACAGTAAAGGTGCACGGGGTCTTTCCGTCTAGCCGCGGGTAGATTGCATCATCACAACCATTTCAACTTCGCTGAGTCTCGGGAGGAGACAGTGTGGCCAGCGTTACGCCATTCGTGCAGGTCGGAACTTACCCGACAAGGAATTTCGCTACCTTAGGACCGTTATAGTTACGGCCGCCGTTTACTGGGGCTTCGATCAGGAGCTTGCACCCCATCACTTAACCTTCCAGCACCGGGCAGGCGTCACACCCTATACATCCACTTTCGTGTTGGCAGAGTGCTGTGTTTTTAATAAACAGTCGCAGCCACCGATTCTCTGCGACCCCATTGGGCTCCGGCTGTACGCCTTCACCTACTAGGGGCACACCTTCTTCCGAAGTTACGGTGTCAATTTGCCGAGTTCCTTCTCCCGAGTTCTCTCAAGCGCCTGAGAATATTCATCTCGCCCACCAGTGTCGGTTTGCGGTACGGTCCCGCCATGACTGGAGCTTAGTGGCTTTTCCTGGGAGCAGAGTATCTGCAGCTTCCCGCCCCGAAGGGCAGTCGTCGTCGCGTCTCGGCTAAGCCGCGCGGATTTGCCTACGCGGCACGCCTACTCGCTTAAGCCGGGACAACCAACACCCGGCCTGCATAACTTTCTCCGTCCCCACATCGCATCACGGCGAGGTACAGGAATATTGACCTGTTTTCCATCAGCTACGCCTTTCGGCCTCGCCTTAGGGGCCGACTCACCCTGCGCCGATGAACGTGGCGCAGGAAACCTTGGGCTTACGGCGTGCGGGCTTTTCACCCGCATTAACGCTACTCATGTCAGCAGTCGCACTTCCGATGCCTCCAGAGGACCTCACGATCCTCCTTCGCAGGCGTACGGAACGCTCCCCTACCATCACGTGCTTGCGCACGGATCCGCAGCTTCGGCAGATAGCTTGAGCCCCGTTAAATCTTCCGCGCAGGACGACTCGATCAGTGAGCTATTACGCTTTCTTTAAAGGGTGGCTGCTTCTAAGCCAACCTCCTGACTGTTTATGCCTTCCCACCTCGTTTCCCACTTAGCTATCGCTTGGGGGCCTTAGCTGGCGGTCTGGGTTGTTTCCCTCTCGTGTCCGGACGTTAGCACCCGGTGCACTGTCTCCCGTGAATTCACTCGTCGGTATTCGGAGTTTGCCATGGTTTGGTAAGGCGCCATGCCCCCCTAGCCATAACAGTGCTCTACCCCCGACGGTGTATCACGAGGCACTACCTCAATAGTTTTCGGGGAGAACCAGCTATTTCCAGATTTGTTTGGCCTTTCACCCCTACCCACGGCTCATCGACGCACTTTTGCAACAGTGGTTCGTTCGGCCCTCCAGCTGGTGTTACCCAACCTTCAGCCTGGCCATGGGTAGATCATCTGGTTTCGGGTCTACGTCCAGCAACTGAAGCGCCCTGTTCGGACTCGCTTTCGCTGCGCCTTCCCTAGATGGTTAAGCTTGCTACTGAACGTAAGTCGCTGACCCATTATACAAAAGGTACGCGGTCACCC
>Ga0209161_10004471_pt1:10000-11094 | contig 11094 bp, 6 predicted proteins | sample GraSoiAngelo_155_FD_186169 | JGI IMG/M metagenome (GOLD analysis project Ga0209161, IMG submission 186169) | Grasslands soil microbial communities from the Angelo Coastal Reserve, California, USA - 14_1009_13_30cm (SPAdes) (version 2) | ecosystem: Environmental > Terrestrial > Soil >...
GCCTCGGGGCCCGCCGACAGCACCACCACCCGGTCCGAGAGCGAGATCGCCTCCTCGAGGTCATGGGTGATGAAAACCACCGATTTGCGGTTGGCCGACCACAGCTCGAGCAGCTCGTTCTCCATCAATTGCCGGGTCTGGATGTCGAGCGCGGAAAACGGCTCGTCCATGAGAATGATCTCGGGATCGAGGATCAGGGTCTGCGCCAGCGCAACGCGCTTGCGCATGCCGCCCGACAGCTGGTGCGGGTAGCGCGCGCCGAATCCGCCGAGGCCAACGCGCTGCAGCCAGGCGCTCGCCTGCCTGGCGGCCGCGCCGCGCTCGACGCCGCGGAACTCCAGGCCCGCGGTGACGTTGTCGAGCGCCGTGCGCCACGGCATCAGGGCCTCGGTCTGAAACAAATACCCCGCCTTGCGGTTGAGCCCGGCGAGCGCCTCGCCGAACACCCGGATGCGACCGGCCGAAGGCTGCAGCAGTCCGACCGCGACGTTGAGCAGCGTCGATTTGCCGCAACCGGTCGGTCCGACCACCGACACGAATTCGCCGGGTGCTACCTGCAGTGTCGTCCCCTTGATGGCGGTGTAGCGAGCGCCGTCCCGGGAGACGAAGGTGACGGTAATGTCCTCGAGCGCGAGCGCCGGAACCACGGCCGACTCTCGCTATTTCTTCCTGCCGTACTTCGCGTGCGCCTTCCTGACGAACTCGTTGGTGTAGGTCTCGGCAAGATTGATGTTCTCGGGCTTCACCGCCGGGTTGAACGAGGCCAGCGCCCTGAGGGTCGTCCTGGCTCCCGCCTCGCTGAAATAGCCGTCCTTCGAATACGCTGGCCGCACGTTGTTGAATGCGAACAGGTACATCGCCTTGTTGCCGAGCAGGTACTCCTCCGGCACGGCAGCGAGAATCTGCTGGGGCGACGCCTCCTGCATCCACAGGAGCGCCCGCACCGTGGCATTGGTGAGCGCCTGCACGGTGTTGGGATTCTTCCGCAGGAATTCGACCGGCGCGTAGAGGCTTGCCGCCGGCATCGGCCCGCCGAACAGCTTCTCGGTGCCTTGCGGCGTGCGCGTCTCCGCGATCAGCTTGATCTTGCCTTC
>Ga0209161_10004472_pt1 | contig 11091 bp, 20 predicted proteins | sample GraSoiAngelo_155_FD_186169 | JGI IMG/M metagenome (GOLD analysis project Ga0209161, IMG submission 186169) | Grasslands soil microbial communities from the Angelo Coastal Reserve, California, USA - 14_1009_13_30cm (SPAdes) (version 2) | ecosystem: Environmental > Terrestrial > Soil > Grasslands...
AAAGCGGAGAAGCCGAAACGCGCAAAGAAAGGGAAGAAGTAACAATGCACGGTCATTCTGAGCGGAGCGTAGCGGAATCGAAGAATCCCGGGGAAGTTAGCTTTAAGGTTTCGCGGCGGGATCCCTCGGTCCGAGCCGGACTGGCATTTTCGCTCGGGATGACGGGCATTTAGTGACGAAATAAGTTTTATGGGACAAAAAGTTAATCCGATTGGATTTCGATTGGGCGTGAACCGCGATTGGCGGTCGCGCTGGTATGCATCCCCGCAGGAGATGCCTGGGTTTTTGCACAGCGACATCGAGATTCGCGATTATGTGAAAAAGAAGCTTCTGTTCGCGGCGGTTTCGAAAATCGTGATCGAACGAGCGTGGAATTCAATTCGCGTCACGATTTTCACGGCGCGTCCCGGCATTGTCATCGGGCGCAAGGGCGCTGAAATCGAAAAGATGACTGAGGAAATTTCGAAGATGGCGCAGGGCAAGCAGATCAAGATCGATATTCAGGAGATCAAAACGCCGGAGCTGGATGCCCAGTTGGTCGCGGAAAATGTGGCGTTGCAAATCGAACGCCGCATCGCGTATCGGCGGGCGATGAAAAAGGCAGTGCAGGTAGCGATGGATTTTGGCGCGCTCGGAATTCGCTTACGAAGCTCGGGCCGATTGAACGGTGCTGAGATTTCGCGTTCGGAATGGTATCGGGAAGGCAAGGTGCCTCTGCATACTTTGCGTACGGGAATCGACTACGGATTCGCCGAGGCCAATACGGTCTATGGGAAGATCGGAGTGAAATGTTGGATTTGTAAAAAAGAGGAAGCACCCGCCGAAACACCGGCGCAAGCATCTCCGCCGCCACCGCCCCCAGAGTCCGAGGCGACTAAACTCTAAGGAGATTTGTTATGCCGTTGATGCCCAAACGCGTGAAGTATCGCAAGTCCCAGCGGGGAAGCCGCAAGGGAACAGCTTCGCGGAATTTGCGAATCGATTTCGGAGAGTTCGGATTGCAAACGCTCGAGCGCGCCTGGATCACGAACACACAGATTGAAGCGGCGCGGGTAGCTCTGACCCGCAACATGAAACGCAAAGGCAAACTTTGGATCCGGATTTTTCCGGACAAATCGGTCACGTCGCGTCCGCCGGAAACGCGGATGGGAAAAGGCAAAGGTCAGCCGGAGTTTTGGGTGGCAACGGTTCGTCCCGGCAACATTTTGTTTGAGCTCGATGGTGTGCCGGAGTCGGTCGCGCGCGAATCATTGCGATTGGCGGCGGATAAGCTGCCGGTACGGACGAAGTTTTTAAGTCGTCACCATGTGGCTGCCTAAGTATGAAATCGATGAACAATTCCCGTCATTCTGAACGAGGGGCGGAACACAGGCAGCCTGCCTGTGCGCCCCGCAGATATTCTATCCGCGGCTCTTACATTTCAGCGGAATGCAACTCCGCTGGGCGCACAGACTGCAAGTTTGTGTTCCGTGCACGTGTTGCTGCCTAAAGAAGTATGAAGATAAAAGAAATTATTGAGATGAGCACGGACGAGCTTCTGACGAAGAAGCGCGATCTGCGGCAGGAGAGTTTGCATCTGCGGTTGCAGCAACAGAGCGGACAGCTGGAGCAACCGAGCCGGCTGCGTTTGCTCCGGCGCGAGGTGGCCCGGATCGAGACAGTGCTTTCCAAACGGGCGAAGGAGACAAAATAGTTTTATGGCTGAACAACCATCAACCGCAGTGCCGCCGCCGCTGCCGACAAACGCCTCAGCATCTGCTGCGGCCGCGCCACAATCTCAGCGCGGTTCCCGTAAGACGCGGGTCGGCGAGGTGATTTCGAGCGGGATGAATAAGACGATTGTTGTCCGCACCGTCACACGCGTGCCCCACCCGAAATTCGGCAAGATCGTAAAGCAGCAGAAGAAATTTTACGCGCACGACGAAGAGAACAAAGCGAAGAGCGGCGACACCGTTCGCATTATGGAAACGCGGCCGCTGAGCAAATTGAAACGGTGGCGTTTGGTCGAGATCGTCGGGAAATAATTTATGGTGCAGATTCGTTCCAGACTCGATGTGGCTGATAACACCGGCGCGCGCATGGCGACGATGATCGGCGTGATCGGGAAAGCCACGCTTTACGCGCGGATCGGGGACGTGATCACTGCGAATGTAAAAGAGGCAAGCGCGACCGGCACGGTGAAAAAAGGCGAGGTCGTGCGCGCCGTTATTGTTCGTACGAAACAGCCGGTGAAACGCGATGATGGCTCGCTCCTGCGCTTCGATAACAACGCGATTGTCATCATCGACAAGGATTTGAATCCGCGCGGGACTCGTATTTTCGGGCCGGTAGCGCGTGAGCTAAGAGAGAAAAATTTCATGAAGATCGTCTCGCTGGCGCCGGAGGTGTTGTGATGAATGACGAATTTTTCGTAGCACAGCCATCTTGGCTGTGGAAATCGCGCAGGCGAGACGCCTGCAGGCCCCACAGGCTGGAAGACTGTGCCACGTTCACCTTATGAACCGGATCAAGTTTCACGTAAAAAAGGGCGACAACGTCGAAGTGGTCTCTGGGAATTTCCGCGGTTCGAGCGGCAAAATTTTGCAAGTGTTGCCGAAGAAGCAGCGGGTGTTGATTGAAGGGGTGCGTATTATTAAGAAGCACCTGCGGAAGTCGCAGGATAACCCGAGCGGCAAGATTGCGGAACGTGAAGGGCCGATTCACATTTCGAATGTGCGCTTGATCGAAAAAGCGGAGAAGAAAGACAAGAAGAAGGAAACGAAGACGAAAAAAGAAAAGGCAAAGAGCTAGTCGCCCCGAGCGCTAGTCGCCTGCCACGCCGTGGCTTTGTGCGAAGGCTGGGAGGGATCCCGCGAAAGGCATCTTAAAGGTTGTGCAACGGGATTCTTCGACTTCGCCCAGAATGACAAGAGAGTAGATGGAAAACGAATTTTACAAAGATTACAAGGAACGGGTGATGCCGGCTCTGCAACAGCAGCACGGATACAAAAACGTCCATCAGGTCCCGAAAGTGGAGAAGGTGGTGATCAACACCTCGGTGGGGTCGCAAGCGGACGTGAAGCAGGCGCTCGACGATGCCAAGACCGAGCTGGCGCTAATCACCGGTCAGCGCGCGGCGGAGACTCGAGCGAAGAAAAGCATTTCGAATTTCAAGTTGCGGAAGGACCAGGCGATCGGCGCGAAGGTGACATTGCGGGGTGAACGCATGTACGAGTTTCTCGAGCGCCTGATCAAAGCAGCGCTGCCCCGTATTCGCGATTTTCGTGGAGTTTCGCCGCGCGGGTTTGATGGTCACGGCAACTACACCCTGGGCGTTTCCGACCAGTCGATTTTTCCCGAGGTCGAGCTCGATAAAATCAAGCGCAACATCGGATTTGATGTTACTATCGTGACTACCGCACGCACGAACGCGGAAGCCAAATCGCTGCTCAGCGAAATGGGGATGCCGTTCAGCGACCGCGCGAAAAAGCTCGCCACGGCGAGTCCGTCCGAAGGCGGACCGGCTGGACAAGCTCAAGCAGCGTAATGATTAAATGAGTACCGTAACCGATCCGATTGCAGATTTGCTGGCGCGCGTGCGCAATGGAGCGCAGGCGCAGAAGCCGGAATTATTTGTGCCGTACTCGAGAATCAAAGCGGAGATCGCGCGAATTTTGAAAGAGGAAGGGTACATCACCGATTATGAATTGGATCGGAGTGCGGCGCATCCGCGGATCAAAATTACTAACAAGCTGGTCAACAGATCGTGCGCGATCACGGGATTGAAACGCGTGAGCCGGCCTGGCCTGCGGCGTTATGTGGGGGCGCAGGAAATTCCGCGCGTCCTGGGCGGAATGGGCGTTGCAATCCTCTCGACCCCGCGTGGTGTCTTGTCCGGGGGCGAAGCAAAAAAGCAAAACGTCGGCGGGGAGTTGCTGGCCTACGTCTGGTAAATTTTTATGTCGCGAATCGGAAACAAATCAATTGCGCTGCCTGACAAAGTGAAGGTGAACGTCGGCAACGATGGGGCGGTGGCGGTGGAAGGCCCGAAAGGCAAATTAAACTGGAAATTGCCGCGCGATATCTCGGCCAAGGTCGAGAACAATCACGTTTCGCTGGCGCGGGCGGCAGAAACGCGAAGCGTGAAAGCATTGCATGGACTTTCGCGGGCACTTCTCAACAACATGGTGCAGGGAGTAAGCGAAGGTTTTAGCAAGGATTTGGAAATCGAAGGGGTGGGATTCAAAGCGGCGGTGCAAGGCCAGAAGCTGAATCTCTCGCTCGGGTTTTCGCACCCGATTTTGTTTCCGATCCCGAAAGACATCAAGATCGTGGTGACCGAGAATACCAAGCTAACAATTAGTGGGATCGATAAGAAACTGGTTGGTCAGGTAGCCGCTGATATTCGCAGATATTATCCGCCCGAGCCGTACAAGGGAAAAGGCGTGCGCTACGCGGGCGAGCAGATTCGGCGCAAGGAAGGCAAGACGGTGCAGTAATGGCGACGAATCGAAAGGCAACGCGGCAGCGCATTCGTGCGCGCATCCGGAAAAAAGTGAGCGGGACCGCGGAGCGGCCACGCCTCGCCGTCCATTTTTCCGGCCGCCATGTTTACGCGCAGGTGATTGATGACGATGCCGGCAAAACACTGGCCGCGGTTTCGACTTTGCAGAAAGATTTGGCCGGGGAAAAAGCGGCGGCGAATCGCGAGTCGGCAGAACGTGTGGGCAAGGCGATCGCGGAAAAGTTGCTGGCAAGAAAAGTGGAGAACGTGGTGTTTGATCGCGGTGGCTACATTTTCCATGGCAAAGTGAAAGCGCTGGCCGATGCCGCGCGCGAAGGCGGGTTAAAATTCTAAGATGGCGTCACCGAATCCAGGCAGACGACCCGATCGCAGCACCGACAAGACCCCGGCGGCCAGGGGCGACACGACCGAGAAAGTCGTTTTTATTAATCGTTGCGCGAAGGTGGTCAAAGGCGGACGTCGTTTCAGCTTTAGTGCACTGATCGTAGCGGGCGATCACGACGGAAAAGTGGGTGTCGGTTTTGGCAAAGCCAACGAAGTGGCGGAAGCGATCCGCAAGGCTTCGGAGGCGGCGCGCAAGTCGATGGAAAAAGTTTCGCTGCATGAGAACACGATCCCCCATGAGACTATCGGTGAATTTGGTGGTGGCAGGGTGTTGTTGCGGCCGGCGTCGCCGGGAACGGGCGTGATCGCGGGCGGCGGTGTGCGCGCCGTGGTCGAGGCGGCGGGAATCCGTGATGTCCTGGCGAAATCGCTCGGCTCGAGCAATCACGCCAACGTGGTCAAAGCCACCATCGAAGCGTTGCGAAATTTGCGGCGCCGCGATGAAATTTTGAAAGTGCGCGGAATTCGCCCACGGGTGAATGCACCGGGTGATGGAGGGCAGCCGTCATGAAGTCCGAGGCCAAAAAAGAAAAAGCGACTGGGTTGCGTCTGCATAATTTGCGGCCACGTCCGGGAGCACGGCATCGGGTGAAACGCCTCGGCTGCGGCGAGAGTTCCGGCCACGGCAAAACCAGCGGCAAAGGCCACAAGGGTCAAAAGGCGCGATCGGGCGGAAGCCTCCGTCTCGGATTCGAAGGCGGGCAGATGCCGCTAATCCGGCGATTGCCCAAGCGCGGATTTAACAACGCAGCTTTCCACAAACGCTATGCCATCGTGAATTTGTCCGAGCTGGCCGATTTCAAAAGCGGATCGGTCGTGAACGAAGACTCATTGCGCGCGGCAAAGTTGGTCCGCGGGAATTTTCATGGGATTAAGATTCTTGGCGACGGCGAACTAAAGCATGAGCTAACGATTCAGGCGGAAAAAGTGAGCGCCTCGGCCCGCGAAAAAATCGAGAAAGCCGGTGGGACCATCGCAACACCGGAAGCGAAAGCGCCGGGCAATGGTGCAACTGAGGCGTCTGAGAAACCGGACGCGCCAAAAGCCGCCAAAAAAGCAGGTTCAAGAAAAGCGAAGCCGCAAAAGAAAACGGCGCGGAAGTAAGGCGCGGTCCTATGTTTTGTTTCTCAACGCCCGTCATCCCGAGCGAGGTCGAGGAATCCCGTTGCGAAAGCTTTACGGTAATGCCACGGGATCCTTCGACTTCGCTCAGGATGACCGTGTTTTTGGGGAAGTAGTTTTTTATCGATGATCTCGGCGTTCCTGAACACAGTAAAAATTCCGGAGCTGCGGCGCCGGATTCTTTTTACGCTCGCGATCATTGTCATCGTGCGCTTGGGCGCCGCCATCACCACGCCCGGAGTGAATCAGGCAGTGTTACAGGAGTGGTTTCGCAGTACTGCGGATAAAGCTGGCGGGGTCGCCGCGCTCTTTAATCTTTTCAGTGGAGGTGCGCTGGAGAATTGCGCGATTTTTTCGCTCGGCATCATGCCTTACATCAGCGCGTCGATCATGCTGCAGTTGCTCACGGCGGTAGTTCCACAACTCGGCCGGTTGGCGCGGGAGGACGGCGGCCGACAGAAAATCATGCAATACACGCGCTACGCCACCGTCGCGCTTTGTATCTTTCAGGGATATTTACTGGCCATTTCCTTTCAGCATCCGGAGGCGTACCACACCGTTTTGGGTGGAATCCCAGACACGATTCGAAGATTGGGAATACCGCTGGTGGATGATCAGGGTTGGACCTTCCGGATTGTAACGGTCATTTCGCTTACCACTGGCACACTTTTTCTGATGTGGCTGGGCGATCAAATCACCGAACGGGGGATCGGCAATGGTATTTCCTTGATAATTACGGTCGGGATCGTGGCGCGCTTGCCGGCGGCGCTGGCGCAAGCGTGGAAAACATTTGTGCCAACAGGGGCGGGGACCGGTGAGAGCCAGGTTAACCCAGCGATTCTCGTCTTGATGGTGGCTTTCTTGTTTCTGGTAATCGCGGCAGTCATCGCCATTACGCAAGGAGTTCGGAAAATTTCGGTGCAATATGCAAAGCGTGTGGTCGGCCGAAAAATGTACGGCGGACAATCGACCTACATGCCGTTGAAAGTGAATTACGCAGGAGTGATGCCAATCATTTTTGCCTGGGCCTTGCTCCTGTTTCCCACCACCATCGTCGGCTTTTTGTTCAAGAATAGTCGCGTGGCGAAACAGATCACCGACGCGATGGCGTCGGGCTGGCCGCATTATGTCCTGATCGCGGCGATGATTTTCTTTTTCAGTTATTTTTGGGTCGCGACACAATTTCAACCGTCACAGATCGCTGATGATTTAAAGAAGCATGGTGGCTATATTCCGGGCGTGCGCCCGGGCAAACCGACAGCGGATTTCCTCGATTACACCATGACGCGCCTTACTTTTGCCGGCGCGGTTTTTCTCACTCTGATCGCGGTGCTGCCCAGCTTGCTCAGCCAGGGACTTCACGTTCCGCAGATTACGGCGCAATTTTTTGGCGGAACGAGCTTGCTCATTATCGTAGGTGTCATGCTTGATACGATGCGGCAGGTGGAAACGCATCTTATTCAACGGCACTACGACGGATTTTTGAGAAAAGGGCGGATTCGCGGGCGATCTTTCGATACACGCGCGGCCTACAACCGTGGCGAGGCGGCGGCGCAGGGCACGTTGATGTGGCTTTACGTCGCGATCGCCGTTCTCGTCATCAGTGGGGTCGCGATTTTCCTTTACGGCCGCTGAGTGAAGAAACGGCTTGTTCTGCTCGGCGCTCCCGGTTCTGGGAAAGGTACTCAGGCCGAACTGATCACGCGCCAGTTTGGGATTCCGGTCACTTCGCCGGGTGCGATCTTGCGACGAGAAAAAGATCTTGGCACACCGTTGGGGACCGAGACGTCCGAGATTATTCAACAAGGCGGGCTCGTTCCGGATGCAACGATTGTGAAGCTGATTGAAGACTGGCTGCGATTGCACGGCGCGCACGGTTTTGTTTTCGATGGGTTTCCGCGCACAGTGCCGCAGGCGGAAAGTCTCGCGGCCATTCTTACCCGACATCGCACCCCGCTCGATCTCGCAATCTGGCTCGAAGTTTCCGAAGAAACCGTGCGCGATCGGATCTCCGCTCGATTGCAATGCCGCAGTTGCGGTTTTGTGACAAGCGTGGCGGCCGGGAATTTTTCGGAGCGCGCGGTCTGTCCTTATTGTGAAGGACCGCTGGTCCGGCGTAATGACGACGACTTAGAGGTTCTGCAAAATCGATTGAAGGAATACCACGCAAAAACGGAACCGCTGGCCGCGTTTTACCAGAACACGAGCGTATTGCATCGAATCGACGGCAATCGCGATCGCGAAACAGTCTTTGGCGACATTTCGCGTTTGATTGAATCGAAATGATTCCGATCAAGAACGCAAAGGAAGCGGAAAAGATGCGGCTGGCTTGCCGCGTCGCCAGCGACATCCTCGATCGCGTCGTCGCCATCATTCGGCCGGGAATCACAACGAAGGAAGTGGACGAAGCCGCTGCCGAGATGATGGAGGAAGGAGGAGTGAAAAGCGCCTTTCTCGGATATCGGATCGGTCATCGCGTTTATCCGGGAAACATCTGTATTTCGTTAAATGACGAAGTCATTCACGGGATTGCCAGTCAGCGGCGAATTCAATATGGCGACATCGTGAAGCTCGATATCGGGGTCATCCGTGAAGGCTGGATCGGCGATACCGCGACAACGGTGCCGGTTGGAATTATCGATGAGCGCACGGAACGTTTGCTCCGCGTGACGGAGCGGGCGTTGGAACGCGCCATTGGAATGGCTTACCAGGGGCGGCGGCTCGGCGACATCAGCGCGGAGATTGAGGAGGAAGCGACGCGCAACCAGCTCAATGTCGTGCGCGAGTTTGTCGGCCACGGCGTGGGACGAAAACTTCACGAAGAACCGCAGATTCCAAATTATGGAAAGCGTGGGAGCGGGCCGCGACTCAAGGCCGGGATGACACTGGCCATTGAGCCGATGATTAATTTGGGAACCGGTGCCGTCAGATTACTCGATGACGGCTGGACGGCCTGCACTGCCGATGGAATGCCATCGGCCCATTTTGAGCACACGGTCTTAATTACAAATGAGGAGCCGGAAATTCTGACATGGCGCGGAAAGACGCAATTGAAGTAGAAGGCAAGGTGGTGGAGCTCCTGCCGAACACGATGTTCCGGGTAGAACTGCCCAACGGCCACCAAGTCTTGGCTCATATTTCAGGAAAAATGCGGCTACACTTCATTCGCATCTTGCCAGGAGACAAAGTTATGCTAGAGATTTCGCCCTACGATTTGTCGAAGGGGCGAATTACATATCGCCAGAAGTAAGCGCGCGGATACGTCTCCGCGGGTTTCGTCACGTGGAAAAAAATGAAGGTACGGCCATCAGTAAAAAGACTTTGTGAATCTTGCAAGATTGTGAAGCGCAAGAACGTAGTGCGCGTGATCTGCAAGAATCCACGCCATAAACAACGTCAGGGGTAATTTTTATTTAACGATTTAGCGATTTAATCATTTAACGATTTTTAACCATGCCACGACTACTTGGAGTTGAAATTCCGGCGGATAAACGCATCGAAGCGTCGCTTACGTATATTTATGGGATTGGGCCGGCGATCGCCAAACGCATTCTCGATCAGACCAATATCGATCCGAATCTGCGCGCCAAAAACCTTACGCCACAGCAGTTGAACGAGATTATTCATTCGATCACGAGCAACCAGATCGCGATCGAAGGCGATCTGCGTCGCGAAGTGCAGGGCAATCTCAAGCGTTTGCAGGCGATCAATTGTTATCGCGGCATCCGGCATCGTCGCGGCCTGCCTGTTCGTGGCCAGCGCACGAGCACGAACGCGCGTACCCGGAAAGGTCCGCGCAAAACCGTCGGGGTCATCCGCAACAAAGACGCGAAAGCAGGGAAAGTTTAATGGCTGAACCAACAAAACCGGCGGAAGACGCCGCTAAGAGGCCCAGAGCGCCCAAAGCTGCAAAAGAAGCTGCGCCAAAACCCGAGGCAGCAGAAGTCCAGGGCGAGCCCGCCAAAGTCGAAGCAGCGGTTGCAGCTCCGGCTGAGCCGAAGAAAAAGACTGCGCCCAAGGCAAAGAAAGAGGAAACGGCCGCTCCTGCTCCAGCACCGGCGGAAAATCTTTCGCTTAGTTCCGATAGCATTGAGCAACCGAAGATCGTCAAGGCCAAGGGCAGCAAAAATATTCACAACGGCGTGGCCCACATTCTCGCGACGTTTAATAACACCATCGTCACGATCACTGACATGAAAGGCAACGTCATCGGATGGTCGAGCGCGGGTAAAGTTGGATTCAAAGGCTCGCGCAAAAGCACGGCATATGCAGCGCAAATGGTGGCGCAGGATGCTTCGCGGCAGGCCATGGGCCACGGCCTCAAGGAAGTCGAAGTGCTGGTCAAAGGTCCGGGAGCCGGGCGTGAATCGGCCGTGCGCGCTTTACAAGCGATTGGTCTCGAGCTCACCGTCATCCGCGACGTCACCCCAGTGCCGCACAACGGTTGCCGCCCGCCAAAGCAGCGACGAGTTTAAACGAAGCACATGGGCAGATACACCGGACCAAAAACCAAAGTCAGTCGCCGTTACGGCGTGCCGCTTTTCGGGCCATCGAAATCGCTCGAGCGCAAGAATTATCCGCCTGGGATGCACGGGCCCAAAGGCTCGCGACGGAAACAATCCGATTACGCCATTGCGCTCGGTGAAAAACAGAAGCTGCGTTACCAGTACGGGCTGCTTGAGCGACAATTCCGGCGGATTTTCCAGAACGCATTGCGTAAGCGCGGCGTCACCGGTGAAACCCTTTTGCAATTGCTCGAGACCCGCCTCGATAACGTCGTTTTCCGTCTGGGCCTGGCCAATACGCGCAGTGGCGCGCGCCAGCTCGTTTCACACGGCCACGTCCTGGTAAACGGACGGGCGGTCAATATTTCGTCCTACAACGTAAAGGCGGGCGACGAAGTTTCGGTGAAAGACAAACCGAAAACGCGACAACTGGCGCTACGCAATCTGGAACTAACCCAAATCGTACCGGTTCCCGATTGGCTGACGGTCGATCGCGACGCGCTCAAAGGCAAAGTAGCGCGCATTCCTTCCCGGGAAGAGATTCAACCGATGGTCAACGAGCAGTTGATCGTCGAG
>Ga0209161_10004474_pt1 | contig 11088 bp, 7 predicted proteins | sample GraSoiAngelo_155_FD_186169 | JGI IMG/M metagenome (GOLD analysis project Ga0209161, IMG submission 186169) | Grasslands soil microbial communities from the Angelo Coastal Reserve, California, USA - 14_1009_13_30cm (SPAdes) (version 2) | ecosystem: Environmental > Terrestrial > Soil > Grasslands ...
GGCCGGGGCACAGTGGCGCTCCTGTTGTGCGCTTTCCAGCTCGCGGTTGTAGTCCCAACCGTGCCTGCGGCGGCGGTCCCGGCGCCACCCGAGGAAAAGCCGAACCCGGCGGACGTCTTCCAGTACCCGCTGCCCATGTGGCAGCCGCACTGTCTCGGTTTCGGCAGCCAGTGGACGTACTGCAACGGCACGCCGCTCCGCGCGTGCGCGTCAGGCGCCGTGTGGCTGCACACGGGGACGGATGTCGTTGCGGCGGCCGGGCAGCCGGTGACGGCGGCGGGCGACGGTGTGATCGCCGGTTACCTGGTCGATCCGACCTTCCGCGGGGGCGTGCTCATCCGGCATCAGACCACCACCGGGGTCGTGATCACGCAGTACTGGCATGTGTGGCTGCGGTCGGGTTTTGTGGTCGGCGCCCAGCTAAAACGAGGCCAGGCGTTCGCCGACATCGCAGACATGGGGGACAAGACCCACTTTCACTTTGCGGTGTTCAACGGTGATTTCGAATCGCACGCATGGAACGGCGCCTTGCCTCCCAGCGCTTGCTCAGGCTATCCGGCGTTCCCCTACAAGTTCATCGACACCACAGCGTTCATCGAGGCGCACCTGCCGCCGGTACCCCTCGCGCACGGAACGCTGTTCGGCTAGGTGCTAGACGCAGTAACCGCCCGGCGCGACCGGCTGGGTGGACGCGAATACCTTCTGCAGGCCGCCTGCCGGCGTCCACAAGTAGATCCCCCGGTCGGAGCCGAACCATAGGCGGCTTCCGTCGGCCTGCATGTGGTTCAGCAATACCGCTCCATCCGAGATATGCGTCCCCGCGTCGCCAGGACTGCTGAGGACCAGCACGGTGTCCAGCCGGGCATTGAAGTCAGGTCCGTGCGAGATGCTGACGACCGGATGGCCTGCCGCGTCGAGGCCGAGCAGGAAGAGTTCCTGGCCGGGACTGTAGATCCATGTCGTCTCCGTCCCGGTGGTCGGGTTTACCAGCGCGATGCTGTCGAACAGCCGCCCAGCTTGTGGCAGCTCGATCCTTGCCGGCGATGCGTTGGGTGGCGACGGATCCGCCCGATTGACCCGCCCAACCCACAGGTTGCCGCCGCGGACGAAAATGGTCGACGGTTCTCGGGAAACCTGCTCCAGCGCGCCAGTGCTCGTATCCATCCGCCAGACACCGTCTCCGACGAGATATGCGTAGCGGCCATCGAAATCGTCCACGTGGGCGTGCATGTTCATCGTGAAAAATCCGCGCTCGGCGCCCGTGGCGACGTTGACCAAGATGACTGTCGCGTGGGGCCCACCTAATTCATTCGCCGCGTAGGCGTACGTCCGTCCATCGGGCGCCGTTTGACCGGGGCTGGCCGACATCCACCGCTTCATGGCGAGGTCGTAGAACGGCGAATCGCCGAAGGCATGCAGCTTGGGGTCGGCTTGCGTTACGACCTCACCGTCGCCGACCCAGACAATGCCACCCGCCGGATCCTCCTGGTAAGTGCGTCCAGGAAATGTCACGAATCCACCCATCTTGTTAGCTCCAGAAGTCTGAGTAAGGATCGGTAGCCTGCAGCTGAAGGTCACCATGCTCACCGGCAGATCGGGCGGGGCGGGCGTGGCGCTGGGGGAGGGCTGGGGCGACCTCTGCGGCAAAGGCGAGACAGCGCTCACTCTGGTCGGCGTCGGTTTCTGGGCTGTCGGTCCGCCGGACTGGCACGCGGCGAGGATGGCGACGCAGCTGCAGGCGACCAGCCCCCGGTTCACATTGATTCGAACGGGCGACGCGCGCCCGGGTTACGACTCGTCGTAGCCCAGGTTGGGGCGGAGCCAGCGCTCCGCCTCGGCCGCCGTCATCCCCTTGCGGCGGGCGTAGTCCTCGACCTGGTCGCGGCCGATCTTTCCGACCATGAAGTACCGCGACTGCGGGTGGGCGAAGTAGAGGCCCGAGACCGCGGCCGTTGGCGTCATTGCGCCCGACTCGGTCAGTTCCATGCCGATCGAGCGCGCGTCGAGCAGGTCGAAAAGGGTCTGCTTCTCGGAGTGGTCGGGGCATGCGGGGTAGCCGAAGGCAGGCCTGATGCCCCGGTACTTCTCGCCGATCAGCTCCTCGTTGGACAGCTTCGGCCCAGTCTCGTACCAGGAGCGCCGCACCACCTCGTGGAGGTGCTCGGCGAAGGCTTCGGCGAGCCGGTCCGCCAGCGCCTTGACCATGATCGCCCGGTAGTCGTCGTGCTCAGCCTGGAAGCGTCCCGCCAGCTCGTCGACTCCCAGGCCCGCGGTGACCGCGAAGGCGCCGATGAAATCGCCTTTGGGAGCTACGAAATCCGCCAGCGACACGTATGGCTTGTCGCTGCCGTGGTCGACCTGCTGGCGCAGCATCGGGAAGCGCACCCCGTTCTCGAGCGCGATGTCGTCGCCGTCCACCCGCGCCGGCCAGAAGCCGTAGACACCGCGCGCGCGCAGCCAGCCCTTGGCCTGGATCTCGTCCAGCAGCTCTTGCGCGTGCTCGAACAGCTCGCGCGCCGCCGGGCCGTGGGAGGGGCTGTCCAGGATCGCGGGGTATTTGCCCTTGAGCTCCCAGGCGTGGAAGAAGAACGTCCAGTCGATGTATTGGCGCAGGTCGGCGATCCGCGGCTCGATGACCTTCCTGCCGGTGAACGGCGGCTTCGACAGGTCATCGAACGGCACCCGCATGCGCTTCGCCCTAGCGTCGCTGAGCCTCAGCAGCGGCCGGCGCGCCGAAGAGTGCTGGGCGCGCAGCTTTTCCTGCAGCGCGTGGTTGTCCTGCTCGAACTTGCCGCGGCGGCCGTCGTCGAGCAGGTCCGACACGACGCCGATGACCCGCGATGCGTCGAGGACGTGCACCGTCGTCCCGTCGTATGCCGGGGCGATGCGCACGGCGGTGTGCTGCTTCGAGGTCGTCGCGCCGCCGATGAGCAGAGGAATACGGAAGTCTCGTCGCGTCATCTCCTTGGCCACGACCACCATCTCGTCGAGCGACGGAGTGATCAGCCCGGACAGGCCGACCACGTCGGCGCCCAGCTCGACGGCGACGTCGAGGATCTTTTCCGGCGGCACCATGACCCCGAGGTCGTGGACCTCGTAGTTGTTGCACGCCAGGACGACGCCGACGATGTTCTTGCCGATGTCATGCACGTCGCCCTTGACGGTCGCGAGCACGAGCCGGCCGCGGACCCGACGGTCGCCCGATGCTTCCTTCTCGGCCTGCATGAAGGGCTCCAGGTAGGCGACTGCGCGCTTCATGGCTCGCGCGCTCTTTACGACCTGCGGCAGGAACATCTTGCCCGCGCCGAACAGGTCGCCGACCACCTGCATGCCGTCCATCAGCGGGCCTTCGATCACGAGCAGAGGCTTGCCGTACTTGACCCGCGCCTCCTCCGCGTCCTCTTCTATGTACGCGACCTCACCGTGCAGAACCGCGTGCTTGAGGCGCTCCTCCACCGAACCCTCGCGCCACCTCAGGTCGACCTCTCGCTTCTGTCCCGCGCCTGAGACGGACTTCGCAAAGTCGACTAGTCGCTCTGTGGCGTCGGGGCGGCGGTCGAAGATGACGTCCTCGACCAACTCGAGCAGGTCCTTCGGGATGTCCTGATAGACGACGAGCTGGCCGGCGTTGACGATGCCCATGTCGAGACCCGCCCGAATCGCGTGAAAAAGGAAGGCCGAGTGGATGGCCTCGCGGACGCGATCGTTGCCGCGAAACGAGAAGGACAGGTTGGAGATTCCGCCCGATATGTGCGTGCCGGGGCACAGCTGTTTGATCTGCCTGGTCGCCTCGATGAAGGCTTTGGCGTAAGCCGAGTGCTCCTCGATGCCAGTCGCGATCGGAAGGATGTTGGGGTCGAAGATGATGTCCTCCGGCGGAAAGCCGGCTTCCTCGACCAGAAGCTTGTAGGCGCGCGTGCAGATCGCCACCTTGCGCTCGACGGTGTCCGCCTGGCCGGTCTCGTCGAAAGCCATGACCACCACGGCGGCGCCGTACTCGCGCACCTTCCTGGCCTGCTCGAGGAAAGGCCCTTCGCCTCCCTTGAGGCTGATCGAGTTGCAAACACCCTTGCCCTGCAGGCATTTGAGGCCCGCCTCGAGGACTGACCACTTCGAGCTGTCGACCATGATGGGAAGCCGTGCGATCTCGGGTTCCGTAGCAATCAGGTTGAGGAAGCGCACCATCGCCTCCTCCGAGTCGAGCAGGTCGGCGTCCATGTTCACGTCGATAAGGTTTGCGCCCCCGCGCACCTGCTCGAGCGCGACCTGCACTGCACCCGTGAAGTCGCCCGACTCGATGAGGCGGCGGAACCGAATCGAGCCCGTGACGTTGGTGCGCTCGCCGATCACGACGAAGCCCGAGTCGGGGCCGATCTCGAACGGCTCGAGCCCGCTGAAACGGGGGCGGGGCTCGCGCCTGGGCACCGCGCGCGCCGGAATGTCGCGCAGCGCTTCGCGGATCTGGCGGATGTGCTCCGGTCCCGTGCCGCAGCACCCTCCGGCGGCGTTGAGGTAGCCGGCCTCGGCAAACTCCTTTAGCAGGCGGCTCGTCATCGGCGGCTCTTCGTCGTAACCGCCGAACGCGTTGGGCAGACCCGCGTTCGGGTAGCAGGTGACGTAGACCGGCGCCACGCGCGCCATGGCCGCGATGTAGGGGCGCATCTCGGTCGCGCCAAGCGAGCAGTTGATGCCCGCCGCGAAAGGCTGCGCATGCTCGACCGAAGTCCAGAAGGCTTCCACGGTCTGTCCAGAGAGGTTGCGGCCGCTGCGGTCGACGATCGTCACTGAGACAAACAGCGGAATCTCCGGCGCGACCTCCTTGACGGCGGCGATGGCCGCCTTGCCGTTGAGGGTGTCGAAGACGGTTTCGATGAGCAGGAAGTCGGCCCCGCCTTCCTTCAGCGCCCGCGCCGCTTCGGCGTAGCCGTCGCGCAGCTGGTCAAAGGTCACGTCGCGATAGGACGGATCCTCGACGCGAGGCGACAGCGACAGGGTGACGTTGGTCGGGCCCAGGGAGCCGGCGACAAACCGGTTTTCGAACTGGTCGGCCGCCTGACGGGCAAGACGAGCGCCGGCGAGATTCATCTCGTAGGCGAAGTCCTCGAGGCCGTAGTCGGCCTGGGACACGCGGGTCGCGGTGAAGGTGTTGGTCGTGATGATGTCCGCGCCCGCCTCCAGATACTCGCGGTGCACCTGCGTCACCAGGTCGGGCTGGGTCAGGCACAGCACGTCGCTGTTGTTGCGCAGGGGTTTGGGGTGGTCGCGGAACCGCTCGCCGCGGAACTCCTCGTCGGAGAGGCCTTTGTGCTGCAGCATCACGCCCATCGACCCGTCGAAGATCGCGATCCGCTGCTGGAACAGCTGATCGAGGCGCTCGCGGACCGAGGGGGTTCCTGCCACGGTCAATAAGAGTACGAGTCAGCCCCTCCGGCGCTTTCAGCGCCACCTCCCCATGAATGGGGAGGAGTACGGGTCAGCCCCTCCGGCCCTTCGGGCCAGATGCCATGAATGGGGAGGAGGCTCTTAGCTAGTCTCCGATCGGGCTCCAGACCTGGAAGCGGCCGTCGTCGTAGATCAGTCGCCGGCCGCTGGTCGCCAGCGCGTCGGCCGCCGCCTGGCGCTTGGCCCGGTTCGTGTTGTTGCCGAGGTAGTAATCCTGGTCGATGACCACGTAGGCGCCCGCGTCCAGCATGTCCGGGAAGTCGTTGATCGTGTGCCGGTTGGCAAGCCAGACACACAGGCCCGCATCGGCGTTGACGGGCGCGCCGGCCGGGATCACGGATGCCGCCGTCTGGAGCTGGGCGACGGCGTTTGGCTTCGCGTAAACGTCATTCGCGGCCAGCAACGCGGGCGGAAGTCCACCGGTGCCCCAGCCGAGTATCAGCGCAGGCAGCGCAGCGACCAGCGCCATCGCGGGTTTGATCGAGAACCGGTCGACGAATCGGCGCGCGCCGACGCCACCGGCCACGATGAGCGGAAACACCAGCAACATGACGTAGTGCAGGTTGAGGACGTTCTGCGGAATGTGCTCGCTCAGCACGTTGGCGACGTACGGCGGAATCACGAGCAGCAACCAGCGGGGCGCCAGGAGCGGCAGCGCAAACATCGACGCGACGATCGCGGCGACGATCATCAGCGCCTCCGGCCGCGTCAGCGCCTCCGCGACTGCCAGCGGCGAGACTGGAATCTTCGGATTGAGGCCGACCAGCCAGCGGTAGTAGACAAAGTCCGTGTAGCCGTAGTTGCGAAAGTGCTGCTGGACGATGCCGGTGCCGATGAGGAACCATCCGCTCGCCAGATAGAAGATGAAGCGCCAGTGTTTCTTGATCTCCGGCCCGCCGTAAACGGACATGAGGAGCGCGATCACGCCAACCGTGTAGACCTGGTCTTCCTTGCAGGTCAGGTCGAGCACGCAAAAGGTCCACATCAACCCCCGCCTGCCGCGTATGCCGGCCCACGCCGCGAGCAGGGCAAAAGGCAGCGCCATGTTCTCGGGGTGGAAGAAGTCGCGGGCCGACTCCTGGATCGCGGCCCAGAACGGGACCGGCGCCGACAGCGCCACGGCGAGCCAGGGTGACTCGGGCCGGTCGGCGGGGAGGAGGGCGCGGAAGAAGAGGTATGCGGCCGGCCCGGCTGCGGCGAGGCCGGCCGACGAAAAGATCAGCAGCACGGCCGGGCTGGGCCACACCTTCTCGACCGCGGCGATCACGACAAAGATCAGCTCGAGGTGGATGCCGAGGAAGTTGGCGCGCGCGAAGCTCGAGTAGAACCAATCGCCCTGGGTGATGCCCCAGATGACCTGTTGGTCGTACGCGAGGTCCCATGCGTCGCTGGTCAGGCCGTACATGCGCTGCAGCTCGCCGTGCAGGGTCCAGGCGAAGGCAATTGCAGCCGCCAGCATCGGGATGGCCGGGTAGACCCACCACGCTTCCGTGGCAGCCCTCTCCCGCTGCGCGCCGCCAATTCGGAGGGCGTCAACTGTCATCGCACGCGGAGCTTATCAAGGCATAATCCCGGCATGGCCCGCCACCCGGCCGCTGAAACTCCGCAGATCTCGGTGATTGTGCTCGTCTACAACGAGGTGGACAGCGTGGAGCCGCTCCACCGTGAGCTCATCGGCGTGCTCGATGCGCTGGGACGGTCATACGAGGTTCTCTACGTCGACGACGGCAGCCGGGACGGAAGCACGGAGCGCCTGGGGCAGTTCGCGTCGCGTGACCCACACGTTCGCGTCGTCTGCTTTCGCCGCAACTTCGGCCAGACGGCTGCGTTCCAGGCGGGGATCGACAACAGCCGGGGGGACATCCTCATCTTTCTCGACGGCGACATGCAGAACGACCCGCATGACATCCCTCACATGCTCGAAAAGATGGACGAGGGTTATGACGTCGTCAGCGGATGGAGGCGCGACCGGCACGACGCCTCGACGCGGGTGCTGCCTTCAAGGGTCGCGAACTGGATGATCACCTGGCTGACGGGCGTGCAGTTGAGCGATTTCGGCTGCACTTTGAAGGCCTACCGGCGAGAGGTGATCGAGGACGTAAAGCTCTACGGAGAGATGCACCGCTTCGTACCGGTCTTTGCGGCGATGATCGGGGCGCGGATCACCGAACTGCCCGTCAACCACCGGCCGCGGACCTATGGGAAGTCGAAGTACTCGCTGTCGCGCACCGCGCGGGTCATGCTCGACCTCATCACGGTGAAGCTCCTCGGCAGCTACTCGACCAAGCCGATGTACTTTTTTGGTTTTGCAGGGTTCGCCCTCTGGGGACTCGCGTTCCTGTTCGCCGTCCTCGTCCTCGTGCAGAAGGCGCTGCCGCCCTACCCCTATGCCCACAACAACCCGCTCCTGCTCCTTTCGGTCGTGCTCGTCATCATCGGCGTGCAGTTCATCCTGATGGGGCTCGTTGCGGAGCTCGTGATCCGCACCTACCACGAGTCGCAGCACAAGCCCACCTACGTGGTCCGCGAGGTGATCGAAAGGGCTCACCACAAGGAGCCGGCGACGAACGGGAGACCTTCCGTCCGGACTCGATAGGTGTGCGGGATCTGCGGCGTCGCGGGCGGGGACCCGGCGCGCGGCCGTGAGCTCGTCCAGAGGATGTGCGGCTCGATGGCCCACCGCGGGCCGGACGATGAGGGGGTAGTCCAGGCCGGCGGCGTCACGCTCGGCATGCGCCGGCTCTCGATCATCGACCTCGCGGGCGGCCATCAGCCGATGCGCAACGAGGATTCGATGGTCTGGGTGGTGCACAACGGCGAGATCTTCAATCACCTCGAGCTGCGCGAGCAGCTATCCGCCGCCGGCCACGTGTTCCACACCCAGTCCGACACCGAGGTGCTCGTGCACGGGTATGAGCAGTGGCGCGAGCAGGTGGTCGAGCGGTTGAACGGGCAGTTCGCGTTCGCGGTGCTCGACCAGCGCGCGCGTGAGGTCTTCCTCGCCCGGGACCGCATGGGGATCAAGCCGCTGCATTACGCAATCGATGGCGAGCGGCTCGTGTTCGCGTCGGAGCTGAAGGCGCTGCTCCAGGATCCGGCGCTGCGGGGCGGCGTCGACCCAATTGCGCTGGACGAGTACCTCGCCTACGAGTTCGTTCCGTCGCCGCGCAGCATCGTCCGCGGAATCAGCAAGCTCCGGCCTGGGCACACGCTGACCTGGTCGGTCGCCGAGCGGCGGCCTCGACTGCGGCGCTACTGGGCGCCGCAGCTGAACATCGATGGAAGCCGTCGCGAGAGGGACCTGGAGGAGGAGTGCGGCGAGCTCCGCGCGGTGCTTCGCGAGTCGGTACGGAAGGAGCTGATCAGCGACGTCCCGCTGGGCGTGTTCCTGTCCGGGGGCATCGACTCGAGCGCGGTGACCGCGATGATGACCCAGCTCGGCGGAAATGTGAAGAGCTTCTCGGTCGGATTTGCGGAGCGGTCGTTCGACGAGGCGGGGTATGCGCGCGAGGTCGCTCGACACCTTGGCACGGACCATCACGAGCTGACCCTCGAGCCGCGCATGCTGCTCGACCTCGTGCCACGCCTTCCAGTCCTGCTGGACGAGCCTTTGGGCGATGCGTCGATCATCCCGACCTACCTGCTGTCCGCGTTCACGCGACAGCACGTCAAGGTGGCGCTCGGGGGCGATGGCGGGGATGAGCTGTTTGCGGGGTATCCCACACTGCAGGCGCACCGCCTGGCGGATTATTACCAGCGCGCCCCGGGCGTTGTGCGGCGGGGTCTCGTGGAGCCGGTGGTCAGGCGCCTTCCTGTATCCCACGGCAACCTGAGCTTCGACTATCGCGCCAAGCGATTCGTGAGCGGGGCCGCGCATCCGGTTGCCGAGCGACACCAGCGCTGGATGGGGTCGTTCACTTCCGAGGAACGGACAGTGGTGTTGTCACCTGGGCTGCGCGGTTCGCTGGCTGCTTTGAGCGGTGACCCGCCGGTGGACGATTACAGCGCCCTCGATCCGTTGAACCAGGTTTTGATGCTGGACATGAGGATGTATCTCGAGAACGACATTCTGGTGAAGCTCGATCGGGCGTCGATGATGGCGTCGCTCGAGGGGAGGGTGCCCCTGCTCAACAACGATTTCGTCGCTTACGCGACGGGCTTGCCGCTCAACCTCAAGCTGCGCGGGTTGCGGTCGAAGTTCCTGCTCAAGCGGGCGTTGCGGGGGATCCTGCCGGAGCGGATCCTGAACCGGCCGAAGAAGGGGTTTGGCATCCCTGTCGCGGAGTGGTTCCGCGGGCCGCTCAAGGAACAGATGCTGGCGGTGCTTTCGCCCGATCGGATCGCTTCGGAGGGGTTCTTCGATGCGGGGGCGGTGGGGGGGTTGGTGGGGGACCATCTGGCCGGGCGGCGAGACAACCGCAAGCAACTCTGGACTTTGTTTGCTTTCGAGATGTGGTACGAGGGGTACTTGGCGCTCTAGGCGCGAAAAAGAAAGGCTTGCTCGGCGGTGGGCGGGGTACGTGAAGTTCATTCCACCTGATCGGCCGGTAAGAAGACGCGCCCGCTCAGCGGGGATGCGCTGGGCCGCGTAAGCCCTCGATGTTTGCTATATTCAGTATGTGCTGAAGATAGAGAACAAGGGCGACGTCCGCCTCGCCGTCGCCGATGACATCGGGCGGCTCTATGCCCGGTACGGTCTTGCGCTGAGCATTGGTCGGGTTTTTGGGTTGCTGCTCGCCAGTAATCAAGCCCTCAGCCTTGATGAGATCGCCGACGTGCTCGGCATCAGCAAGAGCGGCGCAAGCGTGGCCGCACGTGATCTCGAGCGTATCGGTGTCGTGAATCGGCTGGGCACGCCGGGAAGCAAGCGCGTCGTGTACGAGGCGACCGACGAGATGGAGTCGACCTTCAGCGGCACGTTCGCGAGGGTCAACGATTCGCTCCAGGCGATGCATCGGGCCGAGTCTCGGTTGGGTGCGGGGAAGGCCAAGAAAAGAATGAGAGAGATGGTCGAAGTCCATGAATTCTGGCTTCGTGAGAGCAACGACATGATGGAGCGCTGGAGGCGTAGGAGGCACGGCAGATGACGGCACCGATCATCGAAATCGACAAGCTGACCAAGAGTTACGGCGGCAAACGAGGCATCGTTGACGTGTCACTCGAGATCTCCGAGGGCGAGGTGTTCGGGTTTCTCGGGCCCAACGGCGCCGGCAAGACCACGACCATCCGGATCCTCATGGCGCTGCTGCGGGCGGATGGCGGCCGCGCGCAGATCGCTGGCCTGGATGCGTGGGACAAATCGGTCGAGGTCAAGCGGCTCATCGGATACGTGCCCGGCGAACCATCGCTGGACAACAACCTGACCGGCGGTCAGATCCTCGAGTACTTTGCGCATCTGCGCGGAGGCGTCGACAAGGCGTACCTGAAAACACTGATCGAGCGATTCGACCTCGACACGAGCCGCAAGTTTCGCCAGTACTCGACCGGCAACAAGCGCAAGGTCGTGCTCATCCAGGCTTTCATGCACAGGCCGCGGGTGCTCATCCTCGACGAGCCGACGAGCGGGCTCGACCCGCTCAACCAGCAGGAGTTCGACGGCATGATGCGCGAGGCGCGAGACGATGGCCGCACTGTTTTCCTGTCCTC
>Ga0209161_10004475_pt1 | contig 11088 bp, 8 predicted proteins | sample GraSoiAngelo_155_FD_186169 | JGI IMG/M metagenome (GOLD analysis project Ga0209161, IMG submission 186169) | Grasslands soil microbial communities from the Angelo Coastal Reserve, California, USA - 14_1009_13_30cm (SPAdes) (version 2) | ecosystem: Environmental > Terrestrial > Soil > Grasslands ...
TGCTCCTGAGTGATGGGCCGGGAGTGGGGCACTGGTCACTCCCTGCGTGGTGCAGCCCGTTGTGCAGGAACCGGCTGCCACGCCCTGTTCCACGCGGTTTCACGCGGGCGGGGCGCGGGCCGCTACGACGCGGACTTTGCAGCAGTCCGTGTCACGGCGTGACAGGCCGCTTCCCGTGGTGTACGGACTCACATGCAGGAGGTCCGTGGTTCGAGTCCACGTGCGACCACTGTCATTCTCGGGATTTGCGTCGTGGCGCTCTGCGGGCGGGAGCGGCGTTGGTCGCCGTCCCCGCCACCGTGCAGGCGATCCTCGCCGCACGGAGCACGACAGCGCTTCTTGCCCTCGATGGGGTCTTTCGTCGCTCGCGGTGCTCCTCTGCGTGCTGCTCGCCTCGGGTCTGGCCTGGGCGCGCAACGAGCGGCGGCATCCAAGTGACACTCACCTCAAACGGAAGCTCGCGCACGCCAGGGAGAAGATCACTCACGTCATCGTGATCATGCAGGAGAATCGCTCCTTCGACAGCTACTTCGGGACCTACCCCCATGCTGACGGCATCCGCATGCGCCACGGCATCCCCACGCTCTGTGTCCCCGATCCCGCGAGCGGGCAATGCGTGCGGCCCTTCCACGATCCAAACGACGTCAATCTTGGCGGTCCTCATGGGGCGGCCGCCGCCGTCGCGGACCTCGATGGCGGCAAGATGGACGGCTTCATCGGCCAAGCCGAGGCGGCCAGGCCGAATCTGCCGTCCGACGTGATGGGCTACCACGACGCGCGTGAGATTCCGAACTACTGGGCCTACGCGAAGCACTTCGTGCTGCAGGACCACATGTTCGAGCCGAACGCCTCGTGGAGCCTGCCGGAGCACCTCTTCATGGTCTCGGGCTGGTCCGCCACCTGCTCCCGGCCCGGCGATCCAACGAGCTGCGTGAGCGCCCTGGAGAACCCGCCCCGGCCCGGACCGGGCACCCACTACGATTGGACCGACCTCACGTACCTGCTGCACAAGAACAACGTGAGCTGGGCATATTATCTCTCGGCCGGCACCGAGCCGGACTGCGAGGACGACGCCGCGATCTGCCCGCCGACGGCGCAGGGGGTGAACGTGCCCGGCATCTGGAACCCCTTGCCCAACTTCGACACGGTCGCGCAGGACGGGCAGCTCGGGAACATCCAGCCCACGGCGAACTTCCTGGTGGCCGCCAAGAACGGCAGCTTGCCGGCCGTCGCGTGGGTCGTGCCCAACGGCGTGGTGAGCGAGCACCCGCCCGCCCGGGTGAGTGTCGGACAGCGGTATGTGACGAGCCTCATCAATGCCGTGATGCAGGGACCGGAGTGGAGGAGCACGGCGATCTTCCTGAGCTGGGATGACTGGGGCGGATTCTACGACCACGTCGTGCCACCAGCGGTGGACGCGAACGGCTACGGGCTCCGGGTGCCGGGGTTGGTCATCAGCCCGTGGGCCCGCCGGGGGCACATCGACCACCAGGTGCTGAGCTTCGACGCCTACCTGAAGTTCATCGAGGACATCTTCCTCGGGGGCCAGCGTCTCGATCCCACCACCGACGGGCGCCCGGACCCGCGGCCGGATGTGCGGGAGAACGCGCCCCAGCTCGGGAACCTGCTGCGTGACTTCCACTTCGCGCAGCGGCCGCGTCCGCCGCTGGTCCTGCCCACGTCGTAGCGAGGCAGCGCATTCGGTCGCCGTCCGCAGCCGCTCGTACTCGTGGCGCAGGTGCGTGAGCCTCACCGGCTCCTGCGGCCCGGGAGCCGCCACGAGCGCGCCGCGACCACTACCAAGCCATGCGCTACGCCTTCGGCGGTGTACGGAAGGACGTCGCGGTCGCCATCTTGTCCTTTCTGTCGCCCTGGGGCCTTATGCCTCGGTATGCGTGCCCCTTGCTGGCTGATCGTCCTCGCGCTTTTCGCGCCGACGCTCGCACTCGCCCACCCCGACGTCACGGGCCCCGGCCCGTTCGCGGTTGGCACGACGACCATCACGTGGACCCGGACGTCCAGCACGACCGGCCAACCGCGTCCGCTCGCCACCGTCATCTGGTATCCGGCCAAGCCGGGCACCGGGACAGCGGTGGGCGGCGAGTTTCGCGATGCTGCCGTGCTCCGCCGGCGCTGGCCGATCGTGCTCTTCTCGCACGGATCGTGCGGAATCCCGGAGCAATCGCTCTTCCTTACGGTCACCCTCGCGAGCCGGGGATTCGTGGTCGTCGCACCGCCCCATCCCGGAAACGAGTTCACGGATTTCCCCGCCTGCATGGATCCCGCCGAGCTCGTCGACTCCTACCTGAACCGCCTCGACGATATGCGCTTCGTGCTCGATCAGATCCTCGTGGAGGACGACCGCGTGGGGTCACCCTTTCGCCGGAAGCTCGACCGCAGGCGCATCGGCATGAGCGGTCATTCCTTCGGCGGCCTCGACACGCTCCGCGTCGCGGCCTTGGACCCGCGCGTCCGCGCCGCGCTGGCGCTCGCCCCCGCCCGCCCCGACCTCACCGGTGGCCGCATCAAGATCCCGACCATGATCGAGGGCGCAGAACGTGACACCTTGGCGCCGTTCCAGACCGACACGCTCGGCGCCTATGCGCTGCTCGACGGGCCGCGCTTCCTGGTCGAGATCCTGAACGCGGGCCACTTCGCCTTCTCGGACATCTGCGCCGGCGCGATTTTCGGCACGTCCGACTGCGCGCCCGGAACCATCAGCCAGGACGACGCCCACCACCTCGCCCTGCGCTATGGAGTCCCGTTCCTCATGCGCTACGTCGGCCGCATGAAGCGCTTCAACCACCTGCTGAAGCCGCCGGCGGTGCCGGGCGTCATGTTCCAGGCCGAGCCGCATCGGTAGCGTTCGCGCCTCGGCCTTCTCCGCGGTGTGACCCGGCTGGGCGCGTGCGCTGTCGCAGGCGTCTCCGAGGGCTCCCCCTCCGGTGGTGTCGGACAGATGCGGTGCGCTGGATCGCATACCGTGCCTGCGCAGCAGAGTTGCATCTTCGTCCCAGACGCGCACGCGCGTCCTTGGGCCCGGTTCAAGTTTGTACCGGGCCGTCATTGTCGTGACGGCCGCGTTGCGCGGGAGCCGGCCAGATCCCCTCGCCTGCACCTTCCGAACGCTGCCGGGGCGGGTTGGCACGCCGTAAGCAGCGTTGGCCAGCGGGGACCGCGATCGCTGCCTAGGGAGGCAAATTGCCTGAGATTCCAGCCCAGTCGCTCCCTGCCACGAGGCCCACGCCACGCCTGCACGCCAGGCTCCTCGCGCTCCAGATTCAGCGCGGCCTGACGCTCACGGGGCGCCTCGAGGCGCGAGGAGACGAGACGGTCGCCCACGACTACCAGGCGTGGCGCGAGTGCAACGCACGGCTATTGCGGCTCCTCATCGCGTCCCACGAGGTGTGGGAGAGTTACCTCCGAACGGTCTGCAGCAGCAGCCACGGGCGCCGCCCGCCACCCTCCACGGACTTGGTCGAGGTTGTGCAGGCCGAGATCCGGGACCTGGTTTCCGTTGCGAACCGCCTGGGGCTCTCGGAGACGGAGCCGGAGGCTTCCGTCCCCGCGGTGAGGAGCGGCATGCTGCCGGCGGACGACAAGATCCTGCTCGTCTACGGGAGAAACGTGGAAGCCAAGGAGAAGGTCGCGCGCTTTCTGATGAAGCTCCAGCTCGAGCCCATTCTCCTGGACGAGCAGGCGGGCCGGGGGCGCACCCTCATCGAGAAGTTCGAGACGCAGTGGCCCGTCGCCTTTGTCGTGGCCTTGCTGACGGGCGACGACGTGGGAGGGCTAGCCCCCGGGCCGCGGGAGCTCCGGCCGCGCGCCCGCCAGAACGTCATCTTCGAGCTCGGCTTCTCGATCGCCACGCTGGGCCGGGAACGGGTGTGCGTGCTCTACGAGGAGGGGGTGGAGCTCCCGTCGGACTTCCACGGCGTCGAGTACCAGCCGCTCGATGCGGCAGGAGCATGGAAGGCCAAGCTCGCCAAGGAGCTCCACGAGGCCCGACTGCGCTTCGATCCTCTCAGAATCCTCGATGCCTAGTCCACGGAACGACATGACACGGTACGCTCAGAGGAAGGAGATGAAGGTCATGAAGGAGACGCCCCGGAGCATTCACGGCACTCTTCGCGGTCTAGACGGCGTGCCGGCATCCTCGCAGTTCGAAGGCCGGTTCGGCCGCCTGTTCCGTACGCTGCCGCCCGCCCGCTTCGACGAGGAGGACCTCAAATCCCTCGCGTCGGTCATGATCGCGGAGGCGGAAGCGAAACCCACCTCCGAAGAGGAGAACGACGACGAAGAAAACACCGGAACGCCGGACGACCCGGGCATCAGCGCCGGCTTCACCTACCTCGGCCAGTTCATCGACCACGACCTCACGTTCGACCCGGCGAGCAGCTTGCAAAAGCAGGACGATCCCGACGCGCTGGTGGACTTCCGCACGCCGCGCTTCGACCTCGATTGCCTCTACGGACGCGGCCCCGACGACCAGCCCTACCTCTACGAGGACGACGGGGTGCGGATGCTGCTCGGCCGCCCACTGACCGGCAACCCGCACGATCCGAACACCCGCGACGTGCCCCGCAATTCACCTGCGCCGGGCAGCCCCAAGCGGGCCCTCATCGGCGATCCCCGCAACGACGAGAACGTGATCGTGTCCCAGCTGCACGCCACGTTCCTCCGCTTCCACAACCGCATCGCGGACCTCCTGCACGGAGCCGACGCGGACTTCCACACCGTCCAGCGCCTCGTACGCTGGCACTACCAGTGGGTCGTGCTCCACGACTTTTTGCCCACGATCATCGGCCGGCCGATGCTGGAGAGCATCCTGCCGCACCTGGCACGGGGGACGACGATCCTCCAGGACAGGCCCGACCTGCGCTTCTACCACCCGCGACGCGAGCCGTTCATGCCGGTCGAGTTCTCGGTCGCAGCGTATCGGTTCGGACACTCGATGGTACGTCCCATCTACCGGCTCAACACCACCCTCGCGGACCGGCAGGTGATCTTCTCGCTCGATCCCAACGTCCCCAATTTGACGGGCTTCCGGGAGTTTCCGGCCCAGTGGGCGATCGAATGGAACCTGTTCTTCGCCCTCGGGCCGGCGCCCCGCCACGGGAAGCGGCGCCGGCAGCCCGCCTACAAGATCGACTCGTCGCTGGTGGACCCGCTCGGGAGCCTGCCGCCCCAGGTCGCCTCGCAGGTATCGTCGCTCGCCGAGCGCAACCTGCTGCGCGGGCTCCGCATGGGGCTGCCGTCGGGTCAGGACGTGGCGAGGAGGATGGGCGTGCCGGTCATTCCCGATGACCGGCTGCGCGTCGGCAAGGCGACCGAGGAAGATGCCGCAGCCAACATCCACTTGGTCGACATCTCCCCGAAGTTCCGGAACAAAGCTCCGCTCTGGTACTACATCCTGGCCGAGGCCCAGCAGGCGTTCGTCAACAATCAGACGCCCATCCGGGTCGGCCCGGTGGGGGGGCGCATCATCGGGGAAGTGTTCGTCGGCTTACTGCTGGGCGACCGGCATTCGTTCCTCAATCAGGCTCCGCTCTGGCAGCCCATCGCGGAATTCACCCGGGACGGCGAGTTCGGGATGGCGGAGCTGATCGCCCAGGCGATGCAGGCGTAGTGTCCGGCGCGATGCCTCAGCCACCCGCACCGACCCGCACCGGGGACGCGCAGCGGCGCCACGCCGCAGCGCGAGAGCGAGCCGTCCTGCTCCTGCACCAGCTCGAGCGTGAAGTCGCGCTCACGCAGGATGAGGGGTGCCTTCAGCGGGACGGGCACGCTCACGGAGCCGCGCGGCGGTACGTTGCGCGGGAGGGCAGGCTCTGCGGCATGATTGCCAGACCCTCGGGGGCGGTCAGCGCGACGTGACGCACCAGATGCCGCGGGTAGAAGCCGGCGGCGGGCCACGGCACGGCCCCGCCATGGGTTTGGGCTTCACGCTGGTTCGATCCGTGGCCTTGCCCATCTTGACGGTCTTTGCGGTTCCCATCCTCGCGAAGGAAATATCGCCGAAGGGCGACCGCGCCGTCACTGTTCGAGCAGACCCCGACTCGCACAGTAGGCCGGTCGGCACCCTGAACCCCGGGGACCACGCCACGGTCCGCGGCGCAGAGAGACAGTGGTGGGAAGTCTCGCTCTCCGACGGCACCGATGGCTTCGTCAGCAAGCGGTCCACCGAGGTGGTGCCTGATTCGGGTCGCAGTGGCGGCGGAGGAGGGGACGGCTCGGCCGGAGCGAGCCAAACGGGAGAGGGCTGGAACGCCTTCGCTGGCTACCCCACGTGCCGGCGACCGGACTGCCAGTTCGAGGTCTTAGAGAAGCACGAGTTTGCGATTGGATATTCGGAAACCCACCGTGATCCGTTGTGGGTCGCCTATCACCTCTTCCCAATGAATCCCGAGAACCACGACCCTCGGCCAGGGAAGTTTACCGTGGACGAGGATACGACGGCGCAAGTCGGTCAGCAGTGCTACCGTCTGGCGAAGGGCAAGACGAATCCGTTCGATAAGGGGCACAATGCTCCGAATTCAGCGATCGACGGACGCTACGGGCAAACGGCCCAATTGGACACGTTCAAGATGTCGAACGTCTGCCCGCAAGCGGCCTGTCTCAACGAGGGAGCCTGGCAGGGCTTCGAGAAGATCGAGTCGGAAGACTACGGACAGCGATTCCAACGGACGTGGACTATCACGGGGCCGGTCTTCGATTCGAACCCCGACACCATGAACTGCGGTGTTCAGGTCCCAAACGCCTTCTACAAGATCGTCGTCATGAACGACGATGGGCATCCGGCGGCGATTGCCATCCAGATGACCCAGGACGAGCGGCGCCGCCGCGAAGCGGTGAGTACGTTTGTCACGACCGTGAAGCACATCGAGGACGAGACAGGGCTCGACTTCTTCCCCAGGCTTTCAGGGGCGGATAAGATGGCGTTGGAGAATGGCCAGCCTGACGCTCGATGGAACGTCGATCAGGTCATGGCGCCCGATCACCCGTGTCGCCTGGGCTCGCAGTAGCACGGCGAACGCAAGGCGCGGCCAAGGCGCACGACAGCGGGGACATCATGTCAGACCCACCCGATCTCAACTTGAATGATCTGGAGGAGCTGGTTCGCGACGCCTTCCACGTCCGGGACGAGGCCGTGCCGAGCGACGAGGTCGTGCGAGCGCAGGCGCGAATCGTCTGAGGAGAGGAGAATCCATGGCAAAGCAGCGCGGCATCCGCCTACGTGGCAGTGATCGAAAGCCGGTGCCTGGTGCAAAAGTCACGGGTGTCGTTGATCCCAAGGAGCATATCGAGATTACCATTCGCCTCCGGCGTCGGGCCAGGATATCGGACGAGGACTTGATGCAGATGGGAGCGCAGAAGCCCCGCGAGCGTGCGCCCGCATTGAGTCGGGAGGAGTTCACCAAACGGTTCGGCGCGAATCCGGCAGACGTCGCGAGGATTGAGGCGTTTGCCCATGCACATGGGCTCGTCGTCACCGATTCGAACATCGGTCAAGGAACGGTGCGTCTGAAAGGGAGTGTGGGGAGCTTCAATGCCGTGTTCGGTGTGAAACTCCAACATTACGCGAAGGGCCGCGCGCTGAAATATCGAGGGCGCACCGGGCCGATTTACGTGCCGAAGGAGCTGCATAACGTGATCGTGGGGGTGCACGGCCTCGATAACCGGCCCGTGGCGAAGCCCCACAGTCGGCGGCTCCGTCCGGCGAAGGGGCAAAGGTGGAGTGGCAAGGGCGCAACCGCCCGGAAGCGGCGGACCGCCCCGGCTCGAACCTTCACCGCGCCAGAGATCGCCCGGCTCTACAACTTTCCCTCGGGACTCACGGGGAAAGGGCAGTGCGTTGCGTTGATCGAGCTCAACGATACGAACAAGGCCGGGAACCCGAGCGGTGTGGGCTATCGAGCGTCGGATATCCGGGCGTACTTCGAGCAGCTCGGTATCGCAGAGCCGACCGTCGTTCCGGTCAGCGTGGACGGGGGCGCCAACGTCCCCGGACCCGATCCCGGCGGCGATGACGAGGTGACGCTCGACATCGAAGTGGCCGGCGCCGTCGCTCCGGGGGCAAGGATCGCGGTCTACTTCGCGCCGAACACGACGAATGGCTTTATCGACGCCCTCAACGCCGCCATTCATGACACCGAGCACCAGCCGTCCGTGGTGTCCATCAGTTGGGGCGGACCGGAAGACCCGATGGGTCAAGTGGATGACCAATTCATCCAAGGATTGCACCAGGCCATGCGGGATGCAGCGCAACTCGGGGTGACGGTCTGCTGCGCTGCGGGTGACGACGGATCCGCCGACATGGGGGACGGAGCGGACGGCAATCCCGCATGGGATGGAATCCCACATGCCGATTTCCCCTCCTCGAGCCCATTCGCCCTCGCCTGTGGCGGCACGAAGCTCGTCGCCTCACAGGGGACCGTGCTGAGTGAGGTCGTCTGGAACGAAGGCCGCTTGCATGGAGCGGGTGGAGGCGGCGTCAGCACGGCCTTCCCCCTTCCCCCGTATCAGCAGAACGCGTGCGTGCCGAGGTCACCAAAGAACACGGCGGGACGCGGTGTCCCGGATCTGGCTGGAAACGCAGACCCGATGACCGGCTACCGCGTCGTTGTCGGCGGGAAAGTGAACACGATCGGCGGGACGAGTGCTGTGGCTCCGCTCGTTGCAGGTCTGATCGCGCTCATCAACGAGGATCTCGCGAACACGCCCGGGACGACCGCGGGCTTCCTGAATCCGCAGCTATATGGCGCGGCCGCCAGCGCGTTCCGGGACGTCACATCAGGGAACAACGACATCGAGGGGAACTTGAATGGCAAGTATACGGCGGTAGCCGGGTGGGATGCATGCACGGGACTCGGTGTCCCAGACGGGGCACAGTTACTTCAGAACGTCTAGCCCAGTGAGCGCCAAAACGGACGACCTTCTGGTCTTGGTACCTTGAGATCGACCAGACAGCCGCTCCACAACGGAGATTCGGGGAGTCCACTCACCAGTCTCCTTCAGGTGCCTCTCCTATGGCCCGATGAGACGGAGTTCGGGGAACTTCACCTCGGCCTGCGACGGATACATCTTGACCATCCGCTCAACCCCCGCCTGGAATGCACGCTGGATGGTCGTGGCTTCGAGAGGATACTCCGGAGGAGGCGGTGGTGCGGGCGGATCGAGGCGCGGCGCATCAAGGCAGTTGAAGACGGCGACGAGATTGCCGACAGGTCGCGCCTCCACCACGGGAGAGTACTGGCCGCCGTTCGCTGTATTCCGGAACCGTTCGGCTAGGAACTTCAGGATCGAGGTGTGGTCGAGGAGGTCGGAGTACACGCGACCCGCCGAGACGAATGGACTGACGATGAGCGCGGGAACGCGGAGGCCAGTTGTCATGAACTGGTCGCCGTACTCAGCGTCCCGGGGAATCGGAGTCGGGAGCGGCCTTGGGGGCTCGTGGTCGAAGAACCCGCCGTGCTCATCATAGGTGACGATGAGCACACAGTCCTTCCAGAGATCGGCTGTGACCAAGGCGAGATATACGTTGCGAAGGAAGTTCTCACTGTGGGAGATGGACGACGGTGGGTGTGCGTCGGACGGTTCCTTGTAGTGCGGCGCATCGGTGTACGTTGGCTCGATGAACACTACCTGCGGCAGGTCGTCGTTCAGAATATCCTTGGGAAGGTCCGAGAGCCGACGGAAGTGCGTGCCGTCCATGACGATGTGGGGTACCCACTCGGGCATCATCATGAACAACGGGAATTCCTCGTGGTACACGCACCACGGCACGCCGCTGCGCGTCAGCCAGTCATAGACGAGATCGTGATGGGGGAGGGGTTCCTCGTTGTCCTCTATGAGCGAATAGCCAGCCATCGCCATGAGGCGATTGGGCTGCGTCCCGGTGGGAAACGGGGCGAACCACGAGTCACAGACGGCAAACTGCCGAGCGAAGAAGTCTGTGATCGGCACCTCGGCCTCGGTATAGTACCCCATCACGGGAGGAGGGAGGTCACGCGAGACGGCATGGTTGATCGCGTAGCTCGCAACGAAGCCGTGCATGGAGCCGCCGTCAATCTGGATCCGTATGTGCTGCCGATCATGGAGGGGGTCGGGAACCCGAAGACTCGTTAGTGGAAAGAGCGGATACGGTTGACCGTTGTACGTGTTGGTGTGCGGATCGAGTGGATGTCGCAGCCCATTCACTGGAAGCACGCCCTTCAGGCTGAGATACCCAAGCATGTGATCGAAAGAGCGGTTTTCGAGCATCAGGACAAAGATTCGCTTGATGCTGCCCAAGGCTGCCATGCCAGGCTATCGTTTACCACGGGTTGCATACGGGCGGTACATCCTCTCGGAGCGCGGCGCGCTTGTTTCCGGCCTGCTGGGCCCCGCCTGAAGCAGCCGTCCGTGTCATGGCGTGACAGACCGCTTCCCGTGCTGTACGGAGTCACATGCAGGAGATCCGTGGTTCGAGTCCACGTCCGACCACTCGACTTCTCGGCGGTTGCCCGTCAACCATGATCTCCGTCCGCGACGTGCACAAGGTGTTCCGTCAGGGCGAGGCCGAGGTGCGCGCGCTGGCGGGCGTGAGCCTCGACATCGCGGCGGGCGAGTTCGTGTCGATCATGGGGCCGAGCGGCTCGGGGAAGAGCACGCTGCTCCATCTGATGGGCGGCCTCGACCTGCCGACGGCGGGCGAGATCGTCATCGACGGGACGCCCATCTCGCGCATGAGCGACGATGAGATCACCATCTTCCGGCGCCGGAAGATCGGCTTCGTGTTCCAGTTCTTCAACCTCCTGCCCACCTATTCCGCCGAGGAGAACGTGGCGCTGCCGCTGCTCCTCGACCGCCGCCGCTCGCGCGACGTGCGCGACCGCGTGGGGGCGGCGCTCGACCTGGTCGGGCTCGGGCACCGGCGCCGGCATCGGCCCGACGAGCTCTCGGGCGGCGAGATGCAGCGCGTGGCGATCGCGCGCGCGCTGGTGATCGATCCCGTGCTCATCCTCGCCGACGAGCCGACCGGCAACCTCGACACGCGCACCGGTGAGCAGATCCTCGGCCTCATCCGCGACGCCAACCGTGCGCGCG
>Ga0209161_10004483_pt1 | contig 11071 bp, 10 predicted proteins | sample GraSoiAngelo_155_FD_186169 | JGI IMG/M metagenome (GOLD analysis project Ga0209161, IMG submission 186169) | Grasslands soil microbial communities from the Angelo Coastal Reserve, California, USA - 14_1009_13_30cm (SPAdes) (version 2) | ecosystem: Environmental > Terrestrial > Soil > Grasslands...
CTAGCAATATCGGCACTTCCGAGTTGGCCAGTGCTGGGATCCATTAGCACTGCCTGATTCGGCGCTGTGGGACTCATTGCGGTAATCCCCGCTATAAATACCACTGCGTGAATTGCCGGGTCGCCAATGCGGATCGTGTTCGACTCAGCAGCGAAACCAATATTGCCAATGTCGATGTTGTTACTGCCTGTAGTGAGCGAAAGCCCCGCCTGATACCCTATAGCAACGTTGCCGTTTCCGGTACTGTTGTTAAAAAGCGCGAACGCTCCATTAGCGATGTTACCGGCACCGATCGTGTTGTTTAAAAGCGCGCCGGCGCCGGTAGCCGTATTGTTGTTGCCGCTGCCGTTGGCCAAAAGCGTTCCAGCGCCTACAGCTGTATTGGCACTCCCAGTGGTGTCACTGAGCAGCGAGAACACGCCAATTGCCGAATTGTACGTACCACTGCTGAGACTTAGAAGGGCGCTCTGGCCTTCCGCAGTGTTCCCGCCAGGATAGCCGCCGTCTGGCGGCGGATTTACCGCCTGAGTGTTTTGGGCGAGCGCAAAGCAGACGAGCGCAAATATTATTAGAACTGGTGGAATGCTTGTTTTCATATCCGGCGAGTTTCGGGAAAATCTCTGCAGCTTGTCGAGGCAATTCGCCGCAAGCGAGTGCTGCCAGAAATTTGCACGCGACACGCCTGCCGCTACAATCAAACCAGTGCGGGCGGTTAGCTCAGTGGTAGAGCATCTCGTTTACACCGAGAGGGTCGGGGGTTCGAAACCCTCACCGCCCATTTTTTCAGTGAGAAGTGAATTGTGATTGGTGATCATTTCAATCACGAATCCGCATTCGCTGAGGCTACGGGGCGACAGATGAACACCAATGAACATGAATTTTGCGAACTGGCTGCTTCTTGATGTCGCAACCGCTTTATTTGTGCTAATTCGTGTCGATTCGTGATTAATGCCTTAAAGAAAATTCCGCCGATTCCAGTAACACGTTTCAAGTGTGCTGCTCCTTATTTCAAGGGGGCGGCGGCGTTGGCCTGGGCGCCGGCGTTGGACTCCTTGACGGGACTGGACTCACCTTGAAAATGGTTCCTTGGTTGTGAGCGCCGCCTTCTGTCGTCATGCCATAGAGCCATCCGTTAACGAGAATCACGTTGTCGATCGGTTTAGCGCCATCCCCATTATTTGTTTTCCCGCCAAAGCTGTAAAGGCGTTGGTAATTGTGACCATCGGTATTGATCAGGAATACAGTACCCAAATCCTTGTCGCCGCCGTTGGCAGTCGTCCCATAGAGCTGGTCGCCCACCAGGAGAAGAGAGCCATAGGGATTTTTGCCATCGTGATGGGTTTCACCAAACTTGTGAAGCAACTGGAATGATGAACCGTCAGTCTTGATTCTGAAGAGCACTCCGTCGTCATGATGTCCGCCGTTAGTTGTCAGACCATAGAGATGGTCACCTGACTGCACAACGTAACCATGATCGCTGGTCGCGCCGTCTGAATCTCCGCCGGCAAAGTCGTGCAGTTCAGTGTAATTGTTGCCGCTCGTGTCGATGCTGAACACGACGCCGAAGTCGTGCTCGCCGCCCTTGCGCGTCATCCCATACAGGGTGGTCCCATTGGGATCCAACGTCAGCCGCCCATGCGGCTCCTTGCCCGTTGACGATGCACACGCGAAAGAGAATAGCGTTTGGAAATTCGCCGGGGTGGGTGTAGGCGTCGCTGTAGGGGTAGGCGTTGGCGCGGACGGATCAAAGGAAAAGACGACACCCTCGCCGTTATCGCCTCCGGACGCCGTCATGCCATAGAGAATGTTGTTCGCGACTACGAAACAGCTATGCGACTCGTCGCCGATTGAGTTGTGAAGGCTCAGGAGCACCTGGTAGCCAGTGCCATCCTGACCGATCGAAAAGATGATCCCGTTATTGTGTGTTCCGCCTTCCAACGTGGTCCCGTACAATAGACCGTTTAACGGGGTCATCGCGTCGTGGCGGGGATTATCGCCGTCATCAGCGTCGTGACCGGCGAACATGTGATCGATTGAATAACTCGACGCGACATTGTTAGGATCGAAGTGGAAGATGACACCGTAGCTGCCGATGGGCGTGCCGCCGGGTGTGGGCGTGTTCAAAGTCGTGGTAGTCGTGCGCCCGAAAAGCAAACCGTTCACATAAGTCAGCGACCCCTTTGGCACGCCACCATCGATTGGCTGTGTCGTGCCGAACGAGTAGATCGTACTAACGGGAGAGGCCACGATGTCGCGAGGAATTGCCGCTATGGCCAGCCCAATAACCAAAACAGACGCAACGACGAACTTCCTCTTTCTGCTATTCATGGGCGGCAGCGTGTCCGAAGTTCTGGCGCCTTGGCAAGATTAAATTGGCGTGAAATCCGCGCGTCGCAGTTTGTGTCGATTAGTGATTACGGCGGCGCCCAGCGTCTTTAGAAAATCTCCTCGATATAAATCATCGCGAAAAATCTTCTCACGGCGATCACCCCGGCTCATCAAGTGATAGATTGCGCCTTGTATTGAATTCTCAGCTGGCCAGTTCCGGCACTGACGCCAAAGCGATGTTGCCGCTACGGCAGGCGCCGCAGGATCTCAATTCCTTTCACGGCAGGGTTAGCTCCGACTTGGTTCATGCCGATGAAGATGGCCGCGTCCTTCGTTGGATTAATCGCGATCACAGTGCCGAATCCTGACGTTCCTCCGTTCTTCACAATCACTGGATGCAGGTTCGGATTGCCTTCGCCCATATTGTTCACCCATGCCATCGCCTGCTTGTTGGATCCGTTCGGCATCGTGTAGATCGGCTTCTGCGCCAGCTGCATCGCCGCGATCAATTCAGCGGGAACGGGTTTACCATTCACTTCCTCATGGCCAAGGTTGGCCTCGCCAAAGCTGATCATGTCATGTGCCGTCGAGCGCAGGCCGCCTGCAGCGTACCAGGCGTAGACCGGCCAGTGCGGCGCATCGTGGCCTGCGCGGTTATGTCCCTGTGCCAGGCGCTTCTGCTGTTCGGGCGTGGGCCGCAGCGTCGTGTCGGCCATTCCCAGCGGCTGGAGAATCTCGGAATTCATCTGATCTTCCCAGGTTTTGCCGGTCGCGGTCGCGACCAAATAGCTAAGCAGCCCGATTCCGGCGTTTGAGTACCGATAGGGCGCAGGCAATTGGGTCGTCGGTTCGTACTGCGAAGCCCAGGTGAGAAAGTCTTTCATCGTGTAGTACTCGATGCTTCGCTGTTCGAGCCCGCGCGGCAGGTTGGTCGGATCGTCCGGCATTCCCGAGGTAAAGTCCGCCAGCTCCAGAGGTGTCAACTGCTGCGCCCGGAGCGTGTACCCTTCGGGCATGTATTTCTGAGCGGAAGTGTCAGGGACGATTTGGTTGCGATTGATGGACAGCGCGAACAGCGTGGTGGTGAACGTCTTGGTGCAGGAGCCGATCTCCAACAAGGTGTCGGGTGTGAACGGAGCGCCCGCGTCGGTAGCCTTTCCATACGGGAAGAAGTAGCGATGGCCATGCAGCGAAACCGCGACGATCGCTCCCAGATAAGGAGATCGGTTCCATGTGTGACCACGGGCCGCATGTTGTTCCTGGGCCAAGTACGGCTGCATGATGCCGTCGACCACTCGCTTGACCGCTGCTGCCTCGCCGCCCGCATTGGGCTCTAAATGCGGACCGGCGGCGGCGGGCGCTTGCTGCGCGGCAACCCTCGCCGCCGCCAAAACCGCGACTGTGACAATCAGGCTAAAACGAGTGGCGTTGCGATGCATAATCTCTTCTCCAGGCAATTATCTGTTTCCGAAAAACGACGATTTGTAATTTCGCCTGGACATCTTGGCAAGACTTTCCACGTCCATAAGCCGGAGAACGGGGGATGTGAGGGGCCCCGGTTTGTTTGAGAACGATGATCGGCCGCGTTTGGGACATATTGCCGACTCAAGTTCCAAAAACGCGGTCAGCTTTTTCTCTCTTACGTTTCTTCGGTGAACATTCCCATTGTATCTCTAATCTCGTCCCAATGACCGAGCATGTTGTTCAGAGTTGAATAGACAAGTCTTTGTTTGGTCCCGTCTTCTTCTGTAGAGAGTTCTTTTAGCCCTATAACAACAATAGGAAATTGATCGTCCTGGGTTAGTTTTAAACCATACGTTTTGTTCTTTTCGTAACCGTATTCGGTGGTGTCGCCGATATAGACGGCAGTGATAATGTTAACTGTCCTTGTCATTGGCTTTTGCCTTAGGGATTATTGACCACTTGTGGTGTCGGTTTATTCGCCGCGAGCTGCGCGCTCACTTTCTCCAAGCCAGCGGTCAAAGCTTCAATTTGTTTTTGCTGCTCAGCCATTTTTGACTCAAAGTCCTGCTTTAGCTGTTCCACTTTGTGATGTTCCTTGAGGAACTCGTTGAGCAACATCGCGTTCACCGCATCATAGCGGACGGTGTATGGTTTTCCTTCCGTGTCACGTACCACCAAAGCCGGATTTACGTTTTGTACTTCCTCGGCCACTAACCCGAATTGCCAAGTGCCTTCGGGGTCAATCTCTTTCTTGTAACGGAAGCTAACTGGTTTCAGGGCGAACAGCGCTTCGCTGGTTTTGTCCATCGGCTTGATCTCGTACTTAAAACGCGCCGAGGACGTCGCCACGCCAAGTTGACCGCTAGCGCTTACGACTACTCCCGTGCCTGTCACTGCGGTTCCATTGATTCCAGCGATAAATGTACTTGTCTGATTCCCACTGCCGATGCGGATCGTAGCCGACTCGCCAGCGACCCCGGGGTTGGCAATATCGATGTTGCTATCGCCTATGGTGAGATTTTCGCCGGCCCCGGCTCCGATAGCCGTATTGTTCGACCCAGTGGTATTATTGAGGAGTGCGCTGTCGCCCACGGCGATGTTTGAATTAGCAGTCGTGTTAGCGAGGAGCGCGCCGCTGCCGATCGCCGTATTGAATGCGCCTGTCGTGTTATCAGTGAGTGCTCCGAAGCCCATGCCGGTGTTGCTGTCACCCGTCGTGTTGCTACCAAGTGCAAAAACCCCGGTGGCCGTGTTACTGATACCAACGTTTTCTTGGAGCGCGAGCGCACCTACTGCAGTGTTGCTCATCCCTATCGTATTATTAAGAAGAGCATTGAATCCAATAGCTGTGTTCCCGGCGCCGGTGGTGTTCAAAGCGAGTGCGGCAACCCCTTCTGCCGTGTTGCCGCTACCACTGGTATTACTAGAGAGAGCACTACGCCCGACAGCTGTGTTGTCATCGGCGGTATTAGCAAGCAGAGCGCCATCACCGATTGCAGTGTTGTCGGTGCCTTCGGTGTTGCTGAAGAGGGCGAACGCCCCGTTCGCAGTATTGTGGCCCCCAGTCGAATTATTTAAAAGTGCTCCTGCACCGACGGCTGTATTGTTGTCCCCGATGTTGGCAAACAGCGTGCCAGCACCGAGGCCTGTATTGAATTGGCTGTTAGCATTGCTCTTAAGAGAAAACCAGCCAATTGCAGTATTGTATGTACCGCTGGTGAGGTCCAAAAGCGCATTCTGGCCCTCTGCGGTATTTGCGCCGGGGTAGCCGCCGTCGGGTGGTGGGCTAACTGCCTGCGCTCGCTGCAAGAATGCGACATAAGCAAACAGGAACGAAACAAGGAATAGACCGCAACGATTGATCGAATTTTGGACTGGAGTCATCGTTTTCATGAAATGAGTCGTAAGAAATCCTGTGGGATTTCGCGAGCCAAAAACTCATAGCGGCGCAGGTTGGGCCATTTCCGTTGCCTGGCCAATATCAATTATTTGAATCTGAACCCTTTGACGTCTCTTGCGAGTAATCGTCACGGCGACTTGACAAAATGCCTGTTGAGCACCTTAAGTCATACTGGATGAAGCTTACTCAGATTCGAAGATTTGGGCACGTCTTTGTGGCCCTTATCTGCTGCTGCATTCCGGTCGCATTTGCGTCGAGTGCAGCGGCCGCTCATTTCAGTCTTCCGGATTGGAGTGAGCTTTCGCCAAACAATCCTCCTCCGGCGCGTTCGTACCTTGCAATGACCTACGATCCGGTCAGCGGGAAGATCATTGCGTTTGGCGGATTCGACAGCACAGGCTATTTAAATGACACATGGAGTTTCGACGGCACGGGCTGGGCGCAGATCTCCACACAATCTGCGCCTCCAGCCCGCGCTGCGGCCCAAATGACCTACGATTCTGTCACTCAAAAGATAGTGCTCTTCGGCGGGTACGACGGAACCAATTACCTGGGCGACACATGGCTTTGGGATGGGTCGACGTTACAGTGGACGCAGGCGACGCCCCAGCATCACCCCCCGGCTGTTACCGGTCCGATGTTGTTTCCCGACCCGAATGGCAGGGCCGATGTTTTTGGCGGGTTCGACGGACAATTTTATCAGCTTACCATGTGGCAGTGGAACGGCTCCGATTGGACGCAGTTATTGCCACCGACTGTTCCGTTTGCTCGGGCTTCAGCGGCCGTCGCAACGAATACTTCCACGGGACAGGTTGTTATGTTTGGCGGTCTTGCTGATGTTAACCCGAATAACACCTGGACCTATGATGGTACGACATGGACTCTGCAATCTCCGGGTGTGCAACCTCTCTTAGTGTATGCCGCTTCTGCCGCTTTCGACCCGGGCCTGCAAGGAGTGGTTCTCTTTGGAGGTGGAAGCGGCGGTGTAGACCAGAACACGACGTGGTTATGGGATCAGGTTGTCGCCACGTGGAGACACCTGTCTACGGTGCAATCGCCGCCCGCGCGTGAAGGCGCTGGCATGAGCTACGACGCGGCCTTACACCGTGTGATTCTCTTCGGCGGTCAGGATAACAACGGATATTTCAACGATACCTGGGAACTCGTTCCAGCACCTACTCCTACTCCGACACCCACACCTACTCCAAGCCCCACAGCTACACTTACACCAACACCCACTCCATCCGTTACTCCCGCGCCCAGAGCGACTCCCAGGCCTCGTCCCACGCCGCATCCTCGCCCGACACCACTTATGATCCCGCATTTGTCGGACTCCTCCCCAACAAGCGGGCGGAGATTAGACGGAATAATTCCGGTAAATTCGATCCATAGTCTGTCACGATTTGTTGACTGACCCCTATTTTACCTCCTACGGCCTTAAGCAAACGTGTCGGGGCTTACGGGTTCCGCAGGAAGCCGTGAATGACATCATTCGCGTCAATATAGTATCCCGTGATCGCCCCTGCTGGGTTATTGCTGTTGGCAACGGTACCCTGGAAAGCGCCAGTGCCCGCGCCTGGAGCGTCGAACGTCGTGAAAGTGCCGTTGTGAGCGCGCACGAAGCCGTGGTTCACATTGCTTTCGTCGAGGTAGTATCCCGTGATCGCGCCCGCTGGGTTGTTCGCGAAGGCGACGGTACCCTGGAAAGCACCAGTGCCCGCGCCCGGTGCGTCGAACGTGGTGAGCGTGCCGTCGGGAGCGCGCACGAAGCTATGAAACACGTTGCTGTCGTCAATGTAGGCTCCGCAGATCGCTCCCGCCTGGTTGATGCTTGAGGGGTACGTCCCTTGGAAGGAGTCGGTGGTACTGCCCGCGCCCGGAGCATCGAACGTGGTGAGCGTGCCGTCAGGAGCGCGCACGAAGCCATGACTCACATTGCTCGCGTCAATGTAGTTTCCCGTGATCGTCCCCTGCGGGTTGATGTTGAAGCCGAAGATAGGGGCAAAGGTACCCTGGCCGTCGCCTGTGCCCGCGCCAGGAGCGTCGAACGTGGTGAACGCGCCATCAGGAGCCCGCAGGAAGCCATGACTCACATTGCTGTCGTCAGTGTAGTATCCCGCGATGGCGCCTGCCGGGTTAATGCCACCGTAGCTGAAGGTGCCCTGAGGAAACGGTCCTGTGCCTGCACCCGGAGCATCAAACACAGTGAAACTGCCGTTAGCAGCGCGCACGTAGGCGTGAACCACATCGGTTGCCTCACTATACCATCCCGTGATCGCCCCAGCCGGGTTCTGGCTGTAGGCGCGGGTGCCCTGGCCAGCGCGAGTGCCCGCGTCCGGAGCGTCGAAAACAGCGATGGCGCCGTTCCGGGCCCGTACGAAACCGTGTCGCGCGAAGGCCGCGTCACGGGTAAATCCCGTGATTTCCCCCGCTGGCGTGATATCGAACGGGATGGTGCCCTGGTCGGCGCCTGTGCCCGCGCCAGGAGCATCGAATGTGGTGAAGGTGGGCTGGCGAGCAGTTGCGGAAAGGCCCAGCCCGAGCGTGGCCAGGCAAACCACGAGAGCTAAGAGGCCGATTGATTTTCTTAAGTATAGAGTTGTCATTTTTTTGTATTCATTTTTTTGGTTGAGGTTGGATTATTTAACTGCAATCCAGTTCCACGAGGAACCAGGAACAAACCTTTACAAGGCGCTTTGAACAGCGGCCTCACTTTCGGCTGACTCAGGGCTCCACGTGGATCATGGGATTGCGCTACTCCACGGTGATGTTAAATGTGGTGTCGATGGTGAAGTTGAACTCGTCGAATGTGCCGCCAACATGGATCGTATGGCTTCCGGGCCTGAGCGGTGCCAGCATCAGATAGACCCCGGCATCGACGGCGAGTGACGTCGTGCCGGCGGGCGCGCCGAGTACATTGTCCGCCGGCAGGGGGCCGAACTCAAACAGTGGCGACTCGACGCGATAGGCGGCCAAGTCTTGCACGGGCACGCCGTCAATCACGGCAATCAGCCCTGACGTGTGATCGATGTGACCATTCGCACAGGCTCGCATTTCGGCTTCGTTATCCCCGTGGAACGGGTCCGGCTCGAGGACCGAGCACTCCAAGTTGATAACCGGGAAGAAGAGTGACGTCCCGGCGGGAATCGTCACATCGATGGTAACTCCGCCTGCCGCGGCCGCGAGGAAGACTACTCTTCTTTCTTCTCCAAAGGCTCCTCCGCTAAATAACGGGTGATAGCCATTCACGACTGGAATGGAGAAGATGGTTTTCCACCACTGTGCTCCCCACTCGCCATAACTTTGGCCGCGATACATGCTGCCGGGTGGAATGATGCCCGGGTTAGGATTACGCCCTTGAGCGGGCGACGCTGCCACGAGCAGGGCCAGGACGGTTGCTGTCAGTGCCGACTTCAATGCGAGCGCGCTGAGGGTTGTATTTAAACTCTTCATGTTTCTTCCATTGGTTTGAAGGCCGTGGTGGCCCTGTGGTTTCATTGTCATTTTTTTTGTATTCATTTTTTGGTTGAGGTTGGATTGTTTAACTGCAATCCAGTTCTGCGCGGAACCAAGAACAAACCTTTACAAGGCGCTTTGAACAGCGGCCTCACTTTCGGCTGACTCAAGGCTCCACTCGGATCCTGGAGATTGCGCTAAGCGGCGGTCCCAGCGAAGGTCCAGCCCCACGAGCTTCTTCAGCCCGGCCGAAGATACGTTGAAATGTCGGATGACGTAACCGAGGAGATTTTTAGGCAGTCCGCGACAGTTTGTCGAACTTTATTTCACGCCCTCCGCAATCCTCTGCGCGTTCTGCCGCACGAATCGCTGATTCGAGTTCCACAAACGCCGTTAGCTTTTCATCCGCTCGCGCAACGAAACGCTTCCCATCGCCGCGATGCGCGTCAGCAATCCAGATGAATAAAAAAATAGGGGTCAGTCAACAAATTTTGACAGACTCGCAGACTCAAGATACTTCCTGAACGTGGCTGCCACTCTCGGTCTCTGTGTGCGGTATCGGCGAACCTGTTGACTCACATTCGCAGCGTTGCGCATCGCCAGTTTGTCGGCAATCCAGCTCTGCCCTCGCTACCGTTCGTTCTAAGAGCAAATTTGCCAAAGCCACCCTTCACACGTCAGAGCCTCAGCACTGCCATCCACAGGGCTATACCCAGGCCGAAGATGATGTGATTGAACAGGCTTACGCGAGCCAGATGAGCATCACCCGGCGCATCCAGTCCCAGCCAGCCCATCCCCTGTGATGGGAACATCAGAAACCAGGGGAAGACCGTGGTGGCCGTTCCGTAGAGGATGGCGCTGAGGGCGGTCGGCGTCGCTTGCACTACAACCAATAGGCCAAGGTACACAAGGGTCAGCACGATGCCGATCAAATAGTGCGCCACTAATCCCAAGACTACTTCTCCTCGCAAGGGCGGCGTCTGCAGGATGTCCATGTGCCTGAACTTGCCCTGCAAGAGGTAGCCGATCCAGCGTCCGATCAAATCAGGACCGGTCCGGCGCGTCCCCCGGCCCGCGATGCCGAGCCGGAGAGCGATCACGGCCACGACGTCCATGGTTACGGTGGCAAGGATACCCACAATCAGGCCAACAATGAACGCACGAGGCAGAAGCATAGGGGTCACTCAACAAATCTTGACAGACTCGCAGACTCAAGATACTTCCTGAACGCCGCCGACAGCCTCGGTCTCTGTTGACTCACATTCGCAGCGCTGCACATCGCCAGTTTGTCGGCGATCCAGCTCTGCCTCGCTACCGTTCGTTCTAAGAGTAAATTTGCCAAAGCCACCTTTCGCACGTCGGAGCCGGGCAAGGAATCGAGTTCTCTAGCCGACAACCCGGCGGCTGCCAGCCCACCTTCTAAGAGCCGCCATGCTTCCTTCTCGTTGTGAACTTGGAAAAGCGGCGCGCTGCGATCGGTGCGATTTTTCCTCGTCGCAATTCCTTTCCCTGCCAGCTGTAACAAAGCCGCTACTTAGATAGTGAACGTATTATGTCTTCCAGAGGATATCTCGCTAAAACGATGGTAAGGAACACCAGGACGACGGTCAAAAACGCAGTTACTATCGCAAACCACTTGATCCGTCGTGAATCAGTTTCCAGACTTTTAAGCGCTGTCTCGTGTCGCTTGAGGGTTTCTTCCAGTCGGTGAAGCGTGCGGACTGTTAGATACGGGATCGTCTGCTGGAGATATGTCTCTGGAAAAGATTTGATCTGCAGATCTGTGGCGTTCTCACCTTTACGGTAGTATTCATCAACGGCCTTAGTCGCGATGTCGCTCATTAACTTATCGCGTTCGCCGATACTCATGGTTTTTTTTGTAGGAATCGTCGATGCCATGCTGCCGGATCATTTGCCGTTCGG
>Ga0209161_10004484_pt1 | contig 11071 bp, 8 predicted proteins | sample GraSoiAngelo_155_FD_186169 | JGI IMG/M metagenome (GOLD analysis project Ga0209161, IMG submission 186169) | Grasslands soil microbial communities from the Angelo Coastal Reserve, California, USA - 14_1009_13_30cm (SPAdes) (version 2) | ecosystem: Environmental > Terrestrial > Soil > Grasslands ...
GATCGGTTGGCCTCCCAGGTCGAGGGCGTACAGGATGAACCGCACACCGTTCGGTGGCGCGCCGGGCAGCACCGCCGGGTCGTTTGCCTCATACTGGAGCGTCGTTGCGTTCCACGTATACGTCGTTCCCAAAACGACCGCGGGCGGGAAGATCGACGCGGCGATGGCACCGCTCGACGGGACGAGCGCAGCGCGGAGCGCCGTGGCGACGAGCCGGCTCTCGGTGGGCGAGAGGGCGCGGCGGGTCACCAGCGTCGGCTGGGCGGCGCGCAGCAGCGGTCGCAGGGCCGCCAGGGGGCTCGCGGCAGTCGGCACATACGTCGAGGCGAACGTAAAGCTCTCGAACGCCGGGGAAGCGAAGCTCGTGCCCAGCGCCTGGACGTTGGCGGCAGTCGCGAGCGGGTCGGCCGGTTTCGCCGGTGCGAGGGGGTTGTCGCTGCAAGCGGCAGCGAGCAAGGCGAGCGCCAGAAGGTGCGAGGGCGAAAGGAGCGTGTGCCAACGCGAGCAGGTCGTCATAGGGCACCTCTAATGAGGGGCGAGCCGAGCACTCTCCAAACTGGAACGTACCCCACCCCCGCCCAATCGGGCCGTGACGCGGCGCACCGTCCCGCGGGTGGGGAGAGGGAAGAGGGGAAGGCGGTTGCGGACCCGAAAGTTAGGCGATGACGCCGCCGCCCAGCAGGCGGGCATCGGCGTCGTACAGGACGCCCGACTGCCCGGGAGTGATTGCCCGCACCGGCTGCGCGAGATCGAGGACTATCGTCCCGCTCGCGTGCTCCCGCACCCGGCCGGGCACAGCCGGAGCGCGGTAGCGACACTGCACGAGGACCGCATCCCCCGGCGCCAGGGGGTCGGCGAGCCAGCTCACCTCGGCGAGCGTCACCGTGTGGCCGAACAGCGCGTCTCCGGAGCCGATCACGACCTCGCGCGTGTCAGGACGGATCGCGACCACATACATGGGCTCGCGGAAGCCGCCGGGGAGGCCGCGCCGCTGACCGATGGTGTAGCGCGCGAAGCCCGCGTGCTCCCCCACCACGGCGCCGCCGACGGTCACCAGTGGTCCCGGGCTGAGGGCAGGCGCGTCAGCGGGGAGATGACGCTCGAGCACACCCACGTAATCGTCGTCCGGGACGAAGCAGATCTCTACCGACTCGACCTTGTCCGCGGTGACGAGGCCGAGCCGGCGGGCGACGTCTCTGGTTTCGCGCTTGGTGAGCGACCCGACCGGCGTGAGCATCCGCGCCACCACGCCGCGGTCGATGCCCCACAAGAAGTACGACTGATCCTTGCCGGGATCGCGCCCGCGGAACAGCGCCCCGTCGCGGGCAATCACGTAATGGCCGGTGGCGATGTAGGCGCAGTCGAGCGCGTCCGCGTGGGACAGCAGGTCGCGGAACTTCGTGAACGAGTTGCAGCGTACACACGGGATCGGCGTGCGGCCGCTCGCGTACTCGGCGACGAAGTTCCCGATCACGTCGCGCCCGAAGCGGTCTTCGAAATTCAGGACGTAATGCGGGATCCCGAGCTTGTGGGCCACCAGCTGGGCGTCGGTGATCGAATCGAGAGAGCAGCAGGGGCGGTCCGGGACGGCGTCGCCGTAGCAGAACAGCTTCATAGTGGCCGCGACCACGTCGTACCCCGCCTCCACCAGCAAGGCTGCGGCTACGGACGAGTCTACGCCCCCCGACATGGCGACGAGAACGCGCTCCTTCACCGCACCACCCCGCCCGAACGCGGAACGGGGAACGCGGAGCGCGGAACAGCAGGAGATGGTTCGCTCGCGGGAGCCGGCCACGCAACTCGACGCCCGCTAGCTCTGTTCCGCGTTCCGCGTTCCGCGTTCCGCGTTTCGATCATCGATGCAACACCGCGGCGAGCGCTCTCACCTTTTCGACGATCTTCGGCAGGGCAGCGATGAGCGCGTCCACGTCCTCCGCCGTGTTCTGCTTGCCGAACGAGAACCGCAGCGCCGCGACGCCCAGCTCGCGCGGCACCCCCATGGCCGTGAGTACGTGCGACGGCTCGACCGCGCCGGTCGAGCAGGCGGAGCCCGAGGAGCAGGCGATCCCCGCGAGATCGAGGTGCATCAGCAGCGCCTCGCTGTCCGTGCCGGGGATCGACACGCTCGTGACGTGGGGGGCCCGCCGGCCGTGCGCGGCGTTGATCACCGCGTCGGGCACGACGGCGAGCAGCCGGCGCTCGAGCTCATCGCGCAGCGCCTCCACCTGGGCGGCGAACGCCGCCTGCTCGCGAGCCGCGAGCTCCACGGCCACCGCAAGCCCCACGATCCCCGGCACGTTCTCCGTGCCCGGCCGGATCCCGAACTGCTGACCGCCGCCGTGGATGATCGCTTCGACCGCGTGGCGATCCCGCACGACCAGAGCGCCGATGCCCTTGGGCGCGCCGATCTTGTGGCCGGAGACGGTGAAGAGGGTGCAGGCGACGTCATGCAGCGACACGGGGATCTTGCCGAACGCCTGCACCCCGTCCACGTGGAACGGGACCCCGGCCTCGCGACATCGTGCCGCGAGCCGGGCCACCGGCTGCACCACGCCGATCTCGTTGTTCACCCACATTACGCTCACGACTGCCAGCCCGCGCGCCAGCGCCTGGGCCAGCGCGTCCTCCGCGACCTCGCCCACGCCGTTCACCGGGAGGACGATCTCCTCGCCCCCGAGCCGCGCCACCGCGTGCGCCGCCGCCAGGACCGCCTTGTGCTCGATCGCCGACACCGCCACGCGGAATGGACCCCCGCGCTCCCGCGCCGCCAGGGCGCATCCGATCACCGCCAGGTTGTCCGCCTCCGTCCCGCCAGACGTGAAGATCACCTGGCTCGGCTCGACTCCGAGGGCCTCGGCGATGCGGCGCTTCGCTTCGTCCACGCCGGCCCGCGCCGCGCGCCCGAAGCGATGCGGCGAGGAGGGGTTCCCGAAGGCCTCCGGCCCCAGATATGGCAGCATCGCCTCGAGCACCTCCGGGCGAACTGGTGTCGTGGCCGCGTTGTCGAGATAGACCAGGCGCTTGGGCATGCGGGGAAATCTAGGACCTAGAGGGATTGCACGCCAAGCTGCAGCACGTCTTCGACCGCGAGCGTCTCGTAGCAGAAGAACGGCTCGCCGTAGGCCGAGCGAATCAGGGAGCCATAGTGCGCCGACTGGATCCGGATCAGCTCGTAGAGATCCTGCCCCGTGGGATGGATCTCCCCTGCCGCCTTGGCGCCGTCGAACTGGGAGGCGTAGCAGCGAATCGCCGTCATCTTGATATCGAAGCTGTCCGAGATGTCCACGACGAACGACGGCTTCACCGGGTCTTCGCGGTACGCGAGTGCGTAGAGGATCTTGAACGGCCGATGCGCGGCGCCCCCCCCCGCGCCCCCATACTTGGCGAGCCCGGCCAGGTAGCACGCGTCCCGTCCCAGCTCCGACGCGATGCGATGATCTGGGTGACGCCCGACCGGGAACGGGAGAATCACGACCCGGGGCCGGGTCGTGCGGATCAGCTCGATGAGCGTCGCGCGCGACGGCTCGTCGTTCTGGAGGTGGGCGTCGGGGAGCCCGGCGTTGAGCCGCACGTGCACGCCCAGCACCCGGGCCGCTCGCTCGGCCTCGGCGGCGCGCGTGGCGGCGTCCCCGCGCGTGCCGGTCTCACCTTGGGTCAGGTCGAGGATCCCGACGCGGTGACCCGCCCGCGCCGCCTTCGCGAGCGTACCGCCGCAGGTGAGCTCGACATCGTCGCGATGCGCGGCGATCGCCCGAACGTCGACGATCTCTGCCACAGGAAGCTCCTTGTGCGTTCTGGAGGTTAGGGGAGGTTTGGGAGGTTCGGGAGGTTGCGGCGTATACCTCCCCCAACCTCCTCCAACCTCCCCCAACCTCCAGAACCTCCCGCCAGGCTACTCGTATCGCAAGGCTTCAACGGGGTCCAGTCTCGCGGCGCGCGCCGCCGGGGCGATCCCGAAGACGAGCCCGACCGCGATCGACACGATCGTCGCGATCGCCGCGCTCCACACCGGCACGGTGGTGCTGAAGTCGAGCAAGCGCTTGAGGAACTCCCCGGTGCCGATCCCCACGATGATGCCGAGGATGCCGCCCATCAAGGTCAGCGTCGCCGCCTCCACCAGGAACTGCCACAGGACGTCGCGGCGCGTGGCGCCCATGGCCTTGCGCAGGCCGATCTCGCGCGTCCGGCTCGTCACCGACACCATCATGATCGCCATCACCCCGATTCCACCCACGAGGAGCGCGATGCTCGAGAGCACGAGCATCACGAAAAAGAACGCGAACGTGAGGCTGTCGAATATGCCGAGCACCTGGTCCGACGTCAGCAGGTCGAAGGTATTGGGCGCACCGACGCGCAACCCCCGCAAGCGCCGCAGCTGCAGTGTGGCGGCGTCCATCGCGCGCGCGACGCTCACCTCGGGCCGGGGCTTCACCAGGATGATGAGACCGTTCACCCGGTCGATCGGGAAACGCGCGTGGGCCGCCTCGAACGGCACGATGCCCGCAATCTCCGGCGCACCGGGGACCTCGAAGATGTTGGTGGGTCGCTGCCACACTCCGATCAAACGGAACGGGCGGCCGCCGATCCGCACGACCTCCCCGATCGGCTCGTGGGCCCCGAACAGCCGGTCCACGGTGCGCTGCTCGATGACCGCCACGGGCGCCCCGCTCCGGAGCTCCGCCGTCGTAAAGACACGCCCCTTGAGCAGTCCGCCGCCGAGGATCTCCATGTACCGATCGTCGGCGCCGAACACGCCCAGGACCTGGGTGCGGTTGCCGGCGTACTCGAAGCGATGGAACACTTGCGTCCAGATCGCCGCGTAGTGGATCTCGGGTAAGCGAGCGATCGCCTCGGCTTCCTGAGGTGCGAGGGCGGGCCGGATCCGCACTTCGCGCGGCAGCGCGTCCGGGTTGAGCGGGGTGGACGAGAAGAACCGCAGGATGCGGAATGTCGTGGGCCCGACGACCTCGAGCGTGTTGACGATCTGCTCCCGGAACCCTGCCACGATCGACGCCATGGCCATGACCGTGGCGATCCCGATGACGACGCCGAGGATGGTGAGCCCCGAGCGCAGCTTGTTCACCCGGAGCTGATCGAGCGCGATCCACCACCCTTCGCGAATCGAGTGGAGGGCCATGCTATTCGGAGCGCAGCGCTTCGATCGGGTCGAGGCGCGCCGCCCGGTGCGCGGGGTAGACGCCGAACACGATGCCCACGCTGACGCCGAGGCCCAGCGCCACGGCGACCGACCAGGCCGTCACGCGGGCAGGCAGGGGGGACGCGAACTCGACCAGCGCGGCGAGCGCGCTGCCGGCGACGAGGCCGGCCACGCCGCCCAACAGCGACAGCATGGCCGACTCCGCGAGGAACTGGCGTCGGATGTCGCGCCGGGAGGCGCCGAGCGACTTGAGGATGCCGATCTCGTGCGTGCGCTCGGTGACGCTCATCAGCATGATGTTCATGATCACGATGCCGCCCACGACGATCCCGATCGCCACCACCGCGGGCACGACCGTGAAAATGACGCGGGTGAGCTTGGCCCAAAACGCGATCAATCCCTCGCCGGTATCGACGGTGAAGTCGTCTTCCTGACCCGGTCGGAGCCGGTGCGCGATGCGCATCGCCTCCTCGGCGCGGAGCATCCCGGCCGCCACGCTCACGGCCGCCGCCATCTTGACCGAGATCACGCTGGTCTGGCGCCGCCCGTACAGCGCCTCGAAGGTGGTGAGCGGCAGCATGACGAACCCGTCCCACGACTGCCCCAGGACCGTACCCTTCTTGGCGATGACACCCTTGACCGCGAGCTGCACGCCGCGGACGCGAATGGCGCTGCCGATGGCGAGCTCGGCCGCGCCGAACAGCTTTTCCGCCACGTCGAAGCCGAGCACCGCCACGAGCCTGCGCTGCCGCTGGTCCACGTCGGTGAACGGCGCCCCGGCGGCAAAGGCGTAGTCCTGCACCACCACGAAGGGCGGCGTGACACCGAAGATGAGGACGTCGCCCACCGTGCGGTTGCGCCACTGCACGTCCGCCATCGGGGTCGGCCACCCGGACTGGAGGGAAATCGCCTGCGCGTCGGGCAGCGCGCGCTCCACGTAGGAGACGTCCTCGGGCGCGATGATCGGCCGGCGCTGGATCTTCTTCCATTCTTCGTCGTCGATGAACCCGACCTGGATCGGGTCCCGGCGGATCTGAAAGGCGTTGACCCCGACGATCGCGCCCGCGATGCGTTCGCGCACGTACGCATTCATGCCCTGGATCACGGCCACGACCGCCACGAGGAACCCGACGGACACGATGATCCCGAGCAGCGTGAAGAACGAACGGAGCTTGTGACTCCAGGCGGTCTGGAGCGCCTCGAGGATCGCTTCGGAGAGGGGCATGGACTACAAACTTAGGCGGCAACGGGCGGCAACGGGCGGCAATGGACGGCCCCCTCGTGCCGCCCTTTGCCGTCCTCTGCCGCCTTCTGCCGCCCTATTCGTACCTCAGCGCCTCCACCGGATCGAGCCGCGCCGCTCGGCTGGCGGGATACAGGCCGAATCCGATGCCGGTGAAGGCAGAGGCGGCGAGGGCCGCGAGCACGGACCACAGCGGCACGTGCGCCGGGATGGGAGTCAAGCGGGAGACCGCGAAGGCGACGCCACCGCCCACCAGCATGCCGACGGCGCCCCCCACCAGTGTGAGGGTCGAGGCCTCGACGAGGAACTGCCACCGGATGGCGCGCCGCGTCGCTCCGAGCGCCTTGCGAACCCCGATCTCCCGCGTGCGCTCGGTGACCGAGATCATCATGATCGCGACCACGCCGACGCCCCCGACCATTAACGCGATTGACGAGAGCACCAGCATCACGAGGAAGAACATCCCGGTGACCTTGTTCCAGGAGTCCAGGAGCTTGTCCTGGGTGACGATCGAAAAGTTGTTTTCCTGCCCTGGCTTGAGCCCGCGCAGGGAGCGCAATGTGGCCACCACCTCGTCCATCGCCTCCTGCTGGCTGTAGGCGGGCGCCGGCGCGACCGCGAGCCGCATCAATCCCCTCGTGTACGGCACGTGTTTGACGAACGCGCCGTGCGGGATGCCGACGTGCGGTGGCGTCGCACCGCTGAACAGGTTGGGCGGCGGCACGTAGACGCCGATCACCTTGAACGAGGCACCGGCAACGTGGATCGTCTGGCCGATCGGGTCGCGCCCGCGGAACAGCTGTTCCTCGAGTTTCGTATTGATGACCGCCACGGCGTCGTTGGCCACATCTTCCAGTCGCGTGAACGTGCGCCCGGGATGGACGTCGCCGCCATTCACCTCCACCCACTGCGCGGACAATCCCGACACGTCGACCGATTCGAGGCGCCGGTCGCCGTACTCCACGGTCGCGGAGCTTTCGTCGCGCCGGGTGACGTAGCGCACGGAAGGCAGCAGGGCGATCCGGTCGGCCTCGAGCTCCACGATCTCCGGGTTCCGCCGCCACGGGCTGGATTCGTCGGAGCCGTCCGAGACGTTCACCCCCGCCCGGAAGAAGCGCCACACCAAAAACGTCCGCGGGGCGATGGATTCGATCACGTTCGAGACGCTCTGGTTGATCCCGCTGATCATCGCGGCGATCACCATGACGACCGTCACGCCGATGGCCACGCCCAGAATCGTCAACGCCGCTCGCCGCTTGTTGCTGCGCAGCGAATCGAGCGCGATCCCGACGCCTTCGAACAGGGCGGTCATGTCTCGTGCCGCAGGGCGGCGATCGGATCGAGTCGCGCGGCGCGGCTCGCCGGGTAGACACCGGCGACGACGCCGACGCCGCCGCCCAGGACCACGCCGACGAGGATCGACCAGGGCGCGACCGCGGCGGGGAGCGGGGTCAACGCGGCCACCGCGCTCGCCAATCCGATGCCCACGACGACGCCCCCCGTGGCCCCCGCTGTGGCGAGCGTCGTGGCCTCGACCAGGAACTGACGCAGGATGTCGCGGCGCCGGGCGCCCAGTGACTTACGGATGCCGATCTCGCGCGTCCGCTCGGCCACCGCCATCAGCATGATGTTCATGATGACGATCCCCCCCACCACGAGCGACACGGCGACGAGGCCGGGGAGCGCCACGAACAGCACACGGCTGATCTTCCCCCAGAAATCGAGTACTTCGTCCGCGGTTTCCAGCGCGAAATCGTTCGGCTCGCGCGGTCGCAGGTGGCGCCGGCTTCGCATGATCGCTTCGGCCTGCGCCATGGCCTCGCGCATCTCCAGTTGCGAGTGCGCCTTCATCGCCACCGCGTCCACCACGCGCGGTTCGCTGACGTAGTTCTTGAGCGGGGCGCTCGCCGGCGCTACCGCGAACTTGTCGAGCGACAGGCCGAACAGGTTGCCCTGCTTCTCGACCACACCGATCACCCGGTAGGGAAGGCCGAAGATCTTCACCTCGCGGCCGATCGGATCCTGACCCTCGAACAGCTTGTCGGCCAGCTCGTGCCCCAGCACGAGCACGGGCACTCCGACCTGAACTTCCTGTTCCGTAAAGGGGCGGCCTCGCTCGACGGGGAGGGCACGGATGTCGAAGTAGAGCTCCGTCGCCGCCGTGACCTCCACGTCCTTGGCTTGCTTGCGCCCGGCCACGAGCGTGGTCCGGGTGCTCGACTCCCACGCGGCGAGCACCGGGACCGTCACGCCGCGCATCACGGCCTGTGCGTCCTCGTAGCTCACCCGAGGACGGCGGCGCCATATCCGCCGCGTGGAGTCGGTCACATTGCCGAGCTGGACGTCGGGGAACTGCCGCAGCCGGAACGTATTCACACCGAGGAGGGTCCCGGCGAACTTGTCGGTCATGTAGCGGTTCATCCCTTGCACGACCGACACGACCGCGATGAGAAACATCACACCGATGAACACACCGATGATGGAGAACGCACTCTTGAGCTTCTGTGCCCGGATGGTCTGCAGCGCGAGACGGACCGCCTCCCAGAAGGCCATCTATTCGTATCTCAGCGCTTCGACCGGATCGAGTCGCGCCGCCTTGCTCGCGGGGTAGATGCCGAACAGAAGCCCGGTGACCGCCGCCAAGCCGAGGGCCACGACCACGGAGCCGACGGGCACGTACGCCGGCACAGGCGTGGCGTTGGCGAGCACCAGAGACACGAGCCAGCCGACCGCCATGCCGATGACGCCGCCGACGAGTGTCAGGGTCGCCGCCTCGACCAGGAACTGCCACAGGATCTCTCGCCGCGTGGCGCCCAGCGCTTTGCGCACGCCGATCTCGCGAGTGCGCTCGGTGACCGAGATCATCATGATCGCGACCACCCCGATCCCGCCCACGAGCAGGCCGACCATGGAGAGGACGATCATGAGGACGCGGGCCACGAGCGTGAAGCTGTTGATCGCCTGCACGTAGACGTCCTGCGTGATCGCGTCGAAGTTGTTCTTCTGGCCGGGCCGGAGCTCACGCATCTCGCGCATCGCCATAGTCACGTCGTCGATGGCGCGGTCCACCGACACCGAGTCCTGGGGCACCACGAACATGTCCATCCATCCGGGGAAGTACGGCAGATCCTTGGTAAAGGTGCCGTGCGGAATCATCACTTCAGGTCGGTCGCCACCGCCGAACAGGCGGGGCGGGGGGTCATAGACCCCGACCACGTCATACGGCAGCCCGCCGATCTTGATGCGCCGCGCGATCGGGTCGCGTTGGCCGAACAGGTTCTCGGCGAGCTTGGTATTCACCACCGCGACGTGGCTGTTGGCGGCGTCCTCGAGATGCGAGAACGAGCGGCCCGGGTGGATGTGGCCGCCTTCGATCATGGGCCAGTCGGCGTCCCGGCCCCGAACGTTGACCGCCGACAAGGTGTGGCCTTCGAAGTTGATGTCTGCCAGGGTGTTCTCGTCCACGACGACGAACGCGATGGTCGGCAGCTCCTCCAAGCGCCTCGCTTCCTCGACGGTCACCCGGGGTCGGCGCCGCCAGGGATCAGGATCTTCTGGGTCCTCGTCCTGCCCGCCCCAGTAGCGCCCCACCCAGAACGTCTTGGGCCCGAGTGACCCGAGCATGTCGGAGATCCCCTTGTTGAATCCGCTGATCAGCGCCCCGATGACCATCACGACCGTGACGCCGATGGCGACGCCCAGGATGGTGAGGGCTGCGCGCATCTTGTGGGCGCGCAGCGAGGTCAGGGCGATGCCGACGCCTTCGAACAGGGCGGTCACGCGCTACTCCTGGCGCAGCGCCGCGATGGGGTCGAGTCGCGCGGCCCGGCTGGCGGGATAGACGCCGGCGACCACGCCGACCCCCGCGCCCATCACGACGCCCAGCACGACCGACGCCGGCGACACGCTCGCGGGCAGTGGGCTCACGGCGTTGATCAGCAGCGTGAGTCCGATGCCGGCCACAATGCCGAACGCGGCGCCGACGGTGGCGAGGGCGGCCGATTCCGCCAGGAACTGCCGCAGCACGTCCCGGCGCCGCGCGCCGAGCGATTTCCGCAACCCGATTTCGCGCGTCCGCTCGGCCACGGACATGAGCATGATGTTCATGATCACGATGCCGCCGATCACGAGCGACACCACCACCACGCCCGGCAGCACCACGACGAGGATGCGGCTGATCCCGGCCCAGAATCGCTGCACGCCTTCGGACGTGTCGAGCACGAAGTTGTTGTCCTGGTTGGGACGCAGGTGTCGGCGGCTGCGCATGACCCCTTCCGCGACCTCCATGGCCTCGCGCATCTCGGGCTCGGACCGAGCCTTCACGAGGAAGGCGTCCAGGATTCCGGGCGGGTTCACGAGGTTCTGGGCGGGTGAGAGGGCCGGCACGACCACGAAGCGGTCGAGCGGGAATCCGAGGACACTGCCCTGCTTCTCGACCACGCCGATCACCCGATAGGCGATCCCGCCGATCCGCACGTTGTGCTCCAGCGGGGTCCGGTCGACGAACAACCGCTTGGCCACCGCGTCGCCCAGGACGGCCACCGGCACGCCTGAGCGGTTCTCTTGGGCGGTGAACGGCCGTCCGAGGGCGATCCGCAGGTTCTTGATGTCGAAGTAGCGCTCGCTCGCGGTCGTGAGTTGAATGTCCCGCGCTTCCTTGCCACCGTAGA
>Ga0209161_10004489_pt1 | contig 11065 bp, 13 predicted proteins | sample GraSoiAngelo_155_FD_186169 | JGI IMG/M metagenome (GOLD analysis project Ga0209161, IMG submission 186169) | Grasslands soil microbial communities from the Angelo Coastal Reserve, California, USA - 14_1009_13_30cm (SPAdes) (version 2) | ecosystem: Environmental > Terrestrial > Soil > Grasslands...
ACCCCCTCGATCTTCGTGCCGCCGAGATCGACCCCGAGCGCCCGCATCGCCGCTCCTCTTGCCACAGCGCCGGCTTCCGAGCGAGAAGACGGCAGCGGAGGACGTCATGCCGTATGCCGAGGGCCGCACCTATCACGACGCCGACTCGCACGTGATGGAGACGCCCGACTGGCTCGTCCCCTACGCCGACCCGGCGGTCCGCGAGCGCCTGAAGCCGCTCTTCGTCGCCGCCGTCAAGCCCGGCGAGGAGACCATGATCGAGCAGGCACGCCGCCGCCACCTCGACCCCGCCGAGCGCGAGCGGGCCGAGGCGGAGATCATGCTGCGCAAGAATTGGAATGCGCTGGGCTCCTTCGTGAAGGAGGACCGCCCGCGCGCGCTCGACCTCCTCGGCTTCGCGAGCCAGCTCGTGTTCAACACCTTCCTGAACCCCTACCTCCTCGACGCCGAGCGGAAGGACGATCCCGACTTCGCCTACGGCCTCGCGCGCGCGCACAACCGCGCCATGGTGGAGTTCTGCTCCGTCGATCGGCGCCTCCTCGCCACCGGCTACGTGCCGCTCGGCGACTTCGAGCGCGCCCGAGCGATGGCCGAGGAGGCGATCGCCATGGGCTCGAAGGCGCTGCTCATCCCGTCGGCCTGTCCGGCACGGCACTCGCCGAGCCACGTGGGGCTCTTTCCGGTGTGGGAGATCGCGCAGGAGGCGCGCATCCCGATCGTGCTCCACGTGGGCGGCGGCGGGCAGCTCCTCGATCCGCACTACTTCGTGAACGGCCTCCCGCCGGTGCCCGACTTCCACGGCGGGGCGGAGAACTTCCGCTCCGTCGACTACATGGCGATCCCCTTCCCGCCCATGCAGACGCTCTCGACGCTCATCATCGACGGCATCCTCGACCGCTTCCCGCGCCTGAAGATCGGCGTCATCGAGCAGGGCGCCGTGTGGGTTCCGAGCTGGATGCGCCAGCTCGACACCACGGTCGCCGCGTTCAGCAAGAACGAGGAGCGGCTCCGGCGCTTACAGCTCCGCCCGAGCGAGTACGTGCGGCGCCAGATCCGCGTGACGCCCTACCCGCACGAACCCGTCGGCTGGATCATCGAGCAGGCGGGCGAGGAGGTGTGTCTCTTCTCGTCGGACTGGCCGCACGTCGAGGGCGGGCGGAACCCGCTCCGGCGCTTCGAGGAGAGCACGAAGGGGCTCGGGGAGCGGGCGAAGGAGCGTTTCTACTGCGACAACTTCGTGGACCTGATGGGCGCCGCGCTCGCGGCATGAGCGGCCAAGCGGTCGGATTCCATGCGGCCGCGTGGGGTCCTGTTCGACAACCGAGGGAGAATCTGACGATCGCACTCAGCGGCGCGCTCGGCGGGTCCGCCGCGGCGCGATGTTGGACCCGCGGCGGACGCCGTATGGAGCAAGTTCCTCCCGGACTGCCTGCCGAACGAAGTCGAGGGTCGAACGTCGGTGAATGTGCTCGAGCAAGGCGTCGTTGATGAGCGTCTGGTAGTTTCCCCCACCCGCCTTGTCCACGAGACCCCGAAAGTACTCCAGGACTGCGTTATCCAGGCGAATTGAGATCTTTGTCTTGCCCGCTTCAACCCTGACGACGGCACCACGCCGCGCGCGCGAGAAGTCGATGTCGCGGTACTTCTCAGCTACGACCCTTTTCATAGAGCACCCTCTGGCGTTTGTTCGCTTTCCAGCCTGAGATCACCCGGATGATATCCGGCTCGCGATACGCGTAGACCACAACGAGCAGATTCCCAAGACTGCTGAGCCCCAGTGTCACGAAGCGTTCTTCCTCGACGGCGTCAGGATCTTCACGGGTGAGGGCAAAATCGTCCTCCAAGACCGTGACCGCCTCCGCGAAACTGACCCCGTGAGTGCGTGCATTCGCCGCCGCCTTGCGCGGATCCCATTTGAACCGCACCGCCGTAGTGTATAGACAATTGTCTTCCAGCTCAAATGGGTGTTCGCGCGTCTAACGCACCGCGCGCCCAGCTGCGTGGCCCAGCGCCTCCGAGCTCCGCCGAGGCACCCAGTTGGGTGCCAGGCGGTAACACGCTTCGATTGGTCTGCACTGACCACGTCCGCTCCATCGCCTTAGGCGGCGCACCGTCCGCTCCTACGAATCGCTCATGGCCGGCAGCTTGATCGCCTTCGGCAACTCTGGGTTCATGTAATCCCAGGGCTGGGCACTCGCGGTGTAGATGTCCTGGCTGGGCCGGAATGTACTCGGGTCGTCCAAACTGCCCGCTCGAATCGTGACCATCTCGGGCGCCGAGCCGGGTAGCCCGAACAGGGGAGATCCGCAGTCGCCGCAAAACGCCCGGGTGGTGGCGTGTCCGCTATCTGCGGTGAGCTCGAAGTATTTCGGACTTCCTTGGGTTACCGCAAACGCAGCCTTCGGCACGCCCAAGACCGGAACGAAGGCGCTCCCCGACTCTCGCTGACAGTCGCGACAATGGCAGTTGAGAGAGAAGAGCGGGGCAGCCGTACAGGTGTAACGGATCGCACCGCAGGCGCAGCCACCAGACAGGATTGGCATGAAGATGAGCCTCCTCTTAACGACGAGGCGCTGAGTGCGCCATACCCCGCCAGGGGTCGACCCGCCGGGCGAGGCTCAGCGCCGCCGTGTCCGCCGCTGCCGCGCGCGCCACTCCGCGGAGCGCGGGCCGCGATCCGGGATGGGGACCCAGCGCGGCTTGTAGCGGAGCATGGCGTGCACCCGCGACGGCGGCACCAGGAGCGGCGTGTATCGCACCCGTTCGGTAGAGGCGCGTCGTCACGCCGGACGCCACTGCGGGACGAGGTCCCCGTCCGGCGAGGGCGCGAAGTCGACGACCATGGGCAGATCCATGCGCAGATCCTCCGCCGTCGCCCCGACCAGCCCGCCGATCGTGCGCACGCCTTCCTCGCACTCGACCAGCAGGACCGGGTACGGCACGCGGTCCTTCCATGCCGGCAGCACGGGCGGATGGACGACGACCCACGAGACGAGCCGCGCCCGCCCGCTCGCGCGCGCCCACTCGCTCTCCATGGAGAGGCAGTGCGGGCACATCGGCCCGGGCGGATGGCGCCAGCGGCCGCAGCCCGTGCAGCGCTGGAAGCGAAGCTCGCGCGCGCGCCCCGCGGCCCAGTAGGGCACCCAGTCGGGACCGCCGGTGCGGCGGACGAAGTCGTCTGCCATCCTACTCGCCGCGCAGGAGGAGCGCGCCCGTCGGCACCATGTTGCCGCTGGTCACGAGCGAGAGCTGCGCGCCCGGCACCTGGTTGAGCGAGGTGCCGCGGATCTGCCGCGCCGCCTCGATGATGAGGTTGATGCCGTGGACGTACGCCTCGGAGAGGCTCCCGCCGCTCGTGTTGCACGGAAGGCGCCCGCCCAGCTCGAGCCCGTGGTCCTCGACGAAGGCGCCGGCCTCGCCCGGCTTGCAGAAGCCGTACTCCTCGAGCGAGGCGAGGACGAGGGGCGTGAAGGCGTCGTAGAGCTGCGCCACCTGCACGTCCCGGGGCCCCACGCCCGCCATGCGCCAGAGGTCGCGCGCCGCATACGCGCCCGGCGACTCGAGGAGCGGCTCCTTGAAGTAGTTGTTCATCGTCCAGTTGCGCGGCCCCATGCCCTGCGCGGCGGCCGTGATGTAGGCGGGCTTCTGGCGAAGGTCGCGCGCCATGTCCGCCGCGGCCACGATCACGGCCGCCGCGCCGTCGGTCTCGAGGCAGCAGTCGAGGAGACGCAGCGGGTCGGAGATGAGCCGCGAGCGCTGGTGGTCCTCGACCGTGATCGGCTCGCGCATCATGGCGACGGGGTTGTTGGTGGCATGGCGCCGGCACGCGACCGCGATCCAGCCGAGATGCCGCGACGTGTAGCCGCGCTCGTGGAGGAAGCGGCGCGCGAACATCGCCACCTGGTCGACGGGGCGGACGAAGCCGTAGGGCGAGAAGAGCGCGGTCTCGTTGGTCTCGGCGGCGATGTTGTCGCGCTCGCGCGAGGTCCCGGCCCACGGCCGCCCGCCCGAGCCGCGGTTGCGCGAGCGGTAGACGAGCACGCAGCGCGCCATGCCGGCCGTGATCGCGGCTGCCGCGTGCCCGACCACGCCGCACCCCCCGCCGCCGCCGTAGCCCACCTCGCCGAAGAAGCGCAGGTTCGGCACCCCGAGGCTCCGCGCGATGGCGTTCTCGGAGGTGAGCTGGATGCTCCACTTCGTCATGCCGTCGATGTCCGAGGGCCGGAGCCCGGCGTCCTCGAGCGCCAGCTTGGAGGCCTCGAGCGCCGTCACCTCCTCCGCGCGGCCGATGTCCTTGGCGAAGGGGAGCTGGCCGATGCCGACGATCGCGGCGCGGTCCCTGAGCGACACGAGGCGCGTCTAGCACACCACCCGAGCCGACGAAAAAGGGGGAGCGCTATCCCGTCCGGCGCGTCCGGCCGGCGCGTTCGGCGACGTGGTCCTGGATCGCCTTGCCGATCGCCTCGACCGCGCGGCCGATGAACGTGCCGCGGTTCTCGGCGGCCCAGTCGCGGCTCCGCGCGAGGCGCCCGAGGGTCCCCTGGAAGCGCGGCATCACGAAGCGCGCGAAGAGCTCGTAGGAGCGCAGCGTGGCCTCGCGGTCGGCCCAGTCGTGCGCCATGAACAGGTAGGTGCCGAAGCCGCCGGACTTCTCCCACAGGCGCTCGATCTGCGCCGCCGCGTCGTCCGGCGTCCCGATCACGGCGAGGCCGGTCTGGTTCATCGCGTCGATCATGTCGCCCAGCTCGGTCGCGTCGCCCACCAGGGGGAGCGCCGCCACGCGCTGGAAGTAGTCGACCCAGGCGGGGAGCCCGAAGGCCACGTCCGCGCGGGCCTGGTCCATGGTGGGCGCGATGTGCATGGGGCCGACCAGGCGCCACCGGGCACGCTCGACGGTCTTCGCGTGCTCGGCCGCCATCTCCTCCGCGACCGCCCACTGCGAGCCGAGCACGTCGAAGCCGCCGGCCGTGGTGGCGCCGAGGGAGAGGAGCCCGAGCCCGTACTTGCCCGCGGCGCGCGCCCCGGCCGGGGAGACCTGCGCCGCGACCGCCATCTCCATGTGCGGGCGCGTATAGGGCCGCATGTGCAGGCGCGCGTCGCGCAGCGTGAACCAGCCACACTCGCGCGTGACGGGCTCGTCCGCGGTGAAGAGGGCGAGGATCGCCTCGAGCGCCTCGTCCATCATCTCGCGCTGGCGGAGCGGGTCGATCCCCATCATGAACGCGTCCGAAGGCAGCGCGCCCGGGCCGACGCCGAACATCGCCCGCCCGAGCGTCAGGTGGTCGAGCAGGATCATGCGGTCGGCCAGGATGAGCGGGTGATGGTACGGGAGCGAGCACACGCCCGTCCCCAGCCGGATGTGGCGCGTGCGCTCGGCCGCGGCCGCGATGAACACCTCCGGCGACGGAATGATCTCGTAGCCCGCCGAGTGGTGCTCCCCGATCCACGCCTCGTCGTAGGAGAGGTGGTCGAGGAACTCGATCAGCTCGAGGTCCCGCCGGAGCGCGTAGGTGGGATTGTCGCCGATGCGGTGGAACGGCGCCATGAAGATGCCGAAGTTCATGCGGTCAGCGGTGCCCATGTGGGGGGTTGTAAGCGCGCGCTCCGGCCGAGGCAAGTGCTAGGAGCATGACCCGAGACTGCCGTGCACGGGAGCGGGGGCGCCGTCTCCGCTTCGATTCGGCGCCGCTGGACGCAGGTCCGGGAGCGACCGACCCGTGCGGCGCCTCATAGGCGCTCCGACGGCGCCCCCGCTCCCGTGCTGCGCCGTCATGGACCGCGGGTTCCCCCGCGCGGGCGGCCCGCGGGCGAGGACGCCACTACGCCCAGCGCCTGCAGCCGGCGCCGGTTCAAGGCGGCGCAGGCGAGGTCCCATTCGTCGCGCACTTCGTCACGCCGCGGAACGTGAAGCGACGGACGTGCGGCACGCGCGGAGGCCGAATAGCGCAGCGGGGAGGCGGGGGCGCCGTCGGAGCGCCTATGAGGCGCCGCGGGCGGCGGTCGATGGAGGCACCTGGCTCGGCGGCGCCGAATCGAAGCGGAGACGGCGCTCCCGTCTCCCCGCACCGCCGTCTCGGGTCACGCTGCTAGTACGCAACCTCGAACACGCGCTGGCGCTCGCGAAAGCCCTTCAGCGAGAGGCGCCCCAGGTGGTTGAAGCGGAACGGCTTCCCGGCGGCGAGCTGGCGCACCACGTCCGCGACCAGGATCTGCCCGGGCCGGGCCCGGGCGGCGATGCGCGCCGCGGCCTGCACGGCGGTGCCGAAGAGGTCCGCGTCCTCGGCCACCGGCTCGCCGGCGTTGAGTCCGATGCGAACGAGGATGGCGTCCTTCCGCCCGCCGTTGTAGGCGGCGAACGCCTGCTGGATCGCGATCGCGCATTCGAGCGCGCGGCTCGCCGAGGGAAACGACGCCATGAAGCCGTCGCCCATGCTCTTCAGCTCCGTGCCGCCGTGCTCGCGCAGGCGGTCGCGGACGATCGTGTTGTGCGTGCGCAGGAGCTCCTGGGCCGCGGCGTCGCCGAGGCGCTGCGTGAGCGCCGTGGAGCCGACCAGGTCGGTGAAGAGGATGGTGAGGAGGCCGGCGCCGGCATCGCCGGCGGGCGCCTCGGCCTCGCCCTCCTCGTCGGCGAGGAACTCGTCCACCGCCTTGAGAATGGGCTCCGGGTCGCCGATCCACGGGTTGCTGGCAGCGCCCGGCAGCGGCAGGAAGTGGGCATCGGGCAGGAGCGCCGCGAGCTCCCGGCCGGCGCTGAATGGCACCGCCGGGTCGTCGCGACGGTGGAGTACGAGGCTCGGCACTTTCACCTGCGGCACGACATCCCGCACGTCGATCTTGAAGTAGCCCTCCTCGAGGATGGCGGCCGCGACCTCGCCGGACGAGGCCACCTGGAGGAACTTCGCCCCGTCGTCGATGATCCCGCTGTCGATCCCCCGCGCGACGACCTGGACCATGGTGCGCGCGCCCACGCTCCAGTCGGCGCGGATGAGATCGATCAGGGCGCGCGCGAGGGCGGGGTTGGACGTCGCTCCCGAGGCGAACGTGCCGTACAGGATCAGGTGGCTCACCCGCTCCGGGTGAGCCACCGCATACATGAGCGCCGGCGGGCCGCTGAGCGCCCAGGCGAAGATCGCCACCTTCTCGCCGCCCATCGCCTCGACCACCGCCTCGAGGTCCGCGACCCGCTTGGCCACCGAGAGGTCGCCCACCTCGCGATCGGAGAGGCCCGTGCCGCGCCAGTCGAAGCGCACGACGCGGCGCCGGCCGCCGCCCGAGAGCCCATCGAGGAAGCGGACGACGGACTCGCCCGTCACCTCGACCTCCAGGTGCGAGACCCAGCCCGAGAGGAACAGGATGGGGTGCCCCTGCCCGGCCACGCTGTAGGCGATCGACACCCCGTCGCGGGTGCGGGCGAAGTGCACGCGGGGCTTCTGCATGCGGATCATGATCTGTAGCACAGGCGCCGCGCCGCGACGAAGCGTGCACGCGAGCGCCGGCGTGCTATAGATACGACCGCCGTGAAGGCCGACCTCGCCACCCGGCTCGCCCCGCTCGCGGACCAGAGCTTGCTCCATATCACCACCCGCGGGCGGCGGACGGGCAAGCCGCATACGGTTCCGATCTGGTTCGTGGCCGACGACACGACCCTCTATCTCGCCACCTTGAACGCGAAGCGCGACTGGGTGCGCAACGTGCGCAGGACCCCGGAGGTCACGCTCGCGCTGGGCAGCCTCCGCGTGCGCGGCCGAGCGAGCGTCGTCACCGATCCCGTGCTCGAGGCGCGCATCCGCGACCTCCTCGCGCGCAAGTACTGGATGGCCTGGATCGGGTCGTGGTTCGGGATGGGCCCGGACGCGACCTTCCGCGTCGACAATCTGGAGGCCACATGACCGACGTGCACGTTCGCAGCCTCGATCACGCCTCGGTCCGCATCGCCGACCTCGCGCGCTCGCGCGCGTTCTACGAGGGCCTGCTCGGCCTGCGCCTGGCGCCGCGGCCGGATCTGGGCTTTCCCGGCACGTGGTACGACCTGGGCGGCGCCCAGCTCCACCTCGTGCAACAGCAGAAGATATTCGAGGACATCGACCCGACCGATCCGCACGTCGCGTTGCAGGTGGAGAGCGTCGAGAGGGTACGGCAGACGCTCGACGCGCGCGGCATCCCCTACCGCCACTTCGGGGGGGCCCAGCTCTGGATCCGCGATCCCGACGGCAACGTGGTCGAGCTCTGCGAGCCGCGCTGATGGCAGCGGCCCACCGGGTGTGCTAGCAAGCGCTCGGGGATGGTGGGCCTGCGGGAGGACTTCGCCGCGCTCGTCACCGCCGGCGAGCGCACCGATCTCGCCCGCGCCGCGCTCGCGATCGCGCGCATCGCCTACCCGGCCCTCGACCCGGCGCCGTACCTCCGGCAGCTCGACGGTCTGGCGGCCACGGTCCGCCCGCGCCTCTATCCCCACGCCTCGCCGGAGGCCGCGGCCGCAGAGCTCGCGGGCTACCTCTTCGGCGAGTGCGGCTTTCGCGGTAACCAGGAGGAGTACTACGACCCGCGCAACAGCTACCTGAACGACGTCCTCGAGCGCCGCACGGGCATTCCCATCACCCTCGCCGTGGTGCTGATCGAGACGGGCGCGCGCCTGGGCCTCGGCCTCGAGGGCGTCGGGTTCCCGGGCCACTTCCTCGTGCGCGTGGCGGGGAGCCCGCTCCTCCTGGACCCCTTCTTCGGCGGCCGCCCGATCGGCGAGCGCGAGCTCCTCACCCGCTACCGCAGCTTCCTCGGCAGCGACGCGCCCGCGCTGCCGCCCGACGCGCTCGCGACGGCCGACACGCCGGGCATCCTGACCCGCATGCTGCGCAACCTGCTGCGCGTCTACCTCGACCAGAAGGACCACGCGCACGCGCTGGCGGCAGCCGAGCTCCTCCTCGTACTCGTCCCGGACTCCGCCGACGAGCTGCGCGTGCGCGGCCTCCTCTACGAGCACCTCGAGTGCTTCGGTGCGGCGCTGGGCGACTTCCGGCGCTACCTCGAGCTGGCACCGGAGGCGCCCGACGCGGAGCTGATCCGCGAGCGCGTGGCGCGCCTGGTGCGCATCGCGGCCGCCATCCACTGAGGGGCGCGTTTCACGGCACCACGATCCGGTACGTGACCGTCCCGGTCGCGACCACCCGCCCCGAGTCCCGCTCGCCCACCGTCACCTGGTTCAGGAAGATCTCGTCGTTCCGCCGCCAGGTGCGCGCCTCGGCCACCACGTCGGCGTGCGCCGGCGCGTGGTAGCTCACGTGGATGCCGACGGTCGAGGCCTTGTAGCGGAGGTCGAGGCCGGCGATCGACCACGAGGCCATCGCGCCGGTGGTGTCGAGGAGCGCGGCGAGCGCGCCCTCGTGGATCGCGCCGTCGCGGTCGGTCTTGTCGGGCGTGAGCGGCATGTGGACGACCGCGTGGCCGTCCTGCATGCGCGTGATCGCGAGCCCGAGGCTCGCCATGAACGGCACCGACACGATGGCGCGCGCGAGCCTCGGCACCTCGCCGCCGGCGGCCGCGGCCTCGGCGCGCATCACGCGCTGCCGCTCCGCACCCGCCGGCGGGTGGTCGAGCGCGCGGTAGGTGACCAGGCCCTTCGCGATGCGCTTGCCGCCGTCGTTGCGCACGTCCACGTCGGCATAGGCGATCTCCTTGCCGCGCCGGAGGACCTCGGCCTCGGCCACGATGTCCTCGCCGATGGCGGCGGCCAGGTAGTCGACGGAGAGGTCGAGCGTGCCGGCGTCGAAGACGGGCCTGCCGGCGAGCCCCGTCGCGGCGGCGAGCACGCCCGCGATGTCGATGGTGGAGGCGGGCACGCCGCCGTGCAGCGCTCTTCCGGGGTTCGAGTTCTCGTCCTTGTACGGGACGCGGAGGCGCGCGCGGTCGAGCGCGATCGCCTCCACCACGATGCCGAGCCGGGCGCAGTAGGGGGTCTCGGCGACGCAGGCGGCGAGGGCGGCGAGCGGGTCTCCCATCGCCGTCCTCCCTATCGCAGTCGCCGGCGGGTATGCTACGGGCGCCGCGTGGCGTACCTGCACCCGGTCGTCGGCCTGGTGGCGATCGCGCTGGCCGCCTACCAGGCGAGCCTGGGCGTGCGCAGCCGCTCCGCCCGTGCGGCCGCCGACCGGGCCCGCCGCCGCCACGCCGCGCTGGGGTGGTGGCTCTACACGCTCTTCGTGCTCACCTGGCTCGGCGGCTGGGCGACGGTCGAGTGGCTCACGCCGGACGTCGAGGACGCGGCGGAGACGCACTTCGCGGTCGGCAGCGCCATCGTGGCCTGCCTCACCGCGGCGGCGCTCCTCTCGCGCCGCATCCGGCGCGACCCCCGGGCGCGGACGATCCATCCCCTGCTCGGCGCCGCGGCGCTCCTTCTCTGCGGGCTGCAGGTCTTCCTCGGGCTCCAGCTCCTGCCCTGAGGCTCACGCCACGCGCGCCAGGCGATCGAGCATCGCCTGGAACGCCGGCGCGTCCGCGTAGCGCTCGCCGTGGATCACGCGCGTCGCGCCCGCCTCGGTGTAGCGCCCGAGGAGGTCGCGCGCAGCGCCGGGGTCGTCGAGCGGGAGGCGGGTCAGGGCGGCGACCTCCGGGGTGGGCAGGCCCTTGGCCGCGGCCTGCGCGCGGAGCTCGGCAGCCAGCGGCCGGAGCGCGTCGGGGTCGAGGCCGATCGGCATCCAGCCCGCGCCGTGCGCGAGGGCGCGGCGGAAGGCGTGCGGCGGCGCCCCGCCGATGAAGAGTGGCGGGCGTGGCGGCCGCGGCCGGAAGAGGAACGGCTGCCCGTTCGCCTCGACGACGTCCGCCGCGAAGCAGCGGTCGAGGAAGGCGAGCGTCTCGTCGGTGAGCGCGCCGCGCCGGCGGTGGTCGACACCCACGGCGCGGAACTCGGCGCCCATCCACCCCACGCCGACCCCGAGGCGGAGCCGACCGCCCGACAGCTCCTGCACGGTGGCGATCCACTTCGCCGTCGGCAGCGCCGGCCGATAAGGCAGCACGAGCACGGCCGTGCCGAGGCCGACGCGCGTCGTCGTGCCGGCGAGGTAGGCGAGCGTGG
>Ga0209161_10004512_pt1 | contig 11040 bp, 14 predicted proteins | sample GraSoiAngelo_155_FD_186169 | JGI IMG/M metagenome (GOLD analysis project Ga0209161, IMG submission 186169) | Grasslands soil microbial communities from the Angelo Coastal Reserve, California, USA - 14_1009_13_30cm (SPAdes) (version 2) | ecosystem: Environmental > Terrestrial > Soil > Grasslands...
CCGGAAGTGGAAAGCTGCAGTATGAAATGGCAGATTTTGACAAATGGGTCGGCACCACAGGAGCCTACGATGCGGTGATTTTCAGCCGAGTACTTCATGATCTTCCAGATCCGGAAAAAGCCCTCTTGAAGGCTCAGCGGATTTTGAAGAGTCGTGGGAGAATTCTCTGTCTCGAATATGCGTACAACATGATGGATAAGAAAACAGCAGCTTGGCTCTACCAGATTCGAAAACCACTAGAGCTTCAGGACTGGTATTCATCACCTCACTTGCCAGATGATCCCGGCAAAGGGGTCGATCTCATTATGCACGAAGCGGTAACCGGAAGAAAACAGCATATCAACACGTTTGAGGAGATGATCCGACCACTCAAACGGTTATTCCACCAGGAAACCTTCTCATGGCATCCCTACCATTTTTGGGACGTACTTTCAGACATGCGGATTCCAAACCCTAGGATTGAGGAGCGTCTCGCAACGATGGTCAAGAAACTGGAAGAGTTCCTGTTGGGAAAAGGCGAGATTCAGCCAGCTCTCTTCCTCTACAAGGGAATGAAAGCCTGACACATGCCAGCTTAGAAATTCACGCTGTGAACTGACGCGGCAATCTTTTTTTCTTTGCTACATGATAGAGGAGTGTCGGTGCCCTGTTGCATAGAGCCAAGGTGCTCCGTATCATCGTTTTGGGCTCTGCTCTTTTCGCTCTCTATCTGGGATTGGCGAACTTGTTGTTTTTCCTCAGCATAGCATCTCTGCCTTTGGGAGCGGCTATCAACGATTTCTTACACCCACTGGTCGCAATTGATGTGGCGATTGTGAATCTGTACGTCGTGTATGGTCTCCGCCACGTCGCCCGGAAAAAGTGAAGATGCGGAGTCGAACTATCAAGCTCGCAATTTTGCCATTCCAGGGCTTTCTCGTCTATCTCTTCATCGCTAATATCTTGGCGCAAACAGGAGTCGTTAACCTACCGTTGAGCTATGGAACAATTGGTGCTCAAGGGTTCGCTATTCAGATAACGCTGTTGAGTTTGCAGCTACTCGTTGTCCTAATCATGAGCATTCTCATCAAGAGACTTGGAAGCACAAGGCCTGTCACCAAAACAGACTGAGTAGAGGCCAAGAGTCTATCGAATGCCCTCTTCGTCCATTATGTAGACGTGGCATTCGTGGCATCAGGATAATGACTAGTTTGCAGTTGAAACATCTTTCAGCTGGTGCATTCGACATCCCCTGAGAAATGATTGTTTCTCCCGCCGCCAGAACCCTATGCGGCTCTCGGTCCCACCAAAGACCTCTACTGGCGATTACATAACCATCCTCCAAACGTCCCCCACACCGAGCACACTTTGAATCCTCGTTATTGTCCGATATTGCCTGTTCCTCCACGGAATATCATGGTGCAACGGCTCAACTTTCGGGGTATTTCGGCTCTTGGGGTCAGGTCAGGGCACTCTTTTGCGATGGTGCCGTGATCTGCGCAGTGATAGGTAACCAATGATTATGAGGACGTGAACCGTGATTGTTCCAATAATGACATCGATTACTTGCGCCAGTGTGAGGTAGGGAAACAGAAACCCGCCGCTGATGATGATCAGCAGGAGCAGGGATGCGATTATGCCGACAAGCAATCTGTTGTTGGGCCTCTCTGAGTCACGATCAGTGAATTGTCCCGTCGAGATTGACGAGTCGCCAATCTGCCCGGGAGCGAAGCTAGTCAAGAGCGAATTGACATAATCGAACATGTCCCGACCGACCGTCCAGAAAGTGAAAGAGGTCCCGTTCACCTCTCTCACCGTAAAGTAGCCCTTCTCAGTGACTCTACCCGGTTTCCGGACGTCAATGGAAACAATATCTTTCTTGAGTGCTTGAACGACGGAATTACCGGTACGCCTGAGTCTTCCTCTTAGAAAACGGGGCACAAGTACGAGCATTCCGACGGGTAGCAAGAAGACAAGTAAGAGCATACTGACGAAATCTAAGAGTGGATTGATTCTGAACAACACTGGCTCAAGCCCGCTGAACAAGACCAACACGACAAGAATCATGCCCAGACCGAGCCCAAGCATCATGCTTAGCCACATTCCGCGACTGACTTTTCGCGTATCAATCCCGACAATTTTCCGGTCCGTTAGAATTAGACAAAAACCTAGGAGACTGCCCCTACCAAGCCCGTGAACTCTAGCGATCTCTCGCTCCGGCTCCATTATCCCAACTATCTCTGGATCCTTTGGATTTGAGCTGATTGCTTGGACGCCGATTTCCCAGAGATTGGTGGACGAAACTAGTCATATAGATCATGTGATTAGGAAAAAGAGTTGGCTGTGATCGAAGAAAGATCTGTCTGATAGAAGGTCTCTTGCTGGAACGGACACTGTTGGCTCAGGCTGGTTTTTCGAGTCGCTTTGCGCTACCAGGTACCAGTCGGCGTTGCGGTGTGTGCTGAAAGCCATTCTCCATTCGTAGCTCAGAACCTTCACTCCTCAGGCTGTGTTGGAGCCGTGGATTTCTCTCTGTAGAACGTCATAGGCGAGGGGTCCGTCTTTGTCGTCGACGACCATTATGATGTCACCGTACCCTAGAAATGCGTCAAGGATGTTGACTCCGTTTCTGAATAGTAGTTCAGTGATGTAGGATGCTATTCCTGGCGTCATCTCGGCGCGAGGCGACAGGTTGAGTATCAGCTTAGCAACGTTCGTCTGGGTCGCAGCCTCCTTAAGATGCTCCATTCTCCTCCGGACGAGAGCATAATCTTCCTCTGGCAGAATCAGTTTGATCGAGTTTGAGAGGGGGAAGATGTGGGGGAACTCTGAGAGTTCGCCTGCTGCTTCTGACAGTTCTTTGACTATGGCTGAGAACTGGTTTCTGGGTGCCCTGATCGTCACATCCACAATGCCGCTTGAGAGGGAGATCCTTGCGTCTTTGAGGACTCTTGACGCGTCCGAGCTATTGCTGTTGGATAGTGTGTCGGAGAATCTTTTGATCGCTACTACCAGGGTGTTGATGCTGGTCTCTTTTCCGCTCAGTTGTTGGACTTGGGGCTGGATGAATTCTGCGAGGGAGTGGAAGTTCATGAGTTTCATCTTCAAGCATTGGTAGACGGGGTAGTTTCTGGTCAGAATCTCTCGTACGGCTTCTGGGACGCTGACGCTGTTTCGGTGAATTGTCAAATGCTTCTCCCTCTTCAGTATCTCTGTGTAATGGATCGTCGTTCTGAAATAAAAGTCTTATATGCAAGTAACAAGTGTTACTATGCTGCAATAAAATGCAGTAGAAAAAAACAACAATGCAAACCAATATGAATTTCCCGACCTACGTATTCGCGACCGTTAATTCGGGCCGCGCTACGAAAGTGGTCGAGGAGCTAAAGCGCAACAGCCAGATCGACATCATCGCACCGGTCACAGGCAGATACGACCTAGTCCTACGCCTGAAACCGAACACTCCACACAACATCTACCAGACAGTCAAAGAGATCCGCGAGATCAGCGACGTACGCACAACCGACACTCACACCGGCTTCGACGGTATGCAGCCGACCAAGAAGCTCGAGAGCCAGATGGCCCTCGGCGTCTCCGTATTGACATGTGAGCACAACACCAGCGAGAACGTCATAAAGCAGCTCAGCAACATCCCAGGCTTCATCGAAGCAACCACAGTACCCGGACAGTTCGACATAGTAGCACTCTGGCAAGCAAAGACCTCTGAAGAAATCGTGAAGAATACTGTTGAGAGAGTTACAACTCTCCCAGGCATCTTCAAGAGCGAGACACTTCTCGCTTACTCACCGTTCTTCAAAGCGTAACCATCCAATATAGCTCCGTCGACCTTCCCCCCCTTTTTGCGGGATCCGAAAGGATATCTGGATAGAAAGATTCTAGTCAGCATATCACGATCCATTGTGAGCATCCTTGGTAGCAGCATAGTCGTCCAAAATAGGACTCACCGACGATTGCCATAAGAGTAAGGACGAATCTCTTCTGCAACCATGACCGGTGGTTCAGTCTGGTGTTTTGAGTCGCTTTCGGACTACCAGGTACCAGTCAGCGTCTCGGTGTGTGCTGAAGCCGTTCTTGAGGTACATTGACAATGGGCCGGGAAAGTTGTAGGCAGCTGACTCTGGCTTCTTGACCGGATAAGCCTCAGCATACTCTAGTCCTTTCTGGGAAAACTTGATGCATGCAGCGGTCAGTAGCTGGGACGCGACTCCCTGGTTGCGGTGTGTGGAGGCTATTACGAAGCAGACGATTGAACCGACTCGCTCATACTTGTCTGGACCCGGGCTCATCAGCCACTGGACTCCGGGGTAGCTGCTGCGAGGAGCCGCGTTACACCAGCCCACAGGCTTCCCACCATCATAGGCGAGGAATCCGTGCATCCTATGCTCCTCGATGAGGCTTGAGGCCTCACGACGACTCTCAGCCTTTCCCTTGTTGTTTGTGAAATGGTAGGCTGAGCAGTAGCAGTCAGACCAGTCAGGATTGTCCGCGAACGCGATATTGTCGAAGAAGAGTAGGAAGTCATCTCTCAGAGACGGCGTCAGTTCCTTGACGACCAGCTCTCGCATGGGGCGTGCTTGATAGTGTGCTCTTTGATATCAGCATTCTGCCTGCGAAACTTTTCGTTTCGAGTTTCCTAAGTCCTTACTGTGTCCGTAACCTAGGAAGGTTCATGCTGGTGATACTTTTCTTGGAGGCCTGTTATTCAGAGAATCCATGTATTCCGGCAGCGAGATCACTAGTCCTGGTTTTCCGGCATAGTTTGATAGCCACTTCGTGAGGCAATCTTTCTTGTCAAAAATATGGGTCGAATCACACTTGATGCTCATACGTCCCGGCGCTTGCTCGAGTTCGACGACGTGAAGCGCTGGGTCCTTCGGGGCAAGATCTTCGATTCGTCTATTGTCGACGTGGAAACGGGTGACGGTCCCGCATACGGGGCATCGAGCTTCGGCCCTGAGGTCTGTCTTTAGCCCGTTGATGAGGATGTCCGCTCCACACATGACATAGACATCTCCTCTTTCCGGCAGAATCATTCGGTATAATGTTGGGATGTCGGAGAATCCGACCAGTCTTACGGGACCATTAAACGACATATCTTTCAGACCTCGTCATCTACTCCGCGCAGCAGCTCAGCTCGTCTATGTCCTTCCGGAAAGAGGTCGCGGCCAGCTTGATCGACTCCGTCATTGTCGGGAAGACATGCACCGTGTCGATGATGTCGTCGATAGTCAGTTTGTATTTAACTGCCAGAACTGCCTCGTGGACAATGTCAGCAGCGCCGTCTGCGAGGATGTGAACTCCCAATATCCTTCCAGTCGAAGCTTCAGCGACCATTTTGATCAATCCTCTAGTGTCTCTAATGACAATGGCCTTCGGCACCTTTGACATCGGTATGGTTCTGCAGGCGCAATTGTAGCCCCGTTCATGAGCCCCCTTCTCAGTAAGGCCCACCGTGGCTACTTGTGGCGACGTGAATATCGCTCTAGGAACCGGGAGGAACTCTATCTTCTTATGCGTCCCCGACAAGGCGTTCTCAGCGGCCGTAGCTCCCTCTTTGGCGGCAATAGTTTCTAGCATCGGTTCGCCAATGACGTCACCAGCCGCCCAGACGTGGGGGGCGGTCGTGTGCATTTCTCGGTCAACTTTTACCGCGCCATCCTTTCTGACGCTTGCCTTCACAGTCTCCAAGCCTAGTCGGTCCGTGTTGGGGGCTCTCCCGGTCGCCAAGAGAAGTTCTTCTCCTCTGGCTTCGAACTCTCTCCCGCTGACCGTGGCGACTACGACCTTCTCTCCTTGTTTTTGGTAAGTGCGTTTGATCCGTACTCCCGTCTTGATCTTGATTCCTTCCTCCTCTAGGTACTGGCGTAGTGCGTCAGAGACTGCAGGCTCTTCTTCAGGAATTATTCTATCGCTCCTCTGCAGGAGAGTCACTCTCGTTCCCATGTGCGAGTACATCTGGGCGAACTCGAGTCCTAGGGCTCGGCCCCCGAGCACAATCATCGAGGCGGGTCTGTTCTTCATGCTGAGAGCCTCCACGTTCGTCAAGTAGTCAACATTGTCAATGCCAGGGATGCTGGGTATCCGGGGTGATGATCCAGTCGCCACGACGAACTTTCTACCGTCAACATTGATGCCGCCCACTTTTACTCGCGTTCGAGAAACGAACCTTGCGTTTCCACGAAAGAGTTTGGTTGAGGGTAGTGACTTTAGAACGTCGGCATACTTCTCTCTCCTGAGTCCCCTAACGATCTGATTCTTCTGTTCTATGATTCTATTGAATTCGAATGTTGCACCTCCGGGCCTTACCCCGGGGAATTCGCGATGACTATCATAGTATCCAATCTCCCCTGCGCGGAGAAGATTCTTGCTAGGGACGCAACCAACATTGACGCATGTTCCACCAAGAGTGCTTCTCTCTATCATGGCAGTTTTCGCTCCATGGTCAGCAGCCTTGAGTGCAGCGGCGAATGCGGCCGAGCCCGACCCTAGAATGACCAAGTCAAACATACGGTTCGACTGTCATATGACACAGTTGTCATATAAGCCTGCTACAAGCCAGGGATGGCGCGATTAGTTTAATTGTGGAAGAGGCCCATTGAATCATAGGTCAGTCATGAGCCAACAGCTCATCCTCCGAAAGACCGACGTGACAGCGGCCTCGTTGCTGTTTACTGCGCTATCGAACGACTGTCGAGTAGGCATTCTGAACCTGCTCAGAAGTGGTCCAAAGAATGTGGGAGAGATTTCAGAAGCTCTCAAAATAGAGCAAACCATGGCGTCTCACAACCTCAAGTGCCTGGCATTCTGCGGACTCGTGACAAGCCAGAGACTTGGAAAGAGAATCGAGTACACTCTCAACCGAGAAACAGTCGAACCAATTCTACGCCTAGCGGACAAACACATCTCAAAATACGCGGTTAACCTTCGGAACTGCAAGACACTGGAGCGCTGACAAGAACAACCTAGTTCTCCCTCTTATGCCGGAGAGATCTGCCCCTTCATGGGTCTGACTTTACCTCGACAAAATGCTGGCAAGTAATCTTCCTTCGGCCTTCCTCAGGTGTTCAGCATAAGTCGAGGTTCCGAGCTTGAGACGCTTTGCAAGATCTTCAGAAGAAATTCTTCTTGGTACATCATAGTAGCCTAGGCTATACGCTGCTAGAAGGGCCTGTCGTTGTCTTGCGGTAAGTCTGTATAGGTCTGATTCTGATGCTGACTGGAGAGGAGATATTTCCATTACTTTGTGGGCTAGTTTGGTTTTTTCGTAGAAGTCGAGAATCTTAGGCACCTCTTCGTCCCTACAGAGGAACTGTACCTTCATCCTATCTACGTCCACGAACTCAGGGGGGCCTGCACTGACCACACCGGGACGGAGAACGTTGTTGGCCCTTCCACGAAGCTCTCTCGGAGTGTGGACAACGGGCTTGCCCTCTATGAACACAACTAGAGACCCATCCCTGTGCTCATAGAGTGTTTCGACGCTTCTAACCGCCCCCTTCCCTACTAGGTCCGCCGCCCTCATCTTCTTGTCTTTGAACCGTATCCGGCAGATTACAGCTAGGCCTTCAAAGTCGCACTTGAGACTCTTTGTCGCCTCTAGGATTTCGACCCTGTCGCGATTAGGTCCAAATAACCGAGCCCACAGTTCCTGATACGGAAACTCCAAGGTCAGACGCTTCATAACGTCTAGTAAATCTTAGCCCGCCCGTATAAAGACTGCCGCACCTATGCGGTAGAAGGGTAATCCGAGAGGGGTGGTCTATCTATAGTTACGAAAATGACCCAAACAATCAGTCAAACGAAAAACCTCACTGCTGTTAGAAACGATGGACTTGAACACGCCTTTGACTTTGACTTGCAAGCCGCTCCAGGCAGAGAATCCTTCGTCTCGACCAAAAACAGGGAAGGAGCCTTCATCGTAAACGGTGTCGGGACAGTAAACGGTGAAATGATCCATGGTAAGATCAAGATGTCCTTCTTCGCTATCGACTGCGCTTACCTCCTCGTACAAGCCGGCCGCGATCCCGGACCGGGCCAACATCTCTGCAAAGAGAACGACGGGGGACTGATAGAGACAGAGGATGGAGCCCGGATAGCCTTCGATACCAAGGGCTATGGTTTGCGTGGAGCCGACCCGTCGTTTCCCAAGCGCTGGCGACTCGCCATGGCGGTCCAGTTCTCAACAACCGACAAGCGCTACGAGTGGCTCAACACAGCATTCGGTTTCTGGGAAGGTCAGTTCGACGAAGAGAAAGGCACAGCTAGCTACAAAGGCTACGTACGCAGATACGACTAATCTCGCATCGAAGTATGGCTTCCCCTTTTTTGTTGGATTCCGCTAAGGGTTCTTCACGAGTGACCAGGCACATGCAGATCATAAACCCCAAATTTATGTCTACGAAGGAAAGTCTCGGCTCGACAAACTATAACAAAAAAAGGGGGTTTCTTCGGATTCACGAGCTCTGTCCTATTGCATTATGAACAGCGTGAATCCACTGACTTTTTCGTTGAAGTTGATCCCTGCTCCTAGCACAGTCAGCTCTATTCCTTCATGCCACCCGCCGGGCGGGTTTCCGAGTTCACAGCCCACTTTGAGGACAGCGTTGAACACGGGCGTGTCGTGAACTTTCAGTGTGACCTGTATGAGGGCTAGCCCGCCTTCAAAGTTCGATGGTAGTCCTTGAGCAGACCCACTTCCGAAGGAGTGGAACGCGAGCAGCTTGGTCGCTTCCCATGTGCCCGATGCGCGTATGGTCCCGTCGGCCATTTCATGGACGAATGTGCCGCTGCCTGTTGCTGTCATTGAGCGAATGTCGAAGGTGCCCATTCCCGCGACCGCCACCATGTCACCGTTCGGCGCGCTTGATACATCAGGGCAGGCATCCGGGGCAAGGCTACAGAGAGGGTCGACACCTAGCAGGTACTGGTAGGTCTTGTGACCACTATCAGCGAAAACTGTCGCGGGTAGAAACCCCGTCAGCAAAAGAGCCGATAGCAATAGGAGAATGCCTTTAGTCGTTCTCATCTTCCACCTTTCGGACCAACTGTCGAACCGGACTTAAGTTATTGCCCAAATGGGGTATCCTAGTAAGTCTGCGTATGTCCAAAGGTGACCTGGGATTGAGTTTAATCCGAACCGTCATGTTACCTCTCGACGTCTTTCAAGAGATCCACCGTCTTAGCGCCATCACACTCATCGCGTCGGATATCGCTTTCGAAAGGTAGCTTTGTCTTTCCGCAGATTGCCTGGTGTTAAATACGGATATTCCAGAATTGTTATGAAAATCAATGCGCAAACCCAAAACCATGATTCAGATCGGATCGTGTTGTGCCATCCTTGCGGCTCTATCATTGTTGTCAATTGGCGTTCCTGTCGTTCACGCGTACGGTAACGCTGCACTTTGGCAGATCGCGGTATCGCAGAACTGCAATAATCCATCCTTCTGCACTCCATTCCAAGGCGGCTTCTGGCTATGGGCAGAATTTGACGGTGACGGGACAGGAGACGCTACCGCTACAGGTTGCAGCCACTTGGTTGCAGCAGGCTCGCCAGGAGCGGGTGCCGACCATTTCAATGCTGATATTCAAGGTTGGACCGTAATGCCTGGCAACGCAGGACCTCTAACCTTCTTCGTGTTGGGTGGAACCATGACTCTTACTGGTCATAATGGCGGACCCCCCGTAACCGTCCCGATAAGTCCCGTACCACTTGACACAGGTATTCCCGCCGTAGCTGGTCACTTCTCCACATCAATGATCCTAGGGTTCACACCACCGCCTGGCGTGACTTTCGTCATACAAGTAGTGCATTTGACTCATTAGATCAGATCAATCCTCCCTTCTCTCTCTTTTTTCCGACTATTACTTTGGGGCCCATATGCAGTCTGGCCTTGTACATAGGGGTGTGAGCGGCTAATTCGCGCATGATGGCGCCTGGACTCGCACCTAATCCTGACCTATCTTCTAAAGGAAGCTAGTCTCCTTCTAGTGTGGCCAAGTCTTAATGCGGGTTCTGGTTGGGGTGATATCTAGGACGGCAGAAACGTGGGGATGTCCAGGCCCAGTTCCGAAGTATCCTGGAAACGTCTGTTGTGGTATGTTCTGGCCGGGTCCCGAGGAGGTCCCAACCGTGGAAGAATCATCATCCTCCTACGAAGAGAGCCCTACAATATCAACAGGCTTGCGGAAGCTCTCCATGTTCACTACAGGGTTGCCGAGCATCATATTCGGGCTCTCGAGAAGAATCATCTCGTTTCATCTGCTGGAGACAAGTATGGGAAGCTCTACTTTCTATCGCCCGAGATGGAATCACATCTACCCCTCTTCGACGAGATATGGGCCCAGATAAGCCCTAGAGTTTGAGGGAAGTGAAGGGATAATGTCTCTCCTCATGGACCTTAGTATGTACACTGCTGCGATAAGCGCGTTTCTCCTATTGGTCCTCGTCGCAGTCTACCTTCGGGTTTACAGGGACACCCACACCCAGTTTAGCCTCGGCTTGAGTGCTTTCGCATCGATCCTCTTCGCCCAGAACATTCTCGCTGTCTACTCGTTCCTCACGATGGCTTCGTACATCCAAGACCCATTTCTTCCCTACCTATTGGGCATCAACGTTGCCGAGGCCCTGGCCATCATCGCTCTCCTGCGAACGACAACGCGGTGAAAACTACACCTAATCTACACTTGATCTCGCTAAACGCGTAAAGTATCCGGTGTCGTAAACCTCCCTACAAGAAATCCGGGAGGTGAATTCGTAAGAATGAAAACTCTCACCATGGCGATCTTCTCGGCCCTAGTTATCGCACTCGTCCTCCCAGTAACATCGGCTTTTGCAGCCACGCCGGGCTTCGGTAACTTGTACTACAACGGGACCGTAGTCCGAACCGTGGTTCCCCCAGCGGCCTTTCCCAATGAAGGCCGGGACAATTTCTACAAGGTGACAAACGGTGCCACAGGACAGCTCGGGATTGTGGCCGTTGCTCCTGGAAGTTCAGGCTATCACGGTGGTCACTGGAAGGTATTCACTGTAACCTTTGGCTC
>Ga0209161_10004513_pt1 | contig 11039 bp, 10 predicted proteins | sample GraSoiAngelo_155_FD_186169 | JGI IMG/M metagenome (GOLD analysis project Ga0209161, IMG submission 186169) | Grasslands soil microbial communities from the Angelo Coastal Reserve, California, USA - 14_1009_13_30cm (SPAdes) (version 2) | ecosystem: Environmental > Terrestrial > Soil > Grasslands...
TGCCGCTCGAAGTCGAGGATCTGGAGATTCCGGATGGGGTTGTCGCCGCCCTGGGTGGTGATGTCGACCGGCACCGACTCCGGTGCGGGCGCGCTGTGGGGCACGATGCGCGCGAACCACGCCGCGTCGCGAGGGCCCGCGGCTTCCGTCATGCCGTGGCGGGCGAACTCCTTGTATCCCGTGCCAGGACGCGCGGAGTGGTTGTCGCTCGACGCGATGAAGCCGAAGCGAAAGCGGCGCGGATGGGCCGGGTCGTCGAAGTTCGAGATGGCGAGCGCGTACTGCGCCGAGTTGCCCGGACGCATGTTGAAGGCGGGGTCGAAGCAGTCGCGGCACTGCCCGCAGTCCTTCCAGTCCTCGACCGTCGTGCCCGGCACCGTCAGCCGCCCGCCGACTCCGGCGCGGAGATAGTTGAGACGTGCCGCCTGCACGCGCCGCTCGCACTCCTCGCGGGGCGCGCCGCCGCAGCGCGCGCGGATCAGCTCGCCCGCGCGCCAGCAGCAGGGCTCGTACGTCCTGGTCGGCTCCGGACAGATCGGCTTCCCCTGGGCGTCCCAGTCGATCTCCTTCCAGTCACGGTACTCCTCCGAGTTCCCGTGGCCGGAGAAGACCTCGATGAGCGTCTGCCGCTCCGGGTCGTCCTGCGCGGCGGTCAGCTGCTTGTCGAGCCTGGTCCCGGGCGGCGTGTAGAGACCCCAGGTCGTGCCGTGCGGGATGACGATCGTGTCGAAGCCCCATTGCGCGAGCTTCTCGTAGAGCTCCTGCGGCGTCTGGGCCGCCTCGTGGCAATCGGCGGGCAGCGTGCGCGTGTCGACGCCCGGCGGGCAGAGCGGCACGTCGCGCAGCTCGAGCTGGAACTGCTGGAAGTCGAAGTAGCGCTGGCGGTTCGCCCAGTCGTGCAGCGGAAACTGGATGCGCTGCCAGAGAGGAGCCATCACGCGCATCGCGCCGATCAGCTGGCGGTTGAGCGCGCTGATCGGGCGCCGCGGCACGTGATCGTCGTCCGTGTCGCGGAAGATGACGTTCTTGTGTCCGTAGTGGTCGGCAGGCGTCGTCCCCACCTGCGTCCACTCCCAGCCGAGGAAGGCGACGAGGTCGGGGTTGTGCGGGTCGCCCGCCACCGCGTTGCACTGCCGGATGGACTCCCTGGTCTCCGCCCAGTGGCGCGGCGAGATCGCCTCCGCGTGGTCGTTGATGCTCCAGAAGTCGAGGCTCGAGCAGAAGCGGGCGAAGTCGCAGGCATCCGCGGGCGGATGGACGCCCTCGCCCTGGAGCATCGGCAGGCTCGCGATGAAGGCGTCGGCCGAGAAGGTGGTGTGCACGTGGAGATCCCCGAAGAGGATCTGCTTGCTCGCCCTGACCGCCTCCGGCGCAACCCCCGCGGCCGCACGCGCCTCCTCCGCGGCGCGCCCCGCGACGACCGGCGGCGGCACGCGGGCGCGTGTCACCTCGCCCGGTCCCTGGTGCTGGCCACGCCCACATGCTACGAGGCCGCCGATCAGGAGCACTCCGAGCGCAAGCCGTCTCGACACTACCCGTCCTCCCCGCGGACCCCGCTGGGTCGGCCGGCCCTGGTAGCACGCGGGAAATTTCACCGTCAATGCGAAGAGGTACGTGATGGACGTCCTGCGCACGCCCGACGAGCGGTTCACGAACCTTCCCGGCTATGCCTTCACGCCCCACTACCTCGAGGTCGACGGTCTGCGCATCCACCACGTCGACGAGGGTCCGCGGGGCGCACCGCCCGTGCTCCTGCTGCACGGCGAGCCATCGTGGTCCTACCTGTACCGCAGGATGATCCCGCTCCTCACCGCGGCCGGATTCCGCGCCGTCGCCCCGGATCTCGTCGGCTTCGGCCGTTCCGACAAGCCCGCGTCTCCCGCGGACTACACCTACCAGCGCCACGTCGACTGGATGCACGGCGTGCTCGAGGCGCTCGACCTGCGCGGCGTGACGCTCGTCTGCCAGGACTGGGGCGGGCTCATCGGCCTGCGACTCGCCGCGGAGCATGCGGAACGGTTCGCGCGGATCGTCGCCGCCAACACCTTCCTCCCGACCGGCGATCGCCCGCCGGGCCCCGCCTTCCTCGCCTGGCAGCGCTACTCGCAGGAGACGCCGGAGCTGCCCGTCGGGCGCATCGTCCAGGCCGGCTGCGTCACCGAGCTCGCGGCGGAGGTGATCGCCGTCTACGACGCACCCTTTCCCGACGAGCGCTACAAGGCCGGGGCGCGGCGCTTCCCGCTGCTCGTCCCGACCTCGCCCGATGACCCGGCCGCGCCGGCGAACCGCCGGGCGTGGGAGGCCCTCCGCCGCTGGGAGAAGCCCTTCCTCACCGCCTTCAGCGACTCGGACCCGATCACGCACGGCGCCGACGCGTTCCTGCGCGAGGCGGTTCCGGGCGCGCGCGGCCAGCCGCACACGATCATCACGGGAGCCGGCCACTTCCTCCAGGAGGACCGGGGCGAGGAGATGGCCCGGGTGGTGCTCGACTTCATCCGCCTCACCGAGGAGGCTGCCCACTAGGAAGCCGACCCAAGACTTCGTCTTGGGTCGCAAAGCGAGGATGTGCGCCGCGTGAGCACGCGACCGTCATGCCGCGGCCGGCGAAGCCGGCGCGGCAAAAGGAGCCGGACACGTCAACGACCCGAAGCCCGCAGGCCAAGACGGGGGAAGCGCGTGCCAGTTTGCCGCGCTGGCTTCGCCAGCCGCGGCACGACGGCGGCGCGTGATACCGACGCCACATGCTCGCGTCCGTTTCGCGACCCAAGAAGTCTTGGGTCGCGCTCCCCCGCCGCGGTTGTCGAAACCTTCGCCTTGCACTAACGTCCGCGCCCGCCCGCGCCCAGAAGACGGACGGGCGACCTCGTGAGCCCAGTGACCCGCGCGACCGCGCGCTCCGACCTTGCCAGCCGCCCGTCGGCGGGCCTCGGGCGCGGCCTCGCCGTCCTGCTCGTGGCCGCCGTTCTCGCCGTCTACGCCCCGGCGCGGCTCCACGAGTTCGTGAACTACGACGACCCCGACTACGTGAGCGAGAACCGCCACGTGCGGAGCGGCATCAGCCTCGAGAACGTCCGCTGGGCGATGACGACCGGCCACGCCGCCAACTGGCATCCGCTCACGTGGGTCTCGCACATGCTGGACTGCGAGCTGTTCGGCCTCGACGCGACCGGTCACCACTGGACCAACGTCGTCATCCACACGGGCGGCGCGCTGGCGCTGTTCGCGGCGCTGGCGCGCATGACGGGCACGCTCGGCCCGGCGGCGTTCGTTGCCGCGCTCTTTGCCGTCCATCCGCTTCACGTCGAGTCCGTAGCCTGGGTGGCGGAGCGGAAGGACGTGCTCGCCGGCCTGTGCTGGATGCTCACGCTCCTGGCCTACCAGCGCTACGCCGTCCAACCCGCACTGCGGCGCTATCTCGTGACCCTTCTCTGCTTCGCGCTCGGCCTCATGTCGAAGCCGATGGTGGTGACGCTTCCCCTGGTGCTTCTTCTCCTCGACGCCTGGCCACTCGGTCGCCTCCGCGAGCGAGGAGATCTCCCGGCGCTCGCGTGGGAGAAGGCGCCGTTCTTCGCGCTCGCCGCCGGTGCCGGCGCGATCACCTTCTGGGCCCAGCGCCGCGCCGGCGCGGTGGCCGACCTCGGAGGGCCCGCGCTCGGCACGCGGGCCGCCAACGCCCTGGTCTCCGCGGCGCGCTACATCCTGCAGACGGCGTGGCCCAGCGGGCTGGCGATCTTCTATCCCTTCCGGCCACCTTCCGCGGCGGCGGTGGCGGGGGCGGCGGCGGCGCTCGGTGGCATCTCGCTCGTCGTCGCGCTCGTGGCGCGGCGGCACCCTGCCGTCGCGGTCGGCTGGCTCTGGTACCTCCTCACCCTGTTGCCCGTGATCGGGCTGCTCCAGGTGGGCAATCAGGGGATGGCGGACCGCTACACCTACATCCCGTCGGTGGGTCTCTTCATCGCGGTCGCGTGGGGCCTGCCGTCGGTCCTGCCCCTGGGGCGCCAGCGGAGCGTGCTGCTCGGCGCCGTGGCGTCGGTCCTGGTCGTTGCGTGCATGGCGGCGGCGGCGCGCCAGGCCCGGGTGTGGCGAGACAGCCGGACGCTCTTCGCGCACGCGCTCGGAGTCACGACCGACAACTACGTAGCCCACAACAACCTCGGCCGGGCGATCGCCGGACACCTCGCGCTCTACCGGACCGGGGTGCCCTTGCACCGGTCCCCGCCGGCGCCGCCATGAGCCGCGCGCCGTCCCCAGGCGGGAAACCGTGCTGAACGGCAAGAAGATCGTCGTCGTCATGCCGGCCTACAACGCCGCGCGCACGCTCCGGCAGACTTACGACGAGGTGATGGCCCAGGGGGTGGTCGACCGCGTCATCGTCGTCGACGACGGCAGCCACGATGCCACGACGGCCATCGCCAGGACGCTTCCCGGCGCCCGCGTGCACACCCACCCGGTCAACCGCGGCTACGGGGCGAACCAGAAGACCTGCTACCGGCTCGCGCTCGAGGAGGGCGCCGACGTCGTCATCATGGTCCACCCCGACTACCAGTACACGCCGCGGCTGATCCCCGCGATGGTTTCGCTCGTCGCGAGCGGCCTCTACCCCGCCGTCCTCGGCTCGCGCATCCTCGGCGGCCGCGCCCTGGCGGGCGGCATGCCGCTCTGGAAGTACGTCGGCAACCGCGTCCTCACGCTCGTCCAGAACATCCTGCTCGGCGCGAAGCTCTCGGAGTACCACACCGGCTATCGCGCCTTCGCGCGCGAGGTGCTCACTCGGCTGCCGCTCGACGCTAACTCCGACGACTTCGTGTTCGACAGCCAGCTCCTCGCCCAGATGCGCTGGTTCGGCTATCTGATCGCCGAGGTGACCTGCCCGACGAGATATTCCCCGGAGGCGTCCTCGATCGGGCTGGGGGGCAGCATCCGCTACGGGATCGGCTGCGTTCGGACCGCGATCATCTATCGCCTCGCGAAGATGCGTCTCGTTACCTCGCCTCTGTTTCCGTACGAGGGGGCCCAAGGGAAGACTTGACCCCCGACGCCGAGATATGGGTTTCATCACGCTCGAAGTGCCCGCACCCGCCATGCAGTGCCTCGACCTCGACAGGCTGAACGAGACCGTCCTCGCCGAGCGGGAGCGGTTCGCCGCGGCCGCGCCCTTCCCGCACGTCGTGCTCGACGACCTCCTCTACCCCGACGTCGCCGACGCCGTCGTGCGCGAGTTCGACGCCGCGCGCGACGGCTGGCAGTTCTTCCAGCACTTCAACGAGAAGAAGATCGCGCTCAACGACCCCTCGCGGATGGGGCCTGCGAGCCGGGCGGTGATCGCCGACCTCCAGTCCGACGCGTTCGTCCGGGCCCTCGACCGTCTGGTGGGGATCGAGGGGCTTCTCGCCGACCCGGAACTCGACGGGGGCGGGCTGCAGCAAACGCTGCCGGGCGGCTTCCTGAACGTGCACACCGACTTCCTCGCCCACTCCAAGCGCAGGACCTGGAGCCGCCAGGTGAATCTCCTTCTCTTCCTCAATAAAGAGTGGGAGGAGTCGCACCGGGGGTGGCTCGAGTTCTGGGACCCCCGGGTCACCCGTTGCGTGCGGCGGATCGAGCCGATTTTCAATCGCTGCGTGGTTTTCCGCACCAGCGCCACGTCCTTCCACGGCGTGCCGGCCGGGGTAGCGTGCCCGGAGGGGGACTCGCGCAAATCGATCGCGCTCTACTACTTCCGCGACGAGGGGAAGACCTGCCCGCTCCGGCCGACCCGCTACGTCCCGCTGCCGGGCGACTCGGCGCTCCGACGGGCGCTCATCCGCGCGGACCGGTGGCTGATCGCCGGGTATTCCTTCATGAAGCGCTACACCCCGTTGAGAGACGCCATGGCGAGCAAGATCCTGAAACACCTCTGAGCCCGGCGTCCGGTGGCTGCCCGAGTCGCCCGTTCGGCTGCCCGCGCGGGCCGCTCGTCCGGGCCGCGTTGCGGTCCCGGCGCGACTCACGGTAGTAGCTGAGCGGCGTCGCGGCGCCGCTGCGCCGCGGCCGAAGAGCCAAAGGAGGAGCGAGTTCGATGGCAGACGACAGACAGAAGCGACGTCAGGAGCTGGCCGCCACGCTCGAGGGCCGCTCGGACGAGGAGATCACGCAGGGCGTCGTCGCGCAGGGCGCCGACACCGTGCTCGGCCAGATCTTCTCCGGCATGAGCGAGGCGGTGCACAGCTACCAGCTGAAGATCGCCGGCGGGAAATGCGAGCTGGTGAAGGGCGCGGCCGGGCCGGCGCGCGTCACGCTCACCCTCCAGGCGCCGGACTTCCTGCGGCTGGTCACGGGCACGCTGAACGGTATGCAGGCCTTCATGACCGGGAAGCTGAAGCTCACGGGCGACATGATGTTCGCCCAGGTCATGCAGGGCTGGTTCGAGCAGTGAGCACGGCGAAGGTCGGCTCGATCGAGCTCTACTACGAGGAGCACGGGAGCGGGGACCCGCTGCTCCTCATCATGGGGCTTGCCGCCGACTCGCGCGCCTGGCTGTTCCAGGTTCCCGACTTCGCCCGCCGTTATCGCACGATCAGCTTCGACAACCGGGGCGTGGGGCGGAGCTCCAAGCCGCCCGGCCCCTATACCATGCATCAGATGGCCGACGACGCGGCCGGTCTGCTCGACGTGCTCGGGATCGCACGCGCCCACGTCGTCGGCGTGTCGATGGGCGGCATGATCGCCCAGGAGCTGGCGCTCCGGCATCCCGGGCGCGTCCGGGGTCTTGTCCTCGGCTGCACGTTCCCCGAGCCCGACAGCGCGGTCGAGCAGCAGCGGCAGTTCTCCGTCTCGCAGTTCGGCGGGCGGATCACGGCGACGGGCGAGATGCAGATCGACCTCCAGGCGCTCGATCCGCTCCAGTTCTTCCAGCACCTCCTGCCCCGCGTCTTCAACCAGTCCTTCATCGACACCGAGCTCCCGAAGCTCATCGAGCTCTTCTCCGGCGCGCTCGAGTACGGCTTCAGCCTGGAGGCGATCCTCGGCCAGGTGCAGGCGGTGATGGGACACCGAACTACGGAACGGCTGCACCAGATCATCGCTCCCACCCTCGTCATCACCGGCGACGCGGACCTGCTCGTGCCGCCCGCGAACTCCGACGTCCTGGCCCGCCACATCCCGGGCGCCCGGCTCGTCAAGGTCCCGGGCGGCAGCCACGGCTTCAACTTCGAGACGCCCGACCTCTTCAACCGCCACGTCCTGGACTTCCTCGCGACCGTTTCTGCATGAGTCCGAAGAGCCCGCCCGACGCCTGGGTCGCGATGCCGAGCGAGGCGCAGGTGCGGGCCGTGCTGCCGCGCGACGCCGATCAGCCCTACGACTTCGGCTTCGGCTTCGACGACCGCGGCTGTCTCGAGGTCGCCCACGTGGTCGGCATCTTCAACTACCTGACGCGCCTGGCCGACGGGTTCGGGCTGCGGCTCGATGCCCAGACGGAGGCCGCGGGGGCGACCGGAGTGCCGCTGCGCCGACCTCGCTGAAAGCACCGAGGCCGCCGGAGTCGCCTCCGACGGCCTCGCTCACTTCAGGCTCCCCGGGCCGGACTCGAACCAGCGACCAATCGGTTACACCCGGTCCGCCGTTTCCGGCGGGGGTGGACTATCTCATCACCCTGGGCTGCCGAGCAGCCTGTAGGTGGCGGGCGCTCGTGGGGAGATTATTCTTCCGTCACTCCCTAGTCTCTGCACCTTCCCTCCGCCCTTCGCTCTCGGAAGGCTTGGCTCAGGGTTCCCGTATGCGCGCCGCACTTAGGCTTCCCTGAATTCACCCGCTTTTCACTCACCGGTTTCCCGATGAGGCTGCGCTGAGCACAGCCGATCGCTCTACCTACTGAGCTACCGGGGAACGCCGGACCTATAACGAAAGTCCGCGGCGCGCGCAAACCTCACATCTCACGCCGGCCCTCGAGCGCGCGACCGACGGTCATGACGTCGGCGTACTCGAGGTCCCCGCCCACCGGGATACCGTGCGCGATGCGCGTCACCCGGATGCCGAGCGGCTTCAGCAGCTTGGCCAGGTAGAGGGCCGTGGCCTCGCCTTCCGCCGTCGGGTTGGTGGCGAGGATCACCTCGCGCACCGGGGCGCCGCCGAGACGGGCGAGGAGCGGCTGGATCTTGAGCTCGTCCGGCCCGACGCCGTCGAGCGGCGCGATCGTGCCGTGCAGCACGTGGTAGCGGCCGCGGAACTCGTGGACGCGCTCGACGGCGAGCAGGTCGGCCGGCTCCTCGACCACGCAGATGACCTCGGGGCTGCGCTCGGGATCGGTGCAGATCGGGCACGGGTCCGTCTCGGTGAGGGCGAAGCAGACGGAGCAGAGCCGCGTCTCGTCCTTGACCGCGACGAGGGCGTCGGCGAGCGCCTGCGCGTACTGCCGGTCCGCCCGGAGGATGTGGAACGCCAGGCGCGCCGCCGTCTTCTCGCCGATCCCCGGCAGCTTGGTGAGCTGCTCGATCAGCCGGGTCATCGACGGGGTCTGGGCCATTCGGCCGCCTCCCTAGGGCATGCCGGGCAGCTTGATGCCGAGGCCGAGGCCGCCGGCCACCTTCCCCATCTCGTCGGCCATCAGCTTCTGCGCCGCCCGGATGCCCTCGTTGACCGCCGCGACGATCAGGTCCTGCAGCATCTCGACGTCGGGTGCCTCGAGCAGCGAGGGCTCGATGCGGATCTGTACCAGCTCGAGCTTGCCGTTGACGACCGCCGTCACCATCCCGCCCCCGGCGCTCGCCTCGACGGTACGGGCGCCGATCTCCTGCTGCACCGACGCGAGCTTCTCCTGCAGCTGCTGCGCCTGCCGGAAGAGCCCCCCGAGGTCGAATCCCTTGCTCACCGGCCGCTCCTTTCAGCGCTCGTCGCGGTCACGGACGCCGCGTACCTCACCGCCGAAGATCTCGACCGCCGCCTGCACCAGCGGATCCGCGAGCGTCTCCTCGGTCCGGCGCCGCGCGCGGCCGAGCGGCGTGTCCCCCGCTTGCTCGGGCGGCACGGGACCGACCTCGACGCGGAGCGCGCGCCCCCAGACCTCGGCGGCGATCGCGCCGAGGCGCGCGACCGTCTCGGGCCGGCTCACGTCGCGGCGCAGCGCCTCGTTCTCGATCCCGATCCGGATCGAGGTCTCGTCGGCGCTCACCAGCTTGCCACCGGCGAGCGCGAGGTAGAGGGAGACCTTCTCCTCGCGCACGCGCGCGAGGAACTGCTCCCAGAGCCGCTCCCCGGACTGCACCTTGACCGACTTGGGTGCCGCCGGCGAGCCCGCCGCGACATCCCCCCCCGCGCTGCCTGCGCCGAGCGCTTCGAGCCGGCGCAGGATCTCGTCGACGGGCAGGAGCGGCGGCAAGGTGGCGAGCCGCAGCACCGCCATCTCGAGCACGAGCTGCGGGTCGACCGTCCGCGCCGGCGCGGCCAGGACCTCGTCGGCCTCGAGCAGGAGCCGGAAGAAGCGGTGCAGGTCGTCGGCCGAGCGCCGCTCGGCCTGGGCCGTGAGCGCCTCGGCCTCCGCCTCGGGCAGCTCGGCGAGGAGCTGCCGGTCGCCCGTCGCGCGCAGGACGGTGAGGTTCCGGACGTGATCGAGGAGGTCGCGGCAGAAGCGCTGCGGATCGTAGCCGTGGGCGTGGAGCGAGGTGAGGTCGCGCACGCAGGCGGCCGCATCGCCGCCAAGCACGTGGTCCGCCACCGCGATCACCAGCCGGCGGTCGGCGGCGCCGAGGATCTCCCGCACCGTCGCCTCGTCGGCCGCCGCCTCGCCGGTCGCCAGCACCTGATCGAGCAGCGACTGCGCGTCCCGCAGGCTGCCTTCCGCCTCGCGTGCGACGAGCGCCAGCGCGTCGTCGGAGAGGCCGACGCCTTCGCCGCGGGCGATCTTCTTCAGCTGCTCGAGCAGCTCGCCGAGCCCGATGCGCCGGAGGTCGTAGCGCTGGCAGCGGGAGAGCACGGTGGGGAGGACCTTGTGCGGGTCGGTGGTGGCGAAGATGAACTTCACGTGCGGCGGCGGCTCCTCGAGCGTCTTCAGGAGGGCGTTGAAGGAGTGCTGGGAGAGCATGTGCACTTCGTCGATGATGTAGATCTTGAAGCGGCTCCGGATCGGCTGGTGCGCGACCGTCTCCATGAGGTCCCGCATCTTGTCGACCTGGGTGTGCGAGGCGCCGTCGATCTCGAGCACGTCGAAGGCACGTCCCTCGCCGATCTCGCGGCAGTTCGTGCACTCGTTGCAGGGCTCCTGGCCGACCCCGCGCTCGCAGTTGAGCGCCTTCGCGAGGAGACGCGCCGTCGTCGTCTTGCCCACCCCCCGCGGCCCGGCGAAGAGGAAGGCGTGGGCGACGCGGCCCGCCGCGATGGCGGCCTGGAGCGTGCGCGTCACGTGCTCCTGGCCGACGACCTCCTCGAACCGCTTCGGTCGGAGCCGGCGCGCGAGCACCTGGTAAGTCATGCTGGAGGACCGCGACGGGGCGCCCGGCGGTGGCGGCTAGGGCACCCTGCGGCACAGAGAGACGGGGTTCGCGACGCTCTCTTGCGCAGGACCTAACCACCACCGCCCAGCGCCCCGCGGAGGTGACGGTCACAGTACCCGGCTTGATCACGGGGCGCAAGGCGACACGGGCCGAAACGAGCGGAGAGGGAGGGATTCGAACCCTCGGTACCTTGTGGGTACACACGCTCTCCAGGCGTGCCCCTTCGGCCACTCGGGCACCTCTCCGAGGAAAGCCACGGTCGCAAAAGTCGGGCGAGCGCGCAAGCGAACGGCTCGCGGCCGCCGGACGGCGCCGGCGAAGCTCCCGTCTCGAGGATTCTTGCTTGGTAACCACCCGCGCCGCGTTGGATGCCGCGGCGCGCGGGCCGGACGGCTCGAGCCGACGTCGCCTGGTTCCAGGCCGAGCAAGCCTGCCGGCTCTCGGGCAAGCGCCTGCTCAGGAACGAAGAGTGGCAGGCCGCCGCGGCCGGCACGCCAGACCCGGGCGTGAACGACGACCACACTGCCACGTGCGCAACCAACTCGGACTTCGCTGCGCTCACGGGTGCGCGCA
>Ga0209161_10004514_pt1 | contig 11039 bp, 10 predicted proteins | sample GraSoiAngelo_155_FD_186169 | JGI IMG/M metagenome (GOLD analysis project Ga0209161, IMG submission 186169) | Grasslands soil microbial communities from the Angelo Coastal Reserve, California, USA - 14_1009_13_30cm (SPAdes) (version 2) | ecosystem: Environmental > Terrestrial > Soil > Grasslands...
CCGCCGCCGCGGCCGATCCGCCGGCCGGAACCGGCTCCTCCGAGCCGAGCTCGTCAAGGAAGTCCTTCAGGCTTCGAGCTCTTTCTTTCGCCGTGCGATGAATTCCTTCAGCTGCTCGTCGACGCCAGGGTCGATGCCTGGATCCGGATACTCTGCCAGCAGCTGCTTCCAGCGCTCGGCCGCGACTTTGTCCGCCGTCCGTGCGCCCATGCGATTCCAGCGGTCGTAGTTCTCGGTCGACGAGATCCACGGGCGGTAAAAACCAGTGCGGTAGTGACGCAGCGTGTGCTCCGCACCGAGGAAGTGGCCGCCGGGACCGACCTCGCGCAGCGCGTCCATCGCCATCCCCTCTTCGTCGACGGGCAGTCCCTTCTGCAGGATCCACTCGAACATGCGCAGCGCTTCCACGTCGATGGCGAACTTCTCGTAGGACGCGAGCAGCGCGCTCTCCAACCAACCGGCCGCGTGCAGCACGAAGTTCACGCGACCGAGCACGGTCGGCCACATGCACATCATCGATTCATATGCAGCCTGAGCATCCGGCGCCTTCGATGACGTCAGCGCGCCGCCGCCGCGGAACGGAAGGTTGTAATGACGCGCCATCTGCGCGCTCGCGAGGATGCCCATCGCCGACTCGGGCGTTCCAAATGCCGGGCTGCCCGACTGCATGTCGGTGTTGGTGAGGAACGACCCGTACACGCTGGGCGTACCCGGCCGGATCAGCTGCACCAGCGCGATGCCCGCGAGAGCTTCCGCGGTCTGCTGCGCAACGGTGCCGGCGAGGCCCATAGGCGACATCGCTCCGGCCATCAGGAACGGCGTGACGATCACCGGCTGCCGGGCCTCCGAGTACTCGATGAGTGCGCCGAGCATGCGGTCGTCGTAGCGCAGCGGGCTGTTGACGTTGATGAGGCTGAGAATCGCCGGGTTCTTCTCGATGCTCTCTCGTCCGCCGAAAACGATCGACGCCATCTCCACCGTGTCGCGCGCGTTCTCGGTCGAGATGACGCTGCCCATGAACGGCTTGTCCGTCCAGCGGATGTGCGAATACACCATGTCGAGATGCCGCGATGAGAGCGGCAGGTCCTCAGGCTCGACTGTCGTTCCGCCGGCGCAGTGGATCTGCTCCACCGACTGCGCCATCTTGTCGAAGTTGGAGAAATCCTCGAGGGTCGCGCCGCGCCGCCCGCGCTCGAGGTCGGTGACGAAAGGCGGGCCGTAGACGGGAGCGTTGACCAGGTTGTCGCCGCCTATCGTGACGGTGCGCTTGGGATTGCGAGCCTGATATTCGAAGGTGGGAGGGGTCTTGGCAGCCATCTCGAGCACCCAGCCTCGGTCGAAGCGCACCCGATCGTCCTCGACCTTCATCCCGGCCCCGCTCAGAAGGTCGCGGGCGCGGGGGTGGAGGAAGTCGATGCCGATCTCCTCCAGGATGGTCATCGCCTGGCCGTGGATCGTCTCCACGTCCTCCGGGGAGAGGATGTCGTAAGGCTGGAGGCGGTTCTTCCACACGGCTGCGTCAAATAGTGCAACAGGAGCGGAAGACGCGCCGTGGGCGGGTGCCTGAGTTTGAGTTGGCGGCCGATCTGGTAAGGTAAGCATCGCCCGTTGGGGTGCTACGGGTCCTCGAAGGACCCTTTTTGAAACTCACTTGAACCTCATTTCACGCCCAATCCGCTTGTGGCCACACCTCAGGCTTCGCCTGCCGTGAGCGCGCCTAATCCTGGCGACGTCCTTCCGCTGTGGAATCCGGAGATTCCGGGCGAGGAGATCCAGGCCGGCCGCCTTGGCATTCGCATTCGTCCAGGCAGCCCGGCCGCCGAGAAGGTCAAGGCGCTGGAGGCCTTCGGGGGCGCCGAGCGCCTGCGCGAGATGCTCGAAGAGCTGAAGCAGATCGACGGCACCTACCAGGTGACCAAGCCCGAGAAGCCCCTCGAGTTCATCGGCCAGGTGTCCACCACCCTGCTCACGGGCAAGCTCGGCCGCACGCCCATGGGCCTGGCGCTCGAGCTCACCGACTGGCAGGACCTGGATGGCGAGTACGAGATGGAGAAGAACCGGCTCCGCCTCCGCTACCAGGAGCTGCAGCTGGTCAAGGAGTGGGACGGCGACCTCGAGGGCTTTACGGCGATCGTGCTGCGCGAGAAGGCTAAGACCGAGCCAATCCTCGGCTCGACGCTCCGCTTCATCGAGCACCTGCGCGACTTCCGCGAGAAGCTCGCCGAGGCCGCGGTGCGCAAGTACGAGGCCACCGAGCAGTGGATCGAGTGCCCGAACTGCGAGACCGAGGTCCCGACCTCGAACGGCATCCACTGCCCTGAGTGCAACCACGACATGCGCGGCGGCGAGTACGTGCGGGCCGTGCTGCACCTGGTCGACGAGGCCGACGGCCGCATCTACCGCGGCATCGACTCGCTTACCGTCCGCTCAGCCGGCTTCCCCGAGTACCGGGGCATGTCGCTCGAGCGAATCCAGGGCTCCAACCTCTGGGTGAGCTTCCGGCGGTACGACCCGCTACCGGACGAGGGCATCGTGCTTCCGACCGCCAGCGTGGAGATGTTCGAGGCGCAGCGTTCGGTGATCCGCCAGCTCCAGATCGGCAGCCCGCGGTCGGGCGCGCTAGCGGCCGAGCTGGCCGACAATGGATGGCTCGGGAGCCCGCCGCGCGTGACGCTCGACGGCAAAAAGGCCCATCACCTTCCCGACCCCAACGAGGAGCAGTCGGAGGCCGTCGCCCGCGTCATGGGCATGCGGCCGGGCCAGCTCTATCTGATCCAGGGACCGCCCGGCACAGGCAAGACGACCGCCATCGTCGAGTCGATCCGCCGCATCCTCAGCCGCAACCCGAGCGCCTCGATCCTCCTGTCGTCGCACTCCAACGACGCTGTCGACACAGGGCAGGAGCGGCTGCTGGGCTTCTCGCACGTGCGCCAGGCGCGCATCGCCGAGCCCGGCAAGGTGCCGCGCCGCATCCGGCCGACGCTCGTCGAGGGAGACGACCTCGAGCCGTACAACCTGGTGGCCGGCACTTGCAACCGCCTGGCCATCGACTCGCGATTGCGATTCAAGGTGTTCGACTGGCTGATCCTCGACGAGGCCAACAAGGTGCGCGCCAACGAAGCGCTTGCGCTCATGCCGCTGGCCAAGCGCTGGGTGATGATCGGCGACCTCAACCAGCTGCCGCCCGTGATGGAGGAGGCCGCGTCCACCTTCAAGGTCGAGCAGCCGCTCGACGAGGTCGTGCGCGACGACAGCTTCTACGGCTGGATCTGGGACAAGGTGCCGGCGGGGTCGCGCATCATGCTGCCGCGCCAGTACCGCATGCGCGAGCCCATCGGCCGCGTCGTGTCAGACCTCTTCTACGACGGCAAGCTCATCCACGAGGCGCCTCACCCGCGCATGCCGCTGCCCTGGCCGTTCGACCGCGAGCTGGTGTGGGTCGACACCGGAGCTCAGGACGAGTACCGCGACGCGCAGCGCTCTGTCGCCAACGAGTTCGAGGTCGCGCTGTGCAAGGACATCACATCGATCATCCGACGTCGCGTGCGCAAGTCGAAGCTCGCTGTGATCGCGATGTACAACTCGCAGGTCAACCGCCTGCAGTCGGCGCTCAAGGGCATCGTGCCTCCTGACGACATCGAGTCCGTGGATGCGTTCGAGGGCCGCGAGTCGGACGGCGTCATCCTCTCGCTCGTGCGTTCCAACGACCGCGCCGCGATCGGATTCCTCAACGACCCCAACCGCGTGAACGTCGCGATCTCGCGCGCCAAGAAGCTGCTGGTCATCGTCGGTGACTCGAAGACGGTCATCGGCGGCGCGCCAGAGCTCTTTGGCCCGCTGTTCGAGCACGCCAAGGAAGACGGGCTGGTGGCCGGCGTCGGCGCCGTGGTCACCGCATGCCAGCGCGTAGGCATCCGCTCCCAGGTGCAGCGCCTTTCCCGGCCTCACCGCGGCGGGGACAGGCGGGGCAGGCGAAGGCGGCGGCGGCCGCTGGCGGAGGCTGGGGTCAACGGCGACACCGGCGCGCTCCCAGACTCGGAAGCCGCGCTGGAGGCGTCGGCCGGCGAAGCCGGCATGAACGGCTCGGAGCCGGCTTTTGCGCCCGAGCCGGAGGCAGTCTCGCCTCCCCAGTCCGAGGAATAACCCGGGCCCCGGACTGGGCTCGATCTATAAGCTTTGCCGCGATGGCCGACGAATGCATCTTCTGCCAGATCATCAAGGGCGAGGCCGAGGCGAGCTTCGTCCACCAGGACGACACGATCGTCGCCTTCATGGACATCCAGCCGATCACGCAGGGCCACCTGCTCGTGGTCCCGCGCGATCACTACGTGCTGATGAAGGATGTTCCCGATCAGGTGGCGATGCGCGCGTTTCGCGTCGCGCGCGCGCTGGCCTCCACCTCGGAGGCGACGCTTGCGGCCGGCGGGGTGAACCTTTTCGTAGCCGACGGCGAGGTCGCGTTCCAGGACGTGCCCCACTTCCACATCCACGTCATTCCGCGCTACTCCGGCGACGGATTCGGGCTCACGTTTCCGCAGTCGTACACGACACCGCCGACGCGCGCGCAGCTGCACGCGGTCGCGGCGGCCCTGCACTCGGCCGAGCCTAAGTAGCCGGCTTTTCGCGGCTGGGCGGGTCCTAGACTCAGCTCATGGAAGAGCATGCCGTTGTTCTTGACGTGTCCCGGTATCGACCTGTTCCTGGAAAGCGAGACGACCTGCTCGCGCAGATGAAGACGATCGCCGAGCGGGCCAGCAAGGCGGAGGGATGCTTCGGCGCCCAGGTATGCACCTCGAATGGCGACAGCGACGTCCTGGTCGCGGTGTCGCGGTGGAAATCCGCGCAAGACCTGGACTCGTTCGCGCGTGACGTTGCCACAGCCGCGGCTCGCGACAAGCTCACGGATCTTCTTGGCGGCCGCGCGCAGCACGAGCACCTGACACCGATCTAGACGACGGTCACCTGGACCTCGAAGATCATCGCGAACGCCGGGCACGCCGCACCGGGCGAGCAATTGGGCGTCGCAGTGGCCCTGATGGTGGCGGTTCCCGGCCTGGCCGCCTCGTAGCCCGCGATCGTCACACCGCGCGCCGCGATGATCCCGGTCGGAACGGCCCGCAGGACCGTGTAGTCGTCGACGTTGACTCCGCTCCAGTCGGACATGCCGGGCTTCGCGTGCAGCACCAGCTCGATTCTCTGGCCTGACTTCACGGTCACGGCCCTGTCGGTGTCGGTGATGACCACATCGAAGCCCGCCGTCGGGGTGGTGGCCACCGGCGGCCGCGGCGTAGGCTTGCCGCCCAGCTGAGCGCAAGACTCGCTGCAATGAACATTTCCACACGCGCTCAGGGTCACGATCGCCACCACAATTGCCGCGGCTCGAAGGATGCTCACGTCACGGCAACGCGCGGAACCCCCGCCGGGTAACTGACGTTAGAGTTCCCAAGCTCATGGCTCGGTTTTTTCGCGCCCATTCGCTGGTTCTGATGGCCGCATTCGTGTTCGCCGCGTGCAGCGGCTCCACGAGTGCGCCGCAGCACAGCCCATCGCCGATTGCGGGCGCTTTGAACGGCGGACTGATCGCCTACGTCTCCAGCTCGGGCGTCGGAGTCATCGACCCCGCAACCGGCAAGTCAGCGGTGGTGGCGCCGCTGCCGCAGGCGGGTGCGTTTCGCGTGGCAGGTCCCGTGTGGGGACCCGCGCCGGACGTCGCATACCCCGTGATCTATTTCGCCATCCACGACGACCGGCCGCCCGAGCGCAGGACGAGCCCAGGCGTCGTGCCATACGACTGGCTCTTCAGGGTCGATCCGCTCCAGGGCACGATCGAGCCGGTGGCGGCGGGGGCGGACTTCGAGAGCGAGGGCGCGATCGGCCTCGTCGCCAACGCCCACTACCTCGCCATGACCGTAGGCTGCTGCACCGACTACCAGGTCGACGTGCTCGACCTTACGCAGCGTTCGGCGCAGATCAAGATCCTCACCCGCCCGCCCAGCCAGCCGGCGCTGTTCACCGAGGGCGCGGCGCCGGGCGTGGAAGGCCTCGTCGCGGTTCGCGACGCGGCCACCGGAGCCTGGTATTTCCTCAACCCGAGCCTGGGGGTGCTCAACGAGTTCCCGCTGAAGCCCGGACAGGACGACGGCCCGATCGTCTTCAGCCCAGACGGCACCATGGCCGCGATCTCGCTGATCGACCATGGCGCGCTCATCGAGCCCGTGAACCTGGCCCCGATCCTGCCATCCCCCACGGCCGGCGCCCCGAGCGCGTCGCCGACGACCAGCCCGACGGCGAGGCCGACGCCCACTTCGTCACCTGTCCAGCCACGGCGCCTCAACTCGAAGCTGCATCACGTCGACTCGCTTGCATGGAGCCCTGACTCGAAGACGCTAGCCATCGCGATCGACGGCGGCATCCAGCTGTACGCGGTCGCAGGCAAAGACGGCGACGCTCCGGTCAAGACCTACAAGCCGGCGCCGGGCATCACAGGCGTGGATTGGTCGGGGCCGATCGCTGGCCACAGCCTCGCGGAGGCGAAGGCCGCCGACAACCCGCAGAAGTTCGTCGATGCGCTGCTCACCGCGACCGCGCTGCCGGCCGCCGCCGACACGCCTGCCAACCGCGCGCTGACGAGGATCTACCTGTGGGCCTACGACTCGAGCAAGTCATCGCCCATCGCGTCCATCACCGACGCGACGCCCGCGATCCTCCAGAAATATCCGCCGCTGGCCGCGCAGGTCAACTACGACCACTGGGCGCCCCTCGAGTCGTGGGCGCTGACCGGTGGATGCACTCGCTATCGGGTCGTCGTCACCGGCAGCATCGCGCCGGCCGCCACCACTTTCGGGCTGCCGTCCAACACCGCATGCCTTGGAGCATCGCCCTCGCCGACGCCCAGCTAGCATCAGCCCATGGCTGACACGGACATCCTCGCCGGCCATGCGGCGACCAAACCAGCCAAGCCTGCAGTGGTCTTCCAGGGGCGCGTCCTCGACTTCGATTCGCTGAACCGCCGCGCCAACCGCGCCGCCAACATGTTCCTGTCCCTCGGGTGCGAGCCTGACGACCGCGTGGCAGTGATGTCGTTCAACTCCGTAACCGGATTCGAGATCACCAACGGCCTTCGCAAGGCCGGCCTGGTCGTCACCGGCATCAACTACCGCCTCCGCGGCCCCGAGGTCGCCTACGTGCTCAACGACTCTGGCGCTCGCGTGGTCGTGGCAGGGCCGGACCATGTGGACGTCGTGGAAACCGCGCGAAGCGAAGTAATCGGCGAGGTGCGCTACATCGCGGTCGGCGACCGGGTCCCCGTCGGCTGGCTCGGCTTCGAGGAGCTGATGCGGGCCGCATCCGAAGAAGCGCCTGACGGCAGCGGCGCCGACGGGCCTGGCCTGCTCAAATCGATGACCTACACGTCTGGCACCACCGGCCATCCGAAAGGCGCGTGGCGCCCGAAGGGCGTCAACCTCGAGAACGTGCTCCAGGTGATCATGATCTTCGGGCTGACGGAGTCGGACGTCCATCTGATGTGCGGGCCCGGCTACCACAGTGCGGTCGGTTTCTTCTCGGCTCTGCACCAGCTTCTCGGCAGCACTGTGGTGGTGCAACAGAAGTTCGAGGCCGATGACGCGCTCGACCTCATCGAGCGCAATCGCGTCACCACCTCGTTCATGGCGCCCACCTTGCTGCAGCGGCTGCTCGACGCGCAGGAGCGACGGCCACGCGACGTCTCGTCCCTGCGCGCGCTCATCATCGGCGCCGCGCCTTTTCCCTACGCCCTGAAGCAGCGCGCTGAGTCCGTCTTCGGCCAGATCCTCTGGGAGTTCTACGGCGCGACCGAGACCGGCATCAACACCGTGCTGCGCCCCCAGGATCAGCTGCGCAAGCCTGGCTCGTGCGGCACCGCGGTGCCGGGCCAGGAGATCAGGCTTGTCGATGCCGATGGCCGCGACGCGCCCGACGGCACGCCCGGCGAGTTCATGGTCCGCAACACGTGGCTGGCCGAGTACTACAAGCGTCCCGACGCGACGAGCAGCAGCCTGCACGACGGCTATTTCTCGGTCGGTGACGTCGCGTACCGCGACGACGAGGGCTACTACTACATTTGCGACCGGCAGATCGACATGATCATCTCGGGCGGCGTGAACATCTATCCCGCCGAGGTCGAAGCGGTGCTGCACGCGCATCCGGCGGTCGCGGACGCGGCCGTGATCGGGGTGCCCGACGACCAATGGGGCGAATCGGTGAAGGCGATCGTCCAGCGGCGGCCCGGCGCATCGGCCACGGCTGAGGAGCTGATCGCTTTCTGCGATGCGCGCATCGCGGGCTACAAGAAGCCTCGCTCGGTCGATTTCGTGGACGAGATCCCGCGCGAGCCCGCCGGCAAGCTGCTCAAACGCAAGCTGCGCGAGCGCTACTGGGCCGGGGCCGGTCGAACGATCTAGCTGCTCAGCAGGGCATGAAGGTACGCCACCGACTCGCGCACGCCCGCGAGGGGATCGTCGTCCACCGACTCGAGCCTGATGTCGCTCTGCAGCCCGTAGCAGCCCCTGTAGCCGCTGCCGCGCAGCTCCTCGACCACCCGCGAAGCGTCGGCGTCGCCCGAGCCAAGCGGCTTGAACAGGCCGCGGCTCACCGCGGCGGCGTAATCCAGCCCGCCGTCGCGCACCGACTGTGCAAGTGCGCCGTCGAGGTCGTTCACGTGCACATGCTGGATGCGGCGCGCCGCCAGCTCGACGATCTCCACGGGGTCCGCCCCCGTGAGCACCAGCTGGCCGACGTCGATCGAGACGCCTGCCTCCGAGCCAACGAGCAGGCGCTCGATCTCGGCTGGGCCTTCGATCATGCTGCCGCGCCGCGGCTCGACCGCCAGCCGTAGACCGTGCACCGCGCACACGTGCTGCACGGATCCGATCGCGCTCAGCAGGTGCGCCCAGCCGCTGCTGGACAGCTCGGAGCCGCGAGGCTCGTCCGTCCGCGATCCGATGACGGTGAGCACGAGCGTCTTGGCGCCGAGCGCTGCGAGCCATCCCGCGTGACCATCGATGTGGGCGAGCTCGGACTGACGGAGGTCGTGATGGTGCAGCACCGCGTACACGGGCCCCGCCATCATGCGCAGGCCGTGCCTGCGCAGCATCGCACGCGCGGTTTCGCTGCGATCGGGCAGGAAGCCCGGAGGTCCCGCCTCGATTCCGTTCGCGCCAAGCGTGGCCATCTCGGTCAGCACCCGATTGGGCTCGAGCTGCGGGCCCCACGCTGCGGCCTCGCTGATGCCCCACGAGACCGGCGACACCGCCACGGTCGAAGCAATGCGACCGCGATCCGGACCAGGCCTGGCGATGCTGAGGGCGCGAGCCGTCAGGCGCTGCATGGCCGGTGATTATGCGTTGTTATCGTTGCTCGCAATGGCCGACGTCCCGTATGGAGTGCGGGCTCTCAGGGAGCAGTACGTCCGCGAGGCCGAGATCGGGATGATCGGCAACCTCGGCGCCCGCATCGTGGAGGTCGATGCGGGAAGGCTGGTGATCGAGGCCGACCTCAGCGACAGCCGCCACGGATTTCCGAGCGGCCGCGGGCCCATCGTGCACGGCGGCGCCATTGCCACGCTGGCGGACGAGGCGCTCGCCTCGGTCGCCTTCACGCTGGCCAAGGAAGGCGAGACCACCACGACCTCCAATCTGCAGGTCGACTACTACCGCCCCGCCTCGCCGGGCCGGCTCATCGCGCGCGCCTCTGTCCGCCACCGGTCGCGTCGCCTTGCATACAGCCAGGCCACCGTCGAGCAGGCGGACGGCGTCGTTGTCGCGGAGTGCCGAGCTGTCATCGCGTACGTGAAGGCTTGACGCAGCCACACGCCACGTTGACCGAGCTCGAGTGGGAGCTCATCCCTTCGTCAGGTCACTCACCTCACATGCACATGGCACTCGACGAGGTGCTGCTCGATCGCGTGATCGCGCGCGCGCGTAAACCTGCCGTCCGCTTCTGGTCGTGGGTTGAGCCTGCCCTGGTGATCGGCTCACATCAATCGGTGATGAACGAGATCGAGTCGGTCTCGGCGCGCCGGCTCGGGTTCACCGTGACGCGGCGCATGAGCGGCGGCGGCACGATGATCTGCGAGCCCGGCCGCACGATCACATACTCGATGTACCTGCCCGACTCGGCCGTCAGGGAGCTGAGCTTCAGGCAGTCATATGCGGCGCTCGACGCGTGGGCGGTGCGGTCATTCCTCGCGCTCGGCGTGCCCGCGTCATACCGCGAGATCAACGACATCATCTCGCCGCGCGGGAAGATCGCCGGCGCCGCGCAGTCGCGGCGCAAGGGCTTCGTGCTGCACCACACGACCATCGCCCATCAGATCGACGTGGCGATCGTGGATAAGCTGATCCGCCTGGGTCGCGACCGGCTGACCGAGCGCGGGGTGCGCAGCGCGGTGAAGAAGGTGTCGCCGCTTGCGTGGTTCACGTCGCTCAGCTGCGCGGAGACAGCCACGCACATGGAGCGGTCATTCCGTGACGAGTTCGGCGCCGCCGACAGCAGCCTGACGGCCGCCGAGCTCGATGCCGCGGATCAGCTCGTCCGCGACAAGTACTCGACGGCCGCCTGGATCAACAGACTGCCCTAGTTACGTACCGTAGTTGTGCTGCTCCAGCCAGGCCTTGGCCACGGCGTCGGGGTCCTGGTGCTGGATCTGCACCTGCGAGTTGAGCGTGACGAGGTCCGAAGTCGTCAGCTTGGCGCTGATTCCGTTCAGCACCTTCTTCGCCTCGTCGTTCGCCACCGCCGACCGCAGGATGGGCACAACGTTGTCGGCAGCCTCCAGGTGCTTGTCGTCCTGCAAAACGACCAGCCCGAGGGAGTTGAGGTCGCCGTCGCTGCTGAATACAAGGCCGACGTCGATCGAGCCGTTCTTGAACGCAGCGCGGGTCAACGACCCGTCAGTGTCCAGGGCTTTGAAGGACTTGAAGTGCAGGCCGTACGACGACATCAGGCCCGGCAGGCAGTAAGGCCGTGTCGGGCACTCCGGACCGGCGCCAAGGACGAGC
>Ga0209161_10004515_pt1 | contig 11038 bp, 8 predicted proteins | sample GraSoiAngelo_155_FD_186169 | JGI IMG/M metagenome (GOLD analysis project Ga0209161, IMG submission 186169) | Grasslands soil microbial communities from the Angelo Coastal Reserve, California, USA - 14_1009_13_30cm (SPAdes) (version 2) | ecosystem: Environmental > Terrestrial > Soil > Grasslands ...
CTGGCATTGCACATCTGTCCGATGCGAATGGAATCTTCCACGAGCCCTGCGAGCCAAACTGCGGCGCCGACGGCGTGCAGTTCAAAGGTATTTTTGTTCGAAACCTCGCGGCGCTCGATTCAGAACTCCGCTTGCCGCATACAAAGCTTTCCTTGACACCAACGCGAAGAGCATTTGGACGAATGATCAGGGCCCGAACGATCAATTCGGGCTAGTTTGGTCCGGGCCCTTTCTGCCAGCTAATGCGGCAAACCAGACTTCGGCAATCGATTGCCTCCTCGCCGCGGATCAGGCCGCGGTTCAGCGGGGCCTTGCCAATATTCCGGACCGCAACCGGCGCCGTTGATGAAAAACGGAACGTTCTCTTTACCGAGCATGAAGGCCGGGACGTACCTAGTCCTAGTAGTCGTGAATCCGGGGTCGAACCATGATTACGTGCAGGGGATTGTGGCAACAGGAGCGAAGGCGTCCGGGAGGGAACTGAACATTAAAGGCGCGGGCGAGGTGCAGCTCGTCATTACAATGGGACGAGGGCTGGGCAAGTTGCTGGCGTGGTGAGGCTCGAAGGGAAAGTGGCGGCCGGCGTGATGGTTTTGTTGGTGCCGGCGTCCGGGGAAGATGTGGAGAAAGAGGCGCGGATGGACCAGAGCGACACTGATGGGACGTTCGCGCTGGTGACTATCATTCCTGGACGATACGTGCTGACGGCCATTGAAGATGGTTGGGAACTCCAATGGGCTGAGGAGGGAGTGCTCAAACCGTATCTAAGGAAAGGGCAGACCATGGAGATTGCGTCGAATGAAGTGAAAAAAGTGACCGTCTAAGCGTGCATGCTGTAAGGAATTACCCGCGTATTGGCGCTAGGTGAATCATGAACTGGCTGAAACAACTCTTCTCCCGCCGACGCTTGTACGACCAGCTCGATCAAGAGATGGCCTTGCACCTAGAACAGAGGATCGAGGAGCTGACAGCTAGCGGAATGACCGAGAGAGAAGCCACCGCGGCGGCGCGGCGCGAGTTTGGTAATGTGGGGATGGTCAAAGAAACGGTGCCGGTTGCGTGGGGCTGGAGATGGCTGGAGGATTTGTTTGGAGATCTGCGGTTTGGAGTACGTATGTTGCGGAAGAATGCGGGCTTCACGGCCGTCGCCATACTCATGCTGGCTCTCGGCATAGGCGCCAACACCGCGATATTCACCATATTTGACGCCGTGCTGCTCGAATCGCTCCCAGTGCGCGAACCCTCTCGGCTAGTTTTGTTCTCAGACGACCTGAGCGAAGGATCATATCGCGGCGATCCGCCAAGCAACCGCTGGGACGCTTTTTCGACCGAGGTCTCCGATTACATTCGCAAACAACCGCTTCCCTTTGAATCTTTAGCGGCGTTTCGCAGTGGCGAAGATACGGTAACTGCGCGGTTGGCCGACTCACCATCTGCAAGTGGTCTAGCAGAGCGAGCCCTGGTGCATCTGGTCTCCGGAAACTATTTCAGCACCATGGGCGTGGATAGCGTTATGGGTCGAACCCTCAGTCCGGAGGATGACCGGCCCAACGCTCCGCCGGTGGCCGTAGCGAGTTACTGCTACTGGAAGCAGCGATTACATGGCGATCCGACTGTCATCGGGAAAATTGCTTATCTCAACGGCTCCGCGTTCACCATCGTGGGAGTCACACCTCCGGAATTCTTTGGCGAACGCATCCGCCGGTCGCCGGATTTCTGGACGCCTCTCGTCTTTCAGCCGCAGATTGAACTGCTCCCCTCGTATCTGGAACGCACCGACGAGTATTGGCTCTTGTTGATGGGCCGGTTGTCTCCCGGGGCAACGCGCGCCCAAGCGCAGGCGGCCACCACCGCGGCGCTGCAGCAGTTTTTGATGAACAAAGAAGGCTCGAAATTGACCGACGCCCTCCAGCGCGACATCGCCCGGTCGCATGTCGAGCTCGTTGACGGTGCGGGAGGGATTTCCTGGTTGCGGTTCGAATACTCCCAACCACTGCACATCCTGCTCGCGGTCGTCGCCATGGTGTTGCTGATAGCGTGCGCGAATGTGGGCAATCTGCTGCTTTCCCGTTCAGCTATACGTCAGACGGAAATCTCCGTCCGCCTTGCGCTCGGCGGTAGCCGTCTCCGGCTGATTCGCCAGTTGTTGACCGAGAGCATTTTGCTCGCAACGTTGGGTGCGACCTGTGGTCTTTTGCTTGCGCATTGGGCCGTGAACGTGCTCTTTACGCTGGTAGCGGGAAATTCGCCAATGAAACCGCATTTGAATGCGCTCGTCCTGGCGTTCACCATTGTCATCACCATGATTGCCGGAATCCTATTTGGCCTCGCGCCCGCGTTCTCTGCCGGACGCGCGGATCTGGCTACATCGCTCAAAGCTGGCGTACGAGGTGTTACCGGTGACCGCAGAAAAGTCGGCGTGGCGCATTCATTGATCGTCGCGCAAATCGCCATCTCTCTGGTTCTCTTGGTAGGTGCGAATCTATTGGCGCGGAGCCTGCTCAATTTGGAAAAGCAGCCATTGGGCTTCGACCAAAGTCACGTCCTGCTTGTGGGGGTTAGTCCGCGGATGGCGGACTATAAACCCGAAAATGTGGCCGAGCTTTATCGCAAGCTTTACGAGCGATTGAACACGCTGCCCGGTGTGCGCACCGCGACCCTGGCCCGCTACAGTCCCATGAGCGGATCTTCCAGCACAGACAATATCAGTATCCAAGGTCACGCGGATAAACCAGGCGAAGACCTGTCTGCCGAAAACATTCTCGTAGGACCCTCCTACGCGGAGACGATGGGAATGACGCTCCTGCAAGGCCGTGAAATCGGTCTGCCGGACGCTCCCGGAGCGTCTAAAGTCGCCATGGTGAACGAAGCTTTCGTGCGCGCGTATTTTCCGGGAGAGAGCCCGCTCGGGCACCACTTCGACGTTGGCAAACCCAAAAACACGGGCGAGTATGAAATCGTGGGCGTACTGCGCGACGCGCAGTTTCACGATGTGAAGGGGAAAATCAGGCCGATGGTTTTTCCGGCCATCCTACAGGACACCAGTCAAACCGCTCTCTCCGGCGGTGTCATCCTTCGAACGACAGGCGACCCGACATCTATGGCCGCCACGGTGCGCCAGGCCGTTGCGGAAGTGGATCCCAATCTGCCTGTGACGGGAACCCGAACCCTGACTAACCAGATTGCCGCGACTTTCGATGTCGAGCGTGTCGCCGCGGAGCTGGTTAGCTTTTTTGGCGGACTCGCGCTGCTGCTAGCTTGCGTGGGGCTTTACGGAGTTTTCATGCAGGGCGTTTCGCGGCGTACGAACGAAATAGGTGTGCGAATGGCGCTAGGTGCCCAGGGCAGAGACATTTTGTGGATGGTTCTGCGCCATACGATAACTCTTCTCGTGACGGGTCTGGCCATTGGGATTCCCGTGGCTCTTACGGCGACGCGCTTGGTGAAGTCACAACTTTATGACGTGGGCGCGGCGGACGCACTTTCGTTTATAATCGCGGCGCTAATTCTCGTGAGTGTTGCCATTTTCGCGGGACTTCTGCCCGCCCGCCGCGCGGCTGCAGTGGACCCGGTGGTAGCGTTGAGGTACGAATGACGGATTTAGGGTTGTCCTCAGGCGCGGTGCGTGGATTACGCTGCTCGATGTCGCAGTCGATCTGGGAGGATAAATTGCGACGCCGAAGAGGAGTCGAAGGGGCGAAGGTCTACTGCTTGGCGAGAAGCTTGAACTGCGTGGCGTTGGCCTCAAAACCGGGTATGCGGTGCTCAGTGACGAACGTGCAGTAATCAGGGAATGCAAGTGGATTTAGTGAGCGGCGATTTGGCTGGCAGGAGCAGGCCAACCATGCCCCCTGCAGCGCGCAGCGACATCTGATAAGCTACCGCGTCATGCGGCGCCGTGAGTTCCTCACCCAATCAGCGGCCAGCATTGGCGGAGTGCTTATCTACTCCCGCCAAGTTTTCAGACTTTCCGCGCAAGCAAACCAGTCCATTCGCATTCCTCTTCGGTTTTTCTCTCAGGCGGAAGCTCTGATTATTGCCGCCGCCTCCTCACGAATCTTTCCGAGCGATGAAACGAGTCCTGGCGCGCGGGAAGCAGGCGTCGCTGTCTATATCGACCGGCAGTTAGCTGGACCCTGGGGACGAGACCGCTATCGCTACACCCAAGTGCCGTTTGAAGAGAATGCCCCGGCGGAGTTCGGCTATCAAGGCAAAGCGACGCCGCAGCAGATCTACCGCCAGGGGCTGAAGGACTTGAAGGGCTTCCATCGCCTGGGACCTCGTGAGCAGGACCAAAAGTTGAAGCAGATCGAGGCCACGTTGTTTTTTTCGCTCCTCCGGCAGAACACCATCGAAGGCATGTTCTGCGATCCAATGCATGGTGGAAACATCGACATGATGGGCTGGCAGCTAATTGGTTTCCCCGGCCCCCGAATGAGCAACTATGAGGATGTCGACACGCACTTTGGTGAGGCGTTTCGCCCGAAACCCGCCAGCTTACGCCAGGTGACGCGGGGTAAAGTCCGTCCCAGCGAGGATCTAGAATGAAAACCCTGCCATCCGTGGACGTGGTGATTATCGGTGGCGGATGGACCGGCCTGCTCATGGCCAAGGAACTTGGCTCGCGTACCGCCCTCTCCGTGGTCGTGCTGGAACGCGGAGGGCCCAGAAAGACCAACGACTACGGCGACGACATGGATGAACTGGATTACACCATTCGCTTCCGCATGATGCAGGATGTCTCCCAGGAAACGGTGACGCTCCGGCACGATTCGAGCCGGCGCGCTCTTCCTCTCCGCCAGCACGGTTCTTTCCTTCCCGGCTCCGGTGTCGGTGGTGCGGGTGAGCACTGGAGCGGCGTGTGCCCCCGATATCTGCCGGATTGCTTCGAATTGCTCACCCACAGTATTGAAAAATACGGCTCCAAACGCTTACCCGAGGATCACGCGATTCAAGACTGGGGCGTCACTTACGAGGAGTTGGAACCACACTACACACGCGTCGACTTGCTTCTCGGCATCTCGGGCAAAGCCGGAAACATTCGCGGGAAACAGATCGAAGGAGGCAATATCTTTGAAGGCTGGCGCAGCGCGGAATACCCTACGCCGCCAACCAAGATCCCCTACTTTTCCTCAATGTTCGCCGAAGCCGCGAAGTCTCTCGGCTATCACCCTTATCCGGTGCCCGCGGCGACCACTAGCCGCGCCTACACAAATCCCGATGGTGTTTCGCGCTCCGGCTGCACTTATTGTGGCTACTGCGAAACCTTCGGCTGCATGATTGGCGCAAAGTCTCAGCCTACCAACACTCTCCTCCCCGTCATCGAGAAGCGCAAAAACGTTTCGATTCGCACCGGTGCCTGGGTTCGCCGCATCGTGCACGACGCGTCGGAGAACAAAGGAAAAGCCAGCGGTGTCATCTATTTTGATGCAAATGGTCAAGAAGTCTTTCAGCCTGCGGGGTTGGTCTTTCTCTCTTCCTGGACTCTCAACAATACTCACTTGCTTCTTCTATCCGGCATTGGGGAAGCATACGATCCCACGACCGGGAAAGGAGCGTTAGGACGCAACCTCACGCATCAGGTCAATTTCTCCGCTGCCACCGCCTTCCTCGAAAGGCCGCTCAACCGCTTCATGGGCTCCGGCGCGTCAGGAATCATGCTCAGTGACCTGGACGGTGACCTATTTGACCACAGCAAACTTCCCTTCCTGCGTGGGGGCACTCTGAGTGCTAGAAGTGCACGCTCACTTCCCATTGGCGAGTGGGGTGTCGTTCCAGAATCGGTGAAAGCTACGTGGGGCCCCGAATGGAAAAAGGCGGCACTCCATTATTATGACCGTACCGGCCGGATCGGCTTCTCAGGTGAGCATCTTGCCTATAGGGACAACTACATGGACCTGGACCCAGTCTACAAGGACCATTTTGGTGACCCTTTGCTCCGTCTCACGCTCGACTGGCGAGAGAATGAGCGAAAAATGGCCGATTATGTAATCACGAAAGCAATCGAACTCGCTCGTGAGATGGGAGCGAAAGATGTGACTCCATTTTCGGGCCTGCAAAGTTACGATGCAACGCGCTACCAATCATCCCACGTCCAAGGCGGCGCCATCATGGGAAGTTCTCCCGAGCGTTCGGTGGTGAATCCCTACCTGCAGCACTGGCAACTTTCGAATCTTTTCGTGCTCGGCGCATCCTCGTTCCCTCAGAACGCCGCTGCGAATCCCACACCAACAATCCTAGCCCTCACCTATCGCACCGCCGATGCCATCGTCGATCGGTATCTGAAAAATCCCGCGCCATTGGCCTGAACGGAAGTGACATCATGAGAATCCGCCGTTTACTTCGATGACCTGCCCTTGAATGAAGCGGGCCTCGTGGCTGCAGAGAAACAAGATCACATCTGCAACTTCTTCGGCGGTGCCCAGTCGTGCCATCGGAGTCGCCGCTTTGACGGCATTCAATATCTGATCATTCGAGAAGTTCCGATGGTATTTGGTGTCGATGGTACCGGGTGAGACTGCGTTGACGCGAATCCCAAAAGGCGCGAATTCTTTCGCAAGTCCCATGGTCATGGTGGATAGGGCGCCTTTTGCACTTGCGTACGCAAGCGCGCCGAGACCTCCACCGTTTCGGGCCGCCACAGACGAGACGTTCACCACAAAACCGCTCTTACGTTCCACCATGCCCGCAAGAACAGCTTTGGCCAGGAAAAAGGCGCTAGTCAGATTAAGCGTCAGCACTTGTTCCCAAAGTTCTTCCGTGAAATTTAACACCGGGGTGCGCTGGATCAACGAGCCGGCGTTGTTCACTAGAATATCAATGCGCCGTCCGGCTAGGGCTCGTACCAGACTTCGTACGCCGTCCATCGTGGTGAGGTCCGCCCGCAGTAGTTCTCCTTGCCCTCCGGCACCCCGCACGCGCTCGAGGATTCTTTGTGCCTCGCTTTCCTGGCAGTTGTAATGTATCAGCACACGAGCGCCCCGCGTGCCAAAGGCGGTCGCGGACGCCGCGCCGATGCCGCTGCTGGCGCCCGTAATGAGCGCCGTCATCCCCCCAAAGTTTATGACGTTGTCCATAGATCTATAAAGGTATCGCGTCTGTCGTCTGCCTCGTCGCGCACAAAGGACCCAGCATGGTCCACAGGATGAGCGTGCAAATGATAGGCATGATCCCAAAGCCAAAGAAGACGGGCTTGTAGGAGTAATGATCTACCGCCCAGCCCGTCATGAGGGTGAACAACATCCCACCGAAGCCGGAGCCCGTGCTTGCCAAGCCGTACACGGAAGCCGCAGCGTTCTTGGGAAAAACGTCAGAAGGCATAGCAAGCATATTTGCCAAGCTACCTGTGTAGCCCAGCATGGCCAGTGAGACCAGACCGATCGACGATCCGGCATCGCGCACAATTACCGCCGGAATAGCGGAAGTCATCAATAAAGCGAAAAAAGTTACCGATACTTTGCGAGCGCTGGTGACTGAAAAACCGCGACGCAATAGAAATCCCGACAGGAGCCCGCCCAAGAGATTTCCGAAACCCGCCACCGCAAAAGGAATCCACGCGTACTTCCCAATGGCTGCCATGTCAAAATTCCGTGCTCGCTTGAGGTATTCCGGAAACCAGAAAATGTAAAAATACCAGACTGGGTCCATGAACATCTTGGAAAGCGTAAAGGTGGCAACGAAACGTGTCCTAATGAGCCGCCACACCGGTGTAGCAAGAGCGTTCCCTTCCTTCCCGGCGTCGCTGGGTGGGCGGTAAGTGGGCCACCAAAGCAGCAGCCATACAAAACCCATGGCCCCTACAAACGCGAAAGCCACCCGCCAGCCTAGCTTCAGCAGGATATAGGCAACAATTGGTGGCGCCAGAATGGCGCCCACTGCTGAGCCGCTATTGAACACGCCGGAAGCCAGCGCACGTTCCCGTTCCGGGAACCACTCCGCCACCACTTTCACGCCGGCCGGCCAGTTACCGGCTTCTCCCATGCCTAGCAAAAAACGAAAAAAACCCAGACTAAGCGCGCCACGAGCAAGAGCATGTAGCACTGCAGCCGTTGACCACCAGGCGACGCATGCGGCGTATCCCAGTCGCGTGCCTATCCGGTCAATCAAAGTCCCCGAGACGCCGTTCATGATCGTATAGGCCAGCAGGAATGCGAACAGCACGTATGAGTACTCCGTATTGCTCATGTGGAACCGCTCGCGCAGCACCGGTGCAGACACTGAGAGTGTCTGGCGATCCAGATAGTTGATGACCGTCGCAGAGAAAGCGAAGCTGATCATGATCCACCGGCGGGGCGACGGGTTCACGCCAAGTCTACTTTCACGGCTTCGTGAATCCACACGCGCGGAACGGCCACGTCCAACCACCCGTCCCGGACGGTCAACGGCAAGGTTTGCCCGGACTGTAACAGCAAAGCGGAGCGAACGGAGCGCTGCTGCGGTATTCGGATTCTTACCTTGACGTCCGCCACAGGCAAAAATTCTTCGCGGGAGCGCAGGTGTTTATTTTTATTTCCCGTATCTGCGAGCAGGTGAAGAAGCAGCACGTCGCGGGATGCCATGAAATGTGGGGTTACGCCAGATTGATACTCAATCTCATATGATCGCTGGCCGGACAGCCAGTGAGAGAGCAATGAATTGAATAGGATGCGCAGCGATTTCATGCGCGTCTCTTCGTACACCGCTTCGAGACTGGAGCCAATGTAAATGGCACTACCTTTGCCGAAGCTTCGCTGGATGATGGCGGGCCCCAGGATCCGACGATGCCCGCGATCAAGTGTCTCGGCCAGAACGGTCCCAGCCTTCGCCCGAAACTGCAGGACCTGAGGGTCCTGGGGAATTTCCTCGCCCGAGGACAACCTCAAATAAAGGTCTGGGATTTCGACCGGTTCGGGCTCAATGAGGTCTGCGCCGAAGACTTCCGCCAGGCCATAGTTTTTTCGCACGCGCCCGTATTCGTCGGCCACCGAGGTAAGATGAGTCGCTAGCAGCATCCCCCCTCTCCGCACGTAGTCGACCAGCATCAGGCATTGACTATCGCTCAAGCAGGCAGCATTCGGTACGTACAGCATCGGGTAGCGCGAGAGCAGTTGTGGCGACATCTGCCAATCTAGGAATGGCTCGGATTCGTAACCGTTTGCCTTCAGCAATTGGTAAGCGCCATGCCAGCAATTCTGGTAGGCCTTGCCAAAAGAATGCCTACCGGCATACCAATCGCTGGTCTGGCTTCCAACCAAGAGGCCTACCAGCGGTTGGCTGCGGACGCTGCGCAGGAGGGCGTCATTTTCCTGCTGGAAGTCAAAAATTCGTTTCACGTACCGACCGCTTTCGTACGAGAGCGGCTGTTCCGGCTGAAAGAAAAACCGGGAGAGCCCCCAGTAGACTAGCCCAACGCCTGCGGCCAGCGCCGTCGCACCATCGAGGAGCAACTCTTGGCTTTCCAATGGATAGCTGAACCACCCGCGCACGCGCTCGTTTTTGAGGTGTTCCCGATTGTACTGCGTATGCGTGCCAACGTAAGTCCAGGTCACCTTTCCGGTGGACTGGCCCAATTGCATATTGAAAAGTTTCTCCTCGGGGGTCTCGGCGGCTTCAAACATGAAGCCGTCGACAACCGGAAGCGCTCGGCTCCGCCACTCGCGTTTGCTTAGCAGGGAAGTATCATTGTAAAGGACCGGAATATCGCGAGTCTGTTGGATTATGTCGCGGATCTCGCGCAAGAACGCTATAACGACATCGTTCGCCATCCAATTCGTGTACTGGATTTCATCTTCGAGACTCAATGTGTCATCCTGCTTGGGCACAGGCTTATGGAATGTTTTGCGATAGGCCCTGTCGCAATAAATGCAGTGGCAATAGCTTTGGGCGTTCTGCATGCCCTGGTACGGACCGTCGAAATACATGACGTCAAACGGATAGTCGACGAGGACTTCGCGGACCAGGGCCTTGATGACATCGCGCACTGGCGAGTTGAGACAGCCCTCGTAATATTCTGCGAATCCGTAGTGCTCAGTGATCATCGGCCGCCCGTCGGCAAACTTCTTGGCCCAATCCACAAATCGCGGGTCCTTCGACGTGACTTCCATGAAGGGATGGTTCAGAGGTACGTAGGCCACATTTTTGAGATTGGCTTTGCGACACAGATCTAGCGTTTGTCGCATCGGATCTCCCTTAAGTTGCGGATGAATCGGATAACCCGATTTATTGGGGAAATAGGCATAATAGGAGGCTGCCGGATAGCGCAAGGAATCCGCGTTCAACTCCTGTGCGATTCGCACAGCCTTCTCCGCTTCATACTCGAGCGAAGGATAGAAAGGGGGGTTGTAGCCTTCGGCGATGAGGATCCGGGGACTACGAATCCACTCGTATGCAGGGCTCTTGGCCGCCGAGAGCAGCCGCGCGGCACGCAGCTGTGAGGTCATCAGCAGCCAGCCCGCCGATTGTATGAATTCGCGTCTGCTGAGCAGATTCATAACCGCTTCCGGCAGGATTCCCGTTCGATCAATTCGACCCCGAGCAAGAGATGTTGGGAGCCTGGTTTGCTTTGGTTACGGGCGAGCCGCAGCAGCATTTCCGATGCTGCGCGCCCCATCTCGTATTTGGGCTGATGAATCGTCGTCAGCGGAGGGTGTACCACACTGGCCAGTTCCAAATTGTCGAAACCGATTAGCGAAATGTCTTCCGGAACCCGCCGGCCCAGTTCTAGCATCGCCCGAATGGCGCCAAAAGCCATCAAATCGTTTGCGGCGAAGATGGCACTGATTTCAGGCTGCTGCCGTAGTAACTTCTGTGTCAGCGTCTGACCTCCTGAAAAACTGTTCTCTCCATGTAGCACGGTGATCCTTTGCTTCGCATTGGCAGCCTTCAGGAAGCGGAGAAACCCCCGAGCACGGTCGGTCAGGTTGCCGTGGCGACGAGGCCCGGTAAGATGGGCAATGTTTTCGTGGCCCAGCCGTAGTAGGTACTGCGCAGCCATCGCACCGCCGGTTTCGTTGTCGGCACAAACCGTGGAGAACGATTTACTTGCGGTCGAGCGGTTCAG
>Ga0209161_10004519_pt1 | contig 11032 bp, 7 predicted proteins | sample GraSoiAngelo_155_FD_186169 | JGI IMG/M metagenome (GOLD analysis project Ga0209161, IMG submission 186169) | Grasslands soil microbial communities from the Angelo Coastal Reserve, California, USA - 14_1009_13_30cm (SPAdes) (version 2) | ecosystem: Environmental > Terrestrial > Soil > Grasslands ...
CTACAGCTACCTGGGCGGCGATGCCAACGGTCGTGGGGTCTTCCGATTTGGTTCGCGCGACCCCGGCGCCAAATACAGCGTCGTTGAGATCCAATCGGGCAACCAGACCACCATCTATTCCGGCACGCAGGGCGACACGAGAGACTTCGACCCGGGGGGTGTTTACTTCGACTCGCACGGTCTGTGGATGGGCAACTTCGACGGCTCGCGGGTATGGCTCTGGTCGCAGTCCACGGGTCTCAAGAGCTTCAAGCTCAGCGGGCTGCCGGCGACGCCGTCGGGCTATCAGTACACCAATCTGACCGTGGGCCCGGCGGGGCCTTGCGTCCCTGGTGTTTTCGCCGGGGTCCAGGCTTCCGCGCAGCCTCAGGCTCCGACACCTACGCCTTCGCCGGCGCCCCCGACCGTAGCCTGGTCGGCCTTCACCGCCAAGCCTTTGAACCTCAACGATCTGCCCTCTGGATCATCCTGCCCGGTCACGTCGAGCGCGAACCTGAGGGTCAAGGCCCAGTCAGGCAAGTGGCCGAACTACGGGTTCGGAAAGGGGCCGGCCTATCTGAGCGGGCAGTTGACCTGGTACTCAGCCGGCGCGCAAGGTGCCGTCATCCTGGTCGACCCGGCTTACAAGGGGCCGGTGCTGATACGAAGCCGCCGGCTCGACGGCACCGGTTCGCTTGAATTCAGCGGTGACGGGGGTGAGGCGCTCGGCAACGGGGCGTTTGGCCTCCCGCAAACATCCGCACCGCCGTATTGGGGCACGTGGGCCGGGGGTGTCACCCCAAGCACGCCCGGCTGCTATGGAATCCAGCTGGACGGCACTTCGTTCAGCGCCGTGGTCGTCATCGCCGTCAAGCAGGGTCCTCCGCCGCCCGGTTAGGCATCACATTCCGCACCGCTGGCGTCAGCGGTGCGCTTCACCCGCCCGAATTCGGCACGTCCGGCGTCAGCGGTGCGAAATCCACGCCGACGCCGCCCCATCACGAGTCGAGCGCCGGGAACCTCCACGGCTGGCGCTCGTGCACAACTCCGTAAACCGCCTCGACGATCGTCTCCCGATTCGGTTTGGAGAAATAATCCCCGTCCGGCCCGTATGCCGGCCGGTTCGGCGACGCCGCGAGCGTCCGCGGCGCGGCGTCAAGATGCCACCAGCCCTGCTGCGCCTCCAGGATCTGCTGCAACATGAAGGCCGACGCGCCGCCCGGCACGTCCTCGTCCACCAGGATCAGCACGTGCGTCTTCTCCAGCGAGCGCACCAGCTGGTGATTGATGTCGAACGGGTTCAGCGTCTGCACGTCGATGACCTCGCACGACACGCCCAGATCCTCGAGCGCCTGGGCGGCGTCGAGGGCGATCGCGCAGCACGCCCCGTACGTCACGACCGTCGCATCGGCGCCCTCACGCAGGACTTCGGGCACCCCCAGCGGCACCGTGAACGACCCGACGTTGTCAGGCACCCGCTCCTTCAGCCGGTATCCGTTCAGAACCTCGATCACGACACCCGGGTTGTCGCCCTGGAAAAGCGTGTTGTAGAAACCGGCGGCCTGCGTCATGTTTCGGGGGACCGCGACATAAATGCCCTGCATGGCGTTGAGCAGCACCGACATCGGCGAACCCGAGTGCCAGATTCCCACCAACCTGTGACCCTTGGTCCGGATCACGACAGGCGCCTTCTGTCCACCCACGGTTCGCCAGTGCAGCGTGGCGAGGTCGTCCGCCGCTGTCTCGAGCGCATAGAAGAAGTAGTCGAGGTACTGGATGTCGCAGATGGGTCGCAGCCCGCGCATCGCCGACCCGATCGCCTGGCCCAGGATGGTCGCCTCCCGGATACCGGTATCGGTGAGGCGCAGCTCTCCGTATTTGGCCTGCAGGCCTTCGAAGACGAGGTTGACGTCACCCAACCGGCCAACGTCCTCACCGATCACGAAGATCCTCGGGTCGCGCGCGAAGTTGGCGTCGAAATTGCGCACGAGAACCTGGCGGGCGTCGACGAGGGGCGATTGCTCGGAGTAGACGGCCGGCACGGCCGGAACGTTCAGCGGCGAGTCCGGCGAGCGGCTGTAGAGGTATGAGTTGTAACGCTCATCGTTCACGCGCCGGTACTCCGCGACGAACTTCGCGAGCTCAGCGCGCGCGGGCGACTCGATCCCCCTGAGCTGATGCAGGGCGCGAGAAGCGCTCGACATGACGAGAGATCGCGTGACCTTGTGTGCTTCGTCGAGAGAGTTTGTGATCTCGGCGACCTCGGGCATGTCGACCCGGCGGAGAATCGCCACCGCGCGGTCACGCTCCGTCCGAATTGGTGATTGGAATGCCTCCCATGCCAGGTCGCGCGCAGCCTCCACCGCCTCTTTGTCCGCCGCCTCCCAGCCCTCCAGCTGCGACTCGCTGGCTACGCCGAACTCGATGATCCAGTCGCGCATGCGCGCCACGCAGTCGTATTCCCGTTCGAAGCGCAGGCGCTCTTTGGACTTGTACCGCTCGTGGCTGCCGCTTGTCGAGTGCCCCTGCGGCTGCGTCATCTCCGTGACATGGATGAGCGCGGGCTTCTGCTCGCGCCGGACCTTGTCGATCGCGTTCGCGTACGTCTCGACCAGCGCGCCATAGTCCCAGCCTCGGACAACGTGGATGTCGATGCCCGGCCGGTCGTCTGGCATGAAGCCGCGCAACGCATCCGAGATGGATGCCTTGGTCGTCTCGGCGGTGATGGGAACCGAGATCCCGTAGCCGTCGTCCCAGACCGACATCGCCATCGGAATCTGGAGGACACCCGCGGCGTTGATCGATTCCCAGAACAGGCCCTCGCTGGTCGCCGCGTCGCCGATGGTGCCGAATGCCACCTCGTTGCCGTTGACCGAGAAACCGTCCTGCGCCGTCTTTAGCTGCGGGTTCTCGCGATAGAGCTTCGAGGCGTACGCGAGACCCACCAGCCGAGGCATCCAACCGGCCACGTTCGACACGTCGGCGCTGGAGTTGGGGATGTCGATGGAGCGGGCGAACTCACCGCGCTCGTCGAGGAACCGGGTGGCGAAGTGGTTGCCCATCTGGCGGCCCCCCGATGCGGGCTCCGCCTCGAGGTTTGCGTTGCCGTAGAGCTGCGCGAAGAAGTCGCGGACGTTCGACATCCGCGTCGCCCACATGAAGGTCTGGTCCCGGTAGTAGCCGGCCCGCCAGTCACCCGGCCTGAACGCCTTGGCCATGGCGATCTGGGCCACCTCTTTGCCGTCGCCGAAGATGCCGAAGGTGGCATTGCCGCGGAGCACCTCCGCCCGTCCGATCACGCTTGCCCGACGGCTGCTGTAGGCCAGTCGATAGTCGGCGATGATGGCTTCGGCGGTCAGAGAGAACTTGGAGTTGCGAAGCGCTTTCGCCATAGATGCCGCGTGCGCGGCGAAACTAACTTACCAGAGCCCCACCATCGTTAGGCCTTGTTGGCGCGCCTAGGCCGAGCTGACGCGCTCCTCTTCGGGCTCGCGGCGAAGCAGGCCCGGGCGGCTGGCCTGCAAGGCCTCCTTCATGTGGACGTAGGCCTTGCCCAGCTCGCCGCGCCGCTCCAGGACCTCGGCGTAGATGCCGTGGCAATGCAGCAGCCTCTCGTGCATGCCCAGCGCCTCGAAGCCGCGGATGGCCTGCTCGAACTCGCGGTCGGCCGACTCATGCTTGCCGTCGACGTCGGCGATCCGTCCCAACAAGACGTGCGCCTCCGCGATGCTGGCGCCCTCTTCAAACCGCTCGGCCAGGGCGAGGGCTTGCTGAGCCCCCTGGCGGGCTTCGGCCACATTGCCTTCTTGCATCGAGAGCTCCCCCAGGCTCAGCAGCACGTGGCTGCGGCCGGACTCGAGGTCGGCTTCGCTGCAGAGCTCGAGCGAGCGGTCGAGGTGGCTGCGCGCACCCGCGAAGTCCCCCTTCGCCATCAGCACGAGCGCGAGATTCTTCTCCGACCCTGCGAGTGCAACCCGATCACGCAGAACTTCAAGCAGCGCGACAGAGCGCATCGCGTACCTGGCCGCCGGTTCAACCTCGCCCGCCTGGTGATAAGCCGTGCCCAGCGTGCTGTACATCCGAGCCATCCGCCTCAGGTCGAAGACCGACCCGCCCACCTCGATCGCTTCTTCGTAAACGGAGACGGCGCGGTCCCACTCCCGGTTGGCGACCAGGACGCTGGCGAGGATGCCCAGGAGCCGGGCCTCGGTGGGAGCAGGTACAGGTTTCAATGCGCGACAGACCGACAGCGCCTGTTCCGCGAGCAGCATTGCGTCCTTCGATTGCATGGAGCTGGCGAGGGATGCCTGAGCCCCGATGGACTCCGCCAGCATCACGCCGTCGCTCACGGCCTCGAAGTGCGCGCGCGCCTCGGCGAGCAGCGACGAGGCGCGTTCTGGTTGGGCCGAACCGAGGTAGGCCTGAGCCAGGAAGAACCGGATGCGTCCGAGGCGGAATGCGGATGTACCGCGCTCGAGCAGGGACATGCCGAGCGCGATCGCTTCCTGGTTTCGTCCGTCAGCGACCATCGCCTCGAGCTCGATCAGCCTTGCCGATGCATCGTCCGCGGCGCCCGCAGGCTCGGCCAGGAAGAATTCCACCGGCTTGCCGGTGCGCCGCGCGATGTGCTCGAGCGTAGGCAGCGACGGCCTCGTACGTCCGGTTTCGATCAGGTAGATCGCCGGTGCGGTGACGTGGCCCTTACCCAACTGGGCTAGGCTGAACCCCGATTCGAGGCGAGCCTGCTTGACCGAACCGGGCCGCAGATTGATGCCGGGAAGGCGGCGCCTCTTGGCCTGCGCGTCAGCCGCAACTGGTGCGTCTGAACGGGCGCGACCCACGGTTCGTCACTTTATACGAAACCCGGGCGGGATGTCTTCATACGCTTTTGAAACACGTGTTTCACGATCGGCAGCGCCCTGTTTAAGCCAAATTTCAAACCCCAAAACATACTTAACGCTGTTAAGTTAAACTTCTCTCTGCAGGTCGCGGTAAGAGTGCTTCCCGCCGCGGCCTGCTCTTCTCTTTCACCTCCCCACTCGCTGGGGAGGTCGGCGGCGGAGCCGCCGGGTGGGGAGACCGAACCCGCTAGAACGCGGGATAAGTCCCGAACAGCTTGATCTCAGCGCTGGCCTCTTCGAGGGCGCTCAGCGCCGCCTCGGCCGCCTCGGGCGCCGACGCCTCCCCGTTGATCGAGAAATCGAGGTAGAACCGATACTCGAACGGGCGCCCAAGGATGGGCCGGCTGTCGAGCCGCGTCAGGTTGACGCTCCGCTGGGCAAAACAATCGAGCGCGTGCGCGAGGCTGCCCGGCCGGTGCGCCGTGACGAACGCGATCGACCCCTTCCATTTGGAGTCCGCTTCACGATGGCCAGAGGTGGCCTGGCGCGGCCGGGCCGGATCGCCCTTCTCGACCACCACGAATCGGGTGCGATTCTCCGAGTCGTCCTGGATCGACTCGGCCAGGACGTACAACCCGTAGCGCGCCGCCGCCGCCTTGCTCGCGATTGCCGCCGTGCCCGGCTGCCGCTGCTCGGCAACCGCGCGGGCGGCGCCCGCGGTGTCGTGAAAAGCGACCGACCGGATCTGGCGGGAATGCAGGTAGCGGTCGCATTGCGCGAGCGCCTGGGGATGCGACAGGGCGCGATCCACCGGTCCTGGCCAACCCAGCAGGCAGTGGCGCACGGGCTGCACGTGCTCACGCACCACGCGCAAACCGGGCAGCTCCCACAGAAGGTCGGAAACCTCTTGCACGACCCCGGCGCTGCTGTTCTCGACCGGCAGCACCGCCGAGTCCACGGCGCCCATCGACAGCGCGTCAAACGTCAAACGAAACGTCGGGAATCCGACTGCCTCCGCACCCGGAAACACGGCTGATACCGCCTCGTCCGAGTAGGCGCCGGGCTCTCCCTGGTACGCAACTCTTTTCCCCGCGAAATCAGAGGCTGCGCCGTGATTTCGCGGGGACCCCTGTTCAATCACCCGAAGATCAGGTGTCGAAGTGTGTCCGCGACGTGATTGTGGTCGTGCAGCTGGTCGGTCACCGGCGGATGCCCGTTGCCTTCGTGTCCGTTCGTCTCGGACATCGCGGCGATCTTGCGCAGGTCTTCGTCGGTGACTTCCTTCTTGGTGTCGGCCAGCTGCAGGAAGCGCTGCCATGCCTCGTCATCCTTGCCTTCAGTCAGCGTGACGCCAAGCCGGTTCAGCCGGTGATGGAACGCGTGGCGGCCCGACCGCGCCGTCAGTACGATGCGCGAGTCGGCGAGGCCGACGTCTTCGGGCTTCATGATCTCGTAGTTGAGGCGGTCCTTCAGAACACCGTCTTGATGAATGCCGGACGCGTGGGCAAACGCGTTGGCGCCGACCACCGCCTTGTTCGGCTGCACTGGCGTGCCGGTCAGCTCCGACACCAGCCGTGAGGTGCGAGTGATCTCGGTGGTATTCACGCCGCACTCGAGCCCCAGCTTCGCCTGCCGCACGCGGAGCAGCATCACCACCTCTTCGAGAGACGTGTTGCCGGCCCGCTCGCCGATGCCGTTGATGGTGCATTCGACTCGCCGCGCGCCCGCGGACAACGCTGCAAGCGTGTTCGCGACGGCAAGGCCGAGGTCGTTGTGGCAGTGCACCGAGAACAGCGCCTTCTCGCTTCCCCTCGCCTCATTGATCACGCGACGAACCAGCTCGCCGAACTCGTAGGGCAGGCAGTAACCGGTGGTGTCGGGGATGTTGATGACGTTGGCGCCGGCGGCGATCATCGTCTCGACCGTCTCGACGAGGTAGTCCGGGTCGGCGCGTCCCGCGTCCTCGGGCGAGTACTGGACGTTCTCGCACAGCGAGCGCGCATACGCGACCATCTCCGCGCCGCGCTTCAGGACCCCGTCCCGCGACATGCCCAGCTTGCGGTTGATGTGCACGTCGGAGACGGACAGCACGATGTGGATCTGCGGCTTCTCCGCTTCCTTGATCGCACCCCACACCGCGTCGATGTCTTCCTTCACCGCGCGGGCGAGGGCGGTGACCGCGGCGCCCCGGATCTCGCGGGCAATCCGCCGGCACGCCTCGAAGTCGCCGGGCGATGAGATCGGGAACCCGGCCTCGATCACGTCGACGCCGAGCTTTTCCAGCTGGCGCGCGATCCTGACCTTTGCGTTCGAGTCGAGGTGGAACCCGGGCGACTGCTCGCCGTCGCGCAGCGTGGTGTCGAAGATGAATACGCGATCGGGCGATGAATCTTTCATTTTTCTACAGGCTCCAACCAGGTCATCATCGAGCGAAGCTCACGCCCGACCTGTTCGATCTGGTGACCGGCGTCTTTGCGCCGCATCTCGAGGAATCCCTCCCTTCCGTTTGAGTTTTCGTCCAGCCAGCGCTCCGCGAACGAGCCGTCCTGGATCTCCGCCAGCACCTGCCGCATAGACTGCCGCACGTGGTCGTCGATGACCCGAGGACCGGACACGTAGTCGCCGAACTCGGCCGTGTCCGAGACCGAATAGCGCATGAATCCGAGGCCGCCGCGGTACATCAGGTCGACGATCAGCTTCAGCTCGTGCAGGACCTCGAAGTAGGCGAGCTCGGGCTGATAGCCGGCCTCGACGAGCGTCTCGAATCCCGTCTTGACCAGCGACGCGACCCCGCCGCACAGGACGGCTTGCTCGCCGAAGAGATCGGTTTCGGTCTCTTCCTTGAAAGTCGTCTCCAGCACGCCCGCCCGTCCCGCGCCGAGCGAGCGGGCGTAGGCAAGGGCGCGCTCCCAGGCGTGGCCGGTCGCGTCTTGATAGACCGCGACCAGGGCGGGCACGCCCTGCCCGCCGGCATACGTGCTGCGCACGAGGTGCCCGGGGCCCTTGGGCGCGATCATCGCGACGTCGATGTCCTGGTTGGGCTTGATCTGGGCAAAGTGGATCGAGAATCCGTGCGCGAACATCAGCATCGAGCGCGGCTGCAGGTGCGCTTCGATCGATTCGCGGAAGAGCTTGCCCTGGCCGGCGTCCGGCGTGAGCACCATCACCACGGTCGCCTCGGAGACCGCCTCCGGAACGGGCACCGCGCGCAGCCCGTCAGCCTCGACCCGCTCGATCGACTTGCTGCCCGGGTACAGCCCGACGCGAACGTCCTCGCCGCTGTCGCGCAGGTTCAACGCATGCGCGCGGCCCTGGCTTCCGTACCCGATCACCGCAACCGGCTCGCCGAGGGTCGGCGGACAGTCGGCCTCGTAATGAATCTTCATGCCGTTCTCCTCATCACGACGGGGCCCGACCGGACCACGTCGACGATTCCATGCCGGGTCAGCTCGTCGACGAAATCGCCGACCTCCTGGCGCTCTCCGGAGAACTCGACGGTCGTGCCGCCGGGGCCGGTCGAGAGCACCTTGGCGCCGCGCTCGAGCAGCCCGTTGAGCTCGGAGGCTGCGACTGTCGCCACCACCAGCTCCCGGCTGTGCACGTCGTCTCCGGTCAGGTCCTCCACCTCGATGACCTCCACCAGCCGCTCGAGCTGCTTGCGCACCTGGTCGGCCTCGGCGTGTCCGTGGTCGATCTGCAGCGTGATCCGCGATCGTCCCGGCTGCCGGCTTGGCCCGATGGAGATGCCGCGCACGTGAAAGCCACGGCGGCGCAGCACGCCCGAGACCTTGGTGAGGGTGTTCTGCCCATCCTCGACAAGGACCGAAAGGACCCGAATCTTATTCACCTCCCCGCTCGCCGGGGAGGTCGGCCGGGTACCGGCCGGGTGGGGAGGTACGAGTTTGATGTCAGGCATATTCGGGTGCCTCCCGGAACTCGTTGAGGCCCTTGCCGAGCGGAACGATCGGATACACGTTGGCCTCGGGATCGATGCGGAAGTCGATGAGGAACGGGCCCTTTGTCCGCTCCGCGGCGTCAAAGGACGGCGCGATGTCCTCGAATTTCTCGACCCGCAGAGCGGGCAGCCCGTACGCCTCGCAGAGCTTGACGAAGTCCGGCATGTGGGTCAGGTCGACCTGCGAGCGGATGCCGCCATAGAAATCGTCCTGGAACTGCCGGACCATGCCGAGGGAGAAGTTGTTGAGCAGCACGATCTTGACGTCGAGCTGGTGCTCGACCGCCACCGACAGCTCCTGCGCCGTCATCACAAAGCCGCCCTCGCCCGCAACGCACCAGACGGGCAGATCGGGGCGGCCGAACTTGGCGCCGAGCGCAGCCGGGAGCGCGAAGCCCATCGTGCCCGAGCCGCCGGAGTTGATGAACAACCCCGGCCGGTCGTAGTTCCACCACAGCGCTGCCCAGATCTGGTTCTGGCCGACGTCGGCGACCACGATCGCCTCGCTCCTGGCTCGGCGGTACATGTCGATCAGCACGTCCTGCGGCTGCAGCCGCCCGTTCGATTGCTTGTAGCGAAGTGGGTGCTCCTCGCGCCACCTGTCGATCTGCCCCAGCCACTCGGCCCTGCCCGCATCGACCTTGCCGAGGTGAGGCAGCATCGCCTCGAGCGCGAGCCTGGCATCGGCCACGAGCTCGATGTGCGAGCGCACGTTCTTGCCCATCTCGGCCTCGTCGATGTCGACGTGGATGAAGGTCTTCACGTTGGGCGCGAACTCGGAGAGCTTCGCGGTGACGCGGTCGTCGACCCGCATCCCGACCATCATCAAGACGTCGGCGTTCTGGACGGCCTTCAGGCACCAGCCTGTCCCCATGAACCCGGTCATGTGCAGCGACAGCGGGTGCTTGACCGGGAAGGCGCCGATGCCGAGCAGCGTCGTGCCGACAGGTGCGGCCGCCGCCTCGGCCAGCTGCATCAGCTCGCGCTCGGCGTGGCTGAGGAGCACGCCGTGGCCGGCGAGTATGACGGGGCGCTCAGCTCCAGCCAGCGCCCGGGCGGCCTCGCGCGCCTGGTCCAGGTTGACGTGGCCGTTCAGCTTGTAGCCGGGGATCTCGACGTAGTCGGGCACCACCCGGTTCGCCTCGGCCTGCTGCACGTCCTTGCAGATGTCGATCAGCACCGGCCCGGGGCGGCCGGTGGTGGCGATGTGGAACGCCTCGTGGATGACCCGCGGCAGCTGGTCGATCCTGGTCACGAGGTAGCTGTGCTTGGTCACCGAGCTGGTCGCGCCGATGACGTCCGACTCCTGGAATGCGTCGCGGCCGACCTGGGTGCTGTTGACCTGGCCCGTGATGGCGATCATCGGCACCGAGTCCATGTACGCGGTGCAAAGGCCGGTCACCAGGTTCAGGGCGCCAGGACCCGACGTAGCGAACACGACGCCGGGTTTGCCGCGTGCGCGGGCGTATCCGTCGGCCATGTGCGCGGCACCCTGCTCGTGGCGGACCAGGATGTGCTTGAGCCGCGGATGCTCGGGGAGGTGCTGGTAAAGGGGCAGGTTGGCGCCACCGGGGTAGCCGAAGATGTACTCGACACCTTCGCGCTCCAGCGCTTCCAACACCATGTCGGCTCCGGTCACTTGCTTGGCGGGCTCCTTTGAAAATGAGAAAGCCCCCGCCTCTCGGTCGGGGGCTTTTGCGATCTACTTGCTGGTCTGGCTAGGTCGCGCGTGCCCCCGATCGAATCCCAATAAGGCCCAGAAGGCCCAGGAGCAGTACTACGAGCAGGAGGGCAGACCTTGCCATGAGGTGTGAATGTTAACGAGTGACGGCCACCTTCGGGTTGTGGCTTGGGAACAAATTTCTGACCCCGTCGGTGCGTAAAGTTGTCGTTCCCTGTGGCTCGCACACTTGCTCAGAAGCTTTGGGACGCGCACGTGGTGCGGTCCGCCGAGGGCGAACCGGACCTCCTTTTCGTCGACCTCCACCTCGTCCATGAGGTCACCTCGCCTCAGGCGTTCGAGGGACTCCGGCTGTCTGGACGGCGGGTTCGCCGGCCGGACCTGACCGTCGCGACGATGGACCACAACGTCCCCACCAGGGGCGGCATCCGCGCCGCGGACGAGCTCTCCCGCAAGCAGATGGACGTGCTGGCGGAGAACTGCCGCGCCGCCGGCATCCCGCTGCACCAGATCGGCAGCCGCCGCCAGGGCATCGTCCACGTTATCGGGCCGGAGCTCGGCCTGACCCAGCCCGGC
>Ga0209161_10004521_pt1 | contig 11027 bp, 9 predicted proteins | sample GraSoiAngelo_155_FD_186169 | JGI IMG/M metagenome (GOLD analysis project Ga0209161, IMG submission 186169) | Grasslands soil microbial communities from the Angelo Coastal Reserve, California, USA - 14_1009_13_30cm (SPAdes) (version 2) | ecosystem: Environmental > Terrestrial > Soil > Grasslands ...
ATTACATCACTAAGGGTCGAGCTTACTGTAGGCGCAGTAAAGTTGGCAACATAGGTCCCGGGAATAGTCATCACTGGCTGGCTGAATGTTCCGCCCGCTGAGGAGGTAAGAGTTAGATTGGCTCCTGTGATCGGGCCCGTGCTGTTTCTAACGGTCACCGTAAGATTTGACACACTTGCTGATCTCAGGATAGCTGGACTCGCGGTTAGCGTAGCGCTCAGTGGCGGAATGATTATCCCCAAGGCGTAGACCTTCGCGTCTTTAGCGCCGATGAAGACCCGGGTATCGGCCACCGCAGGTGAAGAGGAAACCTGTCCGCCAGTCAAGTACCTCCACAAAAAGGTGCCCGTCATCAAATTGACCGCGTACAAGTAGCGATCGTTAGAACCAAAAAACACGGTCTTAGATCCAAGAGCTATGGCAGGGGAGGATGCCACCGCCCCGCCGGTAGGAGTTGTATACGACCATATTAGACCACCAGTAGTCGCGTTACGAGCATACACGATACCTCTGCCCGTTCCAAAGTAGACTACTCCATTATAGATCGCGGGAGAAGTCGCGTTAGAACCGCTTGGGGTGTTGAACGACCAGACTAGGCCGCCCGTTGCTTGGCTGAGCGCGAGGAACCTGGTACCGTCAAGACCCACGTAAACATTGCCATAAGCAGTGGCGGGCGCCGTGGTTATCGTAGTCGGGACCGCCGTATTGTAATTCCAGACTGACTTCCCAGTCGTCTCATTCAATGCGACAACGACAGCGTTGCTGATAGCGCCTATCCCAAAGAACACGAGCCCTTTGCTAACAGCGGCGGAACCCTCGATATAATCGGAAATAGTCTGTCTCCAGAAGACTGTTCCATCTTGAGGATTGAGGGCCAGAAACTCAGCCCTACCTGCTGATGAAGAATACAAGGTCCCGTAGAACAGCTTGCCATCTGCCAAGACGGGAGAGGATACGACTGCCGCGACGTTCGATATTCGCCAGAGCATTGAACCAGTACCTTCGTCAAGAGCGTAGACAGTAAAGTCCTTGGAAGATAGGTAGACGATGCCGTTTCCCACTGCCGGAGTTGCAACTATGTTTGATCCCGTCGTAAAGGACCAGATGAGGGATCCGGTGTACTCGTCGAGCGCGTACAGCTTACCATCATAAGACGGGATGAATACAAATCCGTCAGACACTATCGGTGAGGCGTAAACGATGCCCCCCGTGGTGTAGCTCCACATCAGGCTCGCGGAAGTGGGACCAGATGCAGGAGTAGCTCCGTTACGCCCAGCATCGTAATGAAACATTGTCCAAGGATAGTCTGTCGTTCCGACGGGTCCTGCGTTGAGAAAACTGAGCGGATTGCTGTAATTGGTTGAGGCGTCGGTTGGCAGGAATACGAGAAGGCTTAGGGAGAGGAATACGATGACAGCTGCCTTCCGCAATAGAATCCCCTAGACACCTAGACCCATCATCACTGAGGGCTAGTGGGCGAATCCCGTCACAAAAGAGGCATGTAACCCAACCACCCCTCTTTCCGGGTCTAGCTCCCGCAGGGCGAAAACAAGATTAACCCAAGGGTTCGATAAGCGCGAACCAAGGTGTGGTTCTGTGATATTCGCATTCCTGATCTTCTACCGGGTAAGACCCTTGACGGAAGCGGACAAAAAGAAAGCGACCGCTGGTTGGGAACAGTTCAAGAAGAACCTGTCCAAGGATGTCGAGATCGTTGCTGAGTACGCCCACATCTGGGGCACCACATACAACGGAATGATCACGGTCGAGTCCCGGGATCTCTCGGCATTCCACGATTTCTGGCACAGATTCCGTGAAACAACCCGATGGTATGTCCCTGAGACTAGGACATATATCGCGCAGAAAGAACAACCGTAGAACTAGTCATTAGCTGATCCGATAGCTTCGATTAGACAACCGACTCAGTTATCTTTATACTGATAGTTTCCGAGCCGGCCGCTCGGTGGGGCCTCGAGCCTTCGAAATGTTTCGAGGGGCCGTAGTCTAGCCAGACTCATCAAACATGGGTCCTAGAAAGGAATGACGACGGGCTCCAGAATATACTACAACGGGTAAACAGACCTCCAGTTGGCGGGATGACGAAATTCGGGAGCGCGTGAAGATACCCGTAGACGAAAGACTCGGCGGATGTCGTGGGTTCAAATCCCACCGGCCCCACCACTGGACAACAGCATGTTTGAAAATCTCCGCTGACGCAGCATACCTGAATCGACATGTCGGACTTACCGACTTATCACGTAGCCACAAAAACGCGCTAACCCCTGCAAACAAATCGGTCGTCTGTGATATTGTATTAGGATGCTATCAGAAGTCTCGATTCGACATAATCAAAGGTTTTCTATTTCAGTCGATGGCAAGAAGTACCCCCTCGGACTCAGTGCCTATGTAGATTGTCCCGTCTGGCGCGATGGATGGGGAGGAGTAGAAAATGTAAGTAGGGCTCAAGGCAGATATTTCACCCACCCATTTCGCGGTCCCATCTGGATTGAAAGCCACGACCGGGTCACCTACTCCGACGTAGATGGTACCATCGGAACCAATCGACGGGGACGAGCGGATTTCGGGGCCTGGAGAATGCCAAAGTAGTGTGCCATTCCGATTTACAGCGTAGAAGCCTTCGCCATCACCACCCGCACCTTCCCCGATGTAGATCGTTCCTCCAAGAGAGATAGCTGGCGAAGAATTTAACCCCGCACAAGAACCGCCCAAACATTCTGGTGCAAACAGAAATTTCCAAACCAAATCACCTCCCCGGTTTATAGCGTACAGGTAACCATCTCCACCTTCAGTGTAGACAATCCCTCCTTGCCCTATCGCGGGCGAAGACAAGACTCCCCCTCCGGTCTTGAAGCTCCATTTCAGTCCTCCCGACGGGGAAATTGCGTAGAGCCTCGCGTCACCACTCCCGACATAGATAGTCGCTTTCAGACCAGAACTGTCTCCTTTGTAATCAATCGCTGGAGATGAAACGACTGCGCCCGCCGTGGCGAACTTCCATTTGAGTTTCCCATTCTGAGTTATCGCATAGAGATTGCCATCATTACTTCCGATGTAAATTGTGCCATCTTTTCCGATGGTAGGGGACGACTGTATCGGCCCCGCAGTGGGAAATCTCCACTTCAAAATTCCATTCGAGAAAATGGCGTAGAGATTACTGTCAGAACTCCCCACGTAGATGACTCCATTTGAATCAATTGCTGGCGAAGGCTCTATGCCGTTAATGCCTCCAACCACCCAATCCTCCGTGAAAAACTTCCATCTTAGCGTGCCATTTGGAAAAAGAGAGTATAGATAGCCACTACGACCCTGCACGTACACGTTTCCATTCGAGTCTATGGCAGGGGATGAGTCAATGCCAAGTCCATTTGACAAGCCCGTGTCGAAACTCCATTTGAGATGAAAAGTCTGTGCCCCCAGGTATTGTGAGCGCCCGGTATGAAGAAGATCGTGACGAAACATAGGCCAAGGAGTATTGGCAAGTCCTGGTGTAGCACTTTGTGCTACCACACTTGTCCAATTTGTGCCAAACATGAGTCCAAGAATGCAGAAGGAAACCGCTACTTGGAGGGGGCGCATAATGCCTTCCGATTGCTAATTCCCACTTATAACGAGTGCGGGTTATTGAAGTAGAGGGAGGCAAACAGAGGCCAACGTGGCCTTTCTCTAGGCAAACCTGCTCTGCCTGCTGGTATATCCAGTATTTGCCGACCATAAGCGTGGAAAAAAAGGCGGAAATGAACCCTTTCGGGTTCTTGACTCAGGGTTTCGGTGCCGTCACACAGATGATGTGAGAACTGACGCGCTGGCTTGCGCCACCAACGCTAAGCGTGGTTGTTAGTGTTCCAGTGCTGCAATGGGAACCTGTTAAGTTCCAAGTCATTGTAACGACCAACTGGTCGTCGAGTGACATTGAATGGGTGCCAGATGCCGGACTGAATGAAACTATGTTCCATGCGTTTGTTGAATACGTAGCTGTGCCGGAAAGGTCTACTGTAGTCATGTAGTATTGAATCAACCGCGTACAGTTGTCACACTGTGTGATGGAGCCAGGTCCAGTAGCTATTAGAGTTGGAATGAAGACATCCGTTAAACTACTGTCCGCAGCGACGACCGACGTTGTGTACGGCAATCCCCAGTTCCGTTGTATTGTGTGCGCGCTATTGAATTCGTCGTAGGACTGTGATGAAACATAGTTGACTTTGATTCCAGCGCCAAAAATGACATTTGGTGATGGATCATACTCGTCCCACCAGAGGTAGAGAACTGTGCGGAAGCTTGGATTTGTAAAGAGGTTGGATGCAAGTAAAGAGCCCGCTGCTGGATTCTTAACTGTACCAGTTCCAACAAGAAGACTTCGGATGTAGTAATCACCAGAGGTTACGTTGTTGTCATGCATGTTGTGTCCGTCAGTGGGCGTGAGCCAGATGAAGTTTGACGGGCTGGAGCTGTTCATTTCGCTGAAGACCGTGGGGTCTACGTTGTCTGATGCTGCTTTTGGCCAAGTTCCAGTAATGCTCGGAACCGTGTTATAGATGTTCGGACCGCTGCATGTTGAGAAGGAAGTGACACAAGAGTTCCATGTTTCCTGGAATCCAATGTATGGGAAGTGGTCGGCATTGCGTGGGCAACTGTTTTCGCAGTAGGCTTTCCAGGTCAGAGAATTTCCAGCAAAGTCGTGAATCAGTGTTCGTGTTTTGATGCACGGAGAAGAAGCTGCATGACAGTAGCTGTCGCAGTAACTTTGTCCACTGCCGCAGCTTGTGCTTGCGCTACATGTTGAATTTGACAAGCTGCAAAGTGAGCCTTCTGTATTTCCGCCAAGTATTGCCACTTAGCAACCAGCAGAGCACGTTCCAGAAATTCCCTGAGCGTAGCTGTGGTAAGCTGACATGACAGAGCCGAGTACTGTTAAGTTGTTGTTGATGAATGGTGCCGCAGAGTTGCCGATGACCGAACCATAGTTCTGGTTCTCCATCGCGATGATGACAATGTGGTCAAATGTAAGTCCTAGAGGGGTCGATGTGGCACGTGCTGGTAGCAGAGAAAGAACTGAAATAAGGGAAATGAGCGATAAGAAAAGCGGTAGTTTTTTCATGCCCACCTTGGCTCTCATTCACGAACGGCTAAGAAGTCAAGGCTTTGTGAGCACTACTTAGCGGTTGTGCGATTCTTTTCCGAGTTATAGAGTCCAATCAACACTTCAGAGTCATGCGTCAGATGCGACCGGCCCGGAAGGGTTTATATCCATTTAGGTCTAAATCCCACCGGCCCCACCATATCTAAAACACTCTTCTTTTTCATTGCGGACGTTGAGGAAACAAGAACGTATCTTGGATGGGGTCGCCCCCCCGGAGGCCTACTCGAATCTCGCGCGTCCCGGGGAGACAAGAACTAACCCTAGGCAAGACAGAATCCCGTGCTTCATCGTAACAAGGCTAAATTCCGACGTCTAGGAGCCCGGGAAGGTTATGAGACCCTCGAAGCCGGTCAGCGATTCGAAATCCACCTTATCATCTCAGATGCTGCCGAGCGATGCTAACCCGATGGGGTTCGTCCACGGAGGAACGATACTCAAACTCGTCGATGTCGCAGCAGGCGTGACAGCCCTACGCCACACCCGAAAGACAGTCGTCACCGCTAGCATGGACCGGATGGACTTTTACAACCCAGTCTACGTTGGAGACCTCCTCACGCTCAAAGCCTCACTAAACTACGCGGGCCATACATCAATGGAAGTGGGAGTTAGAATTGAAGCAGAGGACCTCAAGACTGGCAAAGTTACTCATACGGGATCCTCATACCTCACTTATGTTGCTATGGACGAAAACGGAAAGCCGACCGAGATCCCCGACGTCGTTCCAGAATCCCCTGATGAGAAACGTCGATGGAAGGATGCGAAGAGAAGGCGAGAAGAACGCTTGAGAATGGTCGCGTTGGTCAAGAAGGAAAGGGCCTCAGAGAACTCTTCCAAATGAGAGTAACGGTCATCGGCTTCGGAATGATGGGACGCCAGATAGCACAAGTCTTCGCACAACACGGCCACGAGGTTTCCGTGACCGACGAGAATCCGGCCGCGGTCAAATCAGGACTGGACGAGGTCGCCCACGGACCCTACGGAATAGAATCGGCGGTTGCCAAGGCGAAGATAACCCGAGAAGAAGGGACCAAGGCTCTCCAACAAATCCGACAGGCCGCAGACCTGAAGGACGCATGCAATGGTGCAGAGCTTGTCATTGAAGCTGTATACGAACACCTACTGCTCAAACAGGAAGTATTCGGAAAGCTAGAATCAGCCGCTCCACAGAGCGCTTTGCTAGCCTCGAATACCTCTACTCTCACAGTGAGCAAGATAGGATCGAAGCTCTCCAAAAAAAACAGGCTGTTGGGCATGCACTTCTTCAACCCCGCACAAATCACAAAACTCGTCGAGATCGTCAAAACCAACCAGACATCGGTGGAGGCAATTCAGAAAGCAGGCATGATCGTAGAAACGATCGGAAAGACGCCCATCATGGCCCGGGATGAGCCCGGTTTTATCGCTAACCGATTGGGACTCACCCTTTTCATGGAGGCGTCCAAGCTTCTCGAGGAAGATACCGCCAAGATTCGCGACATCGAACTAGCAATGAAATTGGGGTACAATCACCCAATGGGACCCTTCGAACTCGCGGATTTTGTAGGGCTTGACACAAGACTCCGCAACCTCGAAGCGCTCTTTCAAGCTACTGGTGATGAAAAGTGGATTCCGCCAAAAGCCCTCAGAGAGATGGTAAATCAAGGATACTTGGGAGATCCCTCACGAAGAAAAGGCAGCAAAGGAGGCTACCGCGAATTCTTCACGACTCGTTGAGAATTCCCAACGCTTTATACACGCGCTACGATCGGCAAAACTGATCCCTCTTGCCGTTCAGCCAGATAGTAGTCGAGACAGAACCGCCCATCGGTATCATTCGTCTAAACAGACCCAAAGTCCTCAACGCGTTAAACTTCGAACTCCTCAGAGAACTCGTCGAGGCTCTCGAAGCGTTCGACAGGGATGATCGAATAAGAGCAACCGTTCTGACCGGGAATGATGATGCCTTCTCAGCCGGGGCGGACATCAAAGAACTATCCGAAGCAACCCCAGTCGACCTCATCCAGCGCAACCAGTTCGCACTCTGGGACAGACTGAAGAAAACAGCCAAACCAATCGTAGGAGCCATCAGTGGACACGCCCTAGGTGGAGGATGTGAGCTGGCAATGAACTGTGACATTATCATCGCCTCAGAAACGGCAAAGTTCGGACAGCCCGAGATCAACATAGGAATAATGCCCGGAGCCGGCGGAACCCAACGCTTGACAAGAACTATCGGAAAATTCCGCGCCATGGAAATGATCCTAACCGGGCAACCCATTACTGCTCGGGAAGCAGAGAAGCATGGACTCGTCAACAGGATCGTCCCGATAGAGGCCTACTTTGAGGAAGCGAAGAAACTAGCTATGCAGATTGCACAGAAAGCACCTGTCGCAACGCGATTAGCCAAAGAAGCAGTCTTGAAGGCCTTCGACACCTCGCTAGAGGAGGGTCTCCAATTTGAGAGAAGAAACTTCTACCTTCTCTTCTCGACGCAGGACATGAAGGAAGGAATGAAAGCCTTCAATGAGAAACGACCACCACAGTTCAAAGGGCGATGAGATGGGCTACGAAACCATACTGGTCGAAAAGAAGGATCAGATAACTAGAATCACCCTGAACCGCCCCGCAGCCCTCAACTCCTTCAACGACAGGATGGGAGAAGAATTCTACACGGCGCTAAAAGAGGCGGAAAAGGATGAGGGCACTCGTTGTCTCATAATCACCGGGGCAGGTAGAGCCTTTTCAGCCGGCGAAGACGTCTCGGGTCTGAAAGAGAGGTACGGTGGTGACTCCCGTCCCTCCCTTGGCGATCATCTACGAAAAAAATACCATCCGATGATTCTAAGGATCCGAAACATGGAGAAGCCAGTTATAGCACGAATCAACGGCATCGCCGCAGGCAGCGGCGCGAGCATTGCCCTCGCCTGCGATATCCGAATAGCCTCCGAGGAGGCGGGCCTCAAACAAGCCTTCATCGGGGTAGGCTTGGTACCCGATTCTGGCAGTAGCTATTTCCTGACCCGAACCCTGGGCCCGGGCAGGGCTCTTGAGCTAATCATGACCGGCAGAACAGTCGGAGCCAAGGAAGCTGAGAATCTAGGGCTAGTAAACCAGACAGTCCCAGGCACTGAACTAGACAACGTCGTGAACAGCGTTGCTGAGAAGCTTGCGAATGGACCCACAAAGGCCCTCGGACTCTCAAAGAGAGTAGTGAACCAAGTTAGCCGGCTTGAACTACCCGACGCCCTTGAGTATGAAGCCCAGAACCAGGATATAGCGGGAAAAACCAAAGACCATCTAGAGGCAGTCAGAGCATTCCTTGAGAAGCGTCAGCCCAAGTTCTCAGGAACATGAGTCAACGAGAGAACCTCAAGATTTCACGTTTAAGTAATATGTTGAGAAGATCACCGAGACGAACATAACTTGCCCAAGGCCCAGAAGGACAAGCCCAAAGCGGACCTGAACATTTTCCCTGGAAACTGGACCATCAAGAACGAGATGATGTTCCGCGCATTCGACCTGTCCTTCGCTCAAAACTGGAATCCCTCGACCCTTCCATGGGACGAACTCGACGGGAAGAACTTCGACCCTAAGGAGCGAATAGCTCAGGCCTACTGGATGTCAAAGCTAGCCCTCTTCGAGAAATCTGGCATTGGAGCCTTCGGTTTCGGCATAGTAAGAGCAGCAGAATTGAACTTGGAGGATCCAACGAAGAAGATGCTCGCATCAATCACCTATGACGAATGCCGTCACGATGAAGTATGCCGCAGAGCCTGCAACAAACTCTGCCCCAACTGGCCTTACGGATACAAGCCCCAATCAGATTTCGAACAGAAGGCATTGAGGAACATACAAACCCTTTACGATGAAGGACGAAGGTACTGGAAGGGATTCGTGGGTGCCTGGGAATACCTTTCTCCCGAGCTACTATTTGCTGGATTTTTCTTTGCAGAGATCGGAGCCGAGACAATATTCAACTCAATGCGCCAGACGAGCAAACTCGAAGTCTACCGACAATCGTTCCAGAACATAACCAGAGACGAGACCCGGCACTTGGTAGCGACGATGGCGCTCTTGCGAGCGATGTCCCAAGAGTTTACGGAGGAACAGAAACTTACCGTTACTCGCCAGATGAAACAAGGCTTCATCTTTTTGTCTCCACTCCTCTACGAGCACAAGTCCGAATTCTGGCGGCTACCATCTGATTTTGACAAAGTCGACCATGAACTGGAGCAGATTGCGCGAGACTCGGGGTTAGGATGCTTGACGATGGAGGAGAAGGTAAAGTATTGGAGGCAGGCGATCGAGAAGAAGAGAGGCGAGATAGAAGAAATGGGCATCAAAGTTCCCGCGATCCCCGAGATAGAAGTTGAAGGCGTCGATGTGCAGATCAGGAAGAACGAGGCCATAGCAACCAGCTTTTAGAGGCTAGAGCCCCTGGCGAAGATCATCGTTTTGTTCGGTAAACCTAAGGATCCGGAACTATTCGACAAACAGTACTGGGAGGACCACGTCCCTATTGCCAAGCAAATGCCGGGACTCAAGAAGTACACAGTCCACAAGGTCGTTGGCGCCCCACGCGGTGACCCTGCTTACTACCAGGTCGTAGAGCTGGAGTTCGACAATATGGACAGCATGAAGAAAGCCCTTGATTCTCAAGCCGGAAGAGACTCAGGCCGACACGGCGTGAAGATCGCCACCGGAGGAATCACATTCCTCTACGCTGAATCCAAAGAGGCCGCCTAGCCCACGTCCAAGTAACCTTCTTTTACAGCACGAGCCAGAATTAGTCTCGGAATCCAGTTTATGGGACGAGTAGCAATCGTAGGAGTGGGGCATTCAAAGTTTGGAAAAAGAACCGATGCTTCCCTCCGAGAGCTCGCGTTCGAAGCTTACAGCAGTGCGCTCGACGATGCAAAACTAGAGTCCCCGTCGATCGACGGGTCGATCGTCTGCTCAGCTACCCATTATGATAAGCAGAGATCCCCCGCCGGCGTTGTATCAGAATACCTCGGTCTCAGTCCTAAACCCACTTTCAACGTCGAAGCTGCATGTGCTTCAAGCGCCGTAGGACTGAGAATCGCCTGGTCGCTAATATTCTCACGCCTCCACGACGTAATCGCAGTGGTTGGAGTTCAGAAGATGACTGAACTCTCCTCGGGGGAGATTCAGGAACTAATGGGGAGGGCTGGTGACGTGATGTGGGAATCTCCCTTCGGCACAAGCATGCCAGCCTACTACGCAATGTACGCAAACGCCCACATGGCAAAGTACGGAACCACCGAGGAGGACATGGCCCTAGTCACCGTGAAGAACCGAAAATATGGCGCAAAGAACCCGCAAGCAATGTTTCAGAAACCCATCACCACCGAAGAGGTACTCAACTCACGCCCGGTCGCCAAACCCTTGAAACTCTACGACTGTTGCGCCAACGCAGACGGCGCCGCATGTCTAATAGTTGCAAGTACAGAGAAGGCCAAGAAGATAACTGACAAGCCTGTCTGGGTTGCGGGTCTCGGGCTCGCCTCAAGCCCCATGTCTCTCGCAGGGCGACAGGGTCCTCTCACTAGCTTCGAAGTCACCAAGAACGCAGCCAGGTCAGCCTATGAGATGGCTCGAGTAAAACCCACGGATGTTGATGTTGCTGAAGTTCATGATTCATTCTCCATCACGGAGATATTGAATTACGAAGACCTCGGATTTGCCCGGCCTGGAAAAGGAACTAGGCTTCTCAAGACCAACGAGACCGAGCTTGGAGGAAAGATCCCTGTCAATATTGATGGTGGACTAATCTCCAAAGGACACCCAGTGGGCGCAACTGGAGCATCCCAGATCACCAGTCTAGTCCATCAGCTCAGGAGAGAATCTGGAGACGTGCAAGTTGACGGTG
>Ga0209161_10004524_pt1 | contig 11024 bp, 10 predicted proteins | sample GraSoiAngelo_155_FD_186169 | JGI IMG/M metagenome (GOLD analysis project Ga0209161, IMG submission 186169) | Grasslands soil microbial communities from the Angelo Coastal Reserve, California, USA - 14_1009_13_30cm (SPAdes) (version 2) | ecosystem: Environmental > Terrestrial > Soil > Grasslands...
CGGGCGCGCTCAACCCGGTCGCGGAAGGTGCCGTACAGGTGGCCGTTGTAGTTGGCGTGCTCGAGGAACGCACCTTCTCCGACCAGCTCCTCGAATCGATCGCGCGTCAGGAAGGTGTAGTTCTGATCGGGCTTCTCGCCCGGTCGAGGCTTGCGTGTCGTCCCCGAAACCGAATAGACCAGGTTGGGATCAAGCTCGAGGAGGCGCTTGATCAGCGTGTCCTTGCCAACCCCCGAAGGACCGGAGATGACGATCAGCAGGCCGCGCTTCATGTAGCCGACGCCCAGAAAGCCTGGAAATCCTGTGGCGGCGGCGCCTCGAATGTCATCTCGGCACCGGTGCGCGGGTGCCGCAGACGCATGCGCCAGGCATGAAGCATCGGGCGCTCTAAACCTTCTTCGCGTCCGCCGTACTCGCCGTCGCCGGCGACCGGGTGACCGAGGGCCGCCAGGTGAACGCGGATCTGATGGGTTCGGCCAGTGTCCAGGTCACAGCGCAAAAGCGTATGGGTTCGTCTTCGCTCCACGACCTGGTAACGGGTACGCGCAAAGCGCCCGCCGGCCACGACCGCCATGCGCTTGCGTTCCCGCGGATGCCGGCCGATTGGGCCCTCGAGCTCGCCTGAATCGGCCTTCACGCGACCCTGCACGATAGAGAGGTACGTCCGGCTCAGCGAGCGGTCCTTGAGCTGCGACGAAAGGGCGCGGTGGCTCGCATCGTTGCGCGCGACCACGATGAGACCTGATGTTCCCTTGTCGAGACGATGGACGACCCCCGGTCGCGACACGCCGCCGATCGCCGACCAGGCGCCGCCTCGGCCGAGTAAGGCATGGACCAGGGTTCCGGTGTAGTGGCCTGGCGCGGGGTGGACGACCATTCCGGCAGGCTTGTCGATGACCGCGATGTCCTCGTCCTCGTAGAGAACGTCCAGGGGAATCTGCTCCGCCGCCGCGTCGACGACGTATGCCGGGGGAATCTCGAAGTCCACGACGTCCCCGGCGGCCACCCGGTCCGCCGGGTCGGCTGGGCGTCCGTTGAGAAGGACGAGGTGCCCCTTGATCAGCCTTGCCGCGGCCGAACGGCTGAGCTCAGGGGCGTGCTCGGCGAGGAATCGGTCGAGCCTGGGCGCCGCGGCCGGCGCGATCAGCTGGCCCCCACGAACTCACGGCGAGCCGCTCCGCCGCCCGCTTCGCGGCCTGCATCGCGGGTCCTCAGAGTTCGTGGGGATTTCGTCGCAGCAGGTAAGAGGCGATCATCAGGACCACGCCGACCGATATCGCCGAATCCGCGACGTTGAAGACAGGCCAGACGTGAAAGTTGATGAAGTCGGTCACGGTGCCGTAGACGACCCGGTCAAAACCGTTGCCCAGGGTGCCGCCGAGTATCAGTCCGAGCACGGCGTCGTTCCACGGGCTGCCGGGATTGCGCGCGACATACACCACGAGGCCAATCGCCACCACGATCGACGCGATCAGGAAAATGCTTGCACCGGCCGGCGCGAAACCGAAGGCGGCCCCGGAGTTGCGGACGTTCGTGATGCCGACGAGATGTCCGATCACGGGCACCTCGGTCCCGTAGTCGACCTGCGCGGCGACGATGCTCTTGCTGATGCGATCGAGCGCGAACACCGCCAGCGCGACGGCTACGAACAGGACCCGTCCCGTCCTTACTGATGCCGCTTGATGCCGATCCAGATCTGCTCTCCTTCGAGCATCATCTGCTCGCCGTCAAAGCTTTCATCGCGTCCGGGCGCGAGCGTAACCGAAAGGGTTTCCGTCTTGATGTAGCCGGCATGGCGCTCCACCGCTCGAGCGAGCATGCCATCCGCGACGTAGCGCGTGTCGATTCGATCCTCGACGTTGAGGCCAAGCTTCTTGCGCCGGTCCTGGATGGCTCGAACCACCTCGCGCGCCAGTCCTTCGAGCTTGAGCTCCTCGGTGATCACGGTGTCCAGGTCGACCACGGGGGCGCCAAACGTGACGCTCTTCACGTTCAGCTCGTCGCGGACGATAGCCGTGATGTCTTCGGGGAGGGGGTCGCCGGGCAGGGCGATGCCGGCCAGCGGCTGGCGCACCCTGAGCCGGCTGGCGTCGCGGGCGGCGAGGCCGGCCTCGACCGCCTGGCGGGCTCGGGCCATGTCGGCCTCGACCTGCGAATCCTGGACCGGCATGGGCTGAGGGAAGTCGGCGAGGTGCACCGAGTTGCCATCCGACAGGTTGCGGTAGATGGCGTCCGCCACGAACGGTGTGAAGGGCGCCATGAGGCGGCAAAGCGTCGCCAGCACCTCGTGCAGGGTCTGGTAGGCGGCCAGCTTGTCCAGGTCTGACTCCGGCTTCCAGACCCTGCGGCGCGACCGGCGGATGTACCAGTTCGACAGGTCGTCGACGAATCGCTGGATGCGGCGCGCCGGTTCGACGGGCTCGTAAGAGTCCAGGCCGCCGGTCACGCCGGCGACCAGCGTGCTCAACTTGGAGAGGAGCCAGCGATCCAGGACGTGCCGCTGGTCGATCGGCACCGAAGGCTGCGCCGGATCGAAATCGAGCCGCGCGTAAAGGACGAAGAACGAGTAGCAGTTCCACAGCGGTATGAAGAACTGCTGCACGGTTTCCCGCAGCGTGTCCTGACCGGTCCGGTAGTTCTCGCCGATCTGGGTCGACGTGTAGAAATACCAGCGCACCGCGTCGGACCCGAAGTTTTCGAACAAGTAATTGGGGTCGAGCACGTTGCCGCGCGACTTCGAAGCTTTCTTTCCCTTCGGATCGACCACGTGCCCGAGGCAGATGACGTTGCGGTAGGCGTTCTGCCTGAAAAGCAGCGTCGAGATCGCAAGCAGCGTGTAGAACCAGCCGCGGGTCTGGTCGATAGCCTCTGAGATGAAGTCCGCCGGAAAAGTGTCTTCGAATAGATCGCTGTCGTGGCGAGGATGGCCGCGCTGGGCGAAGGGCATCGAGCCGGAGTCGAACCACGTGTCGAGCACCTCGGGGACGCGGCGCATCACACCGCCGCACTTCTCGCAAGGCAGCGTGACCGCGTCGATGTAAGGGCGATGCAGGTCGGCGTCGTCCTTCAGCCCGATCTCGGCCGCCGAGCTTACGCATCGCTGCTCGCCGCAGCCTTCGCAGATCCAGATCGGAACCGGCGTGCCCCAGTACCGGCTGCGCGAGAACTGCCAGTCGACGTTGTTCTCGAGCCAGTCGCCCATGCGGCCGGTCTTGATGTGCGCAGGAACCCAGTTGGTCGCGTGGTTGTTGGCGATCAGCTCCGCCTTGCGTTCCGTCGTGCGTATGTACCACGCATCGAGCGCGTAGTAGATCAGCGGCGTTTTGCACCGCCAGCACTCGGGATAGGTGTGCAGGATCGTCTCGGCTTTGTACAGAAGGCCGCGCGCCTTCAGGTCGTCGATGATCAGCGGGTCGGCCTCCTTCACGTGGAGGCCCGCGAACTTATCGACGTAGGGCAAGAACTTGCCGTCCAGGCCCACCGTGTGCTTGAACGGAATGCCCTTCTCCTGGCACAGACGCAGGTCGTCGACCCCATACAGCGCCGAGGTGTGCACGACGCCGGTGCCCTCGTCGGTGGAGACGAAGTCGGCGTCGACGACATACTGGGCGCGGCCCTCTTCGGGAACCGAGTACGGGTACAGAGGCTCGTACTCGAGACCAACGAGATCTCTGCCAAGGATCCGCTCGACGACCTGCGGCGGCTCCTTGAGCACCGTCAGCCGAGGTTCGGCGAGGATGAGGTACTCGTCACCCTCCTTCACCTTTATGTAGACCACGTCTTTCGCGACAGCCAGCGCGACGTTGCCGGGCAGGGTCCAGGGCGTGGTGGTCCAGGCGAGAATCGACGTGTTGGGCTCCTTCTTCAACCTGAAGCGCACGTAGACGCTCGGGTCGGGCACGTTGTCGCGGTAGCCCTGGGCAAGCTCGTGGCTGGACAGGGGCGTGGCGCATCGGGAGCAGTAGGGCGCGACCCGAAAGCCCTTGTAGACCAGGTTCTGCTTCCACATCTCGCTCAGTGCCCACCAGACAGACTGGATGTAGTCGGAGCTCAGGGTCCAGTAGGCGTTGTCGTAGTCCTGCCAGAACGCCATTCGCTCGCTGAAGGCGACCCAGTCCTCGACGTATTCGTAGACGGATTGCCGGCAGAGCTCATTGAAGCGCTCGACGCCGATCTCGTTCTCGATCTCGAACTTGCCTGAGATGTTGAGCTTCTTCTCGACCTCGATCTCGACCGGCAGGCCATGCGTGTCCCAGCCCGCCTTTCGCTCGACGTAGAAGCCCTGCATGGTCTTGTAGCGGCCGAACAGGTCCTTGAACGCGCGGGCCAGGATGTGGTGGGTGGCGGGCTTGCCGTTCGCTGTCGGCGGACCTTCGTAGAAGACAAAACGCGGCCTGCCCTTGCGCAGCTCGAGGGACTGCTGGAACGTCCCTTCAGCCTTCCAGCGCTCCATGAGCTCGACCTCGAGCTTAGGAAAGCTGACTTTCGGATCGACTTTTTCGAACACTCTTCACTCCACAGAGATAACTACCGGGGATCTCTGGGACGAGTCCGTCAGGGACTCGCGGTACCACCCAGATTCCCGAGGCCAACACCTCGGACTCTCATTGGGTTACGGCTCGGGAGTGATCTCGATCCCGTCATCGGCCGCCACGCTTTCACCTTTGCGCAGCTCTCTGTCGACCGCTCAAACGGGCCTACCCGTCTCCGTCAACGCCGAGCGAGGTTTGATTTTACCGTCGAACGTCAGGCGAAGGAGCTGAGCACCCGGATCAGGATGAGCGCGGCGACCCAGACCACAAGCGGCGAAAGGTCGATCCCGGACATGAGCGGCAGGCGCCGGCGGATGGGTGCCAGGACGGGCTCGGTGGCCTGCCAGAAGATCCGCGTCACCCTGTTCGTCGGGTACGGGCTGATCCACGAAAGGATGACCCGGATGAAGATGATGAGGATGAACACCTGGAGCAGGAAGATGAGCACGCTGATGATCAGGCTCATCAGGGCCGCGGGCCAAATAGAGCCCGGCCCAGGCGAAGCATCGTGCTGCCGGCGGTGACCGCCACTTCGTAATCGCCGCTCATGCCCATGGAAAGGATAGGGAGCGAGATTCCCAGCCGTTCTCGAGCAGCGTCGCGGAGCGCTTTCAGCTCGCGGAACCCAGGCTTTGGATCCCCTTGGGATGGTCCGATCGCCATCATGCCCTGGACGTCGAGCAGAGTCGCCACTTGACTCAACAGCTGGACAGCGGCTTCAGGCGCCACTCCGCTCTTCTGCGGCTCGCGCGCCACGTTGACCTCGATCAGCACACGCTGCGCGGGGCTGTGGCGCGCCAGCGCCTCTGCAAGGTGCAACGAGTCGATTGACTGGATCAGCGTGAACCGATTTGCGCTGAGCCGGACCTTGTTCGTCTGTAGGTGGCCGATGAGATGCCAATGAGCGGGCGGCACCTCGCCCATCTTGTGGAGCGCCTCCTGGACACGGTTCTCGCCGAGGTCGCTCAGCCCGGCGTCGAGTGCCTGGCGGCAAACCTCGGGCCCGAAGCCCTTCGTGACCGCTACGATCGTGATCTGATCTGGGGCGCCTCCTGCTCGGGCGATGCGCTCTCGAACCGATGCAAGGTTGTCGGCGACGCTCACCTCAAGGCGACGATCGCGCCGAATCGGGTTCCGTCGGGATGGCGCCGATGCGAGGGAAAGAGGTAGCTCTCCTTGGTACACATGCCGACCTCATAAACGGCGTCGACACCTGCATCCTCCAGCTGTACGGCGTTTGCCGCCGCGAGGTCGAGCAGCCACTTTCCGTTAGCCGCTGGATTGACGAAGCGAGCATCGAATTTGCCGGCGACCTCGGGGCCCACCTCGTAGCACAGGCCGCAGATTCCCGGACCGATCCCGGCCTTGATGCGACTGCATCCATACCGGTCGCGCATGAACTTGACCGCGGCTGACGCCACGCCAGCCTGGGTCCCGCGCCAGCCGGCATGGACAAGACCGGCGACGTGTGCCCCGGCATCCCAAAGGACGATCGGATAGCAGTCCGCGTAGGTGGCGAACAGGACAATTCCCGGCCGGTCCGTGATGAGGGCGTCGACGTCGTCGACCGATTCCACCGGCTGATCAACGCTCGCCACATCGGAGCCGTGGACGGATCCGACCGCGGTCAGGGTCAGCCCCTCGAGGCCCATGACGCGCAGGAATGTCCGTCGCGAGGCAAGCACAGCATCGCGGTCGGTCGCGTGCTTCAGGCCGACTGAACCGATGGCGACCGTTGAGAAGCCGTGGACGAAGCCGAGTTCGTCGGCGAGCTCCGGCACGTGCAGCGCGGCGGGAGTCGTCTTCACACAGTGAAGATTACGAATGAGACCAGCTCCGCACGCGTCCGGGGCGAACCCAAGTCGCCCTTCAATGGATCGACTACGAACGGCGCGAGCTTAGTACCTGTTCGATCTCCCGCTTGACCTGCTGCAGGTCCATGAACTCGCGATACACCGAGGCGAATCGGATGTAAGCGACCTCATCGAGGTCGCGCAGGCGATCCATCACCATCTCGCCGATCTCCTGGCTCGGGATCTCCACCCGGCCGGAGCGGCGAAGCTCGGCTTCGATGTCGTCGACGATGGCGCGCAGGCGCTCCGGCGATATGTCCCGTTTTTCGGTGGCTTTCTTCAGGCCGTTGAAGAGCTTGACCGGATCGAAGTCCTCACGCCGGCCATCCTTCTTGGTGACGAAGAAGGGCACCGTCTCGATGCGCTCGTAGGTGGTGAAGCGCTGCCCGCACTGCAGGCATTCGCGCCTGCGGCGGATCGCCTCCCCGACCTCGGAGTCGCGGGAGTCGACCACCTTCAGGTCGTGGTGACCGCAGTACGGGCAACGCACGGAAAACTCCTTTGTGACTACATCCGGTTGCGCAGGAACGCGGGGATGTTGATGTCCCCGAGCTCTTCCACACCGAACTCGGGCCGCTCGATCGTACGACGGCTCGTTTCCTGCCTGGCATCGTGCTGCGTCTTGCCGCCGAAGCCGGTGGCGATGACGGTGATCTTGATTTCGCCCGCCATCGTGTCGTCGCGCACCACACCGAAGATGATGTTGGCGCCCGGGTCCGCCGCGGACCGCACGATCTCCGCCGCCCTCTGGACTTCCTGGAGGGTGATGTCCTTGCCCGCGGTGATGTTGAAGAGGATACCTTTGGCGCCGTCGATCGACGTCTCCAGCAGCGGGCTCGAAACCGCCTGCTTGGCCGCGTCTTCCGCACGCGAGTCTCCCGCGCCGTGGCCGATGCCCATCAGCGCCTCACCCGCGTTCTCCATGATCGCCTTCACGTCGGCGAAGTCGAGGTTGATCACGCCGGGCTGAGTTACCAGGTCGGAGATGCCCTGCACGCCCTGCCGCAGGACGTCGTCCGCCATCCGGAAGGCCTCCTCCAGCGTCGTCTTGGAGCTCGCGACCTGGGCCAGGCGGTCGTTGGGGATGACGATCAGCGCGTCGACCTGGCCGCGAAGCGCCTTGATGCCTTCTTCGGCTGTGTCGTTGCGGATCCGGCCTTCGAAGGCGAACGGCCGCGTCACCACCCCGATGGTGAGCGCCCCGGCCTCTTTGGCCAGCTCGGCCACGATCGAGGCCGATCCCGTGCCGGTTCCGCCGCCCATGCCGGCGGTGATGAAGACCATGTCCGAGTCCTGGACCACCGCGGTCAGCTCTGTGCGGCTCTCGTCGGCCGCGTCGCGCCCGCGTGTCCAGTCGCCGCCGGCGCCCAGGCCCCGCGTGACCTTGTTGCCGATCTGGACTTTGACGTCGGCCTGGCAGCGCTCCAGGGCCTGCTTGTCCGTGTTGACGGCGATGAACTGGACCTTGAGTGCCTTCGAGATCATGCGATTGACGGCGTTGCCTCCGCCGCCTCCGCAGCCGACGACCTTGATCCGCGCTCGCCCTTCGTGCAACTCGCTTTCCTTCATATCGATCAGGTGGTCCTCCTTCGAATGTGCTCTGGCCATGGCGAGCTCCAGCTGACTTTTGGTGTTCTCTCTAGAAAAAATCTCGTAGCCACCTCACTGTTTTTTGATACGTGTTGCCGAAGGTGGCCGGCTGGCGCGTGTTGCTGTACATCGCGCGAGAGCGCGCCCCCCACTTGACCAACCCGGCCGCGACGGCGAACGACGGTCCATGTGCTTTGTCGGCGAGGCCAACCAGGCCGAGCGGCTGGCCCAGGCGAGCCGAGGTGTTGAACACCGCCTGCGCGGCATCCATCGTGCCCATCAGTCTCGACCCACCGCCGGCGACGATGACGCCGGCCGGAAGCAGCTGGTCGAAACCGGACTTGCGTACCTCCTCGCGGGCCATCTGGAAGATCTCGTGCATGCGCGGGCCGATGATCTCGGCCAGGAAGCGACGGGGCAGGGCCTGGATGCGGTCGCCCCCGACCTGCCGGACCTCGACCTTCTCCGCGTTGTCGATGACGTCGGGCAGCGCGTGCCCGTAGTTGAGCTTCAGGTTCTCGGCTTCGTCCAGCGTGGTGCGCAGCCCTATCGCGATGTCGCTCGTGACGTGGTTGCCTCCAACCGGCAGCACAGCGAGATGCCTCGCGCTGCCATCGTTGTACACGACGACGTTCGTCGTGCCGGCGCCGATCTCGACCAGGCAAACACCAAGCTCGATCTCCTGAGACGTGAGGACGCCCTCGCCCCCGGCAAGCCCGACGCAGACGACGTCTTCCACGTCGAAGCCCGCGCCGTGGACGCACTTGATGACGTTCTGGATCGCGGTCTGGGCGCCGGTGATGATGTTGGTCTCGACCTCGAGCCGGTGGCCTGTCATGCCGATCGCATCACGCACGCCGTCCTGGCCGTCGACCGTGTAGGCGCGGGGGATGACGTGGATGACCTGACGGTCGCTGGCGACGCTGATCGCCCGGCTCGCCTCGACAACACGTTGGATGTCGTCCTCGCCGATCTCGTGGTCGGGATGGGCGACCGCGACAACTCCAGTCGAGTTCTGGCTCCAGAGATGCGTGCCGCCCAACGAGACGACGACCGACTCGATGCGCTGTCCGGCCATCCTCTCAGCTGCGACGGTGGCAGCCTGGATGGAGGAGATGGTCTTTTCGAGGTTGACGACCACGCCTTTGCGCAGGCCTTCGGAAGGGCTTTCGCCCACACCGAGGATGGTCACGGGACCTCCCGGCTCGTCAGACTCTGCTATCACCACCGCGACCCGGGCTGTCCCGAGGTCGAGACCGACGGTTTTCTTCCGCCGCGACAAAACTGTGCTGGAACGCCTCCTGGAACGACGTGGATGTAGACGGGCGGGTTGCCGGGATTATATCGGCTCCGGGTTCCCGTGGCACAAGATTTTGTGGGTAGGGCAGCCGGCGGGTCTAAGGCTTGTGCATCGTCATAAGGTCCGGCTGACACCAGACGTGCCCAATTCGGGAGGCCCAGGCGCCCGGCTGACGCCAGACGTGCGGAATCCTGTCGGCCTGGCGCCGCCTCCCAGCATCCTCTTGGGGAAATCGCAGAGCCCGCCAAGCCGTGGGGCAGATCGTCCTTGCCGTGGAACGGGCAGCACTCGCAGTAGTCCGGGAGGCGAGCGTTGAGATCGTCGTCCCGGTCTACAACGAAGAGCGCGACCTGGAGCGCGGCGTACGTCGCCTCCGCTCCTACCTGGACGCTCGCTTCCCGTTCCACTCCATCGTCACGATCGCCGACAACGCCAGTGACGACCAGACGCGGGCCATCGGCCCGCGACTTGCGGCGACCATCCCCGGGGTGCGCTACATGCGGATCAGCGACAAGGGCCGGGGCCGGGCGCTGGCGGCCGCATGGCTGATCAGCGACGCGGACGTCGTGGCCTATACGGACGTCGACCTGTCGACCGACCTCGACGCGCTGCTGCCGCTGGTCGCGCCCTTGATCAGCGGGCACAGCGACGTCGCGATAGGCAGCAGGTTGGCCCGCGGAGCCCGCGTGCGACGTGGCCTCAAGCGCGAGGTCATCTCGCGCTGCTACAACGCCCTGCTGCGCCTCGCCCTCGGCGCGAGGTTCAAAGATGCCCAATGCGGCTTCAAGGCGATGCGATCTGAGACGGCGCGCCGGCTCGTCCCCCGCGTGGAAAACCGCTCGTGGTTCTTCGACACCGAACTGCTGGTGCTGGCCCAACGCGCCGGCCTCCGGATCCACGAGGTGCCCGTCGACTGGGTCGACGATTCCGACTCGCGCGTCCAGCTCATCCCCACGGCCGTCGAGGACCTGCAGGGAGTCTGGCGGCTGCTGTGGTCGGGACCCTCGCGCTTCATCCGGTTCGCCGCGGTCGGCATCGCGAGCACGGTGGCTTACGCCGTCCTCTATCTGTTGCTGCGCGAGGCCAGCCCCGCCGGGTTCGCCAACGCAGTGGCGCTGCTGGCCACAGCCATTGCCAACACCGCCGCGAATCGCAGGTTCACATTCGGCCTGCAGGGACGCGATGGGCTGGCCGGGGACTACGCGGTCGGCCTTGGGGCATTTGGCCTCGCCCTACTCATGACAACCGCTGCGGGCGCGGCGCTGCATCTGCTTGCTCCGCACGCCGGCGACATGGTCGAGGTCACGACGCTGACCGCCGCAAACGTCGCGGCGACCCTGTTTCGCTACGCGCTGTTCAGGGCGTCCGTGATGCGCCGAACCAGGTCTCTCGCTTCGCTGCGGGCCGACGTGTAGTTCGGGTCGAGGGCGGCAACCGTCTACAAGTAATGCCGGCGAATGGCGCCCAGGTTATTGAAGATGCGGACCCCGAAGGCGACGATCGCCGCGATCGAAAGGTCGACCCCGAGCTTGTCTCCGAAGTAGGTCAGGCCGCCGGCGAGGGTCATGTTGGTCAGCAAGCCGCTGAAGAACACTCGCGGCTCGAAGGTGCCCGCGATATACGCCTTGAACGCGCCGAAGATCGAGTCGAGCGCCGCCAGCAGCGCAACGGCGGTGTAGCGCGCGTAGGTGATCGGGATGGTGACCGGCGAGAGCAGGCCGAGGATTACCCCCAGGATCGCAAACAGGA
>Ga0209161_10004528_pt1 | contig 11019 bp, 6 predicted proteins | sample GraSoiAngelo_155_FD_186169 | JGI IMG/M metagenome (GOLD analysis project Ga0209161, IMG submission 186169) | Grasslands soil microbial communities from the Angelo Coastal Reserve, California, USA - 14_1009_13_30cm (SPAdes) (version 2) | ecosystem: Environmental > Terrestrial > Soil > Grasslands ...
GCGCCCTTGACCAGCGCGTCCACTTGCGGGTTGGAGTAGCCGGTGCCGCCGTTGCCCGCATCAGTGATGAACAGGTTGTCGAACCAGTCCTGCGGGTGGTCGTAGTCGGCCTGCCAGCTGTGGCGGAAGATGGTGTACTCCTTCTTGGTGCGACGCGAGAAGAACGTCTGGCGCTCCGTCGCGGCCAGGTCGACCTTCACGCCGAGGTTATCCTGCCACTGTGATTGGAGGTTTTCGGCGATCGCCTTGTTGAATGCGCCCGGATTGTACTGGTAGACCAGGCCCTTGATCTTGGTCTTGTTCGGATCGGCGCTCTGTAGCAACTGCTTCGCGGTGGCCGCGTCGAACTTGGCCAGCGGGTCGGCGTTGTCGCCGAGGTAGCCGCGCAGCCCCTTGCTGATCAGGCCACCGGTGGCGGCGCTGCAGGTAACGCCGTGACTGCACGCGACGTCCACCAGCTTGGTGCGATCGATGGCCAGCGAGAACGCTTTGCGAAGGTCCTTGCCGGCCGTGCCGGCGAACGGACCCTTCTCGTAGTTGAAGCCCACCCAGGTGGTGCGCGTCTTCTGGATGAATTTCAGCTCACTCGATTTTGGGCCGGCCTTGATGCGCAGGACATCCTCCGGCGGGATGTTGCCGTTCATGTCCCCGAATCCGACGTTGTCGAAGCCGTTCTGGTCATACTTCGCGATCGCCGACGAGAGGTCGGCGATGATGTCCACGTGGATCTTCTTTAGTACGGGCTTCGGTGACCCCCACCAGTTGTCCACCGGGACGAAGTCGAGCGACTGCTTGGGCGTCCGGGCGCTCATCTTGTAAGGCCCGGTGCCGATCAGGGTCTCGGGCTTGGTCCACCAGGTGTCCTCGCCACCGGCCGTGACCGCCTTCTCGCTGACGACGCCGGTAACGGCCGTATTGAACGCGACCTCGGTCAGGAAGAACCCGGCCGCTTCGGTCAGCTGAACCTTCAGGGTGTAATCGTCAGAGGAAGTGAGGCCGCTCATGGTGGTCGCCTTCTTGCCCTTGACGTCCTTGTAGCCGACCACGTGATCGAGGTCAGACGCGTAGTCACCCTGAGCCTTGGCGGCGCGGTTCCAGGAGTAGATGACGTCCTTGGCCGTCACCTTGTCCCCGTTGGAGAACTTGACGTCATTCCGGAGTTTGAAGGTGTAGGTCAGCCCGTCGGAGCTGATGCCGCCGTTGGAGGTGGTCGGAACCTCCTTCGCGATGTCGGGGACGATGTTCAGGTTGTCGTCGAATTTCAGGAGACCGTCGTACAGGTTCTGCGCAAAGGCGGCATCGACCGCGGCATTGATGAAGGCCGGGTCGAAGGAGCCGATGTCGTCATTGAGCGGAAACCGCAAGGTCTGGTCAGCCGCGAGTTGCGTGCCCTGGTTGGCCGTCGACCCACCACCGCACGCCGCAACGAGAATTCCGATCGCCCCCACGACGGCAAGCGATCGAAGGGCACGAAATGCGCCTACTCCTCTATCCATGGTCCCTTCCTTCTTTCCAGATTTCTCCCCGAGTGGGGAGCTGCCTCCCAAGGCGGTAAAGACTATACCTACTCCGAAAATGTTAGAGGGTTGTTAGACGCCGCCGAGGCCAGCGCGGTCGCCTCCTCCCCCAGGTCGGCGGCACGAACCACTCGGTTCACGAAGCCCACGCCGGCGGCTTCCGTCGCCGTCATTAGGCGTCCGGTCAGCATCAGCTCGAGCCCCAGCTTTCGAGGAAGGGTATTGAAGACCGGCGGCATGATCGTCATCGGCATGATGCCGAGCCGAACTCCGGGCAACCCGAAGTGCGCGTCTTCCGCGGCGACCGCCAGGTGACAGGCCGCCACGAGTCCGAATCCCGCGCCCAGGGCATCGCCATTCACGGCCGCGATCAGCGCCTTCGGATAGGCGTCGATCAACAGGAAGAGCGCCCCGAGCCGGCGGCGATCGAGCGCCTGCTCCAGCGCCGGGCGTGCGGCCAGGAACTCCTTCAGATCGGCGCCGGCACTGAAGGCATCGCCGGACGCGGCGATGATCACCGCCCCAACCGTCGTGTCCTCCCGGGCTCGCGCCAGCGCGCTGTGCAAAGCCGGGACCATCGCTGAGCCAAGGGCGTTCCGAACCTCAGGCTGATTCAGCCGAAGGGTGAGGATGCCGCCGGCCCGGTCTTCGGTCAGCTCGCTAGACGCTAGACGCCCGCCACCACGGCGCTCTTTTGCTCGGTATAGAAGTCGAGCACCTCGACGCCATGCTCCTTGCCGAATCCGCTGTGCTTGGTACCGCCGAACGGCAGCTCGTCGTAGGCGACCTGGATGGTATTGACCCAGGTGTAGCCGGCGTCCAGCCGGTCGATGCCAATCTGCGCCTTCTTCAGGTCGCGGGTGAAGATCGACGAGCCCAGCCCGAACTCGGAGTCGTTGGCCCGCTCCAGGGCCTCGCCGAGGTCCTTGACCCGGGCGATTGGCAGCAGCGGACCGAAGGTCTCCTCCCGCCAGACCCGCGCTTCCAGCGGGACGTCGGTGATGATCGTGGGTTCGAAGAAGAAGCCGCTGTCGAATGGCTCACCTCGCAGCCGCTTGCCGCCGGCAAGCACGCGGCCGCCCCGGTCGACCGCATCCTTTAATTGAGCTTCGATCGTCTCTCTCCCACCGGCGGTATGCATTGGGCCCATCTGCGACGATGCGTCACTTCCGGGTGCCACCTTCAACTTCTTCGCTCGGGCGGTGAGTTTCTCGATCAGCTCGTCTGCCACCGAATCGAACACGTAGACCCGCTTGACGGCCAGGCAGGCCTGTCCGGCATTGAAGAAACGACCGATGGCGATCGCCTTGCTGGCCTGTTCCAGGTCCGCGTCATCACAAACGATGGCCGGATCGCTGCCACCCAGCTCGAGCGTGACATGTTTCAGGTCCGATGCTGCCTCGGCCATCACCTGCTTACCAGTCTGGGTTTCGCCCGTGAAGCCGATCTTGCGCACCTTTGGATTCTTGATCAGTTCCTGGCCTACCACGGCGCCGGGGCCGACCACAACATTGAGCACGCCGGGTGGAAGACCGCCCTCGTTCATCAGCTCGACCAGGCGGATGGTGGACAGGGGGGTGGTGCTGGCGGGCTTGGCGACCACGGTGTTCCCGACCGCCAGGGCCGGCGCGATCTTATTCGCGAGCAGAGTCAGCGGAAAATTCCACGGGATGATGGCGCCCACTACTCCCAGCGGGCGGCGGACGACCAGTCCGAAGGCGCCCGGAACCGAGAGCTGGACATGCTTGCCGCGGATGGCGCCCGAGGCGGAGAGCGAGGCGTAGAACTCGATGTTTTCGACGAATCGCTCGGCCTCGATCTTCGAGTCGCGCAGCGGCTTTCCCTGTTCGCGCGTCAATAGCGACGCGACCTCCTCGAGGTGCTGGCGCGCCAACGCCGCCCCCTTCATCAAGATCTGCGCGCGCTTTGCCGGCGGCATGTCCGCCCACGCGCGGAAAGCGGTGTGCGCGGCATCGATCGCCTGCCGGGTTTCGTCGACGCCGGCTTGGGGGACGTTATCGACCAGTTCTCCCGTCGCCGGATTACGGATTTCCACGGTTTTTCCAGACCGTGCCGTTGCCGGCTTGCCGTCAATCACCATCGTGCTCATTTCGTTGCCATGCCTCCAGCTATGCGAGCGAGCGAACTAGACTTCAGGGTACACAAAGGAGGCATCGATGGAGCAAGCGACCACCTCGACAAGGGCTGTGTCGGTGAGCAGGGAACACGACGGCGTCGCCCTCATTCATCTCAATCGTCCACCCGCGAATTCCTACGACCGCGGATTCATCGATGATCTGAACGCGACCATCGACGAGGTCCGCTTCGACGAGTCGATCGGTGCTGCGGTCCTGACCTCAGACCTTCCCAAGTTCTTCAGCGCCGGCGCGGACATCGGCATGTTTCGTACCGTAACCGCCAAGGCGCGGGCCATGACCATCCTGCACATGCACGAGGTGTTGCTCAAGATGGAGCACACTCCCAAGCTGTTCATCGCCGCCATCGGCGGGCACTGCCTGGGTGGCGGTCTGGAGATCGCTCTCGCCACCGACTTCCGGTTCGCCGCCGAAGGCCGGGCCATGACCATCCTGCATATGCACGAGGTGTTGCTCAAGATGGAGCACACTCCCAAGCTGTTCATCGCCGCCATCGGCGGGCACTGCCTGGGTGGCGGTCTGGAGATCGCTCTCGCCACCGACTTCCGGTTCGCCGCCGAAGGCGAGTACCGGCTCGGCGTCCCTGAGGTGACGCTCGGCCTGCTTCCCGGCAACGGTGGCACCCAGCGCTTGCCGCGGCTGATCGGCCGGCAGAAGGCGATGGAGTTGCTGCTGACCGGCAAACCACTCGACCCGAAGGCGGCCGCCGGCCTGGGGATCGTCGATCGGCTTCTTCCAGCGGACCGGCTGCTGCCCGAGGCGGTCGCGTTTGCCGCGACGATGGCCGGAGGTCCCACGGTGGCGATCGGCGAGATCAAGCTGGCGGCGAAGCAGGGGCTGGAGATGCCGCTCGAGAGTGCCCTGGCATTGGAACGCGGCGGCATCTTCCGCCTGTTCCAAACGGCGGACGCGAATGAGGGGCTCAGCGCCTTCGCCGAGAAGCGCAAGCCGACCTGGAAGGGCGAGTAGCCAGTGACCTCTGTGGCGTCGTCGACTGCCTGATCTCACGCTCTTGACGTAGATCGGGCGGTCTGACGACACTGAAGCCGAAGCCGCTGCCTGTCACACGCACGGAGGGAGAGCCATGCGCTGGCGCGCCATTGTGCCAGCTACGCTGCTGGTATTCGGCGCAACGGCGCCGTCGCTTCCCGCGTCCGCGGAACCCCCGGTTCCCGGCCTGGGTGACTGTCCCCTGTACGGGGATGTCCACATCTGCTCCGCCGAGATCCCCAGTTGGGATGGTTCCCCCCTCGACGTCGACCTGACCCTGCCGCAGCAGGCAGGCGGCAGCCGCCATCCGCTGATGGTCATGCTGCACGGCTTTGCCAACAACAAACACGAGTGGGAATCGCTGACCGACGAAGGAGACCACGCGGACAAGTGGCATTGGAACAACCACTGGTTTGCTCGACACGGTTTCTACGTGCTGACGTACACGGCGCGCGGGTTTCTTGACCAGGGGAAAACTCGCGAGGATGAGCCGAATACGCCGCCGGGAGCGCCCTTCGGCTCGTACACCGGGCCGGGGACGCCTGGCACCGTCCATCTGAAGAGCCGGGACTACGAGATCAAGGACACCCAGTGGCTGGCGGCCATGGTTGCCGCGGCCTATTCCGACCTGGATCCGAATTCGGTTGCGGTCAGTGGAGGGTCATACGGTGGGGGCGAATCGTGGACACTGGCCAGCCAGGCCAGCTGGCGCTCGGCTCATGATCAGAATCCGGCGCTCCCCGTGCTCCAGCTCCAGGTGGCGATCCCAAAATATCCGTGGACCGACCTGGCATACAGCCTGGCACCCAACGGCCACAAGGGCCCGTTCGATGGGACCATCTATTCCTCCTCGCAGGGAAGTACGACCACCGATTCCGGCGAGGAGAATCCGGTCGGCGTCGTCAAGTACAGCTACGCCACCGGCTTCTTTGGTGAGGGCATCGCCGACGGGTTCTTCGAGACAACCCCGGAGCCCATCCCGGCCTGGTATGCGGACGCCGTGGTCGCCGGCGATCCGTACGATGGCGGCTCGCCGAACAGCGACCGCGACGATTTCATCAGGGACCTGCGCCATGGCCTGACCGAGCTGCGCGGCGCCTTCTACCAGGATGAGAGCTGGGCGGAGCAGGCCGGCAACCGGGAGGTAGCGATCTTCTCGATTTCCGGCTGGACCGATGAGCTCTTTCCGCCGGTCGAAGCGTTTCGACAGTTCTCGTACTTAAAGGCGCTGGACCGGTTGTGGCCGGTGGAGCTGGCAGTCGGCGACGTGGGCCATCCGCTGGCGCAGAACCCTCCCTCGCAGTGGCATCACCTCAACGATCGCGCCTGGGGCTTTCTCAAGGAACAGATCAATGGCAGTCACCCCAAGGCGACGACGGTCTTCAGCATGCCAACGATCTGCGGGCCAACCGCCGCCGACGACTCGATCCAGGCGCTTACCGGCCGCACGCCCCAGACCCTGTCGAACGGCACGCTGACCGTGAACTATTCCACGGCGGGAACCCTGGTGAACCGGATGCCACCCTCATTCCCAGTGGTCGACCCGCGTGACCCCGACAACCTGGGGACCGACCCGGCATTCGGCTCCGCCCTGCTCCACCTCCCGAATTGCCGGACCTCGGTCGCACCGGCGGTGAGCCCCACTGATCGCTATACGGCTTACTCGGCGCCGCTGCCCGTCCCCAGGATCTACGTGGGGCTGGGCTTCGCCCGCATCAGCTACACGCTGACCGGCGCGAGCACCGCCACGCTCAACGCCCGGGTCTGGGACGTCGCTCCGGATGGGACCGCGCTGCTGATGACGCGCGGGGCGTATCGGATCGACGGCAACGCGACCCCGGCCGCGTACGATCCACTGCCCTCCGGCACCGTCGACGTGCCACTGTTCGGCAATCAGTGGACGCTCGCAGCCGGCCATCGTATCCGCCTCGACCTCACCCAGGTTGATTACCCGACGTTCCTTGCCAGCAATTCCCTGGGCGCCCTGCTCACGTTTCCGAACGCGCAGCTGGTGCTCCCGACGCGCGAGGCAACCGAGATGGCGCTCGCCGGCGCATAGGAGTCAGCGCAGCCAGGCGCGCGACAGCGGCGGAAGCAGCGTCAGCACGGCAGCGGTTGCCAGCAGCAGGTCGAAGGCGCTCCAGATGCCGAAGTCGCGCACCGTCGGGACCGGGCTAAGCGCGAGGACGGCAAACCCGGCGGCCAGCGCGAGCGCCGAGGCGGCGATGGCAGGCCCGACCCTCGACGAGGCGATCCGCGCGGCCTCTGCGGAATCGATGCCGCCGGTGCGCTCGCCCCGGTACCGGGCGAGCCACAGGACCCCGAACTCGGTGGCAAAGGCGACGACCACGCCGCCCAGCAGGATGGTGATCGGGCTCGACCGCTGGTTCAGCACGGCACCGACCAGGAAGAGAAGACCGGTGGCGGCGCCGGCGGCCACCACTGTGGGCAGCACGGCCAGGATGGCCGGCTTGACCCGGCGGTAGCCGATCAAGAGCACGACCAGGATAAGCGCGATCGCCAGCAGGGTGAGCTTGAGCTGGTCACCCTGCAGCTCGCTCAGCGCCGCGTCGGCCACCACCGCGAGGCCGGCGGGGAAGGCCCGAAGGCCGGAGGGCGGATCACCAACCGCACGCAGGCTCGACACCAGGGTTCGATCTCGCTCCACCGAGGTCACGTGGGTCAACCCGAAGATGGAAAGCGCGAGACCTCGCTGGCTGTCATACACCGCGCCGGTGAAGTAACTCGGGATCCGGTCGAAGATCAGCGCGGTTCGGCTGGCATCCGGCAGCGTCCCCTGGTTGAAGCCGGCCAGGAACTGGGGCAGGCTCTCCACCGCCTTGAGATCGCCCCCGGACTCGCCGGCGACGCGCCGGCTTGCCTGGTCGAGCCATTTCACCGCGTCGGTTGAGGTCGCGTCGCGACCCTGGACCACGAGGTCGATCTCCCCAGCAAGCCCGACCTCCTTGCGAACCTGCTCGGCCTGGGCCAGGGCGCTGTCCTGAGCCGGCACCAGCTGGGCCGGATCGGTTTCGATTTTGATCGCCGGCAGGGCTGCCCAACCGGCAAGGCCGACGATAACGACGGCAATGGCCGCGGCCGGCGCCAGCCTCGCGATAGCGGCAATACGCCGCCCGGCGGCCGCTCGGACGCTGGTGGCGTTCAAAACGGAAGGGACCGTGCGGCCCAGCAGCAGCAGCAGAGGCAGGCCCACCAGGTAGTTGGCCAGGTAGGCCATTGCCACGCCGAGCGCCATGAACAGCCCGAACTGCCGCACCAGGGGGATTCCTGAAACGGTGAAGGCGAGCATGCCCGCCGCCGTCGCCGCGGCGGCCAGCCCGGTTGAAGGGAGGATGCCGCGGGCCGCCTGGGTCACCCGCTCCTGCGGGGTTCCCCGGGTTTCCATCACGCGGTTCACCGACTGGATGAAATAGTCGGTGGCCAGGCCGAGGACGACCGGCAGGACCACCAGGGTGGCGGGGGTGACCGGGAGCCCGAAGAACCCCGCGAGGCCGGCGGTCCACAGGGCACCCAGGGCCGCCACCGCGATCGTCAGCAGCGTGGACATCCCGAGCGCCAGCATGGCCACGATCAGCACGGCGACCAGCGCCAGCGGCACCAGGAGCTTCAAGGCATTGAAAACCGAATCCGCCACCGACAGGGTCAGCGCCGGTGAGCCGGAGGCCGTAAAGCGGAGGTCTTTGAGCTCCGGCAGGTCGCTGCTGCTCGAAGCGTTCCGCACGATGTCGATCACGTGACGGACCTGCTGCAGCGACGCGTCACGGTTGAGCCGGACGGTGATGAGCGCATGCTGCGTATCCGGCAACGCCCATGTCCAGAACGGCCGGACTTTCTGGCCGTCCGGCTCAAGGAGAACACCCTGGATAAAAGTCGGGTTGTTCACCGCCGGCACGCCGAGGGATGGAAACGCCTTCGCGTATCGCTGGGCGCAGGCGCTGACCGCCTGCTGGAACGCCTGCTGCGCGGCCTGGTCTTGCTGGGCCTGCGACTTTCCGGCGGCGACGGCCTGCTGGCGAGCTGACGTTTCCGCAGTTTTTCCCTCCTGGGCGCAGGCGTTGAGCAGAACGGTCGTGGTGCTGATGGCCAGGGTGTTGACCAGCGTGCCGGGCCCATACACCTTCTTGACGCCGGCTGCCAGATGCAACTTCCCCTCGAGATGGGACAGGCCGACGATGTGGTCGGGCGTGATCAGGTTCGCGCCTGGGCCGGGCCGCGCCATCACGACGACCGGATCCGCACCGAAGGCATCCGCGAACAACGCCTGGTCTTTGAACGCGCCGGCGTTGGGGTCGATCAGCAAGTCGACGCGAGCGTCCGGCTGCAAGCGCAACAGGCCGATGATGCTGCCCGCCGAGAGCGCAAGGGCCAGTAAGAGCAGGAGCCACGGCCACCGCGAGGGGGCAGCGAAGACCGACATGGGCGACGCCGACTCGCGCGGGGTCGGTGATGGCCGAGCGATCGTCTTAGTTGCCAAGGAAGAGCGCCACCAGCTCTTGATCTTGAACCTGGGGCACCTCCGAGGTCGTTGATCCGGTGCCGCATGGTGGCGAGGGCGCTTTGCCCATGCCGGTGGGCACGACCTGGACGCGCACGTAGTGGCCGTTACCGTCCCGACCGCCAAAGGCGGACTTGGTCTCCAGCACCGCCTGCATCAGGCAGGGAAGCGCCGGATTGATGCCCACGATCACGGCGTCGAGCTCCGTGGCGACAACCCGCAGCTGCTCGACAGTGGCCGGACCCCGGGCGAGGATGTGGGCCAGGTTCGTCGCGTTTCCGCTCATCGCGGTATCCAGACCCTGGGTGACCGCCGCCGTGTGGTCGATGCCCGACCCGATCGCGTCCTCGACCTGGACGAGGCCGCTCAGCACCAGGTCGGTATCCCGAATCTGCCTGTCGATTGGGGCACGCTGCAGGTCTGCGTCGAGCCGCTCGCTGGCGGCGATCAGGCCGGCGAGGTCGTCAGCGCGATTGTGTAACACGGTGGTGGTGGTGGAGAGATCAGCCGAGGATTGACCGAGGGCCAGGAACGCCGCATTCATGCTCGCGCCACGCCCATCGGCGGCGCGTCCCAGCTCGATGAAAATCGTCTTGAGGTTCGCCCGGACATCCGGTTGCAGGGTATTCAGGACCTGGTCGAAGTCGGTGGAGACCGTGGTCCGCGACAGGGGGATCGATGCCCCATCGCGAAGGGTACCGATCCGGCCGCCGTCGAGGTAGACGTACTTGGGACCGAGCAGGCCGTGCGGTCTGATCGCGGCGGTGGTATCGGCATGGAGCTGGGGTGCGTAACGCGCGTCGATCGATACGCGGATCAGGGAATAACCGTCCTTGAATTCGACGCCGTCCACCGCCCCGACCCGCGCCCCGCTCAGTTCGACCCAGGCGCCCGGGTTCAGCTCACCATAGGCGCCGGCCTGGAGCTGGAGGTGCAACCGCTGATTCCACGGCAGCGAGAACGGGATGAAGACGAGGACCGCGAACGCGACGGCGGCGATCGTCACCAGCAAACCGACGAGTCGCGAACCGCGCAGCCGCCGGCGGGTCATTGGGGCTCTCCGTAGAGCAGGAGCATGAGCCAGTCCGGCAGCGCGCCAAGGGGCAGCGACAAGCCGGGGAGTGACGGGCACAGGGACGGGGTCGGCGTCGGGACGGGCAGCTTTGGCGGTGTCGGCGTGGCCGGCGCGCAGGGCACCGTGGGAACCGCGGGTGGCGAGACCGAGGGACAGGGTAAGGGCGACAGCGTGGGCGCCGGCGGCGTCGGGGTTTTCAGACACTTTGGCAAGGGCAGGCTCGGCAGCGACGGGAGCGCCGGCAGCGTCGGGGTCACGGCGGCCGGCGGCGCCTGGCCGACACCGGTCTGGCACTGCGGGTTCGGCTTGGCACTCACCTGGTCGCAGGCCGGGTTGACGACCAGGTACTGGCGGAGCAGGTGATCGCCCGCGGCATCCGTCTGGGAAACCGCGCTGACCAGCTCCGGTTGGAGCTGTCGATTGTTGGTGTTGATGGCGGCGATGCTGTATTGCGTATCCGAGTAGACGATCGCGAGCGTGCCGTTCAACTGCGTCAGGAGCGGATCGAGCGTGACGATCGTGGTGTGGAAATTCTGCTCGTTGCCGTTGAGCGTGGCATCGAAGTCGCCCATCACATTGCCAAGGTGGGTCAGCAGCGAGGCGAGCGCGCGATCGTTCTTGGCCAGGGTCCCGGTAACATCGCTCATGCTGCCTACCAGGTCACCGAGCTGTTGATGACTCTGGGCCAGCCGGTCGCTGACAATCGCCAGGTTGGCGACGATGCGGTCGATATCCGGATCGTGCTGGTGAAAGGTGCTGAGCGGC
>Ga0209161_10004530_pt1 | contig 11018 bp, 13 predicted proteins | sample GraSoiAngelo_155_FD_186169 | JGI IMG/M metagenome (GOLD analysis project Ga0209161, IMG submission 186169) | Grasslands soil microbial communities from the Angelo Coastal Reserve, California, USA - 14_1009_13_30cm (SPAdes) (version 2) | ecosystem: Environmental > Terrestrial > Soil > Grasslands...
CGGCGGTGACCATGGTCGCGGCATGGATGAGCGCGCTGACTGGGGTCGGTCCTTCCATTGCGTCGGGCAGCCACGTATGGAGCGGAAGCTGAGCGGACTTCGCGACTGCCCCTACCAGGAACAAGAAGGCAGCCAACTCCAGCATCGACGAATCGTTGACGAAGATGTAAGTGCATTGATTTGTGGGGCGACCGCAGAACGTGCCTGACTTGAGTTGGTCGAACACGCCTGCGTAGGTGGTGGCGTGAAAGGTGACAAAGACTACAAACGTGCCGAGGATCATGCCGACATCGCCGATCACGTTCATCACGAAGGCCTTCCGCGCGGCGACGACGGCGGAATTGCGCTGGTACCAGAAGCCGATCAGCAGGTACGAGCTGAGGCCCACCATCGCCCAGCCGACGATCAGGAAGATGAAGTTGCCCGCGAGGACGAGCAGCAGCATCGAGAAGATGAAGATGTCCATGTAGGTGAAGAAGCGGGCGTAGCTGGGGTCGTCCTCGTGCTCCATGTAGCCGACCGCGTAGGTGACGATCAGCCCGCCGACGCCGGTGATGACCAGGCACATGAAGATCGAGAGGTTGTCGATCAGCAGGTTGAACGGCACCTCGAACGAGCCGCTCTTGATCCAGGTCCAGTAGGTGAAGTCGCCGGAGGCCTTGCCGAAGAACAGTGCAAGCGTGGCTGCGAACGAGGCCCAAACGACGCCGGGCCCGATGATCACGGTGAACACTCGGGGCAGCCGCCATCCCCGGCCCGCGAGCAGCAGCGCGCCCGCGGTGGGGAAGAGGAGGATCAGCAGCGAGAGTGCCTGGTTGTTCATCCCTTCAGCTCGCTGAGGTCGTCGATGTCCTCGGCGTCCCGCGTGCGAAAGATGTCGACCAGGATCGCCAGCCCGACCACGGCTTCAGCCGCGGCGACCGTCATCGACATCAGGGCGAACAGCTGGCCTTCGATGTTCATCAGCTGGCGCGAGAAAGTCACCAGCGTCAGGTTGGCGGCATTGAGCATGAGCTCGATGGAGATGAGGATCACCAGGGGGTTGCGGCGGACCAGGACCCCGGCCGCGCCGAGAACGAACAGGATGGCGCCGAGCAGGAGGAACCAGGATGCGTCGAGCTGCGATCCGCCGATGTTGAGGTTGCTCACAGGTCGTCGATCCGCTTCCGGCTGAGGTAGATCGCCCCGATCGCGGCCACCAGCAGCAGGATCGAGGTCAGCTCGAACGGATAGAGGTAAGTCGTGAAGAGGCCGACCGCGATCGACTGCACCGTGCCGAAGAACGAAAGGCTCACGCCGCTGTCCGGCTGCCGGTACTGGACGCCCTGCAGCATTGCCCACATGAGGCCGAGCAGCACCAGCACGAAGAGAGCAGACAGCCATGTTTGAAATCGCAGGCGGCCGCGGCCCAGCTCGCGCGCGGGGCCCAGCAGGGCGATGACGAAGAGGAACAGGACCATGACCGCGCCGGCGTAGACGATGATCTGGACCGCGAAGATGAACTGCGCGCTCAGCAGCAGGAACAGCACCGAGAGCGACAGCATCACCACGACCAGGCTCAGCACGGAGCGGATCGGCTGGTGGAACGCGACCACGCCGATGCCGCCGAGAACTGCCATCGCCGCAGCGACGAAGAAGACCGCAATCGCCAAGCTAGGCTTTCTCCCTCTCCCCTCCGGGGAGAGGGTCGGGGAGAGGGGCGTGGCCATGCAACCGCGCTTCGACGTCGGGCGGCAGCGGCTCTAGCAGCTTCTCCTTGGTGTAGATGAACTTCTCGCGGCTCGTGTCGGAAAGCTCGTACTCCGGCCCGAGCACGATCGCCTGCACCGGGCACGCGTCCTCGCAGTAGCCGCAGAAGATGCAGCGCAGCATGTTGATCTCATACGTCTTGGCGTAGCGCTCGCCCGGCGAGACTCGGTTCTCGTCGGTGTTCTCGGCCGCGATCACGAGGATGCAGCCCACCGGGCAGGCAGCGGCGCACAGCTCGCAGCCGATGCAGCGCTCGAGCCCGTTGTCGTAGCGGCGGAGATAGTGACGGCCCCGATAGCGCTCGGAGCGCGGGGTCTTGTCCTCCGGATACATCGTGGTGACAGGGGGCCGAAACGCCTCGGAGAGAGTCGTTTTGAGGCCCGTGAGCAGCGCGCCCACGTCCCCCGCGACGCTCGGCTGTTTCGGGGGTTTCGGCTTTTCGTCGCTCATCCGTTCATCCCTGCACCGCGACCAGGATGGTCGCGGTCACGATCACGTTTGCCATCGCCAGCGGCAGCAGGACCTTCCAGCCCAGGCGCATGAGCATGTCGTAGCGCAGGCGGGGAAAGGTGCCGCGGAGCCAAATGTATAGGAACAGAAAAAGGATGACCTTGATGAGGAAGGCGAAGATCGGGGGGATGATCCACAGGTACCAGCCGCCGAAGAAGAGCAGCGTCGCCAAAGCCGAAACGGTGATCACGTTGAGGTATTCGGCGAGGTAGTACATCGTGAACTTGAGGCCCGAGTACTCGGTGAGAAATCCGCCGATCAGCTCCTGCTCCGCCTCAGGCAGGTCGAACGGCGTCCGGTTCGTCTCGGCCGTGGCCGAGATGAGGTAGATGACGAACCCGATCGGGGTCAGCAGGATCAGTGGGATGGGACCGTGGTAGGGGCCCCAGCTGACGGTGTACTCGACGATGTCGCGCAGGCGCAGCGAGCCGGCGATCATGAACGTCGGCACCAGCGACAGGCCGAGCGCCATCTCGTAGCTGACGAGCTGCGCCGCCGAGCGCAGTCCGCCCAGCAGCGAGTACTTGTTGTTCGAGGCATAGCCGCCGAGCACGATGGCGTAGACGTTCAGCGAGCTGACCGCGAAGATCACCAGGATCCCGACGTTGACGTCCGCGATCCAGTACTGGACGTTGTACCAGAGCCCGATCGGGATCACCGACCAGGCCAGGAACGCTGCCGCGACCCCGATCGTGGGGGCCAGGACGTAGATGATCTTGTCGGTCTTCGCGGGGACGAAGCTCTCTTTGAACGCGAGCTTGATCCCGTCGGCCGCCAGCTGCATCAGCCCGAACGGGCCGACGCGGTTGGGACCGGGCCGTCTCTGGATACGACCCAGCGCCACGCGCTCGAACCACACCGTGTAGGCGGTGGCGGTCAGCACGACGAAAAGCAGCAGCGTCATTGCGACGACGACCACAACCCAATGTCCGATGGGATCGTTGTAGATCTGGCTCATGGGTGTGCCGGCCCGACGAGCACCGGCGTCGGCTCTGGGCTCGGATCAGGCGTCTGGAGCTTCATCTCACGCTGGATGGGGACGATGCCGGAGTAGTCCATCGGCAGCCCAAGCGCGGTGCCGAGCTCGCAAAGGACCTGCCAGCCTTCCATCAGCGGCTGTTTGAGTGCGATGGGCGGCCGCAGGAACTGGACCACGCCCTCGACGTTGGTATAGCTGCCCTGGCGCTCGGCGAAAGTCGCCGCCGGCAGGACCACGGCGGTCTCGTAGCCGACCCGAGGGAGGTGGTCCCAGGCGGCGATGAACTTGACCGACGCAGGCACACCGGCCGTGGGGGGCGGACCCCAGCTGAACAGCGCCTCAACGCGCTCCAGCTTGTCCCAACCCGCGACTCCCGCCGCCAGCGCTCCGCGCTCGTTGGTCGCGCGATAAAGAGGCATCTCCTTGCCGCCGACCTTCTCAGCCAGGGCGCCGCAGGCCGTGGCCAGCTCGTTCATGTTCTCGCTGCCGCGGCCGTCGCCGAACAGGATCGCCACCAGTCCGCCGGGGTTCTGGAGCAGCTCGTGTGAGGCGAGCTTGCGGACCTCAGCCGCGGCGGCGCCCTTCGCATTCCGGATATGCACGGTTTGCGGGCTCCGGTCGAAGTCCACGCCGTCGGGGTAGACGACGATCAGCTTCGCGCCGCGCTTGCCGACCGCCTTCTTTACGCGGAGGTCGATGATTGGGACGTCGTTCTCCAGGTCGGAGGCGACCACGACAATGACGCGCGCGTCATCTATCTCCTTGATGCGCATCGTTTCGCCATCTGGCGCCGCGATGGCGGTGCGGCCGTGCATCTTCACCTTCGCACCCTTCAGCGGACCGTCGAGCAGGCGGCGGAAGAGGAATGCCTCCTCGTTCGTGATGTCCTGGGGCAGCGAGATGCCGAGCCTGGCGCCTTTGCCCTTGATGCCGGCGGCGACGGCGTTGATCGCATCCGCCCACGTGGCCCTGGCCCCCCGGATCGACGGCGTGCGCAACCGCGAAGGGTCGTTGACGTCGGTGTAGTCGAAGCGGCCGCGATCGCAGATCCAGCCCTCGTCGATGTCGTCGTTTTCGTGTGAGGTGACGCGTACCAGCTGGCCTCGGCGCTGCCACTGTGTGACGCTGCAGCCGACCGCGCACTTCGAGCAGATCGTCTCGGTGTGCGTCATATCCCACGGCCGCGACTCGAAGCGCCATACGCGGGAGGTGAGGGCGCCGACGGGGCAGAGGTCGATGATGTTGCCGCTGAAGATCGACTGCAGCGGCTGGTCGAACTGGCTCGTGATGAAGGACTGCACACCGCGCTCGTCGGTGGTCAGCTCCTGCTCCCACGCGACCTCGTCGTAGTAGCGCGTGCAGCGGTAGCAGAGCACGCACCGCTCGCGGTCGAGCGCGATGTTGTTCGAGAGCGGGATCGGCTTCTTGAAATGCAGCCGCGGGCCGTCGATCCGGCTCGTCGGATAGCCGTGGCGGAAGGTGAAGTCCTGGAGCGGGCACTCGCCGCCCTTGTCGCAGACCGGGCAGTCGAGCGGGTGGTTGGCGAGCTCGAACTCCAGGATGTCGGCCCGGGCCGCCACCGCCATGGCGCTCTGCGTCCGCACGACCATGCCTTCAGCAACCGGCGTCGTGCACGCGGTCTGCGGCCTCGGTGGTCCGGGGGTGAAGTCGACCAGGCACAGCCGGCACGCGCCGACCGGGTCCAGCTTGTGGTGATAGCAGAAGACGGGGATCTCGATGCCGACGGTCTTCGCCGCCTCGACGATGAGCGTGCCTGCAGGGACAGAGATCTTGTGTCCATCGATGGTCAGGTTGATGTCAGGCATTTGCAGGAACGGCCCCCACGTTGCATTCGTGCCGCAGAGCGTGGTCCTCGTACTCCTCGCGGAAGTGGCGAAGCGTCGAGTCGATCACCCAACCGGCGGAGTCCCCCAAGCCGCAGAGGCACCGGCCGTTCTGCAGGCCATCGGAGACGCGCTGCAGCGTGTCGAGCTCGACCTGCGACCCCTGGTTGGCCAGGATGCGCTCGTACGTGCGCACCGCCCAGTCGCCGCCGACTCGACACGGCGTGCACTTGCCGCACGACTCATAGGCATAGAACTTGAGCAGGCGGTGAGCCGCCCGAACGACGCAGTGTGTGTCGTCCATCACGATGACGCCGCCAGATCCGGCCATGGATCTCGCCGCGGCCAGCGCCTCCGCGTCGGTGGTGACGTCGAGCATCGATTCGGGCAGCACGGGAGCCGAAGAGCCGCCCGGCCAGAAGACCTTCACCTTGCGGCCTTCGGGCGGGCCGCCGGCCAGCTCCATGATCACGTGACGAAACGTCTGGCCTATCTCGACCTCGTAGACACCTGGCTTGCGCACGTTGCCGCTGACGGTCAAGAGCCGGGTTCCGGGCGACTTGTCTGTCCCGAGCTTGGCGTAGGCAGCGCCCCCGTTGTTGATGATCCAGGGCACGGTCGCCAGCGTCTCCACGTTGTTCAGCAGGGTGGGCCGGCCCCACGCGCCCTTGACCGCGGGGAATGGGGGACGGGAGCGGGGCTGGGCTCTCTTGCCTTCGAGGGATTCGAGAAGCGCCGTCTCCTCGCCGCAGATGTAGGCGCCGTGACCGCGGTAGAGGCGGATGTCGAGCGGATAGTCCTTGCCCATTGGCTGCGGGCCGATGTAGCCCTTGGCGCGGGCCTCGTCGATCGCCTCGGTCAGCATCCGGGACGGCTCGTCGTACTCGCCGCGGATGTAGACCCACGCCTGGTTGGCCCCGACCGCGTACGCGGCGATCAGGATGCCCTCGACCACCATGTGGGGCGAGTTCTCGAGGATGTAGCGGTCCTTGGCAGTCCCAGGCTCCGACTCGTCGGCATTGACGACGACATATTTCGGCCCCGGCGCGTCGCGGTTGATGAAGCTCCACTTGACGCCGGTGGCGAAGCCGGCACCTCCGCGGCCTCGCAAACCGGAGGTCTTGACCTCGTTGGTGAGATCGACCGGCTTCATATCGAACAGAGCCTTGCGCAGGGCGGTGTAGCCGCCGGCCTTGGACTCGTACACAGCGAGCCGGTGCAGGTCCGGAGTCCCAAACCAACGGGTGAGCAGGTGCTGAGACTGATCGCCAAAGGATCCGCGAAGCTCAGCCATCGGCCTTCTTCTTTCTAGGGGCTCGGGGCTTTCGCTCCCTCTCCCCTCCTGGGGAGAGGGTTGGGGTGAGGGGCGTGGGAGCACGTCGCTCGGTGATCAGCTGGTCGACCCTTTCCGGGGTTAAGTCGTAGTGATACTTGTGGTCGAGCCGCATCATCGGCGCGAACTCGCACGCGCCAAGGCACTCGACCTCCTCGTAGCTGAACAGGCCGTCTGCCGACACCTGCTCCGCGTGCGTCACCCCGATCGACTGCTTCACGTGAGCCACGATCTCGTTCGCGCCGCGCAGCATGCAGCTGAGGTTCGTGCAGACGTAGAAGCGATGCTTGCCGGTCGGTTCGAGATGAAACAGCGAATAAAAGGTCGCGACTCCCTCCACATAGCCCGGGTCGAGCTGCAGCGCGACCGCGACCTCGCTCATCGCCTCGGGTGTGAGGTGTCCCAGCTCCTCCTGCGCGAGATCTAGCGCGGGCATCACCGCCGAGCGCGGCTGCGGATACTTCGCGGGGAGCTCTTTGATCTCCTCGAGCACCTGACTGGATAGAGCGCTCATCGGTCGCAGTCTCCGAGCACGGTGTCGGCGGTCCCGATGATGGCGACCATGTCCGCGAGCATGTGGTTGAGCGCCATGCGCTCCAGCACTTGCAAGTTGACGAACGACGCGGAGCGAAACTTCACGCGCCTCGGCTTGTGCGTGCCGTCGCTCGCGATGTAGCAGCCGTTCTCGCCTCGACCCGACTCGACCGCGACGTAGACGTCGCCCGGCGGCACCGAGTAGCCCTCGGTGAAGAGCTTGAAGTGGTGGATCACCGCCTCCATCGACGTCTCCAGCTCCTCGCGCGGTGGCGGCAGCATCTTCCGGTCGTCGACGTTGACCGGGCCGTCCGGCAGCTTGTCCAGCGCCTGGCGCAGGATCTTGACCGACTCGCGCATCTCTTTGATGCGCACCAGGTAGCGTCCGTAGCAGTCGCGCATGTCCGAGGTCGCGATCTCGAAGTCGTAATTCTCGTAGCCGGAGTAGGGCATCGACCTGCGCAGGTCCCACGCGACGCCTGAGCCCCGAAGCATCGGGCCGGTGGCGCCGAGCACCTTCGCGTCTTCAGGTGACAGGATGCCGATGCCGATCGTGCGGGAGCGCCAGATCGGGTTGTTGGTCAACAGCGCTTCGTACTCGTCGACGTGACCCGGCATCTCGTGACAGAACTTGTCCAGCATCTCGAGGAAGCGCGGCGTTGCGTCCGCCATCACGCCGCCCGGCCGGATGTACGACGTGTGCATGCGGAAACCCGAGATCTCCTCGTTCATGTCGAGGATCGTGTCCCGCTCGCGGAAGCAGTACATGAGCATGCTCATCGCGCCGAGCTCGAGGCCGCTCGTCCCCATCCAGACCAGGTGAGATGACAGGCGGGTGAGCTCCGACATGATCACGCGCAGAGCATTGGCGCGTGGTGGAACGTCGACGCCCATCAGCTTTTCCACCGCCAGCGCGTACGCGAGGTTGTTGATGGGCGGCGACAGGTAGTCGTGGCGGTCGGTCACGGTGACGCCCTGCTGCCAGCGCAGCGCCTCCATCTGCTTTTCGATGCCGGTGTGCAGGTAGCCGATCACGGGTTTGAGGCGGCGGACCTGCTCGCCGTCGAGGTCGACGATGAGGCGCAGCACGCCGTGCGTGGATGGGTGGTGGGGACCGAAGTTGATCGTGAGCAACTCGCCGCCGAACGCGCCGGTTTCGCCCGTCTTGGTGACCGTGACTCCCTGCGCGATCGTGTCCATCACGCTTTTTCCGGGGCGGTCTGCCACATCTCGTGCTCTTCGGAAAACTCCACTGGCTCGCCACCGACCGGGTAGTCGCGACGCAGCGGATAGCCGACCCAGTCGTCCGGCATCAGGATTCGCGTGAGCTCCGGATGATTGTTGAAGACGATCCCGAACATGTCGTAGGTCTCGCGCTCCTCCCAGTTGGCGGGCCCAAACAGGTCGTGCACGGACTCGATCCGCGGCGGTTCGCCGTCGATGAAAGCGCGGAGCCGGATCTGCTCGCGGGTCTCGAGGTTGCGGAGCTGGTACAGGACCTCGTATCGCGCGGGCCACTGGCGTGAAGAGTCGACGAGGTGGTCGACGCACGTCAGAAAGACGAGCAGCGTGTAGCCGTCGTTCTTGAGTCCGGAAAGAGCTTCGCGGACGTTGCGAGACTCGACCGTGACCCATGGGTCGCCGGCGCTGACGCCTTTTTCGACTATCAGCGTTTCGGAAATCACTGCGGGGGCAGGATTCCCTGCGCCTTGATCCTCTCCTGGAGGATCATCAGCGCGTTCAAGAGGTCCTCAGGCCTGGGCGGGCAGCCGGGGATGTAGACGTCGACGGGCACAATCTTGTCGACCCCCTGCAGCAGCGCGTAGTTGTTGAAGATTCCGCCTGTCGATGCGCACGCGCCCATCGAGATGACCCACTTCGGCTCGGGCATCTGGTCGTAGATCGTGCGCAGGATCGGAGCCATCTTCTGCGAGACCCGTCCGGAGACGATCATCAGGTCCGACTGCCGCGGTGAGGCGCGAAAGGCCTCGGAGCCGAAGCGCGCAATGTCGACGCCGGCCGTAGCGGTGGCGATCATCTCGATCGCGCAGCAGGCCAGGCCGAACTGGGCCGGCCATATGGAGTTGCCGCGCCCCCAGCCGACCAGCTTTCCGAGGGAGGTCGTGAGGATGTTCCGGCCCATGGCGTCCGCGAGCGCCTCTACTCCCAATCGAGCCCTCCCTTTTTCCAGATGTGGGCGAGGGCGATCAGCAGGATGCCGATGAACACGAGCATCTCGATGAGGCCGAACCACTTCAGCTGGCGCAGCAGCACCGCCCAGGGGTAGAAGAAGACCGCCTCGACGTCGAAGATGATGAAGAGCATCGCCGTCAGGTAGAAGCGGACGGACAGGCGGCGCACCGCGGGGGTGTCGGGAATGATGCCCGACTCGTACGGGGCGAGCTTGCGCTTGAACGGCTTGGCAGGACCGAGCACGAAGCTCAGGGTCACCAACGCCCCGATCAGCCCCAACACGATGAGGACGAAGATCAAAATCGGGAGGTAGGTGTCGAGCAAGGCCTGCTCCAAGACTGGTTAGCTTGCGGGGACGGGTTAATTCTATGTGGCTCTTCAGAAAAGCTGCCCAGCCCCTCCGGCGCCTGCGCGCCACCTGCGGGCCAAGCCCGTTGAGGACGCGGGGGCGCGCCTATTGATTGCCCCATAAATGGGGAGGAGTTCGAGTTAACGAGAATCTTTGCGGCGGTGCTCGATCTTCACTCCGCGGGACAGGGTCGCGTGGATCGGGCAGTAACGGTTGCAGGCCATGTCGATCGCCTGGTCCACCACCTTTCTGTCGGTATCGCCGTCCCAGGTGCAGTGGAACGTGATCTGGATCTTGTTGAACGCCTTCGGCCACTCCTCGTCCCGCTCGCCTTCAACCTCGACCTCGAGCGATTTGAGAGGCTGCTTGAACTTCTTCAGCAGCAGAACCGCGTTGAGCCCGGTGCAGCCGCCAAGGGCTCCGAGCAGCATCTCTGTCGGCCGCATCGCCAGGTCGTCACCGAAGATCGGCGCCTCGTCGATCTCCGCTTTATGGCCGGAGCCGGACTCGATGTCGAAATGGACCTTGTCGCCGGTCCAGCGCGCGGTGGCCTTGGTGGTCATCAGAGGCCGTTAGCCACGCATCGGGGTTTCGACGTACTTCCGGACCAGGTCTTTGAGAAATCCGGTGTAGATCCCACCCAGCATCATCCGTTCTGGGCGGACCACCTTGGCGGCGGCGACTTCGGCCAGGACAGGAAACGTGAGGGCGGCAAAGCGACGCCCGTGAGGTTTGGTCGCCCAGGCTTCGACCTCGGGCGCCACGCCGTCGATCGCCACCACGGTTACCGCCGCGACGCCGGATTGCGCGCCGCGCATCGCGCCCTTGCGGTTGATGGCGTCCTGGCACGCGTCATCGAGGTACCGATCCAGCGCATCGGCCGGGGTGCCCGGTGCCATGACTGTCGCGTAGACGAACCAGTGCAGCTTGGTCGCCATCCACTGCCATTTGAAGGTTGAACCGCCGCCGACGACCGTGGTGAACCCGGCGATGTTGACCATTCCGGGCTGCAGGCCGGCGCCCGAAAGAGTGGTGTGGATCCGCTCGACCAACTCATTCGCGCTGGCTGGCGGCGCCACGGCCATAGCGTAATCTCAGCCCATGCCGGACGTGCGTGACAGCTTTCGGAACGTTGCTTCGAACTACTCTCGCTCGACGTTTCACGCATCGTCGATCCGGCTGCAGGAGATAGTGGACCTCGCCCAGCCGCAGAAAGGCGACCTGGTGCTGGACGTGGCGACGGGCACCGGTAACACCGCCTTCGCGCTCGCTCCTCACGTTCGCCGAGTGATCGGCCTGGACCTGACGCGCGAGATGCTGGTGGAGGGGCGCAAGATTGCGGCCGAGAAAAACATCCTCAACGTCGATTGGGTGATCGGCGACGCGGAGCACCTGCCGTTCCAGGACGACACGTTCGACCTCTATGCCGTGCGGGCCGCCCCGCACCACTTCGTGGACGTCGATGCGTTCCTCGCCGAGGCCTTCCGCGTGTTGAAGCCAGACCGCGATGCCGCCTTCGTCGACTGC
>Ga0209161_10004533_pt1 | contig 11016 bp, 9 predicted proteins | sample GraSoiAngelo_155_FD_186169 | JGI IMG/M metagenome (GOLD analysis project Ga0209161, IMG submission 186169) | Grasslands soil microbial communities from the Angelo Coastal Reserve, California, USA - 14_1009_13_30cm (SPAdes) (version 2) | ecosystem: Environmental > Terrestrial > Soil > Grasslands ...
GCGGCGTCGACGATGTCCGGCACGTCCCAGATCTCGGTCTGGATGATCACGACGTCCGTGGCCGCGACCGGCCTGTTCGTCAGCGCATCGACGTCGCGGACCGCGCGCCCGGCGGCGTTCTGGAAGCGCGCGTAGGTCTTCGTCGCCGCGTCGTACTGATAGCTCACCGCCGACGTGTCGGCGCGATAGGGGATCGTGATCTCTGTCGCAGGCACGCCGCCGGTCATCCCGGCGAGCGTCGCGGGATGATCCGCAGACACGAGGAACCCCCACTTCGGGATGTCGTTCGCCGTCTCGGCCCCGAGCTGCTTCAGGTTCTGGCGCTGATTCGCGGCGCTGGTGAAGAGGTTGTACGGCGCCGCCCGGAAGTTCACGCGAAAGTAACCCTGGGCGTGGTCGGCGGAGAGCTCGACGTACTTGCCCTGGTCGGCATCTTTGCTGATGAGCGACCAGGCGTACGCGGAGGTGCCGGAGTACACCAGCGCCCCGCGCACCATCGGCGTCAGCGAGCGATCGACCAGCCGCGCCGAGCGCACGCCGCCGATCGTCGCCGGGTCCTGCGCCTGGAACACCGCCGCGAGCCGTGTGACACCGCCCTCGACGATGATCTCGAACACCATGTCCGCCTGCGTGATGGCGTAATGCGGCCGGGCAGCCGGCGCGTTGTCGATCTTGATCAGCAGCGGCTTGCGGTTCGTCGCGGCACCGGCCGCCGTTGGCAGGCCGCTCAGCGGCCAGCACTCCTCACAGGCGGCCGCTGGGTCGATCGTCGCTCGCGGCGTCGCGGTCGCGGGCGTCGCGGACGACGCCGGCGAAGGAGCGAACTCGATCGTCTTCGGACCGCCGCAGGCGGCCGCGATGAGAACGGTGGCGAGGAGCAGGGTGGGGGCACGGAGATAGGAGCGGGCGACGTGCATCTGCGACGACTGTAACCTCCGCCTTCGGCTCCGGCTTTCTGGAGCGGCCTCGCCGCTCCATCAGTAAGGGAGCGACGAGCACGCGTCATGCAGTGGACGAGATCAGGAGGTGTGTTGTGCCGCAGAAAGCTTGGAGCGCGAAGCGCGAGCGTCAGTACGAGCACATCAAGGCAGGCGAGGAGCAACAGGGTCGCTCGGAAGGGACCGCCGAGCGCATCGCCGCCGCGACGGTGAACAAGACTCGCGCCGAGAAGGGCGAGACGAAAAAGTCGAAATAGGTGTGCTAGTCTGAAGTCAGAAAATCACTCGGGTCCATCAAGAAGCAGGCGAGCCGAGTCACATTTCGGCTCGCTTTTTTGTTGCCCGCAAAGGAAATCGATTGATCTCGCTTACCCCCGATCTCGACCGTGCTGTGAAGCAGCTCGGTTGGACCGCCTTCACGCCCGTTCAGGAGCTCGCGATCCCGCCCCTCCGCGCGGGCCGCGATCTCTTTGCCCAAGCGCAGACGGGCACCGGCAAGACCGGAGCCTTCGCGCTGCCGATCCTCGAGCGCGTCGTAGGACGTGCCGGTGCGCCATTCACGCTGGTCGTCGTACCGACGCGCGAGCTTGGCCAGCAGGTCGCGAAGGAGTTCGAGGCCCTCGGTCGCTACCGGAATGTTCGCGTCGTCGCCGTCTATGGCGGCGTCGGCTACCGCGCGCAGGAAGACGCGCTCCGTCGCGGAGTGCACATCGTCGTCGGCACGCCGGGCCGTCTCCTCGACCTCGCCTCGCGCCGCACGCTCAACCTTTCGCAGATCCGGATCCTCGTGCTCGATGAGGCGGATCGATTGCTCGACCTTGGTTTCGCTCCCGACATCGCGCGCATCGTCGCGCTCCTGAAGGGTCCGCGGCAGACCGCGCTCTTCTCCGCGACCCTCACCAACGACGTTCGCGCCGTCGCCCGCCGCTACACCAAGGACCCGGTCAGCGTGACGATCAAGCCCGAGGAGCCCACCGTCGCGGCGATCGACCAGGCCTGGGTCCAGGTGCGTGAGTCCGACAAGGTCGCCGCGCTACACGAGATCCTGCGCCGCGACGACGTCGTACGAACGCTCGTATTCCGGCGCACGAAGCACGGCGCGGACAAGCTCGTGAAGGCGCTCGAGCGCCTCGGCAGCCCGGCGCGCGCACTCCACGGCAATGTTGGCCAGCACGAACGCGAGCGCGTGCTCGAGGGATTCCGTAGCGGCCGCATTCCCACGCTCGTCGCGACCAACCTCGCAGCGCGCGGCATCCACGTCGCCGACATCGGTCATGTCGTGAACTTCGATTTCCCCGAGGACGCCGAGACGTTCGTCCACCGCACCGGACGCACCGGTCGCGCTGGACGGCCTGGCGTCGCGTTCACGTTCGTGAACGAGACGCAGCGCGCGGCGTTCGAGGATCTGCGGCGCCGTGCGAAAGTGCCGTTCCGGCAGGAGCACCTCGGGAGGCGAGCGAGGGCCGCCGTCCCGGCCCAGAGGGTCTCCGTCCCGGCCCAGAGGGTCTCCGTCCCGGCGTAGACCCAGGGCGAAGCTGTTTACCGCTCGCCGTTCGATAGGTCCTGCTCCTCCATCGGATCGAACCCTGGCGTCGTCCCCTTCGGCGGCCTGCGACCTTCGTTGCCCTTGGCGAACGGCGTGATCGCGAAGCGCGCGACCGCGCCGGCTGAGACGTCCACAAGCTCGACCCGCTTGCCGGTGACGCGTGCGTCATCCGGGATGAAGACCTTGTAGCGGCCAGGCGCAAGATCGACGAACGCGGCGTAGCCGAGCCCGTCGGTGGATCGTGACATCACCAGCGCATCGGTCTCGGGATCGCGAACCTCCACGAGGATCTGATCGAGTGGGATCCCTGTGTTCGTCTTCGCCGTCCCGGCGAGATGGCCGCGCGTCGGCGCCGTCTTCCATGGCATCGTCGGCACCGTCGCCGGCGTCGAGAACACTGGCGGCAATACGGTGTCGTACTCAGACGGCTCTGTCAGCGCCCGCGTGAGCTCGGCGCGGCTCAGATCGCCGGAGCGCGGCGGCTGGCATTCGGCCGAGCTGTTGGTGTAGCAGTCCGGAGTGCGGTACGAGTAACCCACCCAGCCGACCGCGCTGTTCCCATTCGCGTTCGGCGTGAGCGCTTTGCGCACCTGGATCACGCTGTTCGCGACGAAATTCAGATAGATCGCGGACCCGATGGCCACCTGGCGCGCGTACTGATGGTCGCGGGCGAACTCGTTCCACTCGAGGTACATGCGCCGCTGGTTGTTCGGCTCGGTCGTGAAGTGCTCGCGCTTGTAGTTCATCGGGATGTTGAGATCGAGGATCCCCTCCTGCATCCACCCACGCCAGTCCTGCAGCACCTCGCGGTAGGTGCGCGTCATCTCCCAGCCGCCCTGGGTCGCCGGACCGTAGCCGTACGTGATCGTGTCAGCGCTGATCGCGAGCTGCGGCTTGATCGCATAGGTCTCGACGTAGACCTTGCGCACGATGTTCGTGATCTGATCGCGACGCCAGGCGAGCCACTGGGCGTCGTCTGGGCGCGGGTTATCGACGCGGCCAGTGAGCTGCTGGAAGCGCGCGACGGCGACAGGGTTGTAGCCCCACGCCGAGACCCCCGGGAATGTCGCGAGGTTCTGGTCGGGCAGGCGCACGCGGTCGAAGTTCAATCCGTCGATGTCGTAATTGGCTGCGACGCTCGTGTACATGCGCACCATGTAGTCCGCGGCATCGGGATGGCCGGGATCGAGAAGGTAGTCGGCTCCGGCGCGATTGGCCCCGTCGTAACGGCGCGAGATCCAGTTGTCCGCGCCCGTCTTCGACGGCCCGTGCATGTTGAAGACGTGGTTCGCGTTGAGCGGCGGCGTGACGCTGTTCCAGATGGCGGTGGTGATGATCCAGGCGTGCACCTTGATGCCCTCGGCGTGCGCCTTGGCGATGAGCGAGTCGAGCGGGTCGTATGGGAGTGGTGCGATGCCGGCCTGCGTGCGCGGCATCATTGCGCGGTTGCAGAAGCAGTCGCCGCGGCGTCCGACCTGCACGACGAGTGCGTTGAGGTTCGCGGCCTTCGTGGCCGCGACGAGCTTCGTAATCTCCACCTCGTTGAAGATGCCTTCGCCGAATGCGTCCACCCAGAACGCGCGGAACTCGCTCTGCGCCGCGCGCGCCTGCGGCGCGCCGGGTTGAAGGAGGCCGGCGAGGATGAGCAGGAATGCGAAAGCACGACGCATCACGTACCTCCGGTAGCGGTGCGCGGATGGTGGAGGTGCGCGTTCGCGGACGCAATTTCGCGAGCGCTCGCTTAGCCGTGCGGCGTTCTTTCCTTGCTCTGCGCTTCCACGAGGATCCGACGCGAGTGGCTGACGAACTGACCCTCGGCCTGGGGCAGAGCGAGATCTTTGGCTGTACTCCCATCAAACAAGTCAGAGCGGGTGGCGGGAATCGAACCCGCACCTCAACCTTGGAGGGGTCGCACGCTTCCACTACGCCACACCCGCATGCTTGAGATCGAGCGACAAACAGCCAGCGCGATGAGATTCTATTCTGCGCTTGGTGCTGACCGATAGCGACGTCCTCCGCGCGTTTCCCGGGATCGACGACATCCATGACGCGCGACTCCGCAAGCTCTCCATCGATGTCTGGCGCTACGTCTCCGAGCGCAATCCCGCGTGGACCGACATCGCAAAGATCCCGCCCCATCCCACCATGCCGATCGCGACGCACGGCAACCTCGTGAAGCACGTCGTCGCGATGGTGCGGATCAGCGAAGCGCTCGTTCCGATCTACCGCGAGCTGTGGAAACAGGATCTCGACCTCGACACGTTTCGCGCGGCGTCCTACGTGCATGACGCCGCGAAGGTCATCGAGTTCGTCGAGAAGGAGGGCGCGCTCACCGCGATCCCGGGATACAACCACGCGATCGAGGCTGGTCGCATCGTGCGCGAGCTTGGCGGACCCGAACCGCTCGCGCACATGATCGAAGCGCATTCGTTCGCGGGAGCGCTCGTGGTCCCGCGCACTCGAGATGCGCAGCTGTTCCTCATGCTCGACCCGATGTGCCTCAACGTTTTTCCGGAGCAGGGGCCGGGTGTCGTGGAGCGACACCTCAAAGCCAATGGCTGGGACGATCCGAAGACGCTCGAGCGCTACCGCAGCCCGGGTGCGTAACCCGCCGGGAGCGCGTCCGTTCGAGGGGAGGTGAGACGCTTCGCGATCGCGGCCGTCCTCGTCGCCTCGACCATCGTCCAGTTCCCCGTCGGTATCGCCGCGAGGGCCGCGGTCGCGGCCGACTGCGTGTCGAGCACCGGCCCGGGGATCCCGCCGCCCGCCAGCATCCCGATCGGGATCCCGGGGTTCCACGCCGCGTGGTACGGACAGAGTGGTTACCCCACGCTTTGTCCCGGAGATCGATCGACCGCGGTCGTCGCGTTCTACAACACCGGCTCGCGTGGCTGGGTGAACGGCCGACTGGGTGAGGTCGCGTATCTCGGGACGTGGGGTCCCGAGCCCGGACAGGATCGCGCGAGCCCGCTCGGTGGCGACGGTGCCGCGGGCTCACCGGCGACGGGTTGGCCGCGGTACAACCGGGTCGCGGTACAGCCGGCCTCCTACGTCGGCCCAGGTCAGGTCGCGTGGTTCCAGTTCACCGTGATCGCGCCGTCGATCCCCGGCACCTATCGCCTTTCGATCCGTCCGCTCATCGAAGGCGCGCAGTGGATGGAGGACTACGGCGTCTTCTGGTACGTGACGGTCGCCGGCACCGCGCCGGTAGGTTCGCAGCCGGCGCTTCCGTCGAGATGGCCCAGCCGTTCACTCGAGATCGGCATGACCGATGAGCCGAACGGCGCGGCCGCGATGCGTGCGAGCGCGCCATTCGCCTTCCGTTACCAATATCTCTCGGGCGGCGTGAACACCGGAAGGGGCTGGACGACCTGGGACAGCAACGCGCAGTTCCCGACGACTTACATCCAGGACTCCGCGCGGTACGGCATGATGCCGGTCTTCAGCTACTACCAGCTCAGGCAATCCGCGCCGGGCAACGCCATGGGTGAGCCTGCAAGCGACTTCGCCAATCTCGCGAACGCCTCGACCATGGCCGCGTTCTACGCGGACCTCAAGCTCTTCTTCCAGAAGGCCGGCGCGCAGAGCGCGACGACGGTCTTGCTGCACGTTGAGCCGGATCTCTGGGGCTACATCCAGCAGCGGTACGGCGACGATCCGACGCGCGCTCCGGTCCTGGTCGGCGCGAGCGGTGCACCCGATCTCGCCGGTCTACCGGATGATGCGGTCGGACTCGCGCGTGCCGTCGTGAAGCTGCGCGATACATACGCGCCGAACGTGTTGCTCGCGTACCACCTCTCGGTCTTCGGGACGAATCACGACCCCCTTTACGAGAAGCCCGCCGACGCGACCCTCGACACCTGGGCGACGCGCGCTGCGACCTTCTTCAATGCGCTTGGAACCGGCTTCGATCTCGTGTTTGCCGAGTTCAGCGATGCCGACGCCGCGTACAAACGCGTCCAGCTCGGCGACGGCGGCGCCTCCTGGTGGTATCCCGAGGACTTCGTGCGGAACGTGCGATTCATCGGAAGGTTCTCGGCGCTATCGCAGAAGCGGATCGTCATGTGGCAGATCCCACTCGGCAACACGAAGATGCGCGCGATGAACGACACCTGGGACCACTTCCAGGACAACAAGGTCGAGTGGTTGTTCGACGACCCGGGTCGCGCCAACCTGAGCGCATATGCGCGCGCCGGCGTCATCGCCTTCCTGTTCGGGCGCGGCGGCGACGGTACGACCTGCGCCTGTGACGCGGCCGGCGACGGCGTGACGAATCCGGCGCCGATCGGAGCGAATACGCGCCAGTCGCTCAATGCGGATGACGATGGTGGCTACTTCCGCGAGCGCGCGTCCGCGTATTACGCGACCGGAGCGATGACGCTGCCCTGATACGCGCGCGTGACGCTCCACCGCGCAGGCGATCCGTCGATCTCGCGCACGCGGCCCTTCCGCTCGAGATGTCGGAGATGTGCGAGCGTCTCGGCGAGCGCGAAGCGTTCCTCATGCGGCGAGCGCAGGACGGGAAAGAGGACTCTGGCGATCGCGTAGGCGTCGCGCTCGGATGTGCCGGCGGCGACCAGCGTCGCATCGAGCCGTGCCGCGTGGTGTGCGAGGAGCTCGTCGACGCGCCCGGCGAGGTCGTCGAAGGGGTCGCCGTGGGCGGGGAGTACGCGTTTCACCGGCAGATCGCGCAGTCGAGAAAGAGCGCCGAGGAAGTCGCCGAGCGGATCGTCGCGCGAGGCTGGATAGAGCCCGATGTTCGAGGTGATGCGCGGCAGGACGTGGTCGCCCGAGAACAGCACGCCGTCGCGCTCGTCGATGAGGACCGCGTGGTAGTCCGTGTGCCCCGGCGTCCAGCGAAGGCGCGTTGCGCGACCGCCGAGATCGACAATCTCGCCGTCGTTCACACCGCTCACGTGGTCGAGGTCGTCGACCCGTTCGCCCATCGCGATCCAGGCCTGCCTCATGCCCTCGTCGATGTCGCGCGGCATGCCGTGCCGCACGAACCATTCGTAACTGGCGTCGATCACATCATGACCTTTCGACCAGACGCGTCTCGCGGCGGCGATCTCGGGCGTGTGCATGAGAACCTCGGCGCCCGCGCGCTCGAGGGTCCCCGCCATCCCCATGTGATCGGGATGCAGGTGCGTGACGAAGACGCGCCGCACGTCCTCGAGGCCGATCCCGGCCTCGGCCAGTCCTGCGCGGAGCGCTTGTTCGGCCTCCGCCGTGTGCATGCCGGCGTCGACGAGGCTCCAGCCGTGAGCACCTTCGACGAGATACGCGTTCACGATCGAGAGTCCGCGAATGGGCAGCGGAATGGCGATGCGCCGGATGCCCGGCGCGACGATATCGCTCACTGCGCGTTGGGACCGCGAGGAGGTCACGCTCGGTACAATGGAAGCCCACGGCCCGTTCGTCTAGCGGCCTAGGATGCAGCCCTCTCAAGGCTGAGATCACCGGTTCGAATCCGGTACGGGCTACAAGCGCAAGCGTGATTTCGCGATTCGTGCGTCCCTTGTTCCGGTCAACTGTCGTAGATGGATCCCGACTATCCCACTATGGATGCCAGGTTGTCCGAAGTGGCGGGGCTGAATGCCTTTGAGCTCGCGGAGCTGCATCTTGATGCGCTCTACCGGCGCGACCCAATGGGTCTCATCGTCGCCTCGCGTGACCCGGCGGTGGAACCCCCTCCGTTCCATCTCGTGCGCATGTCCGACGGCAACCGCTGGCTGGTAGCAGCACATCTCGATGGGCTACAACGCGAGCGCTCGTTCACATCCGCCAGACGTCGATGCCATCCGCGCTGCATTGCCCCGGCGTTCCGCTTTCCAGCGCGAGTACCGTGGGCCAGCTTTCTTCTTTCCGCAGTCGGTTGCCAGCGCTGACGCCGCTGAGCTGCTGACCGGCGCGCTCGCCGTCGCGGAGGAGGGGCCCTTCGCCTGGCTCCGGAGCGCAGACGATGCAACGCACCCGATCGCTGTCGTGCGCGCTGAAACCGGGGAAATCGCGGCCGTTTGCTACTCCGCGCGGGCTACGTACGCTGCCGCCGAGGCAGGCGTCGAAACAGTCAAGAAGCATCGTCGTCGCGGTTACGCCTCGCGGGCCGTTGTGGCTTGGGCGGGGGCAGTCGCACGGGGCGGGCGTGTTCCGCTCTACAGCACCAGCTGGGACAACCTCGCTTCTCAGGCGCTCGTGCGGCGCCTTGCTCTCATCTGCTACGGCGAGGATCTGCACATCGGTTGACCTGAGCCGCGATGTCTTGGCTCCCGGGTCCGTGCCTCATAGCAGGACGCATGATTACGTCGCTTCCACAGACGCTGACTGGGCCGATGAACTCGCCTCCTCGGTCGCGCGAAGTTTTAGTCACAATCACGCCGGCGCCCACGCGAGCGCCCTGGGGAGGAACGACGTGACGCTCACGACACCGAAAGCGAAAGCCTTCACCTACCGCGAGGTCGCGCTGCACGATCGTCTGCGCGAGGTCACGCGCGAGGTGGCGATGAAGCCCGCGCTGATCCACGGCGATCGCGTCGTGACATACGCGGAGCTCGATGCGGCGAGCGATCGCCTCGCGGGCGCGCTCGCACGACGCGGCGTCGCGCGTGGTGACCGCGTCACGATCTTCATGCCGAATTCGGTCGAGTTCGTCATCGCGTTCTACGGGACGCTGAAGGCCGGCGCCGTCGTGAATCCGATCAACGCGCAGTCCAAGGAGCGCGAGGTGCGCTTCCAGGTGGAGGATTCCGGTGCGAAGGCGGTCTTCGTCCACGAGGCGCTTTGGCCGGTCATCGAGCCGATCCGCGTGGAGCTCGGCGAGCAGCGGGTGCTGTCGCGGACCGGCAATGCGCCGGGCGTCGGCGTCACGCGCTTCGACGACCTCGTGGCGGAGACGGGCCCGGCGCCCGCGCTGCGCGCGGATCTCGACGATCTCGCCGCGCTTCCGTACACCAGCGGGACGACTGGCTTCCCCAAGGGAGTGATGCTGACGCACCGCAACCTCACCGCGAACCAGCAGCAGTTCTTCGCGGCGGCGCCGGTGCGCCGCGAGGACGTCTTTCTCAACGTGTTGCCGTACTTCCACATCTATGCGCTCAACCTGCTCATGGCCGGCGCGGTCAGCCTCGGCGCGACGCAGGTCGCCATGTCCCGCTTCGACATGGTCGAGTACCTCACGCTCGTCGAGCGGCACAAAGCGACGGTCTGCTTCATCGTGCCGCCGATCGTTCTGGGGCTGGCCGCCCATCCCGAGGTGGACCGCCACGACCTTTCGTCGGTGCGCTTCTTCTTCAGTGGCGCCGCGCCGCTCGCGCCCGAGCCGGCGCGCCGGCTCGCCAAGCGGACGCACATCCCGATCGTCCAGGGCTACGGACTTACCGAAACATCGCCCGTGACGCACGCGAACCCGATCGATGCGGCGATCATCGACTCGATCGGCCGGACGGTACCCGGCACCGAGCACCGGATCGTCGACCTCGAGACCGGAACACGCGATCTGGGGCCAGGTGAGGTGGGTGAGATCGCGGTCCGCGGACCACAGGTCATGAAGGGCTACTGGCGAAAGCCGGATGACACGGCCGCGGTCCTCCGCGACGGATGGTTCTTCACCGGTGACGTCGGCAAGGTGGACGAGAACGGCTACGTCTTCATCGTCGACCGCAAGAAAGAGTTCATCAAATACAAGGGGTTCGGCGTCGGGCCGGCCGAGGTCGAAGCAGTGCTCTGCGAGCATCCGTCCGTCGCCGACGCCGGCGTCATCGGCAAGCCGGATGAAGCCGCAGGCGAGATCCCGAAAGCGTTCGTGCAGCTCCGCGCCGGCGCGACGGTCACCGCGGAAGAGCTGATGGACTTCGTGAAAGAGCGCATCGCCGACTACAAGCGGGTGCGAGAGGTCGAGTTCATCGACAAGGTGCCGCGCACCGCGTCGGGCAAGATCCTGCGACGCGAGCTGGCCGAGAAGGAGAAAGCCGCCAGCGCTTCGCGCTGATGACCGGCGCGGAGAGCGAAGCCTGCGCGAGCTGCGGCGTCGTCGTCGCCGGTGGATCGGAGGGCTGCCAGCGCCTCTTCGAAGCGATCGGCCTCCGCGAGTACGAAAACATGCGCTTCGCGCGTTATCACCGGATCGTGGTCGACGTGTATGCGCTGCAGCACCCCGATCGCTACGGACGCTCCGCGAAGTCGTTCGCCGCTCATCTCACCGGGCTAAGCGCATGGCTGGAGGACGAGACGAGCGCGCCGTCCGTCAACGCGGCGGTGCAGCGCTGGCTCAGTGGACCGTCGCCCATCGAGAAGCCACAGCTGCCGGCGCGCTACGGGGCGGTCACGATCGGCGAGCTCGTCGGAGCCGAGGATCCCGTTCGCTACGGCGAGGTCCTGCGCCGCTGGGCGCGCACGACCTGGGACGCCTATGGCGCGCTTCACGGCACGGCTCGCGAGTGGATCGCGACGGCGCAGCGGAGCCGCTAGCGAACGAGCTGGCGCCGGTCATGCCGGTCGTACGCCGATGGTCCGAAGTCGGGGCAGGACCGTGTC
>Ga0209161_10004534_pt1 | contig 11010 bp, 9 predicted proteins | sample GraSoiAngelo_155_FD_186169 | JGI IMG/M metagenome (GOLD analysis project Ga0209161, IMG submission 186169) | Grasslands soil microbial communities from the Angelo Coastal Reserve, California, USA - 14_1009_13_30cm (SPAdes) (version 2) | ecosystem: Environmental > Terrestrial > Soil > Grasslands ...
ATGTGGCTCGAGAGTCGGCCCGCGCGCTGGGGCAGGATCTCGACGAGCAACGGGCCGAGCGCATCGACCGTCGGCAAGGGGAGGTCTTCGAGACCCTGAACGTCGACCCGAAGCCTTTGCCCGCCTCACGTGAACTGTTGATGAGGCTCGAAGCGCGAAGCATTCCCTGGGCGATCGCGACCTCGAGCCGGCACGAGCAAGTCGGGGCGTCCGTCCAGGCGTTACGTCTCCCTCGTCCTCCGACGATCATTGACGGGCACGACGTTGCACATGCGAAGCCGGCTCCCGATCTGCTCCTGAAGGCCTGTCGGGTTCTCGGGGTCGAGCCGAACCGATGTTGGTATGTCGGCGACTCACGCTGGGATATCATCGCGGCGAGGGCGGCGGGCATGGTTGCTGTGGGCGTGACCGCGGGCTCGGCGGTCCAGGCCAGTGACCTGACTTCGGCCGGCGCGGTCAGGGTGTGTAAGACTCTCCGAGGAATCATCCGGCTCCTCGGCCGAGAGCCCAGCGGAATTGCCCGTCTTGAAAGGGAACCTTGAGGCGGTATCGGAACCGATCGAGTTCGAGGAGACGTCATCCGCAGGCTCCGCTCGGACAGGGCCCCCGCGATTCGACCGCTCATCCATTAATAGGCCGCCGCCGTTTTCGGCAGAGCTATGGCGGCCGCGGAAACGCAGGCCCTGTTCCAGCAGCTCACAATTCTTTTGGCCCTCGCCACCGCAAGTCATTTCTTGTTCCGACGCTGGCATCTGCCCTTGATCATCGGAGAGATTGCGGTGGGCATCCTGCTAGGTCCCAGCGTGGTGGGAAACGCGGCATTGGGCTCATACCGATACTTGTTCGATCCGGCTGTCGTCCGTACGCTTGCGGTCCTCGGATCAATTTTTCTCCTGTTCCTGATCGGTCTGGATTTCGACTTCCGTTCGGTGTACACACGGAAGAACGTGGCCGTGGCGTCCGGAGGGGTCGTGCTACCACTCCTCCTTGGCTTTGCGACGGCCCTCTACCTCGTGCCCGTCGCATCGATTGGGGCCAATGGGACCCAGTTTACGATGGCGCTGTTCGTCGGCGCGACCCTCACCGCGACGAGCGTCGCCATTACCGCAGCCGTCCTCCTGGAACTTAACCTCTTGAAGGACCGTGTGGCCCAAACGATCTTGGGAGCGGCGGTCGTCGACGACGTCCTCGGCCTCATCGTCCTCTCCGTTGTCGTCGGGACGACGGCGGGCCGGGTAAGCCCCCTTGACCTCGCGATCCTCGTTGCAGAAGCCGTCGGATTTCTCGTGATCGGGATGGCGATTGGCATCTACCTGCTCCGCCGGGTCGTCGCGCGGATCCACGTCGAAGGAAACAAGCTGGGGATCCCGCAAAGCGGGTTCCTCGTCGCGATGGCGATTACCTTCCTCTTTGCCCTCACCGCGGAGTCCATCGGCCTTTCCGCGGTCGTCGGCGCGTTCCTCGCGGGCAGTGTGTTCGCGAACACGACCCTCCAGGACGACTTCTCGAAAGGAGCCCGACATCTCGCGGCCGTCTTCACGCCGATCTTCTTCGTGTCCCTCGGCCTCCAGGTGGACTTCCCCGCGGTGGCGACTCAGTTCGGCTTGATCCCGTTCGCAATCGTCCTGACGGTGATCGCCGTGGGCACGAAGGTCGTCGGCTGTAGCCTCCCCGCCCGCCTCGCGAAAATGACCGTCCGCGAAGCCGTCGCGATCGGCTGGGGCATGACTCCCCGCGGCGAGGTCGGCCTGGTCGTGGCCTTCGCCGCCCTATCATCCGGGGTGATCGGGGATGCCTTGTTTTCCATGCTTGTCTTCGTCCTCATCCTTGTCACAATCCTGCCCACGCCCATCTTCAGGCGGGCCCTGAAAGCCGTAGAGGCGGAACGTCTTGGGGCGAAGGCTAATTCACAGCTCGTGGAAACGAAGCCGCGGCATGACTAGCGCCGGCGACAATCTCGGTCTCGCGCGATGCGGTCTGGTGCGTGAAAGCCCATAAGCCAAGCCGCGTTACCTCATCGATCGGGGGCGGAACCGTTCTCTCCGAACCAGAACTTTCGGATCGGTTCAAGGCCGCGCTCCTTGAATTGAAGGCCGAGCCTCATTCGGCGACCCGCAGGGAGAACACTCCGGACATCCTCCGATCCGTCGTCGAGGGACACCAGGCGAATCGGGTCGTCGTCGCGAATCTTCCGGCCGAGCTTCGTGCCATGGTCTCCGGAGCTTTGAAGGGTCGATCTGTCCAATTCCTGGAGGACCTTCCGTCGAAGGATGTCCTTGGCGCATGCGCCGCCGCGGAGGTCGGAGTGACTTGGGCGGAGTTCGCCATCGCGGAGGATGGGGCAATTGTCGAGGTGGCTCACGATGACATGGTGCGACTCGCCGCGTCCCTACCGATCGTGCACGTCGTCCTGCTCCCTGCAGGGAGGTTGGTCCGAGACGTCGGCGAGGCGATGACCGTCGTCGGAGGAATTCTCCGCGCGAGCGGACCGGGGGAGCGACCCACGATCACGTTCATTTCGGGGCCGAGCCGGACGGGAGACATCGAACTCCGCCTCCTTTACGGAGTCCACGGACCCCATTCCCTCCATGTGGTCCTCCTCGACTGGTATGTAGGGAGGTAGGTACCTGCTCAAGGGGCGACGGCGATTGGCCACCGAAGTTCGCCGGTCCATCGAGGAGCCGGAACGGGTCGGAAAACTCTGGGAGGCGATGGAACGGGGTCGGGCGAACCGGGCCGCGACGATCGAGAAGGCGGGCCTCGACCTCCCTGCATTTCGGGATCGCGTGCGGTCGATCAAAGAGACCGCGGCCCAGGATCCCACAATCGCGGAGGCCTTCGCCGAAGCGGTCCGGACGAACGGGGGACGCGTGTTTTTCGCGGCAACCGGCCGTGAGGCGGTTCAATACCTGCTCGACGTGTGCCGAGCGAACGGCGCCGAGTTCCTGGTCAAGTCGAAATCCCTCACCTCGGAGGAGATCGAGTTGAACCAGGGCCTTGCCGCCGAGGGCATCCGCGCCATCGAGACGGACCTGGGCGAGCTCCTCTGCCAGGTGGCGGGGGAGAAGCCTTCCCACCTCGTCTTCCCGGCGATCCACATGACCTCGGACCGGATCGCACGGATGCTCACGGAAGCGTATGGAGAGCCGATCGCCCCGGAGCCTTCGAGTATCTTGTCCGCAGTCCGCGCCCGGCTCCGCCCCCAATTCCTCGACGCGAAGGTCGGCGTGACCGGCGCGAACATCGGCGTCGCGGAGACGGGATCCATCGTCGTCGAGACGAACGAAGGGAATGGCCGCCTCGTGACGAGCGTGCCTCGGGTGCACGTCGCCCTGATTGGCCTCGAGAAGATCGTCCGCCGCTGGGAGGATGCAGCCGACCTGGTCCGCGGGCATGCGATCAGCGCGACCGGGCAGCGGATGACCGTCTACGTATCCCTGCTCTCCCGACGCCTACCCGTCGGGGGTGATCCGGCCGAGCGAGAATTCCACGTGGTGATTCTGGACAACGGTCGGACCCGCATGCGGGCCGATCCGTCGTTCCGGGACGCGTTGAATTGCATTCGCTGCGGCGCCTGCATGAACGTGTGCCCGACCTACGGCGTCACGGGCGGCCACGTGTTCGGCCACATCTATCCCGGTCCGATCGGCATCCCTTGGACCGCGAAGGTCCATGGCCTGGAGGAGGCATCCTTCGCCCATCTGTGTGTGTCCTGTGGCCTCTGTCACGAGATCTGTCCCGTCGACATCGACATCCCTTGGATGATCGCCAAGGTGAAGGAGCAGGACGTCGAGGTCCATGGCCAGCCGACCGCGGAGCGGTTCTTCATGGCCTCGGAGGCCTTCGCGAAGGTGGCGTGTCTCGCCGCCCCGCTGGCGAACGGATTCCTCCGGACGGGTCCTGCCCGGATCCTGATGGAACGGATCTTGGGGGTCGACCGCCGAAGGACGCTGCCGCCGTTCGCGCGTCGCACCCTACGGTCGCGGGTCAGGAACCGAAGGGCGACGGAGGGTCGCGTCGGCAAGGTCGCCTTCTTTCCGGACTTATACGCGGAATACAACAACCCGGACCTCGGCCTCAAGGCGATCGAAATCCTTGAGCGACTCGGATATGCTGTCCTCATCCCCAACGTGCGGTGGAGCGGGATGCCGTACGTGTCGTATGGGCAGCTCGGCAAGGCGTCGGCCCTAGCAGCGGTCAACCTGCGGGTCCTCGGCCCCCTCGTCGACCAGGGGTACGACATCGTATCCACGGAACCCACGGCCGTCTACATGCTCCGCAAGGTGTACCCGAAACTCGTGGAAGGCGATCTCGCGACCACGGTCGGAACGCATTCCTACGGCTTCTTCGAGTTCATCGAGCGCGGGATCGCGGGCCTGCCGCTCCGCCCGAGCCGCGATGTCGCGGGGGTCGTCGGCTTCCACATCCCATGTCACGACCGCGCCCTCTCCTCGGGGGCGCCGGCGATGCGATTCCTCGAACGCGCGTCATACCGCGTGCGGGTCGTTGAGACGGGCACTTGTTGTGGGATCGCGGGAACCTTCGGGATGAAGAGCGGTTGGCTCGGCTACGAGTTGTCCATGGCCGTAGGGGAAAAACTGTTCGAGCAGTTCCGACAGAGCGGATGCGACTTGGTCGCGACCGAAAGCAGCGTCTGTACCCTTCAACTCGGTGACGGGTTGGGCCGAACGATCCTGCATCCGCTCGACCTGGTCCGCCTCGAGGGGACCGGATAGGTTCCCAGCGCCCGTGGGCGGATTCATGCCGCGTCCACGTATTTTCCGGGATTCATGATTCCCTTCGGGTCGAAGACTCGTTTGATCTCCTTCATGAGTCGCAGGCTGTCGCCGCCGCCATGCGCCTCGAGCTGGGCTCGGAAGAGGGCGACTTTCTGGGAACCGACCCCATGTTCTCCGGTCACGCTCCCGCCCACCCGGATCGCGTATTGGCAGATTTCCTCGAAGGCGGCGGCCGCCGCTTCTCGGCTTTTCGGATCCGCCTTGTCGTACAGGATCGCGGGATGGACGTTCCCGTCCCCCGCGTGCCCGACGACCGGGATCTGCACCTGGTGCCGCGCCGCCACCTCCTTGACGAACCGGAGGTATTCTGCGAGGAAATCGATTGGCACGACGACGTCCTCGATCTGGATCCCGGAGGAACGCTCCTTCAAGGCAAGGTATGCGCGGGCGCGGACCTGGTACAGTCGGTCCGCTTCGTCCTGGTCCGCGGCGGGGCGGATCGCCAGGGCGTGATGGGAGCGGAAGACCTCTGTGGCCGTGGGGATCGACGGCTCCTCGAGGTCAACCAAAAGGGTCGCCTCCGCCTCCTCGACACGGAAGTCAAAGGACCGGTTGACCGCGGCGATTGTCTCCCGGTCGAGGAACTCGAGCAGGTCGGGGATCACCCGAGCCTTCCGGAGGCCTTTGATCGCTTCCCCGGCGGTGGGCCAGTCCGCGAATTGGACGAGCATCCTCCGGATTCGGACCACCGGAACGGGGAGGATCTTCAATGTGGCCTGGGTGATGATGCCGAGCGTGCCTTCACTCCCGACGAACAAGTGAACGAGGTCGTAGCCCGCCCGGTTCTTCGGGAGCGGTTCACCGAGACTGGCCACCGTGCCGTTCGGGAGGACCACGCGAAGGGCCATGACCCAATCTTTCATCGTCCCGTGCCGGACACACCGCATGCCCCCGGCGCCCGTCGCGATCGCCCCGCCGACGGTGCACAGGAAGCTACTCGCAGGATCCGGCGGGAAGAAGAACCCCTCCCGTTTCAGTGCGTTTCCCAGATCGTCGAGCACCACGCCCGGCTGAACCTCGACGTACCAGTTCACCGAATCGACCTTGAGGATCCGATCGAAGCGCTTCATGTCGACCACGATCGCTCCTTCCCGGACGACGGCCCCCGTGAGACTCGAGCCGGCGCCCCATGCGAGGATTGGGATCTGCCGGCGGTTCGCAAGTCGGACAATGGCGGAGACCTGTTCCTCTGAATGGGGTCGGACGACGACGGCCGGGATGCCTTCGTAGTCCGCCATGTCCCTACGGTGCTCCTCGAAGAACTCGCCTTCCTGGATCACGTCCGTCTTCCCGACGATTTTCTCCAATTCAGACGGCAGCCCTACAAGTCCGTGACGCGTGGACATCCCCGCAAGGAAAGCGACCGAGACGCCTAAAAGGCTTGGAACCGTCCTGCCTCAGAGCCCACCGCCAGGGCCCGGCCCCCCTCATAAGGCGCTCGGAATTCGACGTGAATCATGAGAGTCAAATATTAGCACGCCATTTCCCGGCGGGGTACGACGGCTTTGCCGTCCAACGGGGGTTTCGATTTCGTCGACTCGGTCGGGCGAAGCCGCCTCGAATCCGCCTTTCGCAAAGGCCGCTGTTGGGAGGAGGGTCCATGGTTGAAATGATGGAGGGAGAACCGAAGCAGGTTGTGAGCGGTGAGTTCGTGCAGATCGGGGTGAGTCGTCCTCCGCTGCCCGTCGCCGACTTGCCGGAGCCGGAAGAGGTCTTCAACGTTAAGGGCCGGATCGGTCCCAAACAATTGGTCCTGTACGTCCTGGGGCCGAGCATGATCGCCCTCGGGATCTCGATCGGGAGCGGCGAATGGCTCGTCGGGCCTCGCACGGTCGGCGGGGCAGGCGGCTTCATCGGGATCGGTTGGGTCGTCCTCGTGTCCGCCCTTCTCCAGGTGTTCTACAATGTGGAGCTCGGACGCTTCACGGTCGCCACTGGCGAGGCGCCCGTCGTCGCGTTCGGCCGCGTTCCTCCGGGGTTTTTCCTGTGGACACCCCTTGCCGTGGGCCTGTTCTACCTCGCCTTCATCTGGGGAGGCTGGGCCGCCAACGCGGGGGAGAGCCTCTTCCCGCTCATCTTCGGCCGTGCGCGGACCGCTGGGGAGCTATCGACCGTCAAGGCCCTCGGGGCGGGACTTCTCTTCGTCATCTTCGGCATCACGCTCTTCGGGAAGAAAATCTCCAGAACCCTGGAGATCGCGAACTGGATCATGGTCGTATTCATCCTCATCTCCGTCGCCATCATCGCGATCATCGTGGTCCCCGCGGCAGTCTGGGGCAGTTCCTTCGCCTCCCTCGTGATTCCGGCGGCCCCGCCGCGGGGGACGAGCGCGACCCTCCTGGGTGCCTTGGCCGGCTTCACGGCCCTTGCGTCCGGCCTGAACTACGTGGCGATCAGCTACTACCGGGACAAAGGCTACGGGATGGGTCACCGAGTCGGGTACATCGCCGGCCTCGTGGGCGGCAAGCAAGAGAAGGTTCTGCCGTCCGGCTTGACGTTCCCGGAAAACCCGAAGAACATCTCCCTCTGGAAGCGTTGGTTCCGGTACCTCCTCATCGATCAGTGGGCCGTCTTCTTTGTCGGCGCCCTCTTCGGAATGATGCTCCCGACGATGATCGTTTATCAACTCGTGCAGACCTCCGGTGTGGTGCCCACGGATCTCACGATCCCGACATATGCCGCCGACCAGCTCGGGCTTCAGTTCGGGCCGTTCCTGCGGACCTGGGCGTTGCTCGTGGGCTTTTTCATCCTCTTCAGCACGCAGTTGGGCGTGTTCGACCTGCTCAGCCGACAGTTCGTCGATGGCGCCCACGCGATCAGCGCTCGGTTCCGCAGGTTCACTGCGGACAACCCCCGGCGGTTCTACTACCCGTTCCTGCTCGTGCTGGCGGGCGCGATCACGGGATTCCTGTTCCTACTGCCGCCGTTCGAACTGATCAAGGTTTCCGCGAACTTCTCGAACCTTCCGGCGATGATCATGCCGTTTCTGGTGATCTACCTGAACCGGCGGCTGCCGAAGGTCGCGCGGCTGCGGTGGTGGTCCTACATCGTGCTGCTCCTGAACGTGGTCTTCTTCGGGTTCTTCTTCATCAACTTCGCCTTCAGCGAGCTGACGGGAAAACCGCTCGTCACGTTCTGAGATTGTGGGGTTCGACCCCAGAGATCCGGAGTGGGAGACGGGTCGCAGCTTGAGGCCGGAAGGCTTGAGTAGCCCGGAGCTCTGGGGACATCCGCCGTGACAAAATCGGTGAAGGGCCGAGGGTCCGAGCCGCTCGTCACTGGGCCTCAACAGAAGCCCGTTGCGGAAGGCCTGGCAAGTCTGCTCACCAACGCGAAGGGGAGGATGCTTCGGGACCTGCGACGGGACGCATTGGCGTGCCTGGCCGCGGCCCTGCACGCGATTGATCCGGAACGGATTGTCGAGGAGGCGCTTCGGGTTCGCGGGCGAACCTTGGAGGTTCTGGGGCGTTCGTATCCGCTGGACGGTCGCACGATCGATCTTCTTGCGTTCGGTAAAGCCGCCGTTCCGATGGCGCGGGCTGCCCTCCGGATGCTACCCGTGGCCTCAGGGATCCTCGTTTCGAACCGACCGGCAACGGGCATCGCAAAGGACCGGATTCGTTCGTTCCTTGGGTCTCATCCTCTGCCCGATGCAGGGAGCTTGGCGGCAGGCGAGGCCGTGCTCCGACTGGTCGATGGCCTGGGACCCGACGATCTCCTGATCGTCCTCGTCTCCGGCGGGGCATCCGCGATGTTCGAGGCGAGCCCGATCCCTCTGAGGGACCTCCGGGCGGCCTATGCGTCCCTCCTCGAGAGCGGCCTTCCCATCCGGGACGTCAACGAGGTCCGAAAGGGGCTCTCGAAGGTGAAGGGGGGCCGCCTCGCGGCTCGTGCTGCCGGTCGCGGAGCGACAGTCCTCGGACTGATCGTCTCGGATATCGTCGGCAATCCCATTCAGGACATCGGATCCGGGCCAACCGCGGTCGACTCGTCACGTGGCACGCGGGCGATCGAAATCCTGCGGACTGGTGGTCTTTGGGACAAGATGCCCGGGACGGTTCGCGCCCTGTTGGAAACCGTGCGCACGGAGCCAAAGCCCCGGCGAACTGCCCGAGGACGGGTCCATAACAGAATCATCGCCGACGTGACCCGTGCCTGCACGGCCGCGGTCGACGAAGCGGTGCGCCGAGGATACAGCACGCATCTCTTGTCCACCTCCCTCGAGGGGGAGGCCAGGAAAGTGGGGCGAGCGTTCGCGGCGCAGGCGCTCCGTTGGTCCTCCCGTTCCCCCGCGATCGGAGTGGTCGCGGGCGGCGAGACCACTGTGCGGGTCGTCGGAAAGGGACGAGGAGGTCGGAATCAGGAGACGGTCCTCTCCGCGGTCCATGCGATCGACGGGAGGGATGCCGTACTCCTCTCGTGCGGAACGGACGGAATCGATGGAAACAGCGATGCGGCCGGTGCAATTGTCGATGGCGAAACGATGTCGAGGGCTCGCAAACTTGGGCTGATCCCGGAAGACTTCCTCAATGACAACAATTCCCACGCGTTCTTCCGGGCCCTCAACGACCTGATTATCACGGGACCCACGGAAACGAACGTGGCCGATCTCCTGCTGCTCCTCGCCCGTCGTCCCGATCGTCGGAGCCTAGTCTCGATTCGCGAAAAGGGAGTCGGGTCGCCGCAGTAAGATGGGACGGATGTGGAAGTCGTGGCGGAAGGAGCTGGAGTTGCTCGGAGGACCGCCGCGCGGCGAATCATGTCCACAGAAGGCCGGAACGGGCCTGCTGGGATTCGAACCCAGGTCAGAGGCTCCGGAGGCCTCTGTCCTATCCAAGCTAGACTACAGGCCCTCGCTCGGCGAAAGGGCTCGGCCGATTAAGACTTTCCACGCGTGAGTGCGCGCGATTCGATGCACAGGAAGCATTCACTTCTTCGCGAATTCCGTGTATCCGCATCGGCCGCAGGATACGCGGTCCACGTGTTTGGCGAGGAACACGCCCGGTCCGCACTTCGGGCAGTTCGCTCGCTCCCGCGAAATGCGATTCCCGTCGATCTTGTAGAACCTTCGCTTGAGGCCGGCCTTTCCCTTTTCCTTCTTCGCCTCGGCCATCACTTACCGCCCTTCTTCTTCGGCTCCGCCTTCTTCTCGTCCTTCTTTTCCTCTTTCTTCTCCGCGGGCTTCTTTTCCTCTTTCGCCGGGGGCTTCTTCTCTTCCTTGGGAGCCGGCTTCGATTCCTCTTTCGCCGGCGGTTTCTCCGCCTTCGGTTCGGGCTTCCCCTCGGGCTTCGGCGCCTCCGGCTTGGGCGCGGCCGGTTTCGCCGCCCTCGGAGCCGGCGCGGGCTTCTCCGGTTTCGGCGCGGCCTCTTTCTTGACCTCCGGCTCGATCAGCTTGTTGCGGACCAGGATGTGCTTGCGCTCGACGATAAGGGCCTGTTCCTTCGTCTTGTAGATCTTCGCATATCCGACGGTCTCGTACCGACCGAACGTGGAGGCCTGGGAGTCAATCACGACGATGTCCTTCGTCGCTTTCAGTTCCTTCGCGAGGAAGGCCCGGAGCGCGTCCCGGGTCGGGGTCGGTTCGGCCTTGTGGATCGCCTTGAACGAGACCTCGGTCCTCTTGAGGAGAGGATTCTCCTTCCTCTGGACCACCTCGAGTTCCATCGTCACCGATCCATCCGCCGGAGGACGTCCAGGACCCGGGACTTCGCGGCCTCGTCGGCCCGCACGACCACGACGCCCTGCGTCGGCAGGCCGTACAGCACCGCCGCGGACGAGGGCGCCAGGGCGATGCAGACCAGGGCCAGTAGGTCCTCCTCGCCTCGGACTTCGACGCGTACCCGCTCCTTCGACTTAAAGGCTTCGGACACGACGCGCCATGCGTCCGGAGTGATGGTCCCCGCGGGATTCGTGACCCGCATCACGACGGAGCCGATCCGTTGCAGGGCTTCGCGGAGCTCCGGGTCCTCTTGGCGCTTCGTCTTGAAGTCGACCAGGCACACGTCCGGCGAACGGCCGCGGGCGACGAGGTCGAGCGTGCAGAAATCGCCGACCGTCACGACGGGGCTCGCGCGTCCGATCGCCGGGAGGATGGCCTCGCCGTGCACGAGCGAGCCCATCGGCCAACGCAGGTACTCTCGCAACGAATCCGGGAGGCGCAACGTCGCGTCCGCGAACTCAGCGAACGCGAAGGGCGAACTTCCCATTGACA
>Ga0209161_10004540_pt1 | contig 11006 bp, 9 predicted proteins | sample GraSoiAngelo_155_FD_186169 | JGI IMG/M metagenome (GOLD analysis project Ga0209161, IMG submission 186169) | Grasslands soil microbial communities from the Angelo Coastal Reserve, California, USA - 14_1009_13_30cm (SPAdes) (version 2) | ecosystem: Environmental > Terrestrial > Soil > Grasslands ...
CCAAAAAGAGCAGGTAGGCAAGAGAGCTCGCCGCACCCCCATCATTTACGGGTGCACAAGATCAAGCTCGAGTCCGTCCGCCGCAAGTCCGGCGGACGCATCCATCTCACGCCCAGGGTCCCCCGCTCGGGCCCCGTCACGACCCTGTGCGGCCAGACGCTCGGCGAGGGCTCCTACGCGGCCGTCGATGCGGAACCGGATTGCGCGAACTGCATCCGGCGCTCGAAGGACCAGGCACGCATCTCCGGCGCCTTTTTTGCCCAGGAAGAAGGCTCCGAGCTCCTCCGTCTGTCGTTGGAGCAGGCGCGAGAGAGAAGGCCCAACCTGCGAGTCCTTCCACAGCCCGGCGCTGCCAGGGAAAAGCCGGTGGTCTGGCCGGCGGCGAAACCTCCTCTCGAGACCGTTCCGGACCAACTGGGAGAGCTCGTAGCGCGCGGCTTCAAGCCCTCGGGCGAAGGCGTTTGGCGCAGCCCGCAAGGCGTCATTGTCCGCATGCGCAAGCACGGCAAGGAGTGGCGCTTTGACGAGCTGGTTTTCGAAGGTCCCGTCCTGGCGACGCGCACCCAAAACGGCGTCAAGATCAAGGCCGGCGATGTCGAGGTGACCCCGTCAGGCGACGGCTTCGAGGTGCAGCTGAAGAAAAAATAGGGGGCCGGGTTCAGCCGACCCCCTGTTGGTGCGGTTACTTGGCGGCGCTGGCGAAGTCGTTGGTGTAGGTCTTCGCGAGGTCGACCGTGGCGCCCTTCATGTCCTTCACGTATTTGAGCTCGATATCGAGCGCGTTCTGTGCGCCCGCCGGCGGCATCTTGCCGTCGGCCGTAAACGAGTCCTTCTGACCGTCGAGAGCGGTCACGTACATGTCCTTGTCACCGGCGTAATAGTCGGCCGGCATCTTGTCCGCAATCTCAGCTGCGGTGTGTGACTTCATCCATTTCAGCGTCTTGACGTACGCATTGACCAGGCGCTGGACGACGCCCTTGTGGCTGCTCACGTAGCTCGACATCATGAAGATGCCGATGAACGGGTAGTCCGAACCAAGCGCTGCGCGCGTCGTGGCCGGCGTGCGAAGGTCGATCAGCACCTTGCCGGTGCCCGTCTTGAGCAGGCGCGAGATCGTCGGCTCGGTTGTCATGCCGGCGTCGATCGCGTGCTGCTGCATGGCGGCGATGAAAGTGTTGCCCGCGCCCACCGCCACGAACTTGGCGTCGGTGCCGGAGAGCCCTGCGCGTCCGAGCAGCGCGAGGCTGATGGTGTGCGTGCCCGAGCCGATCGAGGTCACGCCCAGGTTTTTGCCCTTGAGGTCGGCGGCGGACTTGATCGTGCCCGCTTTGGTTGCATCGACCATCTCGGCCTCGCCGGGCGCGATCTGGAACTGCACCACCTGCTGCATGAACTTGCCCTTCGGCTGCAGCTCGAGGACGTGGCTGAATGCACCAGAGCCGGCATCGACGTTGCCGGCGATGACCTCTTCCTCAGACGCCTGGCCTGAGCCTTCGTCGATCAACGTGACGTTGAGGTTCTGCTCCTTGAAGTATCCGAGAATCTCGGCGAGCTTGTTCGGAATGTAGATCTGCTTGTTGAGCCCGCCGACCATGATCTTCACGTCGGCCGGCGAGTTGTCCTGCGTCGCTGGTGCGGCTGTGCTGCCCCCGCACGCGGTGAGGACGAACACCCCGGTCAGGACGAACAACAACGGACGGATGAATATGCGCATACGCCTCCTCCTAAATCTGGACTTCGCTGCCGACTGCGGGTGGGCGCCATCTGACCAGGCGGTTCTCCAGGGCGGTGATGATTGCTTCCGCCAGCAGCGCCATGGCGGCCAGCAGCAGCATCCCCGCGAAAACTCCGTTGGCGTTGAAGTTGTGCTCGGCGCTGTAGATCAGCTCCCCGACTCCCTGGGTCGCGCCAAAGAGCTCCCCGACCACGGCACCGACCAACGCCAGGCCGAAGCTGATGTGAAGGCTCGCGATGATCCAGCTGAGCGCCGAAGGGATGATCACCTCGGTGGTCAGCCTTCGATCGTCCGCGCCCAGGATGCGTGCGTTGGCGATGAGGTTGCGTTCCACCTCGCGCACGCCCTGGAACGCATTGAAGAAGACGACGAAGAAGACGAGGATGGCTGCGGTCGCAACCTTGGAGCGAATGTCCAATCCGAGCGAGATGGCGAACAGCGCTCCCAGAACGACGCGAGGGATGGCGTTCGCGGCCTTGATGTAGATCGAGAAGACGTCGGCCAGGAGGCGATTCCGCCCCAGCAGCACGCCTATCACGACGCCGAGGACGGTGCCGACGATGAATCCGAGGACCGTCTCCTCCATCGTGACCAGCACCTGCTGCCAGAGGGGGCCCAACGCCGTCTCCTCGGTGATCCAGATCCAGAGCTGCCTGGCGATCCCGGACGGCTGTCCGAAGAAGAACTGGTCGACGATGCCGATGCGGGTCGTCAGCTCCCAGGTGCCGAGGACGAGCACGGCGACCAGGACACGCAGCCCGTAGATGTTGAGCTGCCGCCTGCGGCGCGCGCGAATGCGCAACGCCGACAGATCCGTGATTGGGGCGGGGTTCCCTGGCGCGCTGCTGGGCGCCGTCACCTCAAGCCGCGCCGCTAAGTTTCTGACGCTCATAGCTCACGAGAACTTCGTCCCTCAAGTCGTTCCAGATCTCGCCGTAGATCTGGCTGAACTGCGGCTGCATGCGAATCTCGGTCACGTTGCGCGGTCGAGACAGCGGCACCGGGTAGTTGGCCTTCACCGTGCCCGGCCCGGCGCTGATGACAAACACGCGGTCCGCCAAGGCGATCGCTTCCTCGAGGTCGTGCGTGACGAAAACAACCGACGCGCGGGTGTTAGCCCACAGCGACAGGAGCTCGTTTTCCATCAGCGCTCGCGTTTGTACATCGAGGGCGCTGAAGGGCTCGTCCATGAGCAGGATCTGCGGCTCGTTGATCAGGCTCTGCGCGAGGGCGACGCGCTTGCGCATGCCACCAGACAGCTGATAGGGGTACCGGTCCTCGAACCCAGAGAGGCCGACGCGCGATATCCACTCGCGCGCCATCGACCTGGCCTGGCCGGTCGTCCGGCCGTGGTAGCGCGGTCCTGCCGCGACGTTGTCGAGCACCGTCTTCCACGGGAAGACCGCATCGGTCTGGAAGACGTACCCGATGTCCTCCGCGATGCCGTGCACAGGCCTGCCGAGCACCAGCACCTCGCCTTCGCTGGCCGGCTCCAGGCCCGAGATCAAAGCCAGCGTGGTCGACTTGCCACAACCTGTCGGTCCGACCACGGCGCAGAACTCGCCCGGCTGGACCGTCAGGTTGAGGTCGCGCAGCGCCGTGTACACGCCGCCCGAAGGCGTCAAGAACCGCTTCGTGACACCGCGAAGCTCGATAGCTGGAGTCATGCATAAGGGACTTTCCGCGGAATCGCCCGCGGCGGCAACGGATGCGGTCGTTGTGGCCGTTTTGGTCGTTTTGGTCGCCGGATGGCCTCGGGGCGAGGGACTACGATCACGTGTGGCTCACACGTGAAAACCCGGCTTCCCCTGGCCTACCAGATCCTGGTTTTCCAGGTCGCGATCATCTTGCTGTCGGCGCTGATCGGCGCCGCCGCCGCCGTCTGGCAGGCCGGCCAGGAGCTGGACCGCCAGTACGAGCAGCGCTCGCTTGCGATAGCCGAATCCGTCGCGACGAACCTCGCGATCCAGGATGCGCTGCTCAATCACGACCCCGACGGCTCGATCCAGAGAGCCGCAGAAGACGTCCGGCGTTCAACAGGGGCGCGCTACGTGGTGGTCACGGACGCGCAGGGCATCAGGTACTCACATCCAAACCCGGCGATGATCGGAAAGTTGGTGGACGAAGACCCCTCGGCTGTCCTTGCCGGACACACCTGGGTGGGGGTGCAGAAGGGAACGCTTGGCGTGTCGGCGCGAGGCAAAGCCCCGATCTTCTACCAGGGACACGTGATCGGTCTGGTCTCGGTCGGGTACCTCGAAGACACGGTTGGCCAGCAGCTTCTGGCGGACCTGCCGGGTTTTGCGACGACCGTTCTGCTGTCGCTTGGCCTCGGAGTCGCCGGATCGATGCTGCTCGCATCGCGTCTCAAGCGCCAGACGTTCGGACTGGAGCCTTATGAGATCGCCGGACTCCTGGAAGAGAGAGAGGCCAGCCTGCAGGGCATCCATGAAGGCGCGATCGCGACCGACGGCGACGGCACCATCACGCTGGCCAACGAACAGGCGAGGCGATTGCTCTCGCTGCCCACGGATTGTGTCGGACGAAAAGTCGCGCAGGTGCTGCCGCAGGGCCGGCTCCTCAAGTTTCTGTCAGGCGGACTCAAGGACGAAGACGAGGTGCTGCTCGCGGGCGAGCGCGTCCTGGTGGCGAGCCGTCGGGCGATCCTCGTCCGCGGCCGGGAGATCGGCCATGTCGCCACCTTGCGCGACACCACCGAGCTCACCGGGCTCGCGCGCGGGCTGGGCGTCGACAGCCTGACCGATGCGCTTCGCGCGCAGGCGCATGAGTTCGCGAACCGGTTGCACACCATCGCCGGCTTGATGCAGTTGGGCCGCCCCGAAGAGGCGATGAAGTTGATCGCGCAAACGTCGGGCGTGCATCAGGAGCTGACCGAGTCGCTGCTCGAGCGTGTCGGCGACCCCGTCCTCGGGGCGCTGCTTCTCGCCAAGGCCGCGATCGCATCGGAGCGTGGGATCGAGCTGCGCGTGAGCGACAACACCGTGATGACCCGCAGTGCGCTCGACAGTGAAGACCTGATCACGTTGCTCGGCAACCTCATCGACAACGCGCTCGACGCGGCTGCTACAAGCGACGGGCGCTGGGTCAGCGTGTCGGTCACCGAGCAGGACGACGAGCTGGTGGTCAAGGTCCACGACTCCGGCTCGGGGATACCGGATGGTGTCGACGGGCAGATCTTCCAGGAGGGCTTCAGCACCAAGGCCGGACCGAATCGCAAACGCCGCGGCTTCGGTCTTGCGCTGGTGCGCCAGGTCGCGCGCCGAAACGGAGGCGACGTCACCGTCGTCAACAACGGCGGCGCTCTCTTCATGGTGCGCATACCCCAGAACGTGGCGGCGGGGCGATGATCCGCACGCTTGTCGTCGACGACGACTTCAGGGTCGCGGACCTCCACTCCGCCTATGTCGACCGCGTGCCGAGCTTCCAGGTCGTGGGGCGCGCGCACACGGGCGGCGAGGCGCTGCAAAGCGTTGGGCGCCTGCAGCCCGACTTGGTCCTGCTCGACATCTACCTGCCCGATATGAGCGGCCTGGAGGTGCTGCAGCGTCTGCGCGAGGACGAAAAGACGCCGGTCGACGTCATGGCGATCACTGCGGCGCGCGACGTGGACAGCCTGCGTGCCGCCATGCGCGGCGGCGTCGTCCACTACCTGATCAAGCCGTTTCTTTTTTCGACGTTTGAGGAAAAGCTGCTGTCCTACGCGGCGGCCCGCGACAGGATGACGCGTCTGGCCCGCGCCGAGCAAGGCGACGTGGACCGCATTTTCGGCGCGCTGCGCACCGCGCGCGCCGAGACATTGCCCAAAGGTCTTTCCGACGCGACGTTGGAGCTGATCGTGGCGGCCCTCGGCCGGTCGCAGTCAGGTCTGCCGGCGGCCGCCGTCGCCGAGGAGGCGGGCGTCAGCCGCGTCACCGCCCGCCGGTACCTGGACCACCTGTGCCAGCTCGGCCGGGCAGAGCTCACGATGCGGTACGGCGGTCCCGGCCGCCCAGAGCATCGCTACCGCCTGGTGACCAGCCCCGTCAGCTAGTGCAGGCGTGGCCCGCTGGCCACGCCGCCGGGTGACGAGGGCATGCCGAACGATGAGTGACCGGCTGGAAACAGGCCGGCCGCGTTGGCCACGATGAGGCCCAGCAAGACCAGGACGTCGGCCAGCAAGAACAGTCCGACGATGTCCCAGTCGACGCGGTTGGCGAGCGCCAGCCAGTCGGGGGCATTGGGCGCGTGCTCTGGCTGCCAGCCGCAAATCGGGCACCTTCCCTGCGTGTAGCGCGGGTCGAAGCTCCAGCCATCGGCCTCGCAGTAGGCGCGCACCGAGCGGCGCGCTCGAGGCCGCGCTCGGGGCAGGCGGAGCCTGGCGATCATGGAGACAGGACCTCGTCGGGCACCCTGTCTAAAGGTGTATTGCGGGCCCACACCCACGCGGCCGCGGCTGCGAGCAGCAGCGCCTCGAGGGTCAGGAACATGAACGCGAGCGGGATACGGTTGGCCGCCAGGGTCGTGCCCAGGTTGCTCAATCCCGATCCAGGGCCGTTGGCTCCCCCCGTCTGGTCTCCGAAGCCGCCGAAGTCGCCAAAACCGGCGCCGAATCCCCCAAAGCCACCGAAGTCGAAGGCGCTGCCGCCGCTGCCTACCTGCAGGTCGGCGAAGCCCTCGCCCAGCACGTACTCCGCACTCTGCGTGGGAACCCCTGGGCCTGGCGACGGGTGGGTCACCTTGATGTGCAGCCCGGTGGCCCAGATCGTCACGTGGCTGCCGTCCACGGTTTTGACCGGGGCGATCGTGTAGATGGTGATGTAGGTGACGTCGAAGGTCGGGACGCACCCGCTGGAGGTTCCGCCGCTCGAGCCACTGCTCGAGCCACCACTCGACCCGCCTCCGATCGGAAGAGGGGGAATGGGACCTGGGGGCGGAGGAGGCGGGGCCGGTACTTGCACTGGCGGTTTCGGCGCGGGCGCCGCCGTGCAGGGGAGCGGGCGCTTGTCCTGGACGGTGACGCCCTGGTCGTTGACGCTCAGCGGCTGGCCGTTGGCGGTGACCTCGCCGCCCTTCACGCTCGCTTCGCCGCCACCACCCGACAGGGAGCTGTTCGCGGTCACATCGACCACTAGCTTGCCGACCTTCACGGTGCCGATCACGAAGCTGTCCACCTCGGAGTGCGTCGTCACCGTGAGGTTGCCGCCCGAGTCGATCACCGTGTTCGTTTGGCCCGACGCCCCGGTGAAGGGCTGCGTGCCGCCACCGGCGTAGAAGGCAGAGGAGCTAGCCGTCAGCTGGGCGGCGTCGGCGTCAGCCCGTGATCCCCCGTCGCAGCCGTTGCAATTGTCGATGTGTCCATGCGACGGACCGGGATAGTTCGCTTTCGCGTAGGGCACCTGGTTGTTCGGGTTCTGGCAGATTTGCGGCGGAGGCGGCGAGCTGCCCGAGTTGGTGCAGCCCTGGTTGTACTGCGACCCGACCGTCGCCGTCAGCGGCCCGCTGTCGGAATAGGTCGCGACCGCCGTGGTCGACGGGCTCGCGTCCTGCTGCACCTCGGCGAGCGGGTAACGGTTGTTGACCGCTCCGTTCTGGAAGTTGGGGAACGCGTCGCTGCCGCCGATCGCGTGCACACCGGACGCGTATCCGTAACTCGTGTAGCTGGACGGCACCGCGGCCAGCGCGAACGCTGGAATCAACACCACGGACGCCGCCGCCAGGACGAGGCAGTTGATGACGATGAAAAGCCGTTTCATTGAGGGTCCACCTTCTCCAGGAGCTCGATCGCGACCGCCCCCGTGGGCCGGCCCTCGACTTCGGCGCGCTGCTCGAGCGCGCGCTTGACCTTGGCCGGGACACGGACGGAGACGATCTCCATCAGCGCCGGGTCGACGTGATGCCCGTTGCCGTTGCCGTTGGCCGCGGCCATCGCCGTCGCGTCGACCGCGGTACCGAGGTAAGAGCCCGCGACCAGCTTGCGATCCGCGCGCAGCTCGGCCGCCGGTCCGCTGAGCCCGATGCTGCCGTGCTCGAAGACATAGGCGCGGTCCGCCACGTCCAGGGCCGATTCGACGAACTGCTCCACCAGCAACACCGCGATGCCCTGCTCGCGGAAGACACGAATGATGTCGAAGAGCTGCCGCACCACCGTCGGCGCGAGGCCCTGCGACATCTCGTCGATCATCACCAGGCGCGGCTCGGAAAGAATCGCGCGCCCCAGCGCGACCATCTGCTGCTCCCCGCCCGACAGCGTGCCGACCAGCTGGCGCCGGCGCTGGCGCAGCTTCGGGAAGAGCTCAAAGGCGGGTGTGATGTTGACGTCATGGCCCGCCGTGTTGGACACGAGCCGCAGCGTGTCCTCGACCGACAGATTTGGGAACAGGCCACGGCCCTCGGGGATGTGGATGAGCCCGAGCTGCGCGATCCGCTCCGCCGACGTGCCGGTCACGTCCCGGCCGCCGAACATCACGCGCCCGCGGCGGGGATGGATCATGCCCGAGATCGCACGCAGGGTGGTGGTCTTGCCGGCGCCGTTGGCACCGATGCACGCGACCACCTCGCCCGGACGCACCTCGAGGTTCACGTCGCGGATGACCTCGAGGCCCCCGTATCCCGCCGCCAGCTGCTTGACCTCGAGCAACGGCGCTTGCTGGCGCCTGGTCGGGACCACGGTCGCGACCTCGCCCTCCAGCTTCTTGGACTCCTCGCCCAGATAGGCCGCGATCACTTTGGGGTCGGTGCGGATCGCGGCGGGCTGCCCTCTCGCCAGCAGCTTGCCGAAGTCGAGGACGTAGACGTAGTCGCAAACCCGCAAGACCAGGCTCATGTCGTGATCGACCAGCAGCATCGAGACGTGGAACCGCTCGCGCACCGCGTGCAGGAGCTCCGCCAGCCGCGCCGTCTCCTGCGCGTCGAGGCCGGCCGCCGGCTCGTCCAGCAGCAGCAGCCGCGGCCGCATCGCGAGCGCGCGCGCGATCTCGACACGTCGCTGGATCCCCGCCGGCAGGTCCCCGGCCAGCGTGCCTGCGTAACGGTCGAGGTCGAGCACGTGCAGGATCGCGCGTGCGCGTTCCATCGACGCGCGTTCCGCGTAAGACGAGAAAGGCAGATGGAGCGCGTCGCTGAACGTGTTGCGCCGGCCGAGCGCGTCCATCGGCACGACCAGGTTCTCGGCGACCGTCATCGAGCCCCACAGCTGGAGGTTCTGAAATGTGCGCGCGATGCCGAAGCGCGCTCGCACGTGCGGCGGCGCATAGACCAGCGAGTGGCCTTCGAAGAAGATGGTGCCCTTGTCCGGGGCGATGACGCCGGAGATGCAGTTGAAGAGCGTCGTCTTGCCGGCGCCGTTGGGGCCGATCAGGCCGAGGATCTCGCCGCGGTTCAGGTCCAGCGACACTCCGTCCAGCGCGACGATTCCGCCGAAGCGCACTGTCATGTCCCGCACGCGCAGCATCGTCATGCGACCTTCACCTTCCTTCCGCCGAGCCCGCCGACGGCAGACCGCGCATGGAGCACCCGGTGGCGGAGGTCTCCCCACACGCCGTCGGGCAGCGTGATCATCTGCACGATCAGCAGCACGCCGACCGCGATCTGGAACCAGTCGTACGAGATCTCGTACTGGCGCCCGAACAAGGTGCCGTGTCCGTACCGCGTGAGCACGTCTGGGACGAAGGCCATGAACGCGCCGCCCAGCGCGGCCGCGGGGACGTACCGGACCCCCATCAGGACCGCGATGGCCGCGAACTGGAGCGACGTGAAGAGCCAGAACGGCTGCGGGCTGACGGAGCCGGCGACCAGCGGATAGAACGCGCCGCCCATGCCGGCGATCGCGGCCGACATGCCGAACGCGAGCAGCTTGTAGCGCGTGAGGTTGACGCCCATCGTCGCCGCCGCGAGCTCGGAGTCGCGAATGGCGCGGAAGCGGCGGCCCGCGCCCGACTCGTGCAGGTTGACCATCAGCAGCGCCACCACGCAGAACAGCGCGAGAAGCACCACGTAAGCGCCCATCAGGTGCTTCGACGAGTCCATTTGGAGGCCGAACATGCTGGTCTGGCCGACGCGCCAGCCACCGGTTCCGCCTGTGAGCCACTCGAAGGCGTGGTCCTGGAACACGTAACGGTCGAACACGAGGGCGATGCCCAGGGTGACGATGGCCAGCGTGATCCCGTGCAGCCGCAACGCGGGGAGCCCGACGAGGAGACCCAACACGAACGCGGCCGCCACGCCGGCCGCGACGGCCACGATGTAGTCGACGTGAAATGTGGCCGACATCATTCCCGCGGTGTACGCGCCGATCCCCGCAAAAGTGGCCTGGCAGAGGGAGATCTGTCCGACGTAGCCGGTGAGCAGGACTAGGCTCAGCAGCGCGAATGCCCAGATGACCGCGAGCCCGGCGTCGAACTTGAAGCCGACGTCGAAGCCGACCGGGATGCGTGCCAGAACGGCGAACGCGACCAGTGCCATGAGCACGCGGAAGATCAAACGCGAGGTCATTTCGCGGCCACCGCAAACCCGCGAGGATTGCGCACGACCAGGACCGCCAGGATCACCAGGAGCGCGACCAAACGCGGAAATCCGAGCGACTGGATCCAGATCGTCGGATAGGTTTCGAGCAAGCCCAGGATGAAGCCGCCGAGCACAGTCAGCGGAAGCGAGACCAGACCGCCGATCAGTGCCGCGGCAAGGGCGTCGATGATCAGCAGGGTCAGGCTGGTGGTGTCGAAGTTGATGAAAGGAGTGATGAGGATCCCGGCCACCGCAGCAACCAGGCTGCCGAGCATCCAGCTCACTGCGCCGACGCGTCCCACTGGGACGCCCCACAGGGAGGCCGAGGTCGGGCTGTCGGAGACCGCGCGCATGGCCCGGCCGAAAGTCGAATAGCGGAGAAACGCGCCGAGGCCAAAAGCCAGGACCAGCGCCGCGACGATGATGACAATGTTATTCGCGCCGATCGGCACGTCGGAGATGGTGATTGTTGCCGTCTGGGGCGCCAGGTAGATCGGCAGGTGGTACTGGTTGTTCTTCCAGATCAGTGACGCCGCGGACTGCAGCGCGAGCAGCACGCCGATCGTGATCACCGCCTTGACCACCGGCTCGCGCGTCCTCACCCACCGAAACACCGCGAACTCGAGGAACAGCCCCATCGCCGCGGCGAAGACCAGGCCGGCGATGACGGCCAGCAACGTGGACAGCCAACCCGGCCAGAACGGGTGCGACCACCCGTAGAAGACCTGCCACGCGATGAAGGTCGAGAACATCCCCATCGCGCCGTGTG
>Ga0209161_10004541_pt1 | contig 11006 bp, 8 predicted proteins | sample GraSoiAngelo_155_FD_186169 | JGI IMG/M metagenome (GOLD analysis project Ga0209161, IMG submission 186169) | Grasslands soil microbial communities from the Angelo Coastal Reserve, California, USA - 14_1009_13_30cm (SPAdes) (version 2) | ecosystem: Environmental > Terrestrial > Soil > Grasslands ...
CCGATTTGGATGCTGATCGGCTGCCTCCCGATTTTCAGAATCTGACTGATTTGAAAAATGAGCGGCACAGTCCATTTCCCGTCGGCTGATGTGGCGTTCCAGTTTGCGGTGGATTCCGAGCTCAGCGTGAAAGTCGTGTGCGTCTTCGTAGTGTAGGCAATGAACGGTTGAACGAACATCTGGCTGAGACTACTGCGGTGTTCCTCGATTACGACCGACCAGAGCTGGTTCATTAGCGCGCCCATGGTCCAGGCACCCGTCTGCTTCAACACAACCAATGTCGGCCCGATCGAGAACGTGCCCGAGCCGAGGAGGTCGTTGGTTCCAGTCGGATAAAGAAAGGCTGGACCGAGGCCCCAAATCAAACCGAACGGACCCGGGTTCTTGGGTGAAAGGAAAAAGCTCTGAGTGGTGTCGCTAAGACCATCCTGCGAACGATTCTGCGGCTGCAGCGGAGAATTCTTCGGCAGGTTCGGGATGTAAAACAGATCGTGCTGCGAAACCACGGGCAGGATTGTGCGCACGATTACGTTCCAATCTTTGCTAATTGAGATTGGAATGACCGGCTGAATGTTAAGCGTGAACTTGTAGCCGTTGCCCGACGGGCCATAGCCCCAGTCCTCGTTCGCCTGAAAAGGCACACTGATGAGCGAAGCGATTGGATTGGCAAGTTGTTTCGCCAGTTTATCGGCCTCGGCGGCTTCCGAGGAGGATTCGGTGACTGCGCCGTAACTAAAATTCTCGCCGCTCTGCAAAGGCAAGCGAAGCGAAACGCCCACCTCAGTAGCGAAAGGTTCGCCGATCGCCCTGGCGTTTGCATCGACCTGCGGCGGTTCCGTCGCGTGAGCGGCCGGAACCACCGACAGAATTCCCAACGTGAGAACAGTGATTCCTACAAGGAGTTCCATAAGTCGGTCCACCCTCACCCGGGCCTCTCCCTGCCAAGGAGAGGTGGTCGCTTCTCCCTGGGGGAGAAGGTGAGGATGAGGGCGTCTGGAATAAAACAGCGCGAGCGATTTCGCTTTTGAAACCGCTTGTAAAGGGACTTGAGGCCGCTTCACATTGTCTGCTCAATCCTTTCAGTATTTCTGGTTTAATCCCCCTGCATCGGATTCAACGGACCAAACCCGTCGAACACCTCGACATCAACGTGCCTGGGTCCGGCAGTCTCTCCCGACCATACAGGAGATCCTTGCAGCATCTGCTGCTGCTGCTGTTGAGCTGTCTGGCTCGCCTGGGCTTGGCTCGCCTGCTGCGCCTGAAGCGACCGCTTATACGCGTTGAATTGGGCTTGGGTCCCGACAAGGATCTGGCTCTTGTTTCCAGTGGGAAATACATAATAAACTTTCCCCTGGTACTTCACGGCCGAGACCCTGTCCACAGCCAGCTGGCTTACTTGTTGTTGCTGCTTAGGCGTGGTGACCGTCTTAGACTTAAAGCCTGCTTGCGTCAGCAGCGCCTCTTTCTGGGCGACCGCGGACTGGCTGGTGCCGGTGGTCTGGCATGCTGTGATCAGCGCCAGGATCACCATGGCAGTGACAATACTTGTTAGTGTTAATAGTTTTTTCATATGTTTTGAGTTGAGTGTGTTGGTTGTATTCTTATTCGTAAAGAAAATTTAGATCGGTTTGATCATGGCACGCTGTCGGCACGGCTGTCTATAGGACTTTAGGGCAATACGCACCTGTTACAGAGAAGGAGACCTTCGACGCACTTCGTTGGTCGGGCGATCGTGAATCAGGAAATGGGGCGAACCCTTCGAGGCTCTGCCCGCTCGTGTTCGCGTTTGCCCGCGCGGAAGGCTCCCAGCCTCGAGAACGCCTGGATCAGAGCAAAACCACTGTCTCGCCGTGCCACGCCGCAGTCAGTGTATAGGTCTGCCCTTTTGCGACCGTAAAACTCTTTCGCGTTGGCGACAGAGATAATTGGTTCGGTCGCAGGAGTACGGAGACCTTGTGCTGTCCTGGTGACAAGGGACCCCTGTAGGTTTCCCCCACGCCAATGCTACCTACACTCACACCATCTATCTTTATATCGAGGAACAGCCCCGTCCCGAGGTTGGGGGCTCTCCGAATGACCAGTTGAGCAGCACCTTGGCTAGTCGTTGCAGCAACGGAAGCCGGCGCCCCAGAAGCCGCTGTGCCGGTCGTTTCGCACCCTGATAAGCCCGCGCACGCCAGTGTCGCAATTAGCAGAACATAACAGTGGTAACTAATTTTTTTCATACCCAAGATTACTTTGATGCAGGTATTTTATGCAAATAAGACCTTGGTCCCATATGCCGATCCTAATGAACCTCGGTGCCAAGAAATGTAGCGATTTAGCGGCTCTCATCCGTAAGGACTAAAGTCGCCGATCGCGTTGCCGTTCGCGGCGACTTGAGGAAGCTCTCTCGCCGATAGATTAGCGACTAAGAACGATACATCCGATAAGAGAGTCATTGCGGCCATGGCAAAGGTGATTTTTCTCACGGTCACGCAATTCTATCCGCGGATTGCGTTAGCGCCTTACGTCACCACCACCCAAGCAGTGCTCCCCTGATACATGACCGCACGGTAGTAAATGCCTCCGACGTAGCGGCAGGAGGAGCCGTGATAAACCACCGTACTGTAGCCCGCAGGAACGGCGGCATAGTAGCCGCGCGGAAGCGTTGCCGCAGCGACGGCAAGTCCCGGAGCTATGCCGACACCAGCCACGCCGACGCGTCCTATCCCAACCCCGGCGACGCCAACGCCGACTCTGCCCACTCCCACTCTGCCTACGCCAACGCCAACACCAACGCCGACTCCCCTTCCACCGACGCCGACTCCCACTCTGCCCCGTGCGTAGGCCTGACCGTTACCCAGCAGATAGACTGCTGCAGCAACAACCAGCACAAGCCATGTTTTCCCGCAACGATATCGCGGCCGAGTGTTATTGCTGATTGCTTTCATTGGATAATTTGAACCGAAGGTAAGTGTTGTCATAGAGTTGTTACTTTCTGTATGGCTTTTCGTTTCGATGTTGAGTGATCGCTTTTCTTCGTGGCTTGGGCCTCCGCGCTGGTAACCATCGGAATTCGGTGGGAGTCGGCAGGCGGTGTGAAGACAAACGTTTGGTCGGTGACCGGCGCATCCAGATTCCATCTGGTGAACTCAATGTTCAGGTCTGTTCCGGCCCGGGTCCCACCTTTTAGTTTGGCGGTCATCTTTATGGGAAGACTGTCGTTGACGCCAATCCACAACTCCGCGTCGGCAAGCTTACCGGCCAACTTCAGGTGATGGCAGTCGACGGGAGGATTTCCCGCCATCTCAGTGCCGGCGTAGGAAATCGTCTTCGCGCGAAATTTCATATCCTTATATGGATTGCTCATGACGAACTCGGCGAGCGGCGGCACGAACCCATATTTCTCAGCGAGTTGAGTGGGCAGGCCGTCGAGTGACGATTTCATCGGCACGGTCGAATACATATTGTTCTTGCCGTCGAACATCGTGAGATCCTTTCCGTTGAAATAAAGACGCCGCTCGCCGTCTTTACTCGTCGAGGTACCGAACACGTTATTGGGACGCTGGACAGTGACTTCGATGTCGCACTTTGCCGGCAACACGTGAGCTTCTGCCAGGGCGGCGGCAATCTCCCGCGTCGCTTTGAAGCTGAAATGCTGGGCGTTACCCAGCTTGTCCGACATTGCTTTGAGAATGGCGTCGGCGTTGGGTTGCCCGGCGGCTGCAGGTTGGGCGGTGTCAGCGGCGATCGCCGCTGACATAGCTGCCGCGAGGAGCGTTATGCCCACGGCAGCGATCGTGGTGGTCGTTTTCATAGTAGTAGTTTCCTTCGTCTGCATGTAAGTCTGCTGAATTCGCGCATGCTTGCATATAGGACCTTAGTCCAATGCGATTCAGAGCGTGGAGAGAGCTCACTCGCTCGCCTTGACCGCGGGCGGATTCCAGCGTCGGTCGAGCGCATCAGACTTGGGCGCATAGAGCCGCATCGTCATGCCGAGGACGATCCCGCCTTATTATTGTCTGCCTTCTTGAGCTATGATTCTCTTTAACTGGCGGAGGCGCTCATCGACCATCGAGCGCTTCGGCCATGGATCCCCATAGAACCTCACCGTAGTGTTTCAAGTCGCCGATCCGAGGTCCCGGGTCCCGGGAGCCAATTCGATTCGTTCTCCTTACCAGGGCTCTCGAGGTGGATATAGAAATCCAGCGAGCCTTTGGCATTGTATGTCATAGCGTCGCGATCACCGATCGAAAACGCTGCGAACTGTTGCTTCCTACCGCCGCACGCCAACCCCTACATCCTGCGCCTGACGGGAGAAACGATAGATCGGACAAACGTCGCCGTTGGATCTGCGATTCCCTCAGCGAGCTTTCACGCCTTTTTTGCGACCGTTGATGACGAAGGTGTTGTTTTCTCCCAACGTTGACCACGGCCCGCGCGGCACTTCACTAAAATTTACAAATCTCCAGTCGGTCACGTCCGTTTCGTTCAATTCGAGATAGTCGCGCACGGCTGGCGAGACATCGAGTCCGGCGCCTTTATTGAGGTTGGGTTTTGGCCGTTCGTTGCCAAACACATATTGCCAGTGATCGGTCCGGAAAGGTCCGGCGTCTTCCCATTGGGCATAGACCGTTCGATTGCCTTTGCGGATCGCGACCCAACGATCTTTACAGGTGGAAACGGCCGGGCCCTGGTATGCCTCCTTGAACCACGGCACAACGCGCGGCGCTTCGGGCCGATGACCAGTGCGTGCCTTATCGTTGTAGGGAAGGGCGCAGTAAAATGGGTTCTGCCGTGGTTTGAATTTGACGGGAATGTAATTGCTCCGGTGAGCAGGATTTGGGTCGTCAAAACCGCCGTAGCTTCTTGGCCATTGTTTGTCCCAGGAGCTGGTGCGATTAGGCACCGGATTATTTCCAGTCGGCTGTTCGCCGATCCAAAATACAGTTGTCACGATACTTGTTTTCCACGGATACCGCCGCGCAAGTCGAGAGGTCGCCGATAGCTGCCTGTCGGAGAGTGCGGTTGAATTCACCGTAAAGGGGCGACCGCCGGATGATTTTCTAATGAGGGGCTTGCCGCTTTCAGTGATCGCTTCGACTTGAGCGGCAAAGGCAGGATCAAATGCGAGGAAGATTGCGAAAGAAAAAAGGCCAAGTAAACAGCGCTTCTCCATCACTTTTCCAATCGGTTCCTCTCGGAGACTGCATGAAGCGCCGCGAAGTTCACTTCACGGCTCGCGAGCCAGCTTAGCGTATTGCGAGCTCGACGCAATCAGCAATGCAATCGGGCTACGCCAAGTTTTTCAGCCGTTCACCCGACGCCGTGATTCGTGTTTTCGACGCAGCGGGCTAGCTACTACTACGGCCCGTGAAAGTTACATCTCCGCGATCACCATGGCAGGTTTGATCTTCGTCTTCCCTTTCCGCCTGCGCTCCGCTGCTGAAAAGAGACCAACATTAACTTTCTTCTTGACGTCGCCATTCTTATTGCGGCGCACATAAGGCCGGTCGTTTCTCCGTCGCTTAATCACGCTGGCAGCTAGGGGGAGAGATTCAAGGTGCGCTGCAAGTCGGCTGGTCATCAGGGAAAACGAAATCCAAGTAACGGTGCCGGAGATAATGCCGGCTAAGATGGGAACTATCCTCGAAAGGTACCGGGCAAAAGAGTCTTTGGTGAGCTTGATTCCGATCCAATTAGCTACTTCGCGAGCGAGGCGGTAGAGTCCCCATTTGGTGAGCGCTTCGCGAGGAAGGCGCTTGATAACCTGAGCAGCAGCGCGCTCGGCTATGTCGCCAAGTATCTTCGCGGCTGACTCAGCGCCAAGCATAACTCCAATGAAAACAGTCAGGATCAAAAGAGTCTCGTCGTCGAGTTCGCTGTCTTCGCTGAATAGCTCAGGCCAGCCGTAGAGATATGCAAGCTTCTGGAGGATAACGAGAACATGCCAAAAAAACTGGGTCAAATCGGCTGGAACTGTGCCTGCAATCCACCAACCGCCCGGGATTCCGGATGCGAATGATAGAGCGCTGACGCCTGCTCGATGCCATTTAATGCTTGCCGTGGCGATATGCCGGATGGTGTTCTTGCTGACGCCTGCCTTAGCAGGAGAAGTGTCAATGGCAGATTGCAAAACTTTTTCGGTAACGTGCTTCGATAGCGCCCGCCGAAGAAATGCCTTGCGATCAACTTTAACACCGGGCAACGCAAGTGCAGTGCGAAGAACAGAATTCCAGACATCTTCAGGTACGCGGCCCGGTGGTAATTCGTCACTATCAGTCGAGCGTGTTTTAGGCCTAACGTGAGCTTTGTCGATAGTGAGCAGCTGATGCTGCTGGCCATTCTTTTTGATGTGTATAGTCATTGGATTACATGTTGCTGTCTGACGAGATCAAAGTCAGATGCCGGACGCCGTAGGTTGGCGTCGGGCGGTGGTTGTTTGCATGAGTGTGTTTTTGAGACGTCGGATCACGTGATCAAAGATGATTTTAACAGCGCTCGCGACAGCCCGTATATTGGACCTTGGTCCTATGCGTTTAGGAGTCGCAAAGGATGATTGAGGTGACCGGCATAGAGTTTTCGATGCAGCGGGCAACGTGATTGAAACGCACGAGCGCGCTGGCGACTTCAAAGAGTGGTAAGGCCTCTGCAAATCGCTACTTGTCCGCGCGGCTCTCTCCGTTTAGTACCCTTTGTCACACCATTCCCGACTTCAATAATAAGCCCATAAACCCATTGGAGAGTTTTCTCCCCATATCATAGGCTCTTTTGGCGGGCCGACCATAAACGGTGGTACACAGTACCCGGCGCGCTTCTTTTACGCCAACTATGAAACTTATGATTTGGTATTTCATTCTGCCTCCTTAGCAGGGATAAGGGCGCCCTTGCGATGCGCCGCTACTGTGATCGGCTTGAGTATGCCGGTGTTGCGCTTTGAACGATTGTGGATTCCATGGCAGTGATTTATCGGTCAACAATTAATCAGGCTACTTGCGCGAGCTCCCACTTTGGTCTGCAATTGATCATCGCTTTTCGCTATTTGTGCGGTCGCTTTCGCTATTTGTGCGGCAGAATAGGTTTGGCTAGACACTGGGTCACGCCATTTGCCCACGCCACCAACCTAGCGTGTTCGTCTTGAACCGTCGTCAAGACCAACACTGCCACTGGCCGTGTTGTCGTAGCCGGATTGTGTTGCCAAGAAACACTCTTTTAAACACTCTTTATTAGAGTCTGTTTCCAAACGCTTATGGCCCCGAAAGCACCTATTGTTATAACAAATATCGAGATGAATCCCGCTATTAGTTTTTTATTCATTTTATTTTTTCTTAGTGTTTTTGACAGCGGTTTTATTTTTTTGCTGACAAATTTGACGGATGGAATTTTAGTTTTGAGCTGAAGCGGCTGATGCATATTTAGACTTTCTATCTTTCCCCGCTGGTTGACGTTGGTGACTGCAAGCCTGAAGACGACACGAACCTCGCGGGAGAAGCGTCCTATGTCGGATTCAGATCTATTTAATGGCGTAGAGACTATATGACAACAGCCAGGGAGGCTATGGGACCTTAGTCTTACGTCCTGCCGCAGACGCGATGACGCTCTACCGCACGTTTGACCGCCGATAAGAGCCGACACCGGCTGAATGCTCGAGAATCAACTTCACTTCCCCGCCGTCGAGGATGTGCTCCCCTTCGGCAGGCTGTGGTATGGCGAGCTCGACGCAACCAGCAGTGCAATCGACTAGGCCAAGTTTTACGGTCGGTCACGTGATGCCGTAATTCGCATTTACGATGAAGCGGGCAACGTGATCGAGACGCACGAACAAGCGGGCCAGTTCAAGGAGCCATGAAGTGTTGCCACGTGAATGAGCAGCTAGGCCACGACGCCGTAGGCGATCGCGACCTTGTAAACGTTGCGCCGTTTCAGCTCGGAGAAGAAGTTGCCTGTCTTCATTTCGAAGTGGCTGACGCGTTGAATTCCCTCGCCGGCACGATGTTCTCGGCGAGCGCTTCGAAACGCGGGTCGCCATGCAGCGGGCGCAAATCCGGATCGACGCGGATCCAATTCAGGTCTGGCTGCTGTTTGGCGTAAGACGACTGAAGCCACTGCAACGCTTCGTCTTTTTGCCCCAGCGCAAGATGAATCAGAGCAAACGAATAGTCGGGGACATAACGCTCTTTTGCGATTTCTTGGATCCGGTTCAAAATGGCGAGAGCCGCCGGCCGGTCGCCTGCTTTCGCCTTTGCGGCCGCGAGCAGGCCGAGTGGTAAAGGATCATCATCGAGCTGTGTTGATTTTTCATATTCGGCGATGGCGCCTGGCAGATCACCGATGCACTCGAGCGCCTGGCCCAGCTGCCAGTGCGCAGTATAGTTGCGAGGATCCATTTCGAGCGCCTTTCGGAATTGCGCGACTGCTTCCTGATAACGACCAGTGATCCAGTAAACGGCTCCGGCATCGGTGATCATGACGAGCGAGAGCGGGTCAAGCTCAAGCGCGCGTTTCGCTTCAGCATTGGCGCGATCGAATTGTCCGAGAGCTGGAAGCGTGGAATCGCCGAACCAGTGGTGCGCGATCGCATAATTTGAGTTCAGCCGAATGGCTTCCTCGAACTCACGCACCGAGGCCGCAAAATCGAAATCGAAAAGAGAGTGAACGAGGCCGAGTGAAGCGTGCGGTTCACCCAGGGTCGGATCGAGCGAAATCGCTTTTTGCGCCATCGCGATCGCTTTTGGATACATCTCGGCAGGCACGCCGCCGCCGTAAAGCGGTAGCAGCAGATAGCAGTCGGCCATTCCGGCGTAAGCAACCGCATAGTTCGGATCGACACTGGCTGCTTGCTCGAAGTAACCAAGCGCCGTCTTCATATCTGCACTGGTGCGTTTGTTCCAAAAAAAGCGACCTCTCAAATAGAGCTCATAGGCTTCCGGATTCTCCGTTGGCTTTTTCGACATCTGTTTTTCCTCCGAGCCAGTGAGCTTTGCTTGCAACGTGTCGGCAATTGTTTTGGCTATGTCACTCTCAACGGAAAAGATGTCGGTCAGTTTACGATCGAAGGTATTGGCCCAAAGATGGGAATCATTTGCTGCTTTGATCAGTTGCACGTTCACGCGCACGACGTCGCCGCTCTTCTGCACCCTTCCTTCCAGGATGTGGGCGACGCCAAGTTGCTTGGCGATGTCGGCCAGGTTTTCAGGCGCGCTCTTATAATGCTGCGTGGATGTACGCGAGATGACCTTCAGGTCGGCGATCTTGGATAAGCGGGTAAGAATCTCATCCTGGACCCCGTCGGCAAAGTAAGCGTTTCCCTTCTCGTCGCTCAAATTCTCGAAAGGAAGCACGGCTATGCTTTTTTCGGGAATCGAAACCGCAACGCTTCCTTTGGCAGGTACCCGTGCAATGTTCGGCGATCCGCGACGAAGAAAAATTGAGACACTAATCGCCAATGCTACGGCCGAAACGACCAAAGCGACTGTGAGCAGAAACTTTGGCGACCAAGATGGACTGACCGGGCGGACGGGAGCCGCTCGTTGCTTCCATCTTCTCCTTCGCTTGAGTTTCTCAGGAACTTGTGGATTGCCGAGACCATCTTTGTAGAGGTTGAACAGGTGGAGGCGCAATCCGTGCTTCACTTCGCATTCCCCCAGATCGTGCAAATGCGGCTGCCAGTGTCGATATTGAGCTAAATCTTCCGCTATATGGCCGGATAAAAGAATGTGTCCGGCATCGCCGCAATCGAGCACTCGCTGGGCGACATTGATTCCCGCGCCTGCCAATGTCGTCTTGTCGTTAACGTCCTTGACTCGATTGACCGGACCGCTGTGAATCCCCATCCGGACCTGAATGTGCGGATGATCTTGCAAGGCTTTGCTGATCTCAACGGCACACCGCACTGGCTCTTCTGGGTTATGAAAAAAAAGGAGCGCCATCCCGTCTCCCGTTGGCATTCGGATGAGTTTGCCCGTTGTTTCTGCTGCCCGAAAAGATTGGCTGCTGCGCACGATTTGATTGAGTTCCTGCAGAAACTCGATCTCCTCGTCGACCAGCAATTTCGAATAACCCACGACGTCGATTAACAAGACGTGTGCGATCTCGAGCTCAATTTCTTTTTTGACCTCAGCGGACATTTCCTGTGTGGGGGATTCGAAATTGTGCACGGATTTATGGCCTAGGTCGAGGCCAAACCGTTCAGGCGGCGAGTTCTCATGAACCCGATGGCGGCTGACTGGCCTCCGCGTGCCCTGGATGGGTGCCAGAGGGGGGGCGGCTACGCGAAGTTCTACAGCCGCTCACATGATGATGTTATTCGCGTTTACGATGAAGCGAGCAACGCGATTGAGACGCACGAGCACACAAGCGATTTCAAAGACTGGTGAGCGAAGCCGCCGCGCTCGTAAGCAATTTGAGCGGGACAGGCCTAACTCTTACTCCTCCTACGAAGCCAGGGAGCGAGAATAATAGCAGCCAAAAGGACTACCTGAACTACTAAGGTAGATGTGTCGTTGGTCATTTACCTCGCGCAGCTACGATAAACCAGGCTCCTAAGTAAGTGATCCCCAAACACAACAAGAATAGCTCAACTAGCTTTAATACATATTCCATAAGTCTTTACCTTCCAGTTCCCTGTCCAAGTGTGCGATGAATAGCAGCGATAGACTTGTTGGATCCCCTTCGCGTCAAAGGATCGAGCAGTTCCATGAGGCGCGCCTCGTAAAAATCACACATGGGGGACTCGCCATTTGGTTGCACCCATTCGGGATGTTGAATCCGCAGGTCGCCGTGAATCCGTTGCCGCAGCTCGGTGTAGGTGCGGACTTGGGGAGATACGGCAATTGACTGATCTGGAATGTTCATCTGTACCCTCCTCCTCTGTCGCGATTGCCTTCAAGTGACGCGGGCTCGCTCCACGGCGGCACAGGCTTTTGCGTGTCGTAGTACGGATAGCTTGCCCGCGGTGCGTGGTACGTTGAGACACCGAACCACAGCCAGAAGAGGAAGCCCAGCGCTACGATGATGGCTGCCAG
>Ga0209161_10004544_pt1 | contig 11001 bp, 11 predicted proteins | sample GraSoiAngelo_155_FD_186169 | JGI IMG/M metagenome (GOLD analysis project Ga0209161, IMG submission 186169) | Grasslands soil microbial communities from the Angelo Coastal Reserve, California, USA - 14_1009_13_30cm (SPAdes) (version 2) | ecosystem: Environmental > Terrestrial > Soil > Grasslands...
CACCCCCACGTGCCGCCCGGCTTCCTGCTCGGACTGTCGGTCGGCTCACCGGCCGAGGCCGAGCGGGGCCGCGCCTGGCCCGCGGACTACTGGAGCCTCGGCCCGTGCTTCGCCACGGGGAACAAGCCCGACGCCGGCGTGCCGCTCGGGGTCGAGGGATTCGGGCGACTGGCGCAGCTCGCCCCGGCCGGTACGCCGGTGATCGCGGTCGGCGGCGTCACCGCGGCCAACGCTCCCGCCCTGGTGCGCGCCGGGGCGGCGGGCGTCGCCGTCATCGGCGCGGTGTGGGGGGCTCGCGACCCGGCCGCTGCGGCGCGCGCGCTGCGCGACGCAATTGCTTGACGCGTTGGATCGCTGCCAAATGCTCGGCGTAGGTTGCCGAGAAGATGTGCTTGCCGTCGGGCTGCGCCACGAAGTACAGGAACGGCACGTCGGCGGGGTAGAGCGCCGCGGCGAGGCCGGCGCGGCCCGGCTGGCCGATGGGGCCGGGCGGCAGGCCAGCATGCAGATACGTATTGTAGGGCGAGCGCACCGCCAGGTTCTTCTCCCATACGCGCCTGAGTCGTCGTCCATAGGCGTAGCTTACCGTCGGGTCGGCTTCGAGCCGCATGCCCCGTCGCAGCCGGTTCTGGTAGACCGCGGAGACGAACGGCCGGTCGGGGTCGTAGCGCACTTCCGCCTCGACAATCGACGCCAGGGTGACGAGCTCGTGCCGCGAGAAGTGCAAGGAGTCGAGCCGGGCCTGCCACTCCGGGCTCCACTGTTGCGTGAACTGATGCGTCATGACGCGGACCAACTCCCGCGCCCCGATGCCGAGCGGCAGCAGATAGGTCGTGGGGAAGAGGTACCCCTCGGCGCTCGGTGCCTCGGCGGGGAGGCCGACGCTCACCAGCAAGCTCGAGTCCTCGGCCGCCGCCAGGAAGGAATCCCGGGGGATCTTGAGCTGCGCGCGGGCGAGGTCGGCCACCTCCGCGAGTCGCAAGCCCTCGCGCACGGTGAAGCGCTGCTCGACTCCTCGACCGCGCTCCAACGCCGCCACGACGTTGGACCACGCTTCGTCCTGTTGCAGCAGGTAGACGCCACTCTTGAGCGAGCCTGCCAGCCCGCGCAGCCGCGCGTACAGCCGGAACGAGCCGGGATGATCGATCACGTGGTTGGCGGCAAGGGAATCGACGGCGGCGTCGAGGGAAGCACCCGCCGGAATGGTCACGGTCACACGCGGGCCATCGGAGCGCCCGCAGGCGGCCAGCGTGGCGGCGAGCAGAACGCGGAACGCGAAAGTGGGAACGCGGAACAGATCCTCGGAGGTCGGGCGTCTGTTCCGCATTCCGCGTTCCGACTTCCCCGTTCTCACGTGGCCGATCCTCTCCTCGCGTCGAGATAGTGCTGCAGCAGCAGCGTCGCCGCGAGCGCGTCGATGTCGTCCTTGCGACCGCGGGTCGACCCGCCCATCGTGCGCACGGCCCGGAGGGCGCGCGCCGTGGTGAGCCGCTCATCCCATAGCTCGACCGGTTGTCCCGAGTGGCGCGCGATTTCGGCGGCCAGCGCCCGCGCGGCGGCAGCCGCTTCCGCCTCGGCCCCCTCTGAGTCGAGCGGCAGGCCGACGACGATACCGGTCACCGCGTGGTGCTCGAGCAGGGTGAGGAAGTCCCGCATCGGGAAACGTTTGCCGGGGCGTCGGGTGAGCGTGGTCAGGGGTTGAGCGAGCGTGCGCGTCTCGTCGGAGAGAGCGAGGCCGATACGGCGCTCGCCCCAATCGACGCCGACCAGCCGGCCTGCGTCGCGGCCGCCCGTCACCCCTGCGCCATGGTCGCGAAGAACTCGTTGTTCGTCTTGGTGCGCTTGAGGCGCTCTAGCAGGAACTCGATTGCTTCGACCGGCGGCATGTCGGCGAGGAAGTTGCGGAGCAGGTACACCTTGTTGAGCTCTTCCTTGGAGAGCAGAATCTCTTCCTTGCGGGTGCCGGACCGTTGCACGTCGATGGCCGGGAAGGTGCGGCGCTCGGCAATGCGCCGATCGAGAATGACTTCCATGTTGCCGGTACCCTTGAACTCCTCGAAAATCACCTCGTCCATCCGCGACCCCGTATCGATCAACGCCGTCGCGAGGATCGTCAGCGAGCCGCCGCCCTCGATGTTGCGCGCCGCGCCGAAGAAACGCTTGGGTTTCTGCAGCGCGTTCGCGTCGACGCCGCCCGAGAGGATCTTGCCCGAGTGCGGAACCACCACGTTGTGCGCCCGGCCCAGGCGGGTGATCGAGTCGAGCAGGATCACCACGTCCTTGCCGTGCTCCACCAGGCGCTTGGCTTTTTCGATCACCATGTCGGCCACCTGGACGTGGCGGTCTGCCGGCTCGTCGAACGTCGATGAGATCACCTCGACGCTCGGGCCCTTGACGTTCTCCTCCATGTCCGTCACCTCCTCGGGCCGCTCGTCGATGAGCAGCACGATGAGGTAGACCTCGGGGTGGTTCTCGATGACGGAGTTGGCGAGCTTCTGGAGGAGAATGGTCTTGCCGGCCTTGGGCGGCGAGACGATCAGGCCACGTTGGCCCATCCCGATGGGGCTCAGGATGTCCATCACCCGCATCGAGAGGTCGCCGTCCTTGCGCTCGAGCTTGATGCGCCGTTCCGGGTAGCGGGGCCGCAGGTTGTCGAACGCGACCCGGTGCTTGGCCTTCTCCGGCTCGTCGCCGTTCACCACCTCGACCTTCAGGAGAGCGAGATAGCGCTCACCTTCCTTGGGCGGGCGCACCTGACCCATGATCGTGTCGCCGGTGCGCAGGTCGAATCGCTTGATCTGGCTCGGAGAGACGTAGATGTCGTCGGGTCCGTACAGATAGTTCCAGTCGGGACTGCGCAGGAAGCCGTAACCTTCGGGAAGGATCTCGAGGACTCCCTCGCCGCGCAGCACCGTGTCGGAGTCGAGCAGCGATTGCTCGATGCGGAAGATCAGGTCCTGCTTGCGAAGCCCTGAGTAGTTGGTGATGTTCAGGGTCTCGGCCATCGCGTGCAGTTCCGCGACGGATTTTCTCTTCAGTTCAGCGATATCCACGTGTGCCTTTGCTCCGTAGCTCTACGGCGGGCGAAACCCGGGGTGGGGAAGTGAACGCGTCGAAAATGGAATCAGGGAGTTCGAAGGAGTGCGAGAGAGCTATAGTAGGGTTCTCCGCTCGTCGAGTCAAGGGTGCGCCGTGGACCTGACTGAATTTCTGGCTGCATGGCGGACGACGTCCCTCCCGGATCGGGAAGTCATTGATGCGCTTGTACATCCGGCCCACGCCGGGCCCTCCCGGGCGCTCGCCGCCGCCCTCGCCCACTGGCCCGGCAGCTACTACTGGTCGGACGAGCCCGACGGGCGCCATCTCGTGCTCACGCGGCCGCTCGCCCGGCGGCGGGAGCGTTGGGCCCTGCACCTCGTCCTGTTCCTCGTCACTCTGTACACGATTACGTTCGCAGGCGCGGTCCTGGCTGGCGCAATCCCGTACACCGGTCCGCTGGTGTTTTTCACGAGCGGTCACCCCGGCTATCCCGGTTTCCTGCACGCCTGGTCCAGAGGGCTCCCGTTCTCGCTCCCACTCATGGCCATTCTGCTGACGCATGAGCTGGGCCACTACGTCGTCGCGCGACGCTACCAGCTGGACGTCTCCCCCCCGTACTTTGTCCCGGTGCCCATGTTCCCGACGTTCATCGGCACCATGGGCGCCTTCATTCGCCTCCGCACGATCGTGGCCGACCGCCGTCAGCTGCTCGATATCGGCGTGGCTGGCCCAATCGCGGGATTCCTCGTCGCCCTACCGGTTCTCGTGTACGGGCTGACCCTGAGTCACCCGGCCGCTGCCGAAGAAGGTTTCCGGGGGCTGGTCGTGTTTTTCGGCGACGCGCCGCAGATTCCCCTGGGCGACTCGCTGGCGAGTTTCGTGCTGCGTCGGCTGCTGGTCGGTGACGCGGCGATGATCAATGTCCACCCGGTGGCGTTCGCCGGATGGGTGGGGATGTTTGTGACGATGCTCAACCTGCTCCCCATGGGCCAGTTGGACGGCGGACACATTCTCTATGCGCGACTGCCCCAGTGGCACCAACGCGTCGCTCTCGGTTTCTGGCTGCTGGTGGTGGCGCTCGGCACGTTGTGGGTCGGGTGGTACATCTGGGGCGGGCTTGTGCTGCTGTTGTCGCGCGGCCGCCTCGGTCACCCTCCGGTCCTCGACGCGCAACGGCCGCTGCCGGCGTCGCGGCGGACGCTCGCATGGGCAGCGGTTTTGCTCTTTGTCGTCACGTTTGCGCCGGCGCCGTTCCGCCTCTGACGAGGGAGGTTGGTGGAGGTTGTGGAGGTTAGGGGAGGTGGTCCCGAGTCGAACGGGCCTCCCCGAACCTCCCCCAACCTCCTGAACCTCCCCCAACCTGCTGTATTGCGTAAGTCCGCCGTTCTTATATCTTTGCGCAAACCAGCCCTAGGGTCAGCATGCCCGGACAACCGGCACGCTACAACGCACCCGATTCGAACGAAGCGGTCGTCCACGACCTTCCCCCCATCCGATTCGACGGACAACTCATCGCCATTCGCCTCCAGGTACGCCGGTCCGAGGACGGGATCTGGCGTGGGCGGGTGCTGTTCGGGGCACCGGATACCGAAGCGGAGCGCTCCACAGCGGAGATCTTCTGCGCCACCTCGGAGCCGGACTTGTGGCAGGCGGTGCGGGACCTGCGGGATCATCATTTGCGCGATCTCTACCGCTCGCTGCTCTAGATGGTCGACGCGCTGGACCCCATCAGGAAGCTCCGGCACGACCTGTCGAACCCCCTGGCCGCGATCCTCGCCGAGACCCAGCTGCTGCTCCTGGGGGCCGACAAGTATGATGCGGAGACGGTCACGAGCTTGAAGCAGATCGAAGCTCTCTCACGCAAGATGCGCGATATCCTCGAAGCCCTGGACCGACTGAACCGGTGAGTCGGCGGCACCGGCCGCGATTCTCTCCCCCCGCACGGTGGTGGTCCCGCCGCCGCCTCAGCGTGGGGTCGTGCCGGTGGCTCCGGTGGCCGCCACGGCGGTCGCCGCCGCGCTGGCCCGGGTCCTGAGGTAGGCGCGCCCGCTCGCGAAATAGCACGCCAGGAGCACCGCCGACGCGGCGCTGACCGCGAACTTGTAGGCCGCGGGGGCGTCGCTCGCGGATAGCAGGCCCTCGATCGCGCCGGCCACGCTGAGCAGGCACACCACGGCTCCGATCATGCGCACGGCTATGGCGCCTTGGAGCACGAGGGCGTCTTTGCGGGTGAGGTCCCCGGGCGCGACCAGCGCTTGGGCCAGGCGCAACCCCGCTCCACCGGAGATGAAAATGGCGGTCAACTCCAATACCCCGTGCCCGGCGATGAACGTCGCCAGATAGCCTGCGGCGTGGTGATTCGCGAACACGCCGAAGCCGATGCCCAGCGAGAGGCCGTTGTACACGAGCGACAGCACCGTAAGGATACCCCCGACCAGCCCGCCGGCGAGCGCTGCCAGGCACACCATGATGTTGTTGCTGATGATCCACGAAGCGAGCACGGGTCGTTCTTCGTTCTCGGTCTCGACGTAACCGATGCCGCGGGCCTGGCGCTCCGCCGCCTGCTCGGCGCGACTGACCATGACCGGCGGGGCGATCTCTTCGGCCAGTTCGGGTCGCTCGCGCAGCACGGCGTAGCCCACGGCCGCCGGGATCGTGAACAGCAGGAACGCGACCAGCACGTACGGCCACGATTCCACGACCGCGGCCGGGAAGTCCCGGAAGACGTAGGGCGCGATCGGCAGGCGTCGCCGGGCGCGGGCGCGGTAGAGCGCATTGTGACCGGCCGCGACGAGGCGCTCCAGGTATGCGATGACCTCCGGGCTCACACGGTACGTGCGGGCTCGCGCCAGATCGGCGGCGACTTCGCGATATCGTGCCGCGAACGCCGGAATCTCCGCGGCTGCGAGTGCGCGCAGCCCCACGAGCTCGATCCGTGCGGCCGTGCCACGGAACGCCTCCCACGCCTCCTGTTTGCGCGCCACAAAGCGCTCGGCCGTCACGGTAGTGCGGCCCGCGCCGCTCCCGGCCCGGGTCGCGAAGCGACTGCGTCGTTTGCGTCGCTCCTCCTCGAACAGCGCGACCAGATACTCCTGCGGATCGGTGGTGCGGCGCGGCACCCGGCTTTCGAAGCGTCGTGCCAGCTCGACGGTCATCCGCGCCTGCACTCCCGGCGTGAGGTCGGGCAGACGCGCCAGCAGCCGGTCCAGCAGCCGGAATTCTTCTTCGGCGAGCTCCGGGGGTCCTACCTCCACCGGGTCCTCGCCGACCCCCGCCACTGGGGCGAGTCGCCACTCGGTCGTGTGGTCGCGGACCACGATGGTACCGGCGGCGAGGTCTCCCAAGCGCTTGTTGCTGCGATGCAGCAGCATCGTGAGCGCCGCGGGCAAGAGCAGGGCGGCGTACTCGCCCGCCCGGACCAGGTTGCGGAGGACCGCGGCCGCCGGCGTGATCGGGCGCCCCGTATCCATCACCACACGAATTCCGAGCAGGATCTTGCCCGGCGTTCGGCCGCTGTTCAGGCCCTCGAACAGGATGTAGTAGGCGAACAGCGCGAAGCTCAGCAGCAGGTAGAGGAGCGCACTGGCCCACCGTCCCAGCGCAGTTTCGAGTCCCAGTTGGTCGGTCGCGATCTGGAGCGGCACGAGGAGCAGCGCGATCAGCACGAGGTCCGTCATCGCCGCGGCCGCCCGCGAGCCCAGTCCCGCCAGCTCGAAGCGGACCTCCACATGCTCCGGCGTTTCCACGCCGTGCTGCTGACGCAGATCAGGCGGGCCGGACGGGATGGGGACTCGCGCGGGCGCAGTCACGTCCTCATCTTATCGCTGTCCCCCCGAGGGAGCGAGTGTCGATGGCCGATCTCAGGCCCATGGGCGTCGGAGAAATCCTCGACGGTGCGTTCACGATTTACCGCCGCCATTTCATCACGTTCCTGGCGCTCGGCGTGACCGTGTTGTGGCTACCCGTCGTGCTGACGGTCTATGTGCAGCTCTCCGGGCCCCGGCAGCACGCCGGAATCCTGTTCCTCGCGGCCATCCTGCAGTACTTCGCGGGTTTGCTGCTCACGGCTGGTGTCATCCGCGTCATCTCCGACTTCTATCTCGGTCGCGAGGCGAGCGTCTCGCAGGCCCTCGCACTCGGCGCGCAAAAGGTTTGGCCCCTGTTCGTGGTCGGGTTGGGCAAGGCGGTCGTCATCGGACTCATCGTCTTCGTGCTCGGGCTCGTGGCGGCGATCTCGATCCCGATGCTCACCAAGACCGGCGCACTCGGCGCGATCATCGCGGTGGCGCTCCTCGCCACCGCGACCTGGCTCGCGGCGTTCGTGGCGTGCGGCTACGGCGTCACGACCCAGGTCGTGGTGCTCGAACGGCTGGGCTCGAGCTTCGACGCGTTCGGCCGCTCGTGGGACCTCACACGCGACCGCAAGCTGAAGGTGCTCGGACTGGCGCTCGTCGCGTTCATCCTCGTGGGGGTTCCTTCGGCCGGCATCGGGGCCGTGGCGGGCGCCCTCCGGTTCTCATCCTCCACGACGGCCGCGGTCCTGCTGGTGGTCGCTGCCGTCCTGCCCGTGATCCTCACGCCCGTGCTGCCCTGCGTGTTCACGTTGATGTACTACGACCTCCGGGTACGCCGGGAAGCCTTCGATCTGGAGCTCTTGAGCCAGCACCTCGGCGCCGGGTGACCCGAGCGCGCCGGGCAGCCGCGCTTGCGCCGCCGCGCCGACGGCCGACGCTGCCGTGACCACGTCGCTCCTCGTAGGCGTGCAGGGCGTGCCGGCGGATTCCGTGCGGCAAGCGGTGCGAGAGGTGTTCGCCCGATCCGAGTACCAATGGGGCGAGCGGTCTCATCTACTGCAATGGCTGATGGACTGGTGGCGGAAGCTGATGTCCGCCGTCGCGTCGCTCGACACGAGCCGTCCCCTCCTCGGGCGAGTGATCTTCTGGGTCGCCGTCGTGGCGCTGCTCGGCGTCCTCACGCACTTCGGGTACGTGGCCTGGCGCATCTACCGGGCGACCGTGCGGCCGCCGCGCGCGTCGACGGCTCCCACCGGCATGCGGCTGGAGGACGCCCGCGCCTATCGCGAACGGGCCGATGCCCTGGCGCGCGTCGGTCGGTACAGCGAAGCGTTGGCCTACCGGTTCATCGCGTTGCTGCTGGAGCTGGAGCGCGCCCGCGCCGTGCGATTCGATCCGTCGAAAACGCCGGCCGAGTACATCGCCGAGGCGCGGCTCGACGCCGAGGCCCGGGCGTCATTCGTCGGTCTGGTGGAACGCTTGTATCGCCATGTGTTCGGCGCCGAGCCCTGCGACGCTCGCGCATACGACGAATTCGGCGCGGCAGCGCAATGGGTCACCCGGCATGTCGCGTCGGCCTGAGCTCGCCCTCGTCGCTCTCTTCGCGCTGGCGGTGGCTGCGGCGACCGTCGCGGGGCTGCGGAACGCGTTGAGTGGGGCCGAAGGAGGAACTCCGTCCGCCTTTCTACCGGGGCCGGACGGCGCGAAAGCGGTATATGAAGTGCTGCAGCACCTCGGTCGGCCCGTCGAGCGGCGCCGCACGCCGCTCTACGACCTTACCCGCGTGCGGCGGCCGCCAGCGCTCCTCGTGGTCATCGATCCGCCGGATGATCTGACGGCGGCCGAGCTGGAGCAGGTGGTCCGGTACGTACGGTCCGGTGGAGAGGTGCTCGCCGCGGGCGACGGCGGGGGGATCACGCACTGCACCGGGTGGGACGCGCACCCGGCGTTCCTGAAGGGCTATGCAGGGGATAGCCAGCCCGTGCAACAACCGGTCTCGGCCCTCGAACTGCCCCCAGTCACAGCCGTGCTCCGCCCGCTCGATTCGCTGCTCGCGGTGCAGGGCCACGACTCGAGACGTCGTGTGCGCCGCAATCTCGACCGCGAATCCGGATGCGGCGGTCTGGCGGTCCCGACCGAGGACACACTGCTCCGGACCGAGCACGGGAAACCGGTGATTCTTCGGCTCCGCTACCCTGGCGGCGGCCTGGTAACGCTGGCTGCGGACCCTGGATACTTTCGCAATCGCGCCTGGCGGACCACGGACGTACCTCCCTTCATGGTGCCGCTGCTCACGCCGGGCACGGGGGGGCGGGGGCGGGGGCGGGGGCGGGTCACCTGGGATGAGTACCACCAGGGGTTCGGCCGCGGAGGGTCGCTCGAGGGGGCGGTGCTCGACTGGCTGGCGCGCACGCCGGCGGGCTGGGCGCTGCTGGGCGCGGTGGCTCTCGTGGCCCTCGCGGTCGCGGCGATCCGGTTCGGACCGGCGCGGTCCGTCATCGATCGGCGGCGCCGTTCTCCGCTCGAGCATGTGGAGGCGCTCGCGGTGAGCCTCCAGGGTGCGGGCGGAGTCGACACCGCGGTCGTGCTGATCGTGGCTGGACTGCGACGGCGACTCGGGCGGGCCGGCATCGTGCAACCCGACGAGCAGCGCGCGTGGCTCGGCGCGCTCGAGCTGGCGCTGCCGACGACGCGGGCCCGCAATGCCGTCCGCCGCCTGCAGCAGGCCCAGACCCAACCCGGCGGCGCCGAGCGCGTGCTCGTGGCCGCCCAAGCCTTGGAGGACGTGTGGGAGGAGCTTCGCCCGCAGACGACGCGCGCCGGGTCGTAGAGGTGCTGGATCGCGTGGTGTTGGGACAGGCCGCGGCCACGCGCGAGGCCGTGGTGTGCCTGCTGGCTCGGGGGCATGTGCTGCTCGAGGGCGTACCCGGCACCGCCAAGACGCTGCTCGTGCGCACTCTGTCGCTCGCGCTGGACGTCAAGTTCCAGCGCATCCAGTTCACCCCCGACTTGATGCCCGCCGACATCACCGGGGTGACGCTGCTCACCGGAGCGCGCGACTTCACCTTCCGGCCGGGGCCGATCTTCGCCGATCTCGTGCTCGCGGACGAGATCAACCGCGCGCCGGCGAAGACGCAGGCGGCGCTGCTCGAGGCGATGCAGGAACGCACCGTTACGGTGGACGGCACCGGGTACCCCCTGTCCGCGACCTTCACCGTATTCGCCACCCAAAACCCCGTGGAGTTCGAGGGTACCTACCCCCTGCCGGAGGCCGAGCTGGATCGTTTCATGATGAAGGTGCTGGTGGGTTACCCCGACGCGGTGCACGAGCAGGGGATCCTGGCGCGCACCGTGGCGGGATTCGAGGCGGATCGACCCGCGACGTACGGCGTGACGCGCGTGACGGACGCGGCCGGCCTGGAGCGACTGCGTGCGGCCGTCGAGGCGGTGCGCGTCGAGTCCCAGATCGCCGCCTACATCACGGGAATCGTCCGCGCCACCCGGGCGGCGGCCTCGCTGACACTGGGGGCCAGTCCACGCGCGGGAGTGTCGCTCCTCAAGGCAGCGCGTGCGGCGGCGCTGCTCGACGGGCGCGACTTCGTGATCCCCGACGACGTGAAGGGACTGGCGCCCGCCGTGCTCCGCCACCGGGTGAGCGTCGCCCCCGAGCTCGAGCTCGAGGGGGTGACGCCGGACGTCGCCCTGAAAGCCATCCTCGACAAGACGGAAGTTCCCACCGCGTGACCTTGCTTCAGTGGTTGGCGTACGTCGCCGCTGTCACCGGATTCTGGGGTGTGTGGTATGTCGTCGGCACGTGGGCCGGCATTCTGTGGACCCGGCGCGGCGTGGTGGCCGGCGCAGCCATCGCGCTGCTCGGCGTCTTGGGCCTAAGGTTCCCGTGGGCGCTCGACGCGATGCTGGTTGCCGATGCTCTGCTCGTCGCGGCCGTCTGGCTGGATGCCGTCCTGGCGACACCGCCCCGCGCGCCACACCTGAGCGTCTTCCGCGACGCGCCGCCGGCGTTCTCGGTGGGCCGCGCGGCTGACGTCTCCTATCGCTGGGTGAACGCGACCAAGCGGCGGGCGCGTCTGCAGGTGCGCGAGGTGCGTCCCGCCTTGCTCGGCGGCACGCAACCGCCTCACGCCGTAACCGTGCCGCTGCACGGTGA
>Ga0209161_10004546_pt1 | contig 10999 bp, 9 predicted proteins | sample GraSoiAngelo_155_FD_186169 | JGI IMG/M metagenome (GOLD analysis project Ga0209161, IMG submission 186169) | Grasslands soil microbial communities from the Angelo Coastal Reserve, California, USA - 14_1009_13_30cm (SPAdes) (version 2) | ecosystem: Environmental > Terrestrial > Soil > Grasslands ...
ACGCAGCCAACGCCCAAGTTTTTGAGGGCCGTTGCCGAGCGAGCGTCCGCTGCGCCAACGTTGAAGTACCTTCTCGCGCCAGATCGCAAACACGATCTTGAGACTTACCTGTGGGGCATGGAAATAGTCGATTTCCTTTCTGAACATCCCTCTGCTCGTTTCGCGCCGGACGAATTTGTCGGCTTGCTGACAAAATTACAGCCGCGGCTTTATTCAGTGGCCTCGAGCTTAAAGTCGTATCCAGACCAGGTGCACTTTATCGTGGACGTCGTCCGTTACGAAAGTCATGGTCGGATACGCAAAGGGGTTTGCTCATCTTTTCTTGCAGAACGCGCTGCTGACGTGCCCGTGCCCGTCTTCCCGAGCGTGGCGAAACATTTTCATTTGCCGGAGGATTCTGAGACTCCCATCGTCATGATTGGCCCCGGAACCGGAGTCGCGCCGTTCCGCGCGTATCTGCAGGAGCGAAAAGCGATCGGGGCGAAAGGAAAAAACTGGCTTTTTTTCGGATCGCAACACGAGAAGTGCGATTTTGCTTACGGAGATGAATTCGAGGCGTATCTGAAGGAGGGAATTCTGACACGGCTCGATTGCGCGTGGTCGCGCGATCAACCCGAGAAAATTTACGTCCAGCACCGGATGAAGGAAAACGCCGCGGAGATTTGGAAGTGGACCGACGCGGAGGGCGCGCATTTTTTCGTGTGCGGCGATGCGCGCCGCATGGCCAAGGATGTCGATGCGACGCTGCGCAAAATTGTCCGCGAAGAAGGCAGCAAAAGCGCCGAGGAAGCCAATGAATACGTTGAAAAACTCAAAAGTGACAAGCGGTACAAGCGCGATGTGTATTAAATGACGAAGCACGAAAGAATGATCAAATCGGAAAAAGGCGCTCAACCATCCTTTTGGTGAGTTCGGCATTGTTTTGTCATTCGTCATTCGGATTTCGTCATTTTTCGCATCTGTGGCATAATACAGTGTCAACGTTGAAGCCATGTACGAGAACACTGAATTCACATTGAGCCGTGATTGCGAAGCGATCCAGATTCCGAGCGGACAGAAAACCACGGTCCCGGCTGGAACTCAGGGTGTGATCACCCAAAGCCTTGGTGGAAGCTACACTATCGCAACTTATCAGGGCCTCGCACGAATCGCGGAGAAGGACCTCGACGCGCTCGGTTTGGAAAAGCCGCAGACGGAGGAACCCGAGAAAACTGCACGCACAGATGGCGAAGTTTCGGAGGAAGATGTCTGGAACCAGCTGCGGCAATGTTATGATCCAGAAATCCCGGTGAATATTGTCGATCTTGGTCTGGTTTACGATTGTCGCCTGATCAACAAAGAAGATGGCGGCACACGAGTGGAAGTAAAAATGACTTTGACCGCGCCCGGTTGCGGAATGGGCCCCGCCATCGCGCACGATGCGCAGAGCAAAATCTTGTCAATCGATGGCGTTGATGAAGCTGATGTCCAGCTTGTTTGGGACCCGCCTTGGAATCAAAACATGATCAGCGAAGCGGGCCGGATGAAGCTCGGGATGATCTAAGGTTGTGGCGCAAGTTTCCTAACTTGCGCTGCGCAACGTGAAAAGTTGCGCAGCCATTGATGCGATGCATGCGATCTCCTCGGAAAAAACACTCGAGGAGAGAACGCGTCATATCCTGAGCGAAATTTTCGCGAATTGCTCGCTTGAGAAAATTGGCGTTCGACTCTGGGACGGCACGGCGTGGCCGGACGAGCGACCACGCGACGCCATGCTCGTGCTGAAGCACCCAGGCACACTCGGGCGAATGTTCTTGCCGGGCACAGAAGTTGGTTTGGCCGAAGCATATTTGTACGATGACTTCGATATTGAAGGCGATATCGAGGCCGCTTTTCAGATCGCCGACTTTTTGCTCGAGCGCCTTGGGGATTGGAAAAAGAAGCTAAAGCTCGGCGGTCGGCTGATCAGGCTTCCCCAGCGCGATGGAAGATCGACGATGCGACATGCCGCGAGGCAGCTGCTGCCACGAATTCGTGGCAAACGTCATTCACCGGAGCGGGACCGGCGCGCGGTAACGTTCCATTACGATGTTTCGAACGATTTTTATCGTCTCTGGCTGGATCGGCAAATGGTTTACTCGTGCGCGTATTTTCGCTCGCCGTGCGACGACCTTGACGTGGCTCAGGAGCAAAAACTCGACTACATCTGCCGCAAATTACGTCTCCGAGCAGGCCAGCGTCTCCTCGATATCGGTAGTGGCTGGGGCGCGCTCGTCATTCACGCTGCGAAACATTTTGGCGTGTACGCCGAGGGAATCACTCTGAGCGCGCCGCAAGCGGAATGGGCGCGCGCCCGGATTGCAGAGGCTGGATTGGCAAACGAGGCGAAGATCGAACTGCGCGATTATCGCGAAATTTCCGGGAGCGGCAGCCAGCTTTACGATGCAATCGTAAGCGTTGGAATGGCCGAACACGTCGGACGAGAGCGGCTGCCGGATTACTTCGTGGCTGCGCATCGGGCACTCAAGCCGGGCGGCGTTTTCCTTAACCAGGCAATCGGCGAAGGAATCGTCGCGCGACCAAATAATCGTGATGGCTCGTTCATCGGACAATACGTTTTCCCTGATGGTGATATTCCGCCGCTACCCGTCATGCTTGCCGCGGCGGAATCTGTCGGTTTCGAAATCCGCGATGTCGAAAACTTGCGCGACCATTATGCGCACACGCTGCATCATTGGCTTCGCAGATTGGAAGCCTGCCATATTGAAGCACGCAGCTTCGTCGATGAAGCGACATATCGCGTATGGCGTCTTTATATTGCCGGCTCGGCGCATGGATTTCGAAGGGGTCATATCGCCGTTTACCAAACGCTACTTGCAAAGTTGGATCCGTCTGGCCAGATGAATCTCCCTCTTACCCGCGATGATTGGTACAAGCAAAAGGCTGGAGTGCGAGACGCGATTCAATTTAAGTTTTTTGCGGCATTGACAGCGTTCGCGACGGTTCTATAGTCGTCCGCTTTCGGTTCGTCAGAGAAAACTTTTGCCGAGACAATCGTAACCAAATGCCTTCCACTGAAATCATTTTAACCGAGAACGTTCCTGGTTTAGGCGCGGAAGCAGACGTAGTCAAAGTGCGCCGCGGTTATGCGCGGAATTATCTCCTGCCACGCGGGAAGGCACATGAAGTCACACCGGTCACCTTACGCCAACTCGATGCTCTTAAGCAGAAGCGCGCCGAACGCGAAGCAGGCGAGCTAAATGAGGCAGAAGAGTTGGCGCGCCGAATCGGTAAAGCGCGGTTCGTCTTCACGCTCGAGACCGGCGAGACTGGCAAAGCATTTGGATCAGTCACCGCGCAGGACATCGTGAACCGGCTCAAAAACGAGCTCGGCGCCGAGATTGACCGGCACAAAATTGTCCTCGAGCGCCCCATCAAAGATACCGGCGAGCACGAGGTCGCGATCAGATTGCATCACGCTGTGACCGCGCAGCTTGTTTTCCAGGTGAAATCCGCCGAGGAACCGAAGACCGAGGAAGCAAGCGCCGGGACCGAGGACGCTGAGAAGAGAAAGAAACATCGATTTTTCCGCAGAAAAAAAGAAGAGAAAAAAGAAACCAAATAAATGGCGACTCAATCGTCCGCATGGACAGGAGAGAAGCCTCGTAAAGCGGGTAATGGCGCTGGCCGAGGTTCGGCGGCGCGAAGCGGCGAAAAGGTTGTTCCCATTTCGCCAACAGGTTCTGCGCAGGATATTCACCGCACCCCGCCGCATAGTGTGGAAGCGGAGCAGGGCGTCCTGGGATCCATGCTGATCTCACCGCGGGAAACAATCGCCGAATGCGTCGAGAAAATTACCGAAGAATACTTTTACGTTCCCGCGCACCGGACGATTTACAACGTCCTGGTTGATCTTTGGAATGCAGGGCAGGCGATTGACCTGATCACGTTCACCCAAGTGCTGCGCGACCGGAGTTTGCTCGAGAGCGTGGGCGGAGCGGCATTTGTCACCAGCCTGTTCACCTTCGTACCGACAGCCGCAAACGTCGGGTATTACATCGACATCGTTCGCGACAAATATATCCTCCGCGAAATCATCGCCACCGCCACGGAGAGCGTTCGACGCGCCTACGAAGAGCAGGATGAAGTCAATGATCTTCTCGACGAAGTGGAACAGAGAATCTTCGCGGTCGGCGAAGACCGTTTTAAGGGCGAAATGCTCTCGATGAAAGAGCAAGTGATGAGCACTCTTGAATCAATCGAGAAGCTTTTTGAAAACAAAGGCGCAATTACAGGAGTCTCGACTGGTTTTCGCGATCTGGACAAGCTGACAAGCGGCTTACATTCCTCAGAGATGATTGTTATCGCAGCTCGGCCGAGCATGGGGAAAACAGCGCTGGCAATGAACATTGCTGAGCATGCCGCCATCGAAGTGAAGCTGCCCGTGGCAATTTTCAGCTTGGAAATGAGCGCGCAACAGCTTGTCCAGCGCATGCTTTGTTCACGAGCTCGCGTCAACCTAGCTAAAACACGAGATGGATTTCTTGCGGAAGCCGACTTTCCAAAACTGACGCACGCAGCTTCGAAACTGGCCGAAGCGAAAATCTTCATCGATGATAGCGCCGGTCTGAGTATTTTGGAGCTGCGCGCGAAAGCGCGCCGGCTCAAAGCGCAGCAGGATGTGCAGCTCATCATTGTCGATTATTTGCAATTGCTAAGATCGACCTCGCGTCGGGCGCATGACAATCGGCAGTTGGAAATCTCAGAAATTTCCGCAGGGCTGAAAGGTTTAGCCAAGGAACTGAAAATTCCGATCATTGTTGTGGCGCAGTTGAATCGCAATCCAGAGATTCGAACAGGCAGCGGCAAGGGAGTTCCCCGACTGGCGGATTTGCGAGAATCAGGTTCAATCGAACAGGATGCCGATCTTGTCGGTTTGCTTGTTCGGGAGGAATATTACGCCGATTCAGACGAGGAAAGAACAGAGCTGGAAGGCAAGGCTGAACTTATTATTGCCAAACAGAGAAATGGTCCGATCGGCCAAGTCAAACTTACTTTCCTAAAAAGCTTCACGCGCTTTGAAGATCGCGCGGAAGACGCAGTTGAGCCACAGGAAGCGTTCTAGAGCGATTTTGCCGCATCGACCACGTGTTGCGCGTCGATGCCGCGCTCTTTCATCACCTCGGCGCCGGGCGCGCTCAAGCCGAACTGATGCAGCCCAATCACTTTCCCGTCGAGACCAACGTACTGATACCAAATCTCACTCACACCAGCTTCGATTGCGACGCGCTTGCGACAGGAATTTGGGAGAATCTCCTCGCGATACTCCGGAGATTCGCGATTAAAACGCTCGAAGCATGGCATCGAAACCACGCGCACGCCGTTGCCCAGCTCTTTTGCCGCCGCAAGCGCGTGCTGCAATTCGCTCCCGCACGACATGATGATCAGCTCAAGGTTTCCTTTCTCCTTTTTCACAACGTAACCGCCACGCAGCACTCCTTCGCGGCGCAATTTTACATCGACATCGTTTAACATCGGAACGGCCTGGCGCGTGAGCGCGAGCAACGTCGGTCCCTCCGTCCGCTGCACCGCCGCAACGAATGCGCCTGCGGTTTCTTCAGGATCGGCCGGGCGGATCACGTCAATGTTCGGCATTAAACGAACCGAGCTAACCGTCTCCACAGGTTGATGAGTGGGGCCATCTTCGCCGACACCGATCGAATCGTGAGTGAAAATGTAAATGTTCGGAAGCTTCGCCAACGCGCCGAGCCGAATGGAAGCGCGGCAGTAATCGGTAAACACCGTGAAGGTCGCACCCGAAGCGCGGAACAGCCCGTGATAAGAGATGCCATTGAGAATCGCGCACATGCCGTGCTCGCGAATGCCGAACCGGATGTTGCGGCCGCCGGAATTGTCGCGATTAAAATCGCCGCCGTCCTTGATGTAATTCATTGTCGATCCATGCAGGTCGGCGCTGCCGCTCATGAGCAACGGCATCGCTTGCGCAATCGGTTGCAGTACTTCGCCGCCAGCTTTGCGCGTCGCCAGTTTCGCATCCTTCGGAAACTCCGGAATCTTTGCAAAGAGAGTGACGGGAACTTTTCGCTCGAGCCCGTCATCGAGCAGCTTCGCTTTGTCAGGACTTTTCTTGCGCCACTCGTTGTAAGTTCCTTCCCAGCAATCATAATCGGCAAGCAGCTTCTTTTTGTGCTCGGCAAAGTACCCATACACATCCTGTGACACGAAATAATGTTCCGCTGGCAAGCCGAGCGCCTTGCGCGCAGCATCAACATATTTCGCGCCCGCTTCTCCATGCGCTTTGTACGTCCCTTCGACTTCAGGGACGCCCTTGCCGATGAGCGTATGCGCGACGATGAACTGCGGTTTCCCGTTATCGCGCTCCTTTGCGACGTTCAGTGCGTCGAGAACCTGTTGCATGTCGTGGCCATCGATCTCCTGAACATCAAATCCGTATGCTTCAAAACGTTTGCCGGTGTTTTCGCTCTGTGTCTCTTTGGCCGCAGCATCGAGCGTGACGGCATTCGAATCGTAGATGAAGATCAAATTATCCAAACCCCAATGGCCAGCGAGCGCGCAAGCCTCAGACGCAACGCCTTCCTGCATGTCGCCGTCGCTGCAAAGGCAGATCACATGCTGATCGAAAATTTTGTGCTCATCCGTGTTGAAACGCGCCGCAGCCATTTTTGTCGCCACGGAAATACCAACCGCGTTGCCCACACCTTGACCTAGTGGTCCGGTGGTGCATTCGACTCCAGGGGTGTCGCCAAATTCAGGATGTCCCGGCGTCTTCGAATGTAATTGCCGAAACCGCTTGATTTCTGACATCGGCAAGTCGTAACCGCTCATATGCAGCCACGCGTAAAGGAACATGCTGCCGTGTCCACCAGAGAGCACGAAGTAATCGCGATTGATCCAGCGTGGCCGATCCGGATTGTATTTCAGTGCATAGCCATAAAGCACGGCACCGATTTCTGCGCAGCCGAGCGGAAGCCCAAGATGCCCCGATTGCGACGCCTGTACGGCGTCCATGCACAATCCGCGCGCCTCGGTAGCTGCTTTTGAAAGAATTTCAATGTTCAAACTCATGGTCGTTTTATAAGCAGAGGACGAAGGGAAGGGAAATGATTTCCGGCTTTCGCTTTTCTTGCTTCATATCCACATTCTGTTCTCTAGTAGCGGTGATGACCGCCAATCCGGAATGAATCAGACGGCCCTTCTTCAAATCGCTGAGAGGCTCGAACGCCTTGCAGGCAGGCTACCTTCCAAAATTCGAAAGGCAGTGCTCAGCGAGCTCACACCGCTCAAGCAATTATTCCTCCAACAACGGCCGCCGCGATTCCTCTTCATTGGATCGAGCAAAATGCCAATGCAACAAATCATTAACACTCTTTTCGCCCCGGGCGTCCAAGAGCAAACGAATGTTGCCGTGATGCCCGTGCACCGGTGGACCGACTGGAACATCCCTGGTCGCGGAACCATCTCAGTGCTGGACGCGCGGGAGGCCAGTGATTTCGTCGAAACTCAAGTTGAGGAAGACCTCAAACGTCAACCTGCCGACATCATTTTCTTTTTCGACGATGGGGAATTGGATTTGCAAAAACTGCCGGCGTCGGCCGAGGTGAAGATCGTCGGTGTTTCCGTCGGACCTGAAAAGCGGGTTGCGCAACTCGTAGAAGCGCTCAAAGCGCAGCCGGCAATGCGCGATCGTTTGCTCAGCGTAGTTCCCCTTACAGGAGAGGTCTCAACAGAAACGCAGCGTTTGATGTCGGTTCTGGCGAAGCAACTGCCGAATGAAGCAAAGGTCGAGATGATTCGGATTTCGCGCGATCGCGACGCGCAGCATCACGTCGCCCATATCCTGGTAAAATCGACAACGGCAATTTGCACGGCGATCGGGACACAGCCTATTCCGCTGGCAGATTTGCCCATTCTCACCAGCTTGCAGTTGATGATGATCTCCGGAATCATGCATATAAGCGGGCGCGAGCGAAGCCTGCGCGCCGCAACGGAATTTGTTGGCGCGCTGGGCGCAAACGTCGGCGCAGCGCTACTCCTCCGCGAAGGCGCGCGCGCGATTCTCAAATTCTTTCCCGGCTGGGGAAATGTCGTTTGCGGATTGGTGGCAGGCTCCGGCACGTACGGGATCGGCCGCGCAGCGACCGCATTTTTTATTCACGGCGTTTCGCTAAAGGCTGCCCGGCAAACCTATTTTCGAAGCCGGAAGAAGCGCCGCCTCCTGCACGAAGCAGCGCGGACTCCCAGCTGAATAACTTGTGAATAAGTCTCCTCTTCGGCCGCATTTTGTTCACAGAGTTTTGTGAACAAACGTGTCAATTTTAGCCACGCCGCGACGCATTCGTTACATGAAGCTCTCCGACATACGGGCGACGCTTCAAGACATTGGCGTCTCGCCGGTCAAGACTCTCGGACAAAATTTTCTGCACGATCGAAATCTTGCGCGATGGATTGTCGAACAAGCAGAGGTAACGCCGGATGATTACATTGTTGAAATCGGACCCGGGCTTGGCGCTTTGACTGAGCTGCTTCTTCAAAAGCGCGCGCACGTACTCGCGATCGAAAAAGACACAAGACTCGCTAATTTTTTGCGCGAGCGATTCAGCCATTCGCGACTTGAAATGCTCAACATTGACGCGCTCAACTTCGATCCACGTATTCTCTTCTCACGTCGTCGCGTAAAATTTGTTGGCAATATTCCTTACAACATTTCCAGTGCCCTACTCGTGAAGTTTCTTGAAGAACCGAGTCCTATCTCACTGTGGTTGTTTATGTTACAAAAGCAAATGGCGCTGCGACTCTCCGCCTCGCCGCGCACACATAGCTATGGGTCGCTGACGTTACACATACAAGTGCACCATCGTGTGAAATATCTGCGCACGATTCCAGCGTCAGTTTTTTTTCCAAAACCCGAAGTCGATTCCGCGCTGGTAAAAATCTCGCCGCGCGATCCGCGTGAATTACAGCCGCACGATGATGAGTTGCTTGAGAGATTAGTTCGACTCGGTTTTTCTCACCGAAGAAAACAGTTAAGAAAACTGCTGAGCGCGGAAATTGTTCCCGATTGGAACGCCGCAGCTTCCATTGGCGGGTTTGATCCAAAAGCTCGAGCAGAAGAGCTATCGCTTCCGCAATGGATTACGTTGGCGAATTATATCGCCCCACGTGCAATACGAGACAACGGAATGAGAGGCGATGAGCGCTTTCCCGTCGTAGATAAAAACGATCGAATTCTGCGGTATGCGAGCCGCGCCGATGTGCATGGGAATAACTTGCGGCATCGCGCCGTCCACATCCTGATTCTCAACCAGGCGGGCGAAGTTTACTTGCAGCAACGCTCGCGTTGGAAAGATCGACATCCTCTCAAATGGGATTCGAGTGCAGCCGGACACGTAACGGCCGAGGAAAGCTACGACGAAACAGCCCGGCGGGAGTTACAAGAAGAATTAGGCATCGAGGTCGCCCTTAAAAAAGTTTTAAAACTTCCCGCTTCAGCGCGGACCGACCAGGAGTTCATCTGGCTCTATTGCGGAGAGGTTGCCGACGGTCTTCAGCCGAACCCAAATGAAATCGAGACTGGCGCCTTTTTTCCTGCGGCAATCATCGACGGTTGGGTCGCAGCGCGGCCGGAAGATTTTGCGCCTGGATTTTTGGAGTGCTGGAAAGCATACTGGCGGAAGGTGCGCCCCAACGCGAACACACCTATCTAAGGCCCACGAATTTTCTTCGCGGCAAGCGGCGCAGGGTCGCCTGCTTAAACTTTCGGGCGGCGCGTCTTGCGGCTTCCTTTCCTCCATACAAACTATCGCTAAACATCTTTGTCACGACGCGGTCTCCGCGAAGAAAGTGGACCTGAAAACCGTGCGTCTGTTTCTTGGCGCGCCGTTTCGTATCGATGCGGCGAATATTCGCTTCGGACTCAGGGTTAGGACGTCTTCGCATGAGGAGGCAGCGAAAAGCTAACTGAACAATTCGCGGATTCAATGAGCCGATGAAACGGCGCGCTGAAGCGTCTCAGGCGCCGGCAGGTGCCAGGCGTGCCATTTTTTGTCGTATTCGCTGGCTGGCAATAGAGCGTAGCAAGGGTGCCGTTTCGCTCGCAGCCACGTGATCAATTTAACAAGATCCGCTTTCGCCATCGTGGTGCACCCAGTGGTGGGTCGATTTACGCCGCGCCGAATATGAAAGAAAATCGCGCTCCCTGCTCCGGGCACTGGCGGATCGGAATTATGCCGGATCTCAATGAGCCAGTGATAGGCGAAATCGCCCGAGCGCATTTTTTCGTGCGTGTAATTGTCTGGCGGATTTTTTGGATCAATCACAATATGGCGATTGTAGTTAGGCGAGCGCGGGTCATCGCTCCAAACGTCTGCTTCGGTCACTTGATGGTAACCATAGTCGGCTCCGGCAGGCAGGTGCGGATCGTATCCGAAAACCTGGCCGATCTCGAAAACTCCAGCCGGCGCTCGCCCGTCGCGCTCCTTTTTTCGAAGTCCGGGTTCATTTTGCCCAGTTAGTCCTCTTCCCCAGGCAACGCCATTTTTTCCAAACAAGCCCGGAAACGGTCCCGCAACAAGCGTCCAATCTGCGTCACGTGAACGCTCAAATAAGCGCAACTCTCCTTGCATGGAGTTCCACGTCGGTGCGATGCCCAGGATGAGCTGCGTGCAATCCTCGGGAACTCCTTCGGGGTAAGCGTTGCCCGCCAGCCCCATCAGCAGGTAAATCAATAAATGGCGCAAGATCGAATTAAACATTTCCAACAGTTGACGCCCGTTCAGGTGATGTCGGCGTTTTCTACTGCAGCTGTGTCTGCTGGAAGATATTTCACGCCAATGAGCCAAGCCAGGCCGGAGACAAAAATTATTCCGGACACAAACAGAAAGGCCACATGCATATTCGCGTGACCTCCAATGTAACCAAGCAGCCAGAACGCCTGCACGTCGCCCAATGCGTGGATGACGAAAATGTTTGCGGCAAACGC
>Ga0209161_10004553_pt1 | contig 10992 bp, 10 predicted proteins | sample GraSoiAngelo_155_FD_186169 | JGI IMG/M metagenome (GOLD analysis project Ga0209161, IMG submission 186169) | Grasslands soil microbial communities from the Angelo Coastal Reserve, California, USA - 14_1009_13_30cm (SPAdes) (version 2) | ecosystem: Environmental > Terrestrial > Soil > Grasslands...
AGGCCGGGACGAGAATCGAATTCCCAAATCTCGACGACACCTATCACAGCATTTTTTCCTACTCGCCCGCAAAGCGATTTGATCTGGGGCGATATCGACCGGACGAGAGGCCGATTCCGTCGGAGCTCTTCGATACGCCCGGGCTGGTAACACTTCATTGTGATATTCATGAGCACATGCGTGGCCTAATTCTCGTTCTTAATACTCCATATTTTGTCGTGACGAATCCGGACGGACGATTCCGATTAAGCGGGCTACCTTCAGGTCGCTACGTCCTTAAAGCCTGGATCGACAGCACGACGACGCGAGAGAAACCAGTGGACCTGAAGAATGGCGAGACGTCGCACGTAGATTTTCCATGATCTTTTCTGCAAAGGCGATTGTGCCTGAGATAACCAGTTTTCGGACCAAGCTGGCGATCGCGATGATGCTTGTTGTTTCCGGGGTGACGGCGTTTGGGATTTATCTCGGCCAAGGTAGAGTGACCGCGAATGCCGAGCGGGATCTTCGGCAAACATTTCAAGCCGAACTTTCCGGACTGGATAAGCTTCAAGAATTGCGACACGCCACGCTGGCGGAGCGCTGCCGCCTGTTGGCGGAGAAGCCACGGATTCACGCCGCATTGGAGGACAACGCGCTCGATCTATTATACCCGAGCGCCAAGGATGAACTGCGCGATTTGATGGAAGGAGGCGACACGTGGTCCGAACGAGAGGCGGGCTCGCTTCACGCCAGGTTCTGTCGCTTTCTCGATCGCGCCGGCGCTGTGCTCTCGCCGCCAGATCCGAAAGATCTGGGAGCGCTAAGCGCGAAAACAGAAGTTCAATTGGCGTTCAAAACACTGCCCGACAAACAACAAATCGGTTACCTCACCGAAGATGTCGATCTTGCGGGCAAGACGGTCGACGAAGTTATCGCGGTCCCGATTTTTTCCTCCGAGACTGGCGAAGTTATTTCCGCACTTGTAGTCGGTTTCAAACCGTTTGAGATCACAAGCAAGCGCGCCGGTGTCGAAGTCAAGAGCGGCATTTGGACAGCTGGACAACTGCACATGCCGTCGCTTTCGAAAGCGGCACAAATAATTCTCGGCAATAAAATCACCAATGCGCTTTCGAAGGCCGATCGCGTCCAGAACGGATTTACGGTCACGGTGGAGAGCGTGCCCCAGCTCTTGTTCTACAAACGACTCAATCCGGATTCGCTCTTTCCGCCGGCCTACGAAATCTGCGTTTATTCGCTCGCTGATTCGATTTCGCAACAGCATCGGCTGCGCTGGCAATTTGGCGGCGTGGGCGCGTTGCTCTTACTTGGTGGTTTTGTAGCCAGCCATTTTGTGGCCTTACGTTTCGCAAAGCCAGTGGAGCGACTGGCGCTGGATTCGGAACAAGATCGCGCCCAACGCAGACGCGCCGAGGCCGCCCTGATTTCTACCAGTGAGAAATTAAAAAGATCGACAAGGTATTCGGCCGATGCGTCGCACCAGTTAAAAACGCCGGTTACCGTTCTTCGGGCAGGACTCGAGAGCTTGCTTTCGCGCGATGATTTTGACGCTGCGGTTTACGAGGAACTCTCGACCCTGCTTCATCAGACTCACCGATTGACCGGAGTCATCGAAGACTTGCTGCTTCTTTCGCGGATGGACTCGGGCCATTTACAGATCAAGTCCGAGACGGTGAATCTCGGTGAGCTTATTAAGGAATGGCTGGATGATCTCGGTACGCTTCTCGATCAGGTTGAGGTGAAGATTGAGAAGAAATTGCCGGCCAAAATCTACGTTGTTGGCGAGAGGCGATACACGTCACTCATTGTCCAAAATCTCCTCGAGAACGCAGGGAAGTACAACCGGCCAGGTGGCCGGATTAAAGTTGAAGCGGAGGAGAAAAACGGCGAGGTGGTCGTAACCGTCGGTAATACCGGTGAAGCGATTGCGCCCTCGGAGCAGCAACACATTTTCGAACGGTTCCATCGCGGTTCGGAAAAAAGTGCTTCGGGACACGGGCTTGGTTTGAGCTTGGCGCGCCAACTCGCGCGGCTCCACGGCGGCGATTTACGCCTCGTGCGTTCGGCCAATGATTGGACGGAATTTGAAGTCCGATTTTCCGTGGCGCAACCCTCACCAGACGGCGGCGGTTAAAACTGCATGAAGCTGCTGCTGCGGGCGCTCAGCGTTTGCCTTTTCGTCGGCAATGCGCATGCGCTCGAGATCGACGATTTTATCGACCGGCTCGATAGCGCACTCACCTTTTCTGCTTTCAACGACAATATCCGGACGCGCCTAAGCGGGACGATTGATTTTGAAGTTTACCATTTCCAGCAACCAGCGCCGGAACTGATCGACAGCAAGATCGACAATCTGTTCAATCCGCGTTTATCACTGTTTCTCGACGCACAATTCGGCAAACAAATTTATTTTTTCGCCCAATCGCGACTTGATCGCAGATTCGATCCGAGCAATCACGGCGCTGCCGTTCGGCTGGACGAATATGCGCTGCGACTGACGCCGTGGGAGGATGGCCGCTTCTCCTTGCAAATCGGCAAGTTCGCCACCGTTGTCGGAAATTATGTCCCGCGGCATCTGTCTTGGGAAAATCCGTTTGTGGATGCGCCGCTCATTTATGAAAACATCACCGCTATCAGCGATAAGGCTGCGCCCGCTTCGCCACGAGACTTCATTCACAGGTTTGAAGCGACCGAGAAGTATGAATTTAATCCGGTGATCTGGGGACCCGATTATGCCAGCGGTGTTTCCGTCTCCGGACGGCTCGGCCAGTTTGATTACGCCGCTGAGATGAAAAATTCCTCGCTCTCTTCGCGTCCAGAGTCATGGAGCGTTACCGAGATTGGTTTTAGTGATCCCACGTTTAATGGGCGCCTCGGGTTCCGACCAAATCAGGCGTGGAATTTTGGTTTCTCAGCGAGCGACGGCGCATATTTTCGCCCCGAAGCGGAAAGGACATTGCCGCGCGGTCGCGACATCGACGATTATCGTGAGCTCGTTCTCGGCCAAGATGTCAGCTTCGCATTGCATCATTTGCAAGTGTGGGCGGAATTTTACGAAGCGCGCTTCGAAGTGCCGCGGGTGGGCGACGCCGACACTTTCGCGTACTACTTTGAAGCGAAATATAAGTTCACGCCGCAGATTTTCGGCGCAGTCCGCTGGAACCAACAGGTCTTCGGCAAGATCGACAATGACAAACGCTGGGGGAACGACCTCGGTAAGATCGACATCGCGGCGACATATCGTTTTACGCCGCACGCTCAGTTGAAGCTCCAGTACAGTTTTCAGCAAGAGACCGCTGGTCCGCGTGATGACAATCATTTGCTCGCCGCGCAATTTACGGTGCGATTCTAATCACAACGCTCTCCGCGGAAGGTAACTGTCGTGTTACTTTTGCCGTGCCCTTTTGATCATTACCGTCGAATAGCCGCTCGCGCAGCGTTGTCTAACCTCATAACGGAAAAATAGGAGGGAAATATGCAGAGAGTTCTATATTCAATATGCATTGGAAGTCTCGCTCTGGCGCTCACGGCATGGGGCCAGCAAGCTGACAATACGACGACAGTCAAAGCGAAAGCTACGAAGCAGGGCGCAGTCAGCGCCCAGACGACTACGTCGGCGAAAACGGGGGCGAGAACGTCAGGAAGCATGGCTGGGACGCGCTTTCATCAACGCGCTAATGTAAGCGCCAGCACAAGGTCGTCCGCGACGGTAAACCGTAGCCGGATGCGAAATACGTCCGCGAACGCTCGCATTCGCGCGCGCAATGAGGCAACGCTCAATCGCGGGCGCGAACGAAACATCGCAATGACCGAGCGGGTGAAGACCCAGGAAAACGCCAATGTTCGTAACAAGACTAATGTTCAGACAAAAGTGAACGTGAACGATAGGACCCGGTTCACAAACGTCACAAGGATCACATCCAACGGGCGGACTTTCGACCGGGCGGTGTTTCGGGATCGAGACGATCGTCGTTTCCACTTGGGATTTCACGACCGAATCTTCTTTATCAACAACTTCTCCGAAGTGGTATTGATAAACGGATGCTCGTTCTTCTTAGATGACGGCATTTTTTGGCCGGCGTTTATCATCGGCGAGAGTTGCGTGCATCCTAGAAACGTAGTGTTCATTGCCGTGGATTAAGGAGTAACTGCGGGCGCGGTGATTTCCGTGCCTCGCACAACTCGAAGAACCGCATGGTGGAAACATCATGCGGTTTCTTCTTGCGACTCAATAATCTCGAGCTGGGGCCGACAATCGCAGTGTGACGTGGGGCTTAGGCGCCATTACTTTATGCGCAAGGGAGACGCCACAAATCTTCAGGACAAAATTCCCAACCTGAATCCAAGCTTTTTGGCAAACTGGCCGAGCAGTGCGATTTGTCGCTATTGAGGTCTGACGACCATGCGTGTCCTTGTTGTCGAAGATGAAATCCGTTTGGCGCGACACATCGCGTCGGCCCTAACCGAGGCCGGGGACAATCCGGTTGTGATTCACGATGGCAAAGAAGCACTGCGCGAAGCAGTGGACGCGCCGTTCGATTTAATTGTGCTCGATATTGGTCTGCCGCGAATGGATGGCTTCGAAGTGCTGCGGCAAATGCGAGAGCAACATGTGACCAGCCGCGTCCTCATTTTGACCGCACGCGGCCAAGTGAACGATCGCGTGACCGGATTACAACTCGGGGCGGACGATTACTTGGCGAAGCCATTTGCCATGCAGGAATTGCTAGCGCGGGTACGCGCACTGGGACGGCGTTACGCAGAAGAGCCCGCGCTGAACCTGCGAGTTGACGATTTCACGCTCGATCTGGTGAATCACGTGGTCCATCGTGGCACACGGCGAATCGAGTTGTCCGCGCGTGAACTTATGCTGCTGAAGGTGCTCATGCGCGAGCCGGGTCGCGTTTTTACCCGCACTGAATTGTGCGAGCGTGTCTGGGAGCATCCGCATGAGTACGACACCAAACTGGTGGAAGTTTTCATCGGTCGATTGCGAAAAAAAATCGGCGAACCTTCACTAATTCAGACAGTGCGCCACGTCGGCTACACGATCAGCAACGTGATCGCCGGTTCCGACACTCCGCAAAAGTAACAATTGCGTTACCTTTCGATTCCGGCGCGCGACCCAAGCTGCCGCGATCCACCGGTGTGAAGCAGAAGCAACATCGTCAGGGCATGGCTTCGGCAGCAAACCCAAAATCAACACGGTACGGAAAGGAATCGGTATGCATAACTTCGAAAATCAAACAGCACATCAAATTACTAATGGCTCGTCACCCTCGCGCGTGCTTGGTCGGCGAGCGTTTCTCGGGCGGATGGCAGCGGGCGCGGCGCTACTCGCACCCGGCACTTATCTTCTGGCCAGAGCTTCCAGTCCCCTGGGGGCCGCTCGGTTAACGCCAGGCGATGCCGCCTTGCTCAGGTTCGCAGCCGCAGCCGAGATACTCGAGACGGATTTCTGGGTTCAGTACAACGAACTCGCTGGCATCCAGGATAGTGAAGAGCCGGACGGCACTGGAAATCCCGCTTACCACGACGCAGTGGCACAACTCGATGAGGACATGGATCAATACATTCACGACAATACCGAGGACGAGCGCACCCATTTTACTTTTCTAAACGCCTACCTCGTCTCGAAGGGCGCACAGCCAGTTAATCTGGATCCGTTTCGAACCCTGCCCGGCAGCACCGCCACCGGTTCCAGTGGAAAGTTACGGCTCACAAACCTGACCAAGCTTACCCTCGACACCAGTTGGTGGACGCGATACCGCAGTCGCACCGAGAATCCCGACCTCAACCCCAACTTCGTATTTCCGCAGGCCATTCCGGATTTATCTCACGGACAACACACGGCCATTCCCAGGACCGATAACGACACCAACGACCCAAATCTCCTTCAGGTGATCGCCAACACGGCGGGGTTCCATTTTGCGACAATTGAGCAAGGTGGCAACAGCCTTTATCCATCAATGGCTCAGCGGGCTATCAGCGTGGAAGTTTTGCGAATTCTGATCAGCATCGGTCCGACCGAAACGATGCATTTCCAAACCTGGCAGGATAAGGCGGGCAATGCGCCCCAAGTGACGGCGTTCGATCCGGTGAACAACAACACGACGACATTTCCAGACCTGAACGCCCCTCCCTTTGGCGGAGAGGATTTTCAGACGAACCTGATCATGCCTGAACCGTGCCCGTTCATCAGCTCTACCCTTCCGGTGTGTTCGATTATTCGTCCCACTGAAACAAATGGGATCGCGATGGGCGTGGTCAATTTTCTTACCAACATGGGGCTGTTTATCGGTCAGTCATCGGCATTCTTTAACTTCCTGCACCAACTTGCTCAAGAAGCAGACGCGGCACATCGAACTGGAGCTTGATACGAGAATTCTGGAGCATGCTGAATAGCCGAAGTTCAAGATGGTGAAGCATAAAAACTGAATCCGCGGGGTTCGATTCCCTGCGGATTTCTTTTATCCACTACCCTCATCGACGATTCCAAGCAGTAGCAACGCGGTCCAACGAATGTCCTCTGACTCAAATCAACTCTCGGTCCTGCTCGCGCGATTTACTTTTCCGGGGCGCGGCCGTCGAACCAGCTCACCGCCGCAGTTCGGGCAAATCGAGTTCATCGACATCGAGCAATCGCGACAGAAGGTGCATTCGTGGACACAAATGTAGGCTTCGCCGGCTACGGGTAAAGCGCGTCCGCATTTCTCACATTCTTTTTTCATTTCCAGCGCCATCGGATGAGACGAGTGTAGTCAGATTTCGCGCAACTGGAATGCACAAAACGAATTCAATCATTATGCACGCACCGAAGATGTCGATCTTCGAGACCGCGGCCAATTTAGAGCTTTGGCCGAAAATTCTGCCGCACTACCGCTACATTCGCTATCTCGAGCGAAGTCCGAATCGGAACGTCGTCGTGATGGCGGCGCGGCGTTCCGGGATTCCGATCAAATGGACATCCGAAGTAACCGTCGACCGCGATCGTGTCGAAATTCATTTTCAACATTTGAAAGCGTTCACCAAAGGAATGCACGTGGTCTGGACGTTTCACGAAAAGCCGGACGGCGTGCTCGTAACAATTCTGCACGATCTGAACTTTCGGGTGAAGATTCTGGCCCCGCTCGCCGACAAAATCATTGGTGACTTTTTTATCGGCAACATTGCCAACAAGACTTTGCGCTGTATGAAGAGTTACCTCGAAGGGCGAACAAACAGAGTGATTATATGAATCGACGACGCGTTGTCATCACCGGCCTTGGCCCGATTACCTGCATCGGCAAAGGCGTCGAAGGTTTTTGGAATGGGATCAAAGCCGAGAAAACCGGCATCAGCCCAATCACCAATTTCGATGTGAGCGCGTTCGGTGTGCGGGTCGCCGGCCAAGTCAATGATTGGGACCCGGAAGAATTTTTCCCGGCGCATCGATTGAAACGGCTCGATCGCTACGCCCAATTTTCGGTCGCGTCGGCAAAACTGGCGCTCGATGACGCCGGAATCGAATATTCGAAGGAAAAACCGCAAGATCGGATCGGAGTCAGCTTCGGAACCGCGCTCGGCGGCGTCTGTAAAGCCGAGGAAAATTACATTCGCTTTTTGAAAAAGGGGCCGCGCGGAGTTCAGCCAACGCTCGCGGTGCAGGTTTTCGGCGGCTCGGCCCATTCGAACATCGCGATCGATTTTGGATTCCGCGGCGTCGGAACAACGAACTCGAACAGTTGCGCCAGCGGAACTGTGTCAGTCGGCGAAGGCCTTCGTTACATTCGAGATAATTTTGCCGATGTCGTCATCGCCGGAGGCGCGGAAGCGCCGCTCACCACGATCACCATCGGCGCGTTCGATATCATCAAAACGATGAGTCGCTGTCCGGGTCCGGAGTTGGCCTGCCGTCCGTTCGATAAATTACGCGACGGATTCGTGATGGGTGAAGGCGCAGCGTCGCTCATTCTCGAAGAACTCGAACACGCGCGGACACGCGGCGCGAAAATTTACGCCGAAGTTCTCGGTTACAGTTTAAACAACGACGCGTTTCACATGACGGCCCCGTTGCCGAGCGGCGATTCGTGCATTCGTGCGATGCGCGACTCGCTCGCCGATGCGGAAGTTGCGCCTGAGCAAATCGATTACGTGAATGCGCACGCGAGCTCGACGCAGTTGAACGACAGCGCCGAGACGATGTCGATCAAAGAGGTTCTGGGCGAGCACGCCAAAAAGATTCCGGTGAGCGGAACGAAAGGGTACCACGCGCATCCGCTCGGCGCGACCGGCGCGATCGAAGCCGCGCTCTGCGCGCTGGCGTTAGATCGACAATGGGTGCCGCCGACGATCAATTATCAAAACCCCGATCCCGCGTGCGACCTTGATGTTGTTCCAAATCACGGCCGCGCCGCCGAATTGAATTACGTCATGAGCAATTCGTTCGGCTTCGGCGGGATCAACGCTTGCATTGTGCTGGGACGCGTACGCGATTAATCCAGCAAGTCCGGACGATTTTGTTTTGTGCGCTTCCGCGCTTCCTCTATTCGCCATTTCGCGATCTCAGCGTGATTGCCGGAAAGCAAAACCTCAGGAATTTTCCAGCCACGAAATTCAGCGGGCCGCGTATACTGCGGTCCTTCGAGCGATCCTGCGCTAAATGAATCGTCGATCGCGGAGTGCTCGTGGCCCAAGGCCCCAGGCAGCAAACGCACGACTGCATCGACTAGCACGACAGCCGCGATCGCGCCGTTGGTGAGCACGTAATCACCGATCGAAATCTCCAGATCGACAAGATGCTCGATCACACGATGATCGACGCCTTCATAATGCCCGCAGATGACGATAAGATGCGATTCTTTGGAAAGATCTGTCGCCATTTGCTGATCGAATCGACGTCCAGCGGGCGACATCAGGATGATTTTTGATTGCTGGTTTTTTATTGCTGAGTGTTTCAGATCCTCCACTGCGGCGAAGATTGGTTCCGGTTTCATCACCATCCCCTGTCCGCCGCCAAATGGCGCGTCATCGACGATGTGATGTTTGTCTTTTGTCCAATCGCGCAGGTTATGAATGCGAAGATCGACAATCTTACTTTCCTGCGCCCGCTTCATCATGCTCTCGCTCAGCGGCGCGCGGCAGATTTCGGGGAACAATGTGAGAATGTCGATCTTCATTCAGAAGAAACGTCGAACGTCCAACGCCGAACGTCCAACATCGAATCGATACCGAAACCTACTCGACGATCTCGAGGGTGGCCCGCTGGCCGTGACGCGATGCGGAGCTATTCAGCATCGCGCGAATGGCATGAATCGTTTGCCCGTTCCGACCGATGATGCGGCCAACATCGCTTTGGCGGAGCTGCACTTTGAAAATCGTCATTTTGCCGCTCGGAATTTCAGTTAGCACCATGTCGTCGGGAAATTCGACCAGCTGCCGAATGATGAATTCGAGAAACTCTTTCATTAGGCAAAAACTAACCACGAATGAACACGAATTAGCTCTCGGTTGGAGGCGCTGGCTCAGACTCAGGCATAGGCGCCGTCGTTTCGGCTGGCGCTGCCGCTGGTTCCGATGGCTCCGCTGCAACCGGAGCTGGTGCCGGCGCTGGTTTTGGCGCGGTGGCAGCTTTTTTTGCTGCCGCTGACGCTGCTTTTTTCGCCGCAGCCTCTGGATTTTTAGTCTTCTTGATCAGACTGCGAACGGTGTCCGACGGCTGCGCGCCTTTGCTGATCCAATGTTCGATTCGATCAAGCTTCAGGGTGCTGTTTTGTCCAGCCTTTTTCGGATCGTACGTCCCGACGATCTCAATAAATTTTCCATCGCGCGGACTGCGTTTGTCCGTGACCACGACTTTAAAGTAGGGGCGATTCAACGCTCCTTCTCTTCGTAATCTGATTGCAACTGCCATATTATTTTTTCATTCGCGCCATTTGCGCCATCATCTTTTTCATTTTGCCCGCGTTCTTCATCATCTTTTTCATCTGATCGAAGCGACGGATCAAATCGTTGACCTCGGTGACGGTCGAGCCGCTGCCGCGAGCGATCCGCTGACGACGCCGCGCGTTCAAAATTTCGGGGCGCGTCCGCTCCTCGCTGGTCATCGAAAGCACGATGGCTTCGGTGCGCTTAAGCTGCTTCTCGCCAATCGAGAGGCCCTGCACGTTACTCATGCCCGGCAGCATGCCAAGGACATTTTCGAGCGGCCCCATTTTTCGGAGCATTTTGAACTGTCCGAGGAAATCGTTGAAGTCGAACGACGCGCTCCGCAGCTTCCGCTCCAGGCGCTCCGCATCTTCGATCTCGATTGTTTCGGCCGCTTTTTCAACCAGACCAACTACGTCGCCCATTCCCAAAATCCGGCCAGCCAGACGCTCCGGCACAAACGCTTCGAATTGGTCGAGCTTTTCACCGGTGCCGATAAATTTGATCGGGCGCTGCGTCACTTCGCGCATGGACAACGCCGCGCCTCCGCGCGCGTCGCCATCGAGCTTGGTCAAAATGATTCCGGTGACTTCTAAAGCGTCATTAAAATGCGTCGCGACGCTGACCGCTTGCTGACCGGTCGCGGCGTCGACCACGAGCAACGTTTCCTGCGGCTGTAAAAATTCTTTGAGCTCTTTGAGCTCCTCAATCAACGCGGCATCGATTTCCTGCCGGCCAGCCGTGTCGAAGATCTCGATGTTAGTTGGATGTCGATCTTGCGATGCAATCGCGGCAGCCGCGGCGCGCTGGACATTTTTCTCGTTCGGATCCGGAGTGAAAACCGGAACGTCAATTTGCTTCCCGAGCGTGGCGAGTTGCTCGATCGCCGCCGGCCGCTGCAAATCGCAGGCGATCAACTGCGGCGCGCGACCTTGCTTCTTAAGCAGCAACGCCAGCTTTGCCGCCGAAGTTGTTTTGCCGGAGCCGTTCAATCCGACGATCAGAATTCTGCCAGGTTTGCCGAGCTCAAGCGGCGCCGCATCGCCTCCGAGCAAGATCGACAATTCATCGTAAAAAATCTTAATG